>Ga0164290_1000491_pt1 | contig 122652 bp, 124 predicted proteins | sample Micstemetagenome_FD_108782 | JGI IMG/M metagenome (GOLD analysis project Ga0164290, IMG submission 108782) | Contaminated culture microbial community from soil near Moab, Utah, USA - Microcoleus steenstrupii SON62 (Illumina Assembly) | ecosystem: Environmental > Terrestrial > Soil > Soil crust... | reverse complement strand
TACCGCGAAGCGCTGACCTCCGCGAGCCCGAGCCCTCCGCCGTGACCGCGCCCGGCATCGGCCGGCCCAGCGCCGAGGCGACCGGGATGCGGGGCAGCTCAACCCGCAGGACAATGCCCTTCGTCGCAGGCTGAGGCCGTGAGGCGCGGCGCCTCGCGGACGCGGCGCACCTGCACGCGGATGCCACGGGCGTCGCGATCTCCGCAGGCCGGTCGAGATGCCGAGCGCCGCGGCCGGAGAACAGCGCACCTGCCCGAGCACATGGGCGCCTCAGCCACTCCAAGGCGGGCCGCAGGCGTGCAGCCCCGTGCCGTGGGTCGCGTCGTGCAGCTACTCCGGCCGGATGTTCGCGCGCTCGATCACCGGGCCGTAGCGGCGCCGCTCCTCCTGGATGAAGGCGGCGAAGGCGGCGGGCTCCATCGGCGCGGGCACCATCACCTGGCCTCGCATCCGCTCCACCACCGAGGGCTCGCGCAGCACCGCCCCGATCTCGCGCGACAGGCGCTCGACGACAGGGGCGGGCGTGCCGGCGGGCGCGCCGAAGCCGTGCCAGGGATCGATGATCGTGCCGGGCCACATCTCGTGCAGCGTCGGCAGGTCCGGGGCGAAGAAGGCGCGCTCTGCGCCGGTGGTCGCGATGGCGCGGATCGTGCCGGCCTGCACATGCGGCCAGGCCACCGCCGCGCCATCCGCCGCCATGTCGATCTGCCCGGCGATCAGGTCGGTCATCAGGGGCGCCGAGCCGCGGTAGACGATGTGCGTCGCCCGCGTGCCGCTGGCCGAGAGGAACATCTCCATTGCGACGTGGATCGCCGTGCCCGGCGCGCCGGCGCCGTAGTTGGCACGCTCGCCATTCGCGCGCAGCCACGCCACGAGCTCCGCCAGGGTGTTCACCGGCACGCGGCGCGGGTTCACCACCACGATGTTCGGCGTGAAGGCGCCGTTGGAGATCGGGACGAAGTCGCGGTCCGGGTTGAAGGGCAGCCGGTCCCGGTAGAGCCAGGGATTGATCGCCATGGTCGTCAGGCTGATGACGCCGATCGTGTAGCCATCGGGCGCCGCCCGCGACAGCGCCGCGACGCCGATATTCGCCGCGGCGCCGGGCTGGTTGCTGATCACAACCGGCCGCCCGAGCCGCGGCGCCAGCGCCTCCGCCACGATCCGCGCGATCATGTCCGTGGCGCCACCCGGCGGGAAGGGCACGATCAGCGTGATCGGACGCTCCGGCCATGCACCCTGCGCGAGCGTCGCCCTTGGCAGGAGGGGTGATGCGAGCGCCGCGAGGGCGACGCGGCGGCGGATGCGGGTCATGCCTCTGCTCCTTCAGGATGCATGGCGGCGATGCGCCCGATGATGTCGAGTTTAGCGTCCGACATGTAGCCGTAACGGTTCACGAAGACGCGCCCAGCCGACGCCTCCCATGCGATGCGGAAGCGCCCGGCGACGTCCTCGGCCGGTCCATAGCTATGGGCGAAGGCGAAGACCGGCGAGCCGCCCGCCGCCGACCGTGCCGCGGCGATCTTCCGTCGCTGCGCCATGGCCCCGACGGGATGCGGCTCGTCGGGCTCCGGATATCGCAGCCGCGCCGCGTCGATCGGCCCGTCCACCATGTCGAGCGCCTCTGCCAGCGCAAGCAGCAGCTCCGGGTCATCGGGCCTTCCGAGCGCCTCGGCCCAGAACCGCAGGATCATCGGCCAGTGCATCGTGTAGAGCTTCACCCCCATCGCCGGCACGAGAGGCGCGAGCGCGGCCGGGTCGAAGCCGGTCGCGAAGCCGAAGGGTGCGGGGAAACCCTGTGGGATGAGCGCCATGCGCCCGCCGCTCGCATCGGCCAGCACCGACGCGGCCGCCCGGACGAAGCGTGTGACGACCGCCGCCTTGAAGCGCGCGAGCTCGGCCAGGCCGGGGCGATCGCGCAGCAGGCGCAGCACGGCATCGGTCGCGCCGCCGCCGCGTGCCGCGACGATCATGCGCGCCGCGCTCCCGTCCCGGATCGCCGCCAGCACCGCCAGCGCGTCGCGCCGCATGACATCGAGGTCGAAGCCGAGTTGCCGGGCGAGGTCGCAGGCAGGTGGCGAGAAGTCGAACAGCACCGCCGGCAGCGCGTAGGGCGGGTATTCCGGCCAGTCGAGGCGGATCGCGTCCACCTCCGGATAGGCGCGCACGAGGTCGCGCAGCAGCGCGCCGAGGTAGTCGATCACCGCGTCCGAGGCGAGCGAGGCGTTGGCGTCCACGCGGCCGGTCAGCTCGGTCCCGTCGGGCAGCAGCGGCCGATCCTCGGCCGCGGCACCGCCGAACTGCACCCGGTAGCCCGGCGGGATCGCGGCCTGCACCTGCAGGTGCACGACGAGACCGCGGCGTTTGGCCTCGGCGATGGCGGCGGCGATGCGCGGTCCCTGCTCGAAGGTCAGCGCGTCCGGCTCGGCGGGCCCGTAGCGCAGGCCAGCATAGAGCGACGCATCGGGCACGAAGGACGGTGCCGTCCGCACCCAGAGCTCGCGCCGTCCCCAGAGCGGCCGGTCCAGCAGCCGCACCCCACCGGCGCCGGCATCGATCGGCGGCTCGCGCCCGCCCTGCCCGTCGGGCGCCTGGGCGAGCACGTAGGGGGAGGTCGCGATCGCCGTGGCGCCGGCGCGACGCTGCAGGTTGTCGAGCACGGCCGGCGCGCCTTCGGTCTGCAGGAACTCGGGCATGACCGTGATCCCGAGCAGGTGGCGAGGCAGCGTCATGGCGTCAGGACCGCCGTCCACACGACGACGGCAGCAGGAGCTTGCCGAGCCTACCGACGGAACAGGGCTTCGGCACATCCACGACGCTCGGGCCGAAGGCGCCGAACTCATCACATCGGACGTGAAGCGCACATGTCACGTCGTGACTCTGCGCCGATAAGAGCGCTCTTTCAATGATCTGGATGCGTATGGCGGTCTGCCGCGCAGCACATTGGCCCTGGCGCGGAACACCGCCGCGCCCGTGCCTCGGCGAGGGGCAGCGTCTCGAGGCCGGGCAGGTCCCGGGCCGCGATCAGCAGCGCCGCGAGATGCGGGTCGAGCGGCGCCTGGCCCTCCACGGCCATGCCCCGGTCAGGCCGTCACGCGGCGCGCGGCCGGCTGGCGTTCGATGGCGATGTCGCGATAGGCGCTGACGTGCCGCTCCATGCGCTCGAAGGCGGCCTGGCCGTCGGCCTTCTCGATCGCGCGCAGGATCGCCGCATGGGCCCGGACCGAGAGCTGGCGGAGGTCGGGGGTGGTGACGTGCTGGTACTCCTGCGCGTCGCGGATCGGCGTCGCCACCGCCTCCATCAGCGCCGCCACCGGCTCGTTGCCGCTCGCCCGCGCGACGGCGAGGTGGCATTCGAGATTGATGCGCTTGTAGGCCGGCACGTGGTCGTCAAGGATCCATATACGCCTACTGGATGCCCCGGTCGCGCCGCAACCGTTCGGCGGCGCCGGAGTGGACCAGCCACCCGCGGTGGAGCACATGGCCCTCGTCGGCGATGGCGAGGACCTCCGTGACCCGCTGCTCGACGATGACGGCCGTGAGGGAGCCTCCGCGCACCAGGGCCGCCATGGTGTCGAGCGCCCGCTCCGCCATCAGCGGGGACAGCCCGACCGAGGGCTCGTCGAGCATCGGCAGGAACGGTCCGCTCATCGGCGCGCGCCCGGCACGGCACGGCCTCACTCCGCCCTTACGCCGATATCGCGCAGGAAGGTCGTGGTCCGCTCGACCGCCCGCGTGACGAAGACCTGGAACTCGGCCTGCGTCATCGGATTGGCCTGGGCGCCGACGCCCTGCAGCTGCTCGCGCACCTCCGGCGTAGCGACGATCCGCGACACCTCCTGCGCGAGGCGCTGCACGACCGGGTCCGGCGTGCCGGAGGGCGCGAAGAGCCCGATCCAGCCGACGCCGATGTCGAGGCCCGTCAGCCCGGAATCCTCCCCGGCGCGATCTCCGACCTTTATGCCGGGCGAAATGCCGGCAAGAAGCTGATCTACGTCGGCTGACGGCTTGGACTGTCGGCCGAAGCGGGAGAGACGGGCATGGACATGCAGCTGACCGACGCGCAGCTCGCCATCGACGCGAGCATCCGCCAGATCTGCGCCGGCTTCGACGACGAGTACTGGACGGCCTGCGAGGAGGAGGCGCGCTTCCCCGCCGAATACTACCGGATGATGGCGCAGAATGGCTGGCTCGGCATCACCATGCCGGAGGAGGTCGGCGGCGCCGGGCTCGGCGTCACCGAGGCGGCGATCATGATGCATGCCTGCACCTCGAGCGGCGGCGGCTACTCGGCCGCCTCGGCCATCCACATCAACATGTTCGGCCCGCACGCCATCGTCGTGCACGGCTCGCCGGAGCAGAAGCGGCGCTGGCTCGTGCCGCTCGTCAAGGGCGAGGAGAAGGCCTGCTTCGGCGTGACCGAGCCCGATGCCGGCCTCGACACCACGAGCATCCGGACCTTCGCCACGCGCATGACGGGCGGCTACCTCGTCCAGGGGCGGAAGATGTGGACCTCGACGGCGCAGGTCGCCGACAAGATCCTGCTGCTGACCCGCACGACGCCGAAGGCCGAGTGCAAGCGGCCGACCGAGGGCATGACGCTGTTCTACACCGACCTCGACCGGAAGAAGGTCGAGGTCCGGCGCATCCGCAAGATGGGCCGCAACGCCGTCGATTCGAACGCCGTCTTCATCGACAACCTCTTCGTGCCCGAGGCCGACCGCGTCGGCGAGGAGGGGCGCGGCTTCGAATACCTGCTCGACAGCCTCAACCCGGAACGCATCCTCGTCGGCATCGAATCGATCGGCCTCGGCCGCGACGCGCTGAACCGCGCCGTGCAATACGCGAAGGACCGCACCGTCTTCGGCCGCCCGATCGGCAAGAACCAGGGCGTGCAGCATCCGCTGGCCGAGGCCTGGACCTATCTCGAGAGCGCCTATTGGATGTGCATCCGCGCCGGCTGGCTTTACGATTCCGGCAAGCCCTGCGGCGCGGAGGCGAATGCGGCGAAGTTCCTCGCCGCCCGCGCCTCCTTCGACGCCTGCACCAAGGCGGTGCTGACCCATGGCGGCATGGGCTATGCGCGCGAGTACCAGGTGGAGCGGCTGTTCCGCGAATCCATCCTGCCGCGGATCGCGCCCGTGACGGAGCAGCTGATCCTCTGCCACATCGCCGAACGCGTGCTCGGCCTGCCGAAATCCTACTGACGGGGCGGAGCACGACGATGGGCCTGCGCTCACTCCTCTTCGCCCCCGGCGACAGCGAGCGGAAATTCGCCCGCGCGCAGGGCGCCGGCGCCGACGCGCTGATCCTCGACCTCGAGGACGCGGTCGCGCCGGAGAACAAGCCTGCCGCGCGCCGCCTCGTGCGCGACGCCCTCGACGCGGGCGGGCCGCGCGACTGGGGCTTCTGGGTGCGGGTCAATGCGCTCGACACCGGCCTCACGCTCGACGACCTCGCGGCGGTCGTCACGCCGGGGCTCGACGGGGTCATGGTGCCGAAGGCGAACGGTGCCCCGGACCTCCTGCGGATCGGCCACTGGCTCGACGCGCTCGAGGTGCGCGCCGGGATGGCGCGCCGGACGGTGCGTCTCATCGTGGTCTCGACCGAGACGCCGACCGCAGTCTTCAACCTCGGCAGCTACGCGCCCGCGCATGAGCGCCTGGTCGGCCTGACCTGGGGTGCGAGGACCTCGGCGCCGCAATCGGCTCGGCCGCGAACAGGGACGCGGATGGCGGCTGGACGCAGCCCTATGTGCTCGTCCGCCCGCTCTGCCTCTTCGCCGCCGCAGCAGCCGGCGTCGCGCCGATCGACACGCTGCACGCCGACTTCCGCGACCCGGCCGGGCTGGAGGCGAGCTGCCGCGTCTCGCAGCGCGACGGCTTCACCGGCCGCATCGCCATCCACCCGGACCAGGTCGAGACGATCAACCGCTGCTTCACGCTCTCCGATGCCGACGTCGCGCAGGCCCGGCGGATCGTCGCGGCCTTCGATGCAGCGCCGGGCATCGGCACGGTGGGCCTGGACGGCCGGATGTACGACATCCCGCACCTCAAGCTGGCGCGCCGCATCCTGACCGCGGCCGGCTTGATCTGACGACCTCTGGAGCGGTGCTCCACGACGTTTGAGCATGGACGCGCATGCGGCCGCACTCCGAAGCGGGAGACCCGCTCGCCGCCCGTCACCGGAAGCGAGCCGGGCTTCGACCGGCGCTCCTGGAACGCCGGGGTCGTGGCGATCCGGGCGCCCGCTGTCCGTCCGGACGCATGTTCGCCGGCACGCAGGCCATCGGCGATGCGTGCTGCGCCGCCATCTCTTGCCGGCCCCCGACGAAAAAAGGCCGCGCCGCGTGAGACATCACGCGACCCGGCCCGGCACCGGGCGGCACCTGGTGGGACCTGGCAGGCCGCCCTGCGGCTGCCGCCGGTGCCCACCAGGCACCAACCTGGAGAAGCCCGTCAGACCGAGTAGTACATCTCGAACTCGACCGGGTGCGGGGTGTGCTCGAACTTGTACACCTCGCCCCACTTCAGCTCGATGTAGCTCTCGATCTGGTCCTTCGTGAACACGTCGCCGGCCAGCAGGAACTCGTGGTCGGCGGCGAGGGACTGCAGCGCCTCACGCAGCGAGCCGCACACCGTCGGGATGCCCTTCAGCTCCTCCGGCGGCAGGTCGTAGAGGTCCTTGTCCATCGCCTCGCCCGGATGGATCTTGTTCTTGATGCCATCGAGGCCGGCCATCAGCATCGCCGCGAAGGCCAGGTAGGGGTTCGCGCCCGGATCCGGGAAGCGCACCTCGACCCGCTTCGCCTTCGGGTTCGTCGCATAGGGGATGCGGCACGACGCCGAGCGGTTGCGCGCGGAATAGGCGAGCAGCACCGGCGCCTCGAAGCCCGGGATCAGCCGCTTGTAGGAGTTGGTCAGCGGGTTGGTGAAGGCGTTCAGCGCCTTGGCGTGCTTGATGATGCCGCCGATGTAGTACAGCGCCATCTCGCTCAGGTCGGCATAGCCGTTGCCGGCGAAGACCGGCTTGCCACCCTTCCAGATCGACTGGTGCACATGCATGCCGCTGCCGTTGTCGCCGTAGATCGGCTTCGGCATGAAGGTCGCCGTCTTGCCGTAGCTGTGGGCGACGTTGTGGATGCAGTACTTATAGATCTGCAGGTGGTCGGCCATCTTCACGAGCGTGCCGAACTTCATGCCGAGCTCATGCTGGCTCTGCGCGACCTCGTGGTGGTGCTTCTCGATCACCACGCCCATCTCGCCCATGGTGGAGAGCATCTCGGCGCGCAGGTCCTGCTCGCTGTCCACCGGCGGGACGGGGAAGTAGCCGCCCTTGACCACCGGGCGGTGGCCCATGTTGCCCTCGGGGTAGTCCTTCAGGTTCGCGCCCGGCCCCTCGATGCTGTCGAGCTGGTAGATGCCGTAGTTGCCGCCGACGCCGAACTTCACGCTGTCGAAGACGAAGAACTCGGCCTCGGGCCCGAAGAAGGCGGTGTCGCCGATGCCCGTGCTCTTCAGGTAGGCCTCGGCGCGCTTCGCGGTGGAGCGCGGGTCGCGCGAGTACATCTGGCCGGTCGACGGCTCGATGATGTCGCAGAACAGGATGAGCTGCGGCTTGGCGGAGAACGGATCCATGCAGGCCGTCTCGGCGTCCGGCATCAGGATCATGTCGGACTCGTTGATCGCCTTCCAGCCGGCGATCGAGGAGCCGTCGAACATGATGCCTTCCTCGAAGACCTCGGGCTCGATCGTCGACACGTGCTGCGCGGTGTGCTGCCACTTGCCGCGCGGATCGGTGAAGCGGAAATCCACGTACTCGACGCTGTGCTCCTTGATCATGTCCATGACCTTGGAGACGGCGCCGTTGCCGTTCCCGCCTGCCGGCTTCTTCGCCATCGCTGTGTGTCCTGTTCCCCTGCGTGATCCGGTCCAACTCTCGCGCCGCGGACACCGGTCCCCGCCGCGCGCCCGTCCCGCCGACGCCCCTCTGGGCGCCCCCGGCGATCCGGTTGCCCGCGCCGCGCCTTGCCTGGCGCGATGCGCGGGCCGATCCCTGTCCTGCCTGCGGCCTACACCGCTTCCTCGCCGCGCTCGCCCGTGCGGATGCGGATGACATCCTGGATGTCGCTGACGAAGATCTTGCCGTCCCCGATGCGACCGGTGCGCGCGGCCGCCGTGATCGCCTCGATCGCGCGCTCCGCCAAGTCGTCCGGGCAGACCACCTCGATCTTCACCTTGGGCAGGAAGTCCACGACGTACTCGGCGCCGCGGTAGAGCTCCGTGTGCCCCTTCTGGCGGCCGAATCCCTTCGCCTCGACCACGGTCAGCCCCTGCAGGCCGATCTCGTGCAGCGCGTCCTTCACCTCGTCGAGCTTGAAGGGCTTGATGATGGCCTCGATCTTCTTCATCGGCTCCGTCGCTCCGCACGCTGCGCCACCGCTGCCAGCATGCGCTCTTCCCCCCCCGCGCCCGGCCGGCCTCTCCGCCCTCGGCGGGAAGGGGCCGGCGCCGGCGTCACCCCGCGGGCGGGGCTTTGCATCGGCGCGCGCCGCGTTGCATGGGCGGCGCGCGCCGTTTTGCATGGGCCGTGCCAGCCGCACAACGCCGCCTGCCGGGGAATCTCGCGCTGGCGTGACGGAAGCTGACCACAACGGCGGCAGATTGCCTAGTCTTGCGGCAGCCATGCGAAGGGGCCGTTGCGCGCGCGGGGAGCCATCGCCATTCTCCGCGCCTCCGCGGACCGGCCCGGTCCGCGCGCCCACCGGAACCGCGCCGTGAAGCCCCAGAACGACCTGCTCTCCGCCACCGGCACCACGATCTTCACCGTCATGTCGGCGCTCGCCACCGAGCATGGCGCGATCAACCTCGGCCAGGGCTTCCCCGACTACGACGGCCCGCCCGACGTGATCGACGCTGCCGCCGCCGCGCTGAGGGACGGCCGCAACCAGTACCCGCCGATGACCGGCGTGCCGGAGCTGCGCGAGGCGGTGGCCGCCGCGAACCGCCGCTTCTACGGGCTCGAGGTCGACCCGAAGACCGAGGTCGTCGTCACCTCCGGCGCGACCGAGGCGATCACCGCCTGCCTCATGGCGGTGCTCAATCCTGGCGACGAATGCGTGCTGATCGAGCCGCTCTACGACACCTACCTGCCGGTCGTCCGCCTGCTCGGCGCGGTGCCGAAGCTCGTGCGCCTCTCGCCGCCGAAGTGGGAGCTGCCGCGCGCCGAGCTCGCCGCAGCCTTCGGCCCGAAGACGAAGGCCATCCTGCTCAACACGCCGATGAACCCGGCCGGCAAGGTCTTCACCGCCGCCGAGCTCGCCTTCATCGCCGACCTGCTGCAGCGCCACGACGCCTACGCCGTCTGCGACGAGGTCTACGAACACCTGACCTTCGACGGCTGGAAGCACATCCCGCTGATGACGCTGCCGGGCATGCGGCAGCGCTGCATGCGCATCGGCAGCGCCGGCAAGACCTTCAGCCTGACCGGCTGGAAGGTGGGCTATGTCACCTGCGACGCCTCGCTCGCGCCGAACGTCGCCAAGGCGCACCAGAACCTCACCTTCACCACGCCGCCCAACCTGCAGCGCGGCGTCGCCGTCGGGCTGATGAAGGACGACGCGTATTTCGAGGGGCTCTCCGCGGCGCTGCAGGCCAAGCGGGACCGGCTCGGCGCCGGGCTCGCGCGGCTCGGCTTCGGCGTGCTGCCGACGCAGGGAAGCTACTTCATCACCACCGATGTCCGCCCGCTCGGATGGACCGGCGACGACGTCGCCTTCTGCCGTGCCCTGACGGTCGAGGCGAAGGTCACCGCCATCCCCGTGACGGCCTTCTTCGCCAGCGCCGACTCCCCCAACCACTTCGTCCGCTTCGCCTTCTGCAAGGGCGACGCGGTGCTCGATGCGGCGCTGGAGCGGATCGGCGCCTGGCTCGCCGCCCGCGACGCCGCGCCCAAGGCCGCCGCGGGGTAGGGGCGTCCAGGTCGATACTTTGCCGATGGGCTAACCTTTCCGTTGCGCGGGCTGAACGCCCGGGCCTAGGCTCGGGCAGCATGCCGCGCATCGCCTTCACGCCGAACCTGCGCCGCCACCTCGCCTGCGAGCCGGGCGAGGTCGCCGGTGCCACGCTGGGCGCCGCGCTCGACGACGCCTTCGCGGCCAATCCGCGCCTTCGCGCCTATCTGCTCGACGAGCATGGCCGGCTGCGGCGGCATGTGACGGTCTTCGTCAACGACCGCCCCGCCACCGACCGCGACACCCTCACCGATCCGCTCGCCCCGGATGACGAGATCTTCGTCTTCCAGGCGCTCTCCGGAGGATGACCATGGCCCCACGCCTCCTCGTCGCGACCCGCAAGGGCCTCTTCACCGGCACGCCGGCGGGCGAGGCCTGGCGCTTCGGACCACCCGCCTTCCTGGGTGAGCCGGTCTCCGCGATCCTCGCCGATCCGCGCGACGGAGTGCTCTATGCCGCGCTCCGCCTCGGCCATTTCGGCGCCAAGCTCCACCGCTCCTCCGATGCCGGGGCGAGCTGGGAGGAGGTGGCTGTCCCCGCCCTGCCGGCCGAGGGCGACAGGCCGAAGGCGCTCGACATGATCTGGGCCCTGGCGGCCGGCGGCGCCGCCGAGCCCGGCGTGATCTGGGCCGGCACGCTGCCCGCCGCGCTGTTCCGCAGCGCCGATCGCGGCGCGAGCTGGCAGCTCGTCCAGGGGCTCTGGGACCGGCCGGAGCGCGCATCCTGGGTGGGCGGCGGCTACGACGATCCCGGGCTGCACAGCATCGTCGTCCATCCGCGCGACCCGCGCCGCCTGGCCGTCGCGATCTCGACCGGTGGCGTCTGGCTCAGCGACGATGCCGGCGCGACCTGGCGGCTCGGCGGGGCGGGCCTCCGGGCGGAGTGCATGCCGCCGGCCCAGGCCTTCGATCCGCTGGTGCAGGACGTGCACCTCCTCGCCGCCTGCGCCTCGGCGCCCGAGGTGATGTGGGCGCAGCACCACAACGGGATCTTCCGCTCCACCGATGGCGGCGCGAGCTTCGTCGAGGTGACCGCCGCCGCCCCCTCGCGCTTCGGCTTCGCCGTCGCGGTCCATCCCGGCGACCCGGCCACCGCCTGGTTCGTGCCGGCGGTGAAGGACGAGTGCCGCGTGCCGGCCGGCGCCCGCCTGGTCGTCACGCGCACGCGCGACGCGGGGGAGACGCTGCAGGCCCAGCTGGCCGGCCTGCCGGAGGAGCCGAGCTACGACCTCGTCTATCGCCATGCGCTGGCCGTGGACCGCACGGGGCGGCGCCTCGCCATGGGCTCGACCACCGGCAACCTCTGGACCAGCGGCGACGGGGGCGAGACCTGGCGGCTGCTGAGCGCCCACCTGCCACCGGTCGCGGCCCTGGCCTTCGCAGATTGACGGGCCACCCTGCGGGGCCGTAAACCCCGCCGCCCCGGCGCTGCGCCGGGTGCGTGTGGCGGCCATAGCTCAGTTGGTAGAGCGCCAGGTTGTGGTCTTGGATGTCACGGGTTCGAGTCCCGTTGGTCGCCCATTTTCTTCTTTGCCTCGGACGCCGGCGCGCCCTCCGGGCGCTTGGCTTGCGCGCCGCAGATATGGCGCGTCTGGCGGTGCTGTCGGTCGCGGCGCGGCGGCCGCCCTGCGGCCGCATCCTCGATGGTTGGTACTTCTCGCCCCCTGGTGTTGCCGGCGGGGCGGGGCGAAGGTTTCGCCCTCGCTTCGGAGGGACGCCATGCAGATCCGCCTCGACGGCCGCGCCGCGCTGATCACCGGCGGCTCCAAGGGCCTCGGCCGCGCCATGGCGGAGGCCTTCGTGGAGGCCGGCGCCGCCGTCGCCATCGTCGCCCGCCGCCCCGCCGAGCTCGAGGCCGCGCGTGCGGACATCGCCGTGCGCTTCCAGGGCGCCCGCATCGCGGCCATCCCCGCCGACATCTCCACCGCCGAGGGCTGCGCCAGGGCGGCCGCCGAGGCGGAGGCCGCGCTCGGCGCGGTGGACATCCTCGTCAACAACGCCGGCACCAGCCAGCGCGGCCCCTTCCTCGAGGTGGATGACGCGCTCTGGCAGGCCGATCTCGACCTCAAGCTCTTCGCCGCCATACGCCTGACGCGCGCGGTCTGGCCGGGGATGCAGGCGCGGCGCTGGGGACGCGTCATCAACGTGCTCTCGACCCAGGCCAAGACGCCAGGCCCGGGCGGCGCGCCCACCGCCGTCACGCGTGCCGCCGGCATGGCGCTGACCAAGGTGCTCGCGCATGAGGGCGCGCCGCACGGCATCCTGGTGAACGGCCTCATGGTCGGCATCATCGAGAGCGACCAGTGGGTGAGGCGCCATGCGACCGACCCGCGCGGCCTCACCTGGGAGGAGTGGAAGGAAGACGCCGCGAAGGGCGTGCCGCTCGGCCGGCTCGGCAAGGCCGAGGAATTCGCCGCGCTGGCGGTGTTCCTGTGCTCCGAAGCGGGCGGCTACGTGACCGGTACGGCGATCAACGTGGATGGCGGCCGCAGCCCGGTCACCTGAGATTTGCACAAGACGCGCGCAAACCGTCCGCAAACGCGGCAGATTCGGCGCGATCGGCACGTGACCTGCCCGAAAAGCGTGCGGCACATGGCTTGCTGGCCCCGCGGCGAACCCGGCACACACCGGGCAACCGTCCGGAGGACCCGTCGCCATGGCCCGCCGCTTCACCAATCCTTTCGACGCGAGCGCATCGCTCGTCTGCGCTTGCGGCCGCACGCATGAGGCGGGCTTCGCCTGCGACGACCTGCCGAATGCCCCCGCGGGGGACGGCACCGGCGCCCATGGCGAGATCGCCGAGCAGGCGGTGCTGCGCGCGCTCTACCCCGACGACGCGACGCGGCGCGGCATGTTGCGCGCGGTCGGCGCCGGCACCCTCTTCGCCGCCATCAACGCCTTCTTCCCGCTCGGCGCGGCGCGCGAGGCGCTGGCCCAGGCGCCGGCCGGCGCGATCGAGAAGCGCGACCTGAAGATCGGCTTCATCCCGATCACCTGCGCGACGCCGATCATCATGGCCGACCCGATGGGCTTCTACAGGCGCCACGGGCTCAACGTGGAGGTCATCCGCACCGCCGGCTGGGCGGTGATCCGCGACCGCGCCATCGCGCGCGAATACGACGCTGCGCACATGCTGGCGCCGATGCCGGTCGCGATGTCCTTGGGCGTCGGCGTCGCGCAGCCCATCCCCTTCGCCGTCGCCGCGATCGAGAACATCAACGGCCAGGCCATCACGCTGGCCACGAAGCACCGCGAGCGGCGCAACCCGCGCGACTGGCGCGGCTTCCGCTTCGCCGTGCCCTTCGACTTCTCGATCCACAACTACCTGCTGCGCCACTACCTGGCCGAGCACGGGCTCGATCCCGACCGCGACGTGCAGATCCGCGCCGTGCCGCCGCCGGAGATGGTCGCCAACCTCCGCGCCGACAACATCGACGGCTTCCTCGGCCCCGATCCCTTCAACCAGCGCGCCGTCTTCGACGGCGTCGGCTTCATCCACATTCTGACGAAGGAGCTGTGGGACGGGCATCCCTGCTGCGCCTTCGCCGTGCCGCGCGCGATGGTGACCGAGACGCCGAACACCTTCCACGCGCTGCTCCGCGCGATCGTGGAGGCGACCGCCTACAGCCAGAATGCGGCGAACCGGCGCGAGGTGGCGGCCGCGATCTCCGGCCAGAACTACCTCAACCAGCCGCAGACCGTGGTGGAGCAGGTGCTGACCGGCACCTTCGCCGACGGATTGGGCCGCGTGCAGCGCGTCCCCGACCGCATCGGCTTCGATCCCTTCCCCTGGCACTCCATGGCGATGTGGATCATGACCCAGATGCGCCGCTGGGGTCAGCTGAACCGCGACGTGGATTACCGCCAGGTCGCCGAGCAGGTCTTCCTGGCGACCGACGCCGCGCGCGCGATGCGCGAGCTCGGCCAGCCGGTGCCGGCCAGCACGGTGCAGTCCTTCCAGGTGATGGGGCGCACCTTCGACCCGGCGAACCCCGCGCCCTGGACCGAACGCGGCATCCGGACCTCCTGATCCGCCCATGTCCCGTCATGTGACGAATGCGAGGGCAGCGCTGCTGTCGCTCGCGATCCTCGCCGCCTTTCTCGGCATCTGGGAGTTCTCCGCGCGCTCCGGCGCGGCCTCCGGCGGCGCGGGGCTCGACCCGGAATACGCCGCTTTGCTCGGCGCGGCGGCGGCGCAGGGCGGGCAGACGCCCTTCCCGATGCCGTCCGAGATCGCGGCGCGGCTGTGGGAGCTGCTGCGCGATCCCTTCTACATCCGCGGGCCGAACGACCAGGGCATCGGCATCCAGCTCGCCTGGTCGCTGGCGCGCGTCGGCGCCGGCTTCCTGATCGCGGCGGCGGTCGCCATCCCGCTCGGCTTCCTGATCGGCATGTCGCCGCTGCTCTCGGCCGCGCTCAACCCCTTCATCCAGGTGCTGCGCCCGGTCTCGCCGCTCGCCTGGATGCCGCTCGCGCTCTACACGATCAAGGACAGCTCGATCTCCTCGATCTTCGTCATCTTCATCTGCTCGGTCTGGCCCATGCTGCTCAACACCGCCTTCGGCGTGTCGAGCACGCGGAAGGAATGGCTCAACGTCGCCCGCACGCTGGAAGCCGGGCGACTCAAGACCGCGTGGAAGGTCATCCTGCCCGCCGCGGCGCCGACCATCCTGACGGGGATGCGCATCTCCATCGGCATCGCCTGGCTGGTGATCGTCGCGGCCGAGATGCTCGTGGGCGGGACGGGCATCGGCTACTGGGTCTGGAACCAGTGGAACAACCTCAGCCTCGCCGACATCGTCATCGCGATCCTGCTGATCGGGCTGGTGGGGCTGCTGCTGGACCGGCTGCTCGGCGTGGCGGCGCGCGCGGTCGCCTGGGCGGAGTGACGCGATGAGCAGATACGTTTCCGTCGAGGGCATCGCACGCCGCTATCCCGGCGCCACGATCTTCGAGAACCTCTGGTTCGACATCCGCCGCGGCGAGTTCGTCTGCCTCGTCGGCCATTCGGGTTGCGGCAAGACGACGGTGCTGAACATCCTGGCGGGGCTGGAAGCACCGACCGAGGGCGTGGTGATCGTGGACGGCCAGGAGATCGCCGGCCCCTCGCTCGACCGCGCCGTGATCTTCCAGGGCCATGCGCTGATGCCCTGGATGACGGCCGAGCAGAACGTCGCCTTCGCGCTGTCCTGCCGTCACCGCGACTGGGGCAAGGCGAGGCTGCGCGACGCCGCCCGTGCCGCGCTGCACCGCGTCGGGCTCGATGCGGCGGCGGAGAAGAAGCCGGCCCAGCTTTCGGGCGGCATGAAGCAGCGCGTCGGCATCGCCCGCGCGCTCGCCATCGCGCCGAAGATGCTGCTGATGGACGAGCCCTTCAGCGCGCTCGACGCGCTGACCCGCGGCGCGCTTCAGGAGGAGGTCTCGCGCCTTGTGACGGAGGCCGACCAGACCGCCTTCATGATCACCCATGACGTGGACGAGGCGATCCTGCTCGCCGACCGCATCCTGCTGATGACGAACGGGCCCCAGGCCCGCGTCGCGGAGGTGGTGGTGAACACCCTGGCCAGGCCCCGCGACCGCGCGGGCCTGCACCACATGCCCGGCTACCACGAGCTGCGCGACCACATCCTCGACTTCCTGATCACCCGCAGCCGCACGCTGGCCGGCACCCCGCCCGCCGGCTGGAACCCGCGCGACGTGCCCGAGGTGCGTCCGGCCGAACCCACCCCCTCGCCGCCGCCCAGGGCGGCCGCCTGAAGGAGACGACGCCATGACCCGTGCCCAGCTGACCGAGAAGATCCTCGACATCAAGCGCGAGAAGGGTTGGACCTGGAAGCACATCTGCGGCGAGATCGGCGGCGTCTCCGACACGCTGATCGTCGGCGCGCTGCTCGGCCAGATGAAGCTCGTGAAGCCGCTCGCCGCCAAGGCCGCGAAGCTCTTCGACCTGTCCGAGGTCGAGGAGCGGATGCTGAACGAGGTGCCCTACCGTGGCACGGCGATGCCGCCGACCGACCCGCTGATCTACCGCTTCTACGAGATGGTGATGGTCAACGGCCCCGCCTGGAAGGCGCTGATCGAGGAGGAGTTCGGCGACGGCATCATGTCCGCCATCGACTTCGACTTCACCTTCGAGCGCATGGCGCATGAGAAGGGCGACCGGGTGAAGATCGAGATGTCCGGCAAGTTCCTGCCCTACAAGTACTACGGCGCCGAGCAGGGCATCCCGGCCTACGGCTACAAGGAGGAGTGACCCTCCCACGTCGCGGCGCGGCGTGCTAACCGCCGCCGCGCCAGCCGACGGAGGACAAGATGGCGCGTGAACTGACGGTCGGAATCGCGGGCCTCGGCGCCATCGGCCTGCACCTCGCCCGCGCGCTCGATGCCGGCGTCGAAGGCCTGCGGCTGCACTCGGTCGCTGCCCGCAACCACGCCAAGGCGCGCGACAACCTCGCCGCTTTCCGCACCCCGCCCGCCATCGTGGACCTTGCCGACCTCGCCGAGGCCGACATCGTGGTCGAAGCCGCGCCGGCCGCGGTCTTCGAACAGATCGCCACCGCCGCCATCGCCCGCGGCCGGATCTTCGTCCCGTCTTCCGTCGGCGCCCTGCTGCCCCGCATGCACCTGGTGGACGAGGCCCGGAAGACCGGCGCGCGCATCGTCGTGCCCACCGGCGCGCTGCTCGGCCTCGACGCCGTCCGCGCCGCCGCCGAGGGCGAGGTCAGCTCCGTCACCATCGAGACCCGCAAGCCGCCGCGCGGCCTGGTCGGCGCGCCCTATCTCGAACAGCACGGCATCGACGTGATGGCGGTGAAGGACGAGAAGAAGCTGGTCTTCAAGGGCAATGCATATGACGCCGCGCAGGGCTTCCCGGCGAACGTCAACGTCGCGGCGGCGCTGGCACTCGCCGGCATCGGCCCGCAGCGCACCACGATCGAGATCTGGGCCGACCCGCACGTCACCCGCAACACCCATACTATCCGCGTCGAGGCCGCCGCCGCGCGCCTGACCATGACGATCGAGAACGTGCCGAGCGAGGAGAACCCGCGCACCGGCAAGATCACGCCCCTCTCGATCCTCGCCTGCCTGCGCGGCCTGACCTCGACGCTGAAGGTCGGCAGCTAGATCACAACCGCGCCAGCCCCGCACGCCCCTTCCGCCCCGCCGCGTTCCGCGCCGCACGGCGACGGAGGCGTGCATGGCGGCGACCGCGAGGAAGACCAATCCCAAGCTGTGGGAGCGGGTGAAGCAGGGGGTCATGAAGGGCGACAAGGGCGGCGACCCCGGCGAGTGGTCCGCCCGCAAGGCCCAGATGGCCGTGCAGGAGTACAAGAAGCGCGGCGGCGGCTACGAGGGCCGGAAGACCGCGGACAACCACCTCCGCCAATGGACAAGGGAGGAGTGGGGCACGAAGTCCGGCAAGCCCAGCGGCAAGACCGGCGAGCGCTACCTGCCGAAGCGCGCGCGGGAGACGCTGAGCGACGCGGAATACCGCCGCACCACCGAGAAGAAGCGGCGCGACACGGCGGCCGGCCGGCAGTTCTCCGCCCAGCCCGGGGACGTCGCACGCAAGGCCGCCTCCGCGCGCCAGGCCGAGGCCGGCCGCAAGGGCGGGGCGCGCGAGCCCACCAAGGCCGACCTCATGGAACAGGCCCGCAGGCGCGGCATCCCCGGCCGCTCGCACATGGACAAGGAGGCGCTGCGCCGTGCCCTCGGACGCTGAGGACCTCGCCGCCCTCCGCCGCGACTTCGCCGATGCCGTGAACATGACCCCCGCCGAGCTCGAGCGCTGGCTCGGGACGGAGGAGAGCCGCGCCGTCGGCTTCCACCACGAGGGCGAGGCCGAGGCGGTCGGCCACGCCGCCGGCCGCCGCATCGTCGAGATCCGCCGCAAGCGCCAGGCCGAGCTGACCGGGGACGACCACGCGCACATGCGAAAAGTGGTCGGCTACGTCCACCGCCACCTCGCCCAGGGCGGCCCGGCCAAGCATGTCGAGACCTCCCGCTGGCGCTACAGCCTGATGAACTGGGGCCACGACCCGCTGAAGTCGCGCCGCGCCTGACGGCGCGGCCGCGCGCTCAATCCCCGATCTCCCATTTCAGCGTGACGCCGAGCAGGAGGTTCGGCGAGTCGCGCCCGATGCCGAAGCCGCCGCGGAGGCTGAGGATTGGCCCGCCGCCGGCCAGCCGATGCCAAAGCCCGGCCTGGACCAGGGTCTCGTCGCGCTCGCCGCGGTCGCCCTGGTTGCGCTCGACGCTGAGCCCGACCGAGATGTCCTGCGCCAGCGCATGCGCGATGCCGGCCGCGAGCTGGTAGCGCCCGGCACGCTCGCCGGGCTCCGGGTTCAGCCGCTCCGCCCAGCCGGCATTGAGCAGCAGCGCCACCGGCCGGTCGCCGCCGCGCAGCGTCCTGCCGAACAGCGTCGTCACTTCGAGGTCGGTGGCCGGGCGGCTCCGCCCATAGGCGGTGGTGACCGCGCCGAACACGCCAAGGGCCGGCACCCATGCGCCTTCCTCCAGGATCTGCCAGCGCAGCCCGATCCGGGTCTCCCCGCCCAGGCTCGGCGCCGTCTCCTCCGCGTCACGTGGCGCGGCGCGCCCGTACAGGCCGAAGTGCTGGACGCGCAGGTCGAAGCCGCGCACGAGGCCGGCCTCGGCTTCCAGCGCCGCCCCGAAGGTGTCGCGCCGGCGGCCGGAGCGCGCGCGTTCCCACGCGCCGCCGAGCGTGGCGGTGTACCCGCCGGGCCGGACGGGTTCGACACCCACCATCCCCGCCGGATCCTCGAGCAGCGGCTCCTCCGCGCGCGCCGGCATCGCGGCCGGCACGAGGCCCGCGAGCAGCGCCAGCAGGGCAGGCCGCAGGCCGCGCAACGCTCGGGCCTAGCGCCGCTGTGCGGGCGGCGGGGGCGGAGGGGCGGCGGCCACGCGCTCGGCGGCGAAGAGCTCCGTCACCGCGTCGGAGAAACCCGCCAGCGGCACCGGCATCACCACCTGCTCCCGTCGCGCCGCGACGACGAAGCTCAGCCGCAGCTGCCCGCCGCGGCGCAGCAGTGCGAGCATGTCGTCGGTCAGCGGCACGCCGGCATAGACGCCCTCGGCGTCGGAGGCCTGGAACGGCAGGCGCTGCGCCTCGCCCTCATCAATCTGCCAGGCCATCCCGTTGGGCAGCGCCGCGCCGTGCGGCAATTGGAACACGAGCCCGAGCGAGCGCGTCTCCGGCTGCCGCGCCAGTACGATCTGCGCGACGCGCTGGTTCTGCGGCTGCAGCATGACCGCGGCGGAGAGCCGGCAGTCGCGCGGCGGCTGGGCGGGCGCGTCGGCGCAGGCCACCGCCCAGGCGCGCGGCGGCTGCGCCGCCGCAGGTTGGGGGGCGGCCTGCGGCGCGGGCTGCGCCGGGGCAGGGGCGGCCGGCCGCGCCGGCTGCTGTGCAAACGCCGGCGCCGCGGCCAGCACGCCCGCCAGGACGATCGCGGCGCGCATCAGCGCGACCTCGGCATCAGCTGCTCGGCGAGCGTTGCGAACCAGCTCGCGCCCACCGGCAGGATCTCGTCATTGAAGTCGTATTTCGGGTGGTGGACCATCGCATCGCCCTCGCCGCGGCCGCCGCCCAGGAACAGGTAGGCGCCGGCCGTCCGGTTCAGCATGAAGGCGAAGTCCTCTCCGCCCATGGTGGGCTGCGGCAGCGGGCGCGTCCGCGCCTCGCCCACCACCAGCCGCGCCGCGCGGGCCGCGATCTCGGTGCTCTCCGCCTCGTTCACCGTCGCCGGGTAGCTGCGGGTGAAGCTCGCCGTCGCGGTGCAGCCCATGGCGGCCGAGATGCCGGTGACGATCTCGTGGAAGCGCCGCTCGAGCAGGTCGCCGATCTCGGGCAGGAACCAGCGCGCCGTGCCCTGCAGCTTCACGCTCTCGGGGATGACGTTGAAGGTGTGGCCGCCGGCGAAATGGCCGATGGTGATGACGCCCGACTCCAGCGGGTTGACGTTGCGCGCCACCACGCTCTGCAGCGCGGTGACGACATGCGCCGTCGCCAGGATCGGATCGACGCCGTTGTGCGGCATCGCGCCATGCGCGCCGGTGCCGGTGATCGTCGCCTCCAGGTTCGCCACCGCCGCCATCACCGGGCCCGGCGCGTGCAGGAAGATGCCGGCCGGCGCGCCTGGCCAGTTGTGCATGCCGAAGATGCGCTCCATCGGGAAGCGCTCGAACAGGCCTTCCTTCACCATCACCTCGCCGCCCGCCAGGTTCTCCTCGGCCGGCTGAAAGATCAGGTACACCGTGCCTTCGAAGTTGCGCGTCTCGGCCAGGTACTTCGCCGCGCCGAGCAGCATCGTCGTGTGCCCGTCATGCCCGCAGGCATGCATCTTCCCCGGCACCTTCGACGCGTAGGGCAGGCCGGTCTGCTCCTCCAGCGGCAGCGCGTCCATGTCGGCGCGGAAGCCGATGGCGCGCGCCCCGCCGCCCTGACCGCGGATCACCCCGACCACGCCCGTCTTCGCAATGCCGGTGTGCACCTCGTCGCAGCCGAATGCACGCAGCCTCTCGGCGACGATGCCGGAGGTCCGCACCTCCTCGAAGCCGATCTCCGGGTTCTCGTGGAAGTCGCGCCGCCACGCGGTCATCTCGGGGTGGAACTCGGCGATGCGGTTGATGACGGGCATGTCTCGGCTCCGGTGACGGGCGTTGAATGGTCGGCGGCGCGGGGGCGGTCAAGCCGCGAAGGTCTGCACGAGGCCTCGTTCCAGCGGGCGACCGACGACGCCGAGCCGCTCGCGCATCGGGGCCACGTCGAAGGACTTGTCCTCCAGCAGCCGGCGCAGCTCGGCGACGCGGATGACCGGCATGCGCGGCAGGACCCGCGTGAGCGGCGCTGCGGCCATCAGCAACGGGCCCGGGATCGGTACAATGCGCGGCGGCGAAAGACCGGCCGCGCGCGCCACCGTGGCGAGGAAGTCGCGATAGGGCAGGGGCTCCGGCCCGGCCACCACGATCGCCTCCGGCGCCGCCCAACCGCGTTCCAGCGCGGCCAGGATGCAGGCGGTCAGGTCGTCCTGGTGGATCGGCTGCACCAGCGCCCGCCCGCCGCCCGGGAGCGGCGCTACGGGCAAGCGCTTCAGCAGCGCCGCCAGCCGCTGCACGTTGTCCTCGCCCTCGGCGCCGTAGATCATCGTCGGGTGCAGCATGACGCCGCGGCGCCCCGAGCCGAGGAACGCCGCCTCGCCCGCCCGCACGCCGTCGCCGTGGTCGTCCGGCCAGCGCGAGTAGCGCCGCGTCGAGCCGAGGAAGACGAAGGACGCATCCGCTGGCGCGGCCGCCAGCACCGCCGGGGCATGGCGCGCATGCGCGCAGTTCACGACCTGCTCCGCGCCGTCCAGCGCCGCGCGCAGCGCCGCCGCGTCGCGCAGCTCGGCGATACGTGGCGCCCCGGGCAGCCCCGTCGCCGCCCATCGCGCCGCGTCGCGCACCACCGGCACGAAGGGCATCCCGCGCGCGCGCAGCGCCCGACACAGCGCCGCCCCGCTGCGCCCCGAGGCGCCGATGACCGCGATCAAGGTGCGGGTCGCAGGAACCGCAGATCCGCCCCCTCCGGCGCCCCCATCACCTGCTCATGCACCAGCCGGTCCCAGCCCCGCGCCGGCGCCGGCGCCGGCGTCCATTCGGCGCGCCGCCGCGCCAGCTCCGCCTCCTCCACCAGTAGGTCGAGCCGCCGTTCCTTCACCGAAAGCCGCACGCGGTCGCCGCTCCGCACCAGGGCGAGCGGCCCGCCCACCGCCGCCTCGGGTGCGACATGCAGCACGATCGTGCCGAAGGCCGTGCCGGACATCCGGCAGTCGCTGATCCGCACCATGTCCTTCACGCCGGCCCGGGCGAGTTTCTTCGGGATGGGCAGGTAGCCCGCCTCCGGCATTCCCGCCGGGCTGCGCGGCCCCGCGCCCTTCAGCACCATGATGTCGCCGGCCTCGACGTCGAGATCCGGGTCGTCCACCCGCCGCGCCAGGTCCTCGAGCCCGTCGAAGACGACGCAGCGCGCCTCCGTCTCGAACAGGGCCGGCGTCGCCGCGCTGCGCTTCAGGATCGCGCCTTCCGGCGCCAGGCTGCCGCGCAGCGTCACCAGGCCGCCCACGGGGCTGATCGGCGTCTCGCGCGCCCGGATGATGCGCCGGTCCACGTAATGCGACCCGTCGCCGATCCGCTCGCGCAGCGTCACGCCATCGAGGTCCGGCGTGTCGAGATGAAGCAGGTCCCGCAGCTCCCACAGCAGCGCCCGCATCCCGCCCGCCGCGTGGAAATCCTCCATGTAGCCCTCTCCGGTCGGCTTCAGGTCCACCAGCACCGGCGTTTCCTCGCTCAGCGCATCCAGCCGACCGAGGTCGAAGGCCACGCCGGCGCGCCCCGCGATCGCCGCCAGGTGCACCACCGCATTGGTGGAGCCGCCGAGCGCCAGCAGCACGCGCATCGCGTTGGCCACGCTCGCCTCCGTCACCAGCGCGGCCGGCGCCATCGGCTTTGAGATCAGCCGGACCGCCTGCGCGCCCGCCTCCTCCGCCATGCGCAGCCGGTCGGCATGCACCGCCGGCGCGCTCGCGGCATCGAGCGGCATGAAGCCAAGCGTGGCCGCGATGCAGGCCATGGTGCTCGCCGTGCCCATCACGCCGCAGGTGCCGGCGGTGGTGGCGAGCTTGCCCTCGATCTGGCCGATCTTCTCGGCGCTCACCTCGCCGGCGCGGTACTTCGCCCAGTAGCGCCGGCAATCGGTGCAGGCCGAGAGCCGCTCCCCCTCGAAGCCCTGCGCCAGCATCGGCCCCGTGACCAGCATCACGCTCGGCGTGCCGGAGCTGATCGCCGCCATCAGCTGCGCCGGCACCGTCTTGTCGCAGCCGCCGACCAGCACCGCCGCATCCATCGGCTGCGCGGTCAGCATCGCCTCGGTGTCGAGCGCCATGAGGTTGCGATAGTGCATCGAGCACGGGTTCAGCGACGGCTCGCAGAGCGACACGGTCGGGAAGGCGAGCGGCAGCCCGCCGGCGGCGAGCACGCCGCGCTTCACCGCCTCCACCAGTTCGGGCGCGGTGCGGTGGCAGTTGTTGTAGTCGCTGCCGGTGTCGGCGATGCCGACCACGGGCTTTTCCAGCATCGTCCGCGAATAGCCCATGGAATTGGCGAAGGACCGCCGCAGGTACAGCGCGAACTCCTTGTCGCCGTAGTTGGAGGAGCGGTTGGCGAGGCCACGGGGAGGGGTCGTGTTGGTCATGCGTGGCAGCCTCCGCCCGCCCGGGCGGGCTGTCCAGGGGGCGCACGGGATGGCGGTACCACAATACCGCCAGACGTAAACCCGGCTTCCGCTTGACTTTCCCGTGCCTCGCCGCAATAAGCGCCGCTCTCTACGCCACCCCGGACACCGACAAACCATGCTGACGAGACAGACGGCTTCGCTGAAGCCGGCCGAGGTCCAGAAGGGCTGGGTGCTGATCGACGCGGAGGGCCTCGTGCTCGGCCGCCTCGCAGCCCTCATCGCCAACCGCCTCCGCGGCAAGCACAAGCCGCAATTCACCCCGCATGTCGATTGCGGCGACCATGTCGTCGTGATCAACGCCAAGAAGGTCCGGGTCACCGGCCAGAAGGCCGAGCAGTCGGTGTTCTACTGGCACACCGGCTATGCCGGCGGCATCAAGGGCCGCACCGTGCGCGAGCGGCTCGAGAGCGCCCATCCGGAGCGCGTGATCGAGAAGGCGGTGGAGCGGATGATCACCCGCGGCCCGCTCGGCCGCCGCCAGATGCGCAACCTGCACGTCTATGCGGGCCCCGAGCATCCGCATGGCGGCAACACCCCGCAGGCGCTCGATGTCGGCGCGCTGAACCGCAAGAATGTCGCCGGCGGCGCGACCCAGAAGGTGGCCTGAGCATGAGCGAGCAGACTTCCCGCGGCGGCTCCCTCGCCGAGCTCAAGGACATGGTCAGCGCCGCCGGCGGTCCCGCCGCGGCGGAAGCGGCGCCGGTGCGTGAGCCGAAGCGCGACGCGCAGGGCCGTTCCTATGCCACCGGCCGGCGCAAGAACGCCATCGCCCGCGTCTGGGTGAAGCCCGGCAAGGGCGAGATGGAGATCAACGGCAAGCCGGCGGCGAAGTACTTCGCCCGTCCGGTGCTGCGCATGCTGATCGCCCAGCCCTTCCTGGTCTCCGACCGCCACCAGCAATTCGACGTCTTCGCGACCGTCGTCGGCGGCGGCCTCTCCGGCCAGGCCGGCGCGCTGCGCCACGGCATCTCCCGCGCGCTGACCTACTACGAGCCGGGCCTGCGCCCGCTGCTCAAGAAGGCCGGCTTCCTCACCCGCGACCCGCGCGCGGTGGAGCGCAAGAAGTACGGCAAGCCGAAGGCGCGACGTTCCTTCCAGTTCTCCAAGCGCTGACGCCGGGCGGATCCGGGCGTCACGCCCGGCCGCATGGCTGGTTCATCCGGGGGGCGGGTCCGCAAGGGCCCGCCCCTCTTGCTTTTCCGGCGCTGCTTCGCGCCTTCTGTCCGACGGAGGACAAGACGATGGCCAAGGGCCCCATCCCGAGCGTCTTCATCGATGGCGAGGCCGGCACCACCGGCCTGCAGATCCGCGACCGCCTCGCCCGCTTCCCCGGCATCGCGCTGCGCTCCATCGCGCCCGAGCTCCGCAAGGACGCCGAGGCCAAGCGCGCCCTGATGGCGGAGGTGGACCTCGTCGTCCTCTGCCTTCCCGACGACGCCGCGAAGGAGGCCACCGCGATGGCGGCCTCCCTCGGCGCCGCCGCGCCGAAGCTGCTCGACGCCTCCACCGCGCATCGCGTCGCGCCTGGCTGGGTCTACGGCTTCGCCGAGCTTCACGCCGGCCAGGAAGCCGCCATCGCCGCCGCGCCGCGCGTCTCCAACCCCGGCTGCTACCCGACCGGCGCCGTCGCGCTGATCCGCCCCTTGGTCGAGGCCGGGCTGCTGCCGAAGGACTACCCCGTCACCGTCAATGCCGTCTCCGGCTACACCGGCGGCGGCAAGGCGATGATCGCGGAGTTCGAGCCCGAGCGCGCTGCGCCGCCCTTCTTCCTCTACGGCCTCACGCTGGAGCACAAGCATCTCGCCGAGATGCAGCTCTATGGCGGGCTCTCGCGCCGCCCGCTCTTCGTGCCCTCCGTCGGCGACTTCGCGCAGGGCATGCTGGTGAGCGTGCCGCTCCATCTCGACCTGCTCAACGGCGCGCCGAAGCCCGCCGACCTCGACGCCGCGCTGCGCGCCGCCTACGCGCGCTCGACCTGGGTGAGGGTGGAAGCCGCCGATCCGAAGGCCCGGCTCGCGCCCGAGGAGCTGAACGGCAGCAACCAGCTGGAGCTGCGCGTCTACGGCAACGAGCGGCACGGCCAGGCCGTGCTGGTCGCCAGGCTCGACAACCTCGGCAAGGGCGCCTCGGGTGCGGCCGTGCAGAACATCGGCCTGATGCTCGGCGTGGACGTCGCCCCCGCCCTGCCGCTGGCCGCGGAGTGAGCGCCTTCGATGACCGGAGGGCCGCAGGCCCGGAGGTCTGAATCGATGGCGCCAGATCAAGGAGTGACACCCATGGACGACCTGCACCCCCGCGCCGCGCACGGCCCGACGCTGCCCTTCGAAGGCAAGCACCCTGTGGTCCACCCCGACGCCTGGATCGCGCCGACCGCCGTGGTCGTCGGCGATGTCGAGATCGGGGCCGACAGCTCGATCTGGTATCACTGCGTCCTGCGCGGCGACACCAACATCATGCGGATCGGGTGCCGCACCAACGTGCAGGACGGCTCCATCCTGCACCTCAATGCGGGCGCCGAGCCGCTGATCATCGGCGACGACGTCACCATCGGCCACGCCTGCATTGTGCATGCCTGCACGCTGAAGAACCGCGCCTTCGTCGGCATGGGGGCGACCGTGCTCGACCGCGCGGTGATCGAGGAAGGCGGCATGCTCGGCGCCGGCGGCCTGCTGCCGCCCGGCAAGGTGATCGGCCCGAACGAGCTATGGATGGGCAGCCCCGCCAAGCTCGTCCGCGTCATGGCGCCCGAGGAACGCGCGCGCTTCGACCGCACCGCCGTGCACTATGTCGAGCTCGCGAAACGACACCGCGCCAGCCTCGTTGGGCGGTGATGGATCGCCGTGCCCTACTCCTGCTTCCCCTGCTGATCGCGGCCTGCGATCAGATGCGCCTCGAACCCGTCGCAGAGCTGCCGCCCGACCTGTTCCGCGGCGCCGGCGACCCCGCGCGCTTCGCGGCCGAGCAGGCGGCACACGCCTTCGTCGACCGCGAGGCCGCGCTGCGCGGCGCCCCGCGCGACGCCGCCTTCGCGAGCGCCATGGTGGAGAACGCCTCCACCGCCTTCCAGGACGCCGGCCGCTTCGCCGACGGCCCCTTCGTCACGCGCCTGCTGCGCGAGGGCCGCACCGCGCTGCGCGGCGCCATCGGCCTCGACCTCGCCCTGCCTCCGCAGCAGGTGCAGGACGCGCTGCTCGCCGCTGCGGCGGCCTTCCGTCGCGGCGACACCGCCGCCGCCACCGCAGCCCTCGCCCCCGTCGCGTCGCGCGGCGCGCGCCCCGCCGAGGCGCTGGCGCGGCTCGAGACGCCGCAACCGCTGCGCCGCGCGCTCCGCGCCACGCGCAACATGCTCGCCGGCCGCGACCCGGCCGCGGCGAGCTGACGCATCGAAAGGTAACGGCGCGCGACACGAGCGCGCCGCACGACCTAGTCTTGCGGCCATGCGACACGCCGCTGATCCGCACCCGGCCGCTCGCGGCCGCGAGGGCCGGAACCGCGGCAACCCGCGACGAGTTGAGAAGGCCCGAGAGGGGCGCGATGCGCCGGCGCTGACCGGCGTGGGAGAGGCTCCCGCCATGCGACGCCGTTTCGTCCTCCTGCTCCCCGTGGCCGCCGCCGCCTGCGGTCCGCTCCCGCCGCGCCCCGAGGCGGTGACGCTGCCCGACAGCGCCCGCGCGCAGTTCGGCTTCAGCGATCCCGCGCGCAGCGCGATCCTCTCCGCCTCCTTCGTCTTCGGCCAGCCCGGCAGCGTCGCCGGCGACCCTGCCGCCGCGGCCGAGGCGCTGGCCCAGCTCGAATTCCTCGCCGTCGAGCTCGCCACCGACCAGCGCTGGATCGGCCTCGACCCGCTCGTCGTCCCGCAGCTCGCCGGGGGCCGCGCCGAGGCACGCGCCGCCTTCGGCCTCGACCCCGCCGCCCCGCCGCAGCGCGCGCTCAACGCGCTCTACGCCACCGCAGCCGCGCTGCGCGGCGGCGACCGCGACGCCGCCCTCGCCGCGCTCGCGTCGCTGACCGGCCCCGGGCGGGCCGAGGCGACGCTCGGCCGCCTGGCCGCGCTGCCCCACCTGCCGCAGGCCGCCGCCGCCACGGCGCGGGCGCGCAACGGCATGCGGATGATGGACCAGGACAACGGCCGGAACCGCTTCCGGCTGTGAGGAACACGACGATGCGCGCCCTGCCGATCCTCCTGCTCCTCGCCGCCTGCGCGGCCCAGGGCCCCTCGCCACCGCCCGCCCAGCCCCTCCCGCCGGTGCAGTCCTCCGGCGCCGCCGATCCGACGCGCCAAGCGGTGCTCAGCACATCCTGGGCCTTCGCCACGCCGGGGCGCCTCGCAGGCCGTCCCGCAGAGGCGGCGCGCGCGACCGGGCAGGTCGAGTACCTCGCCGCCGCGCTGGCCGCCGACCAGCGCTGGATCGGCGCCCGGCCGACCGTCATCCCGGACCTCCGCGACGCCCGGGCGGAGCTGCGCGACGCGCTCGGCATCCCCCGCGCCGCGCCCGACGAGGCGGTGGGCCGCGCCATGCTCGACGCCGCCGCGGCGCTCGATGCCGGCAACCGGGGCGGCGCCACCGCCGCACTCGGCACCGTCTCCCCCGCCCCGGCGCTCACGCTCGCGCGGCTCGAGAGCCTCCCGCCGCTGCCCCGCACCGCCGCCGCGACCGGCGAGGCGCAGGCCGAGATGCGCCGCCTCGACCAGGAAGATCCTTTCTAGACCGACCCCGTCGCGCTATCGGTGGCGCACCGATGCGCGCGCTCCTCCTCTGCCTGCTCTCGCTCGCCGCCTGCGCGGAGATGCGTGCCCCGCCCGCGGCGACGCGCATCCCGCCCGGCCTCGGCGTCGTCGCGGCCGACCCGATGCCCGCGATCATGGATGAGGCGGCCGGTGCCCTCGCCGGTGACGGCCGCGGCCTGGCCGGCCGGCCCGGCACGACCGCCCGCGCTATCGGCCAGGCCGAGCTGATCGCGGCCGAGATCCGCCGCGACCCGCGCTGGGCGCCGATGCCCTCCGCCGTCGAGGCCGAGCTGCGTGCCGCGCGCGCCGAATGGCGCAACGCCCTCGGCATCCGCGCCGGGGCCGCGCCGGAGGCTGTCTCCGCCGCGCTCGGCCGCGCCGCCGTCGCGCTGGGTGCCAACGACACGCCGCGCGCCTCCGCCGCGCTCGATCCCACGCTGTTCGAGCCCGGCGGCAACGTGACCCTCGCGCGCCTCGCCGCGCCCGGCCCGCTGCCGCAGACCGCCTTCGCCGCCCGCGCCGCGCGCGACGAGGCCGGGCGCCTGCAGGCGCTGCAGCTCAGCGGTCCCGCGGCGGCGCTCGATCCCGATGCCGCGCGTTCGCCGATCGCGATCGGGGAGAGCCTGAACCGCCCGTTGCGGTGAGGGCGCGCGCGGGGAGGCCAAGGCCCCGCCCGCCCCCGCCTAATCCTTCGCCTGAACCCGCACGTACTCGCCCGGCGCATCCGCCAGCGGCGCCAGCCCGCCGTCCCCCGGCACGCGCGCCTTCACCGTCGCGCGGTCCTGCGCCGCGACCCAGCGCTGCCAATCCGGCCACCAGCTTCCCGACAGCTCCGTCGCGCCCTTGAACCAGGCGTCCGGATCGGGCGGCAGCTCCTCGTTCACCCAATGGCTGTACTTGCCGCTCTCGGGCGGGTTCACCACGCCGGCGATGTGGCCCGACGCGGCCAGCACGAAGCGGATCTTCCCGCCATAGATCTGGGTCGCGCGGTAGGTGCTCTTCCACGGCGCGATGTGGTCCTCCCGCGTCGAGAGGATGTAGGTCGGCAGCTTCACCTTCCGCAGGTCTATGGTGACGCCGTCGAGCTCGATCGCATTCGCGTCGTCCGGCGGCTTCACCAGGTCGTTCTGCTGGTACATCCGCCGCAGGTAGAAGCTGTGCATCCGCGCCGGCATGCGCGTGCTGTCGTCGTTCCAGTAGAGCAGGTCGAAGGGGAAGGGCTCCTGGCCCAGCAGGTAGTTCGACACCACGAAGGACCAGATCAGGTCGTTGGCGCGCAGCATGTTGAAGGTGGTCGCCATCTCCGACCCCTCGAGGAAGCCGCGCTTGCTCATCTTCTCCTCGAGGGACTGCAGCTGCTCCTCGTCGATGAAGACTCCGAGCTCGCCGGCCTCGGCGAAGTCCACCATCGTGGTGAAGAAGGTTGCCGACTTGATGCGCGTGTCCTTGCTTGCCTGCATGTGCGCGAGCGTGCAGGAAAGCAGGGTTCCGCCCAGGCAGTAGCCGATCGCGTTGATCGCCTTCTCGCCCGTCGCCTTCTCGATCGCGTCGAGTGCCGCATAAGGGCCTTCGCGCATGTAGTCGTCGAAGCCCTTCTCGGCCAGCGCCTCGTCCGGGTTCACCCAGGAGATGACGAAGACCGTGTGGCCCTGCTCCACCGCCCAGCGGATGAAGCTGTTCTTCGGCCGCAGGTCGAGGATGTAGAACTTGTTGATCCAGGGCGGGATGATCAGCAGCGGCCGCTTCAGCACGGTTTCCGTCGTCGGCGCGTACTGGATCAGCTCCATCAGGTCGTTGCGGAACACCACCTTGCCCGGCGTGACCGCGATGTTCTCGCCGACCTTGAACTTCGTCTCGTCGGTCATGCGGATGCGCAACTGGCCCTTGCCGCGCTCCAGATCCGCCAGCAGGTTCGACAGGCCCTTCAGCAGGTTCTCCCCGCCCGTCTCGGCCGTGCGCCGCAGCACCTCCGGGTTCGTCATGAGGAAGTTGGACGGGCTCATCGCGTCGACGAATTGCCGCGTGTAGAAATCCACCTTCTGCGCGGTCTTCTGGTCGAGCCCCTCGGTCGTCTGCACCACGTTGGTGAAGAACCGCGCCGAGAGCAGGTAGGATTGGCGGATGAAGTCGAAGACCTCGTTCTCGCGCCAGGCGTCGTCCTTGAAGCGCTTGTCGGCCTTGCCCTCGTCGATGACGGGTGGGGGCTGCTCGCCCAGCATCCGCCGCGCCGTGTTCTGCCAGAGGGTCAGGTAGTCCTGCCAGAACCCGATCTGCGCCTGCATCAGCCGCGCCGGATTGGCCATCAGCCGCGTCGTCATCTCGAGGAAGGCGTTGCCGATGTTGAGCGGATCCGGCCCCGGCGCGGCATCGGTGCCCTGGCGCTTGAGGAAGTCGGTGACGATGCGCTGGCTGCGTTCCGCGACATCGGCCATGGTGCGCGTCACCAGCGCCGGATCGGGAAGCCGGAAGCTCGTCTTGTCCTCGATCGTCGGGTCCTGCGACATCCGGCTCCGCCCTCAACCTGTCCTGCCACGGCGGGATGGCCCCCGGCGCGGTGGCCTGTCCATGGCCCGGCGCGGGCGATGCTTCCGCCGGCCTGCGGTTCGGGCTAACCCTCGCTGGCACAGGACAGGATGCGATGCGCCCCCGCGTCGGAGTCGACGGCAGACCGGAAAAGGCTAGGTGGCGGCGGGCGGGGGATCAAGCGCGCGCGGCGCTGATCCTCGCCGCCGCCGCGGCATTGCCGGGCTGCACGGAGCGCTGGGCGGAGCTCGACCCGCGCCCGGTGATCGCCAATGTCTTCGGCGCCCATCTGGAGGGGCGGGAGCCGCCGCCCGGCCTCGACGGCCCCTGGCCGAAACTCTCCTCCGTGCCGGCGCGTCCCACCCCGCCCGATCCCGCGACGCGGGAGCACATCTCGGCCGGCCTGGCCGAGAACCGGGCCCAGTCGCGCGCGCCGCTCGCGGTCACCGCCGCGCTGCCGCGCCCGCCCGCTGCTGCCGGCCCCCCGCCGCCGCCCCGTCTCGGCGGGGTGCCACCGGTTCGCCTCGACCCGCTGCCAGGCGCCGTCCCGCCCGCCGCGGCCCCGGCCGCGCTGCCCGCCCCGCCGCAGCCGGGCGCTCCGCAGCCAGGCCCGGCCGCCGCGCCCGCGGCGCCACCGCCACCGCCGGCGCGTGACCTCCTGGCGCCCCCGCCCCCGCCGGCGCGCGACCTGCTCGCCCCGCCGCCGCCGCCCGGCGCCGATCTCCTCGCGCCTCGCCGCGACTGATCCGCCCCGCTATACCTCGCCCCGAACAAGCGGACCGACGACGATGACCGAGGAGTTCCACCGCATCCGGCGCCTGCCGCCCTACGTCTTCGCCGAGGTGAACGGCGCGAAGGCGAAGGCGCGCGCCGCCCGCGAGGACATCGTGGACCTTGGCATGGGCAACCCCGACAGCCCGACGCCGCCGCACATCGTCGCCAAGCTGGTCGAGGCCGTGGCCGACCCGCGCACCCACCGCTACTCGATGTCGAAGGGCATCCCCGGGCTGCGCAAGGCGCTGGCCGGCTACTACGCGCGCCGCTTCGGCGTGAAGCTCGACCCGGACACGGAAGTCGTCGCCACCCTCGGCAGCAAGGAGGGCCTGGCGAACCTCGCCGCCGCCATCACCTCGCCGGGCGACACCATCCTGGTGCCGAACCCGTCCTATCCGATCCACCAGTTCGGCTTCGTCCTCGCCGGCGCCTCCGTCCGCTCCGTGCCGCACACGCCGGACGACGAGATGCTGCGCGCGCTCGATCGCGCCGTGCGGCATTCCGTGCCGAAGCCGACCGCGCTGATCGTCAACTTCCCCTCCAACCCGACCGCGCTGCTCGCCGACATCCACTTCTACAAGGAGGTCGTGGCCTTCGCGCGCCGGCACGAGATCTTCATCCTCTCCGACCTCGCCTATTCCGAGATCTATTTCGGCGACCTCGTGCCGCCCTCGATCCTCGAGGTGCCGGGGGCGAAGGACGTGGCGGTCGAGTTCACCTCCATGTCCAAGACCTACAACATGCCCGGCTGGCGCATGGGCTTCGCCGCCGGCAATCCGCGCCTGATCGCGGCGCTGACGCGCGTGAAGAGCTACCTCGACTACGGCGCCTTCGCGCCGATCCAGATCGCCGCCGCCGCCGCGCTGAACGGTCCGCAGGATTGCGTGGCGGAGATGCGCGACCTCTACCGCAAGCGCCGCGACGTGCTGGTGAAGGGCCTCGCCGCCGCCGGCTGGCAGGCGCCGGCGCCCGAGGGCTCGATGTTCCTGTGGGCGCCGATCCCGGAGCGCTTCCGCCACATGGGCAGCGTGGACTTCTCCAAGCTGCTGCTGGCGAAGGCGAAGGTCGCGGTGGCCCCCGGCATCGGCTTCGGCGAGCATGGCGACGGCCATGTCCGCATCGCGCTGGTCGAGAACGAGCACCGCATCCGCCAGGCGCTCCGCGGCATCAAGTCCTTCCTCGCCGCCGACAACGCCGGCCCCGTGGACGCCGTCGAAGTCGACGCGGCTTGATGTGCGCCCTCAAACGCATCGTGCCGGAGGGACGCCTTCGGCGTAACGCGCGCGCATCCGCGCGCTTGGCTTCGCGCAGGCCGCTGGCGCACCGGGCGGTGCGGCCGGTCTGTGCGCGGCGGCCATTCGGCCGCTCGGCCCGCTGCGCGGGCCGCCAGCGTGGAACGACGAGATCATGACCAAGCCTCTCGCCATCGGCGTCGCCGGCCTCGGCACCGTCGGCACCGGCGTCCTCACCCTGCTGCGCGACAACGCCGAGACGGTCGCCGCACGCGCCGGCCGCCCGATCGCCGTCACCGCCGTCTCCTCCCGCGACCGGAGCAAGGACCGCGGCGTCTCCCTCTCCGGCCTGCGCTGGTACGAGGACGCGGCAGCCCTCGCGAACGACCCGGGCGTGGACGTCGTCGTGGAGACGATCGGCGGCATCCAGGGCGCAGGCGCCGACCTCGTCCGCGCCGCGCTTGCCGCCGGCAAGCCGGTCGTCACCGCCAACAAGGCGCTGCTCGCCACCCACGGCGCCGAGCTCTCGCAGCTCGCCGAAAGCCGCGGCGTGCCGCTGATGTTCGAGGCCGCGGTCGCCGGCGGCATCCCCGCCATCAAGGCGCTGCGCGAGGGCTTGGCCGCCAACGACATCTCCCGCGTCCTCGGCATCCTAAACGGCACCTGCAACTACATCCTCACCACGATGCGCGAGCGCGGCCGCGAGTTCGCGGAAGCGCTCGCCGAGGCGCAGAAGCTCGGCTACGCTGAGGCCGACCCGTCCTTCGACGTCGACGGCATCGACGCCGCCCACAAGCTCGCGATCCTGGCCGCGCTCGCCTTCGGCCGCCCGGTGGATTTCGGCGCCGTGCATGTCGAGGGCATCCGGGGCGTCTCCGCGCTCGACATCGCGCTCGCCGGTGAGCTCGGCTACCGCATCAAGCTGCTCGGCATCGCGCGCAGGACCGAACACGGGATCGAGACGCGCGTGCATCCCTGCATGATCCCGGTGGCTCATCCGATCGCGCATGTGGACGGCGTGTTCAACGCGGTGGTGGCGGAGGGCGACTTCGTCGGCCGCGTCGTGCTCCAGGGCCGCGGCGCGGGTGCCGGCCCCACGGCCTCGGCCGTCGTCGCCGACCTCATCGACATCGCGCGCGGCCGCCGCACGCCGGTCTGGGGCGTCTCGGACGGCGCGCTGTCCTCGCTCCCCGCCATCCCGATGGAGCGCCGCGTCGGCGCCTATTACCTGCGCCTGATGGTGCTCGACCGCCCCGGCGTCATCGCCGACGTCACCGCCGCGCTGCGCGACGCGCGCATCAGCCTCGAATCCATGCTCCAGCGCGGCCGCGCGCCGGGCGAGGCCGTCCCCGTGGTGGTGACCACGCATGATTGCGAGGAGGCGCAGATGCGCGCCGCGATCGCCCGCATCGAGGCGCTGGACACGGTGGTCGAGACGCCGGCGCTGATCAGGATCGAGACGCTGTAGCGTCCCGATCCCGCGCCAGCATCAGGCCCTGGCCGGCGCCGCGTAGCTCATGCCGTTCGCCTTCTGCTGCGCCGACATGTAGTCCTCGGCCGACATCAGCCGCGTCCAGTGCACGGCGCTGCAATGGCCCTGGGCGGTGACGATGAGCTTGATCGCCGCCATGGTCGCATCGTCCGGCGCGCTCAGCATCAGGACGATGTCATACTCGCCGGAGCAGTAGTCCATGCTGTGGAGAGTGCCTCCGGCCTTCTCGAACAGGGCCTTCACGCCGGCCACCCGATCCTGCGGCTTGGCCACGAACGCCGCTGCGGCGCCGGCAGTGTAGGCGACCTGGGCCATGTATTTCGGCATGGTTAGGTTCCCTCCTCTTTTCGTGGATGGCCCAGCGGGCGAACGATCCGTGCGCCGGGCCGGCGGAGGCTTGCACCGATATTTTGCAACTTCAACGAGAACATTGCGTTCGCCGGACCATCCCAGAATCGGAGGCTGCTCCGACATCCCGCCCTCGCCCTCTGCAGCAGGTCCCGGCAGTCGCCGCCCGTCTCGACCGTGGCGCCGCGCGCGGCTGTCGCGGAATGGTCGCGCGCGGGGCCGTCAGCCTCGAAGCTGAGGACAACGCGCCCCCCCCGCGGTGTCCTCCACCATGCGCAAAGCCGAGCCTGACGCGGCGCCAGGCGATCGCGGCGTCGTCATCCCCGGCCCGCAACGACACCTGCGCGATCCGGCCCATGCCCGCCTCCCGTCGTTGCGCCGCGCTGATATAAGGGCCCCAACGCAGGAGGACGCCGATGCCTGACCGCCAGGTCCATGTGGACCGCAACCTCGCCCTGGAGCTCGTCCGCGTGACGGAAGCCGCGGCCCTCGCCGCGTCGCGCTGGATGGGCCGCGGCGACAAGAACGCCGCCGACGGCGCCGCGGTGGAGGCGATGCGCAAGGCCTTCGACACGGTCGCCATCTCCGGCACCGTCGTGATCGGCGAGGGCGAGATGGACGAGGCGCCGATGCTCTACATCGGCGAGAAGGTCGGTCTCTACGCGAATGGCGGCGGCCAGGCCGCGAATGCGCCCGAGGTCGACATCGCCGTCGATCCGCTCGAGGGCACGACCATCACCGCCAAGGGCGGCCCCAACGCGATGGCCTGCGTCGCGCTCGCGCAGAAGGGCGGCTTCCTGCACGCGCCCGACATCTACATGGACAAGCTCGCCATCGGCCCCGGCCTGCCCGAGGGCGTCGTCAGCCTCGACGCGACGGTGGAGCAGAACCTGCGCGAACTGGCCAAGGCGAAGAAGGCTGAGGTCTCCGACCTCGTCGTCTGCCTCCTCGACCGCGACCGCCACAAGGACATCGTGAAGCGCTGCCGCGCCGCCGGCGCGCGCATCATGATGATCCCGGATGGCGACGTCTCCGGCGTCGTCGCGGTGTCCCAGCCCGACACCGGCGTCGACATCTACCTCGGATCCGGCGGCGCGCCGGAAGGCGTGCTGGCGGCTGCCGCGCTGCGCTGCATCGGCGGCCAGATGCAGTGCCGCCTGATGTTCGAGAACGAGGAGCAGATCGTCCGCGCGAAGGAAATGGGCATCTCCGACCCGAACCGCATCTACGGGCTCGAGGACATGGCGAAGGGCGAGGTGATGTTCGCCGCCACCGGCGTCACCACCGGTCCGATGCTGCGCGGCGTCCGCCGCTCCGCCGGCTTCGCGGTCACCCACAGCATCGTCATGCGCAGCAAATCCGGCACCGTCCGCTACGTCGAGGGCCACCACAACTTCGCCCTCAAGCCCACCGCCTTCGTCGCGTGACGCGACGCCCCCCTTCCCCCTTGCGGGGGAGGGGGGGCGGCACCGCGCATGACTTCTCCCTCCCGCGCTCTCCGCGGCCGGGCTAGGGTCCGGATGATGCCCGACTCGCCCCGCGCCCGATGAACGCCCTCGGAGACACCGTGCTCGGCGTCGCGCGCAGCGCGACCGGCCGCCGCTGGATCTGGCGCCAGGGCGAGGCGCGCACCGGCCTCGGCATCGCCCAGCGCCTCGGCCTCTCCGAGCTCGTCGGGCGCCTGCTCGCCGCACGCGGCGTCGGCATGGACGACGCGGCGCATTTCCTCGAGCCCACGCTGCGCGCGCTGATGCCCGACCCCTCGTGCCTCCGCGACATGGACGCCGCCGCATCGCGCCTCGCCGATGCCGTGGCACGCGGCGAATCCGTCGCCGTCTTCGGCGATTACGACGTGGACGGCGCCTGCGCCGGCGCGCTGATGGTGCGCTTCCTGCGCGAGCTCGGCTGCCGCGTCGTCCACTACGTCCCCGACCGTGTCGCGGAAGGCTACGGCCCGAACGCGAAGGCCATCTCCACGCTCTGCGACCGCGGCGCCACGCTCATCGTCACGGTGGATTGCGGCATCGCCGCGGCCGAGGCGCTCGCCGTCGCGCACAACCGCGCCGAGGTCGTCATCCTCGACCACCACAAGGCGGAAGGCGCGATCCCGCGCGTGCGCGCCGCGGTCAACCCGAACCGGCTCGACTGCGACAGCGGGTTGCGCATGCTGTGCGCCGCCGGCGTCGCCTTCCTCGCCGCGGTGGCCACGACCCGCGAGCTCCGCCGCCGCGGTCATTTCGCGCAGTCGCCCGAGCCCGACCTGAAGCTGTTCCTCGACCTCGTCGCACTCGCCACCGTCTGCGACGTCATGCCGCTCACCGGCCTCAACCGCGCCCTCGTCGCGCAGGGCCTCAAGGTCATGTCCCGCCGCGGCCGCGCCGGCATCGCCGCCCTGCTCGACGTCGCCGGCGCCAAGGACGCGCCCTCCGCCCACACGCTCGGCTTCCTGCTCGGCCCGCGCATCAACGCTTCCGGCCGCATCGCCGAATCCGATCTCGGCCTGCGCCTTCTCGTCGAGGACGACCCGGTCGAGGCGCGCGCCATGGCCGAGACGCTCGACGCCGTGAACAAGCGCCGCCAGGAGGTCGAGGCCGACGTGCTCTCCGCCGCCTTCGAGGCCGCGCAGCTCCAGGCCGATCGCGGACATCCGGTGATCCTCGTGACCGGCGAGGGCTGGCATCCCGGCGTCGTCGGCATCGTCGCCGGCCGCATCAAGGAGAAGTTCAACCGCCCCGCCCTCGTCGCGGGGCTGGCCGCCGGCCTCGCCAAGGGCTCCGGCCGTTCCGTCGCCGGCTGCGACCTCGGCGCCGCGGTCATCGCGGCGCGCCAGTCCGGCCTGCTCGAGACCGGCGGCGGGCATCCGATGGCCGCCGGCTTCTCCTTCCGCGCCGGGCGCGGCGCCGAATTCCACGCCTTCCTCGACGAGCGCCTCGCCCACGCCGCCGTGCTGCCCTCCGCCGCCGACCTCGCGGTGGAGGGCACGCTCGCCGTCCCCGCCGCCACCGTCGCCACCGCGCAGGAGGTCGCGCGTCTCGCCCCCTTCGGCGCCGGCAACGAGGAACCGGTCTTCGTCCTGCCCCGCGCCCGCATCGTGCGCGCCGACCGCGTCGGCAAGGAGGGCAACTCGGTGCGCGCCTTCCTCGACGGCGAGGGCGGCGGCGCGCGCCTCAAGGCGATCTGCTTCCGCGCCAAGGATGGCCCGCTCGCCCAGGCCCTCCTCGGCGGCGGCCACCTGCACCTGGCCGGCCATCTCCGGGCCGAGACCTGGAACGACAGCGTGAGCGCCGGCTTCCACGTCGTCGACGCCGCCCCGGTCGCCTAGCGCCCCCCGAAACCCCCTCTTGCGGAGGAGGGCAGGGAGGGGGGCAGGAACGCATCCCCCCACGCGGACTCCCACAACCACGCCCGGCTGACAGCCCCGTCCCAGCCTGTATCGTTCCCCACGCCGGCGCGCAGATGCCGCCACGAGGAAACGACCATGCGCCGCCTTGCCCTTGCCGTGCTGCTCGCCTGCGCCGCCCTGCCCGCCCTCGCCCAGCTGCCGGACCGGCCGGTGCGCCTCGTCGTCGGCTCGCCGCCCGGCGGCACCACCGACATCATGGCGCGCCTCCTCGCAGGCGCCGCCGACGGCGTGCTGCCGCGCGGCGCGATCGTGGAGAACCGCCCCGGCGCCAATGGCAACCTCGCCATGGCCGGCGTGGCCCGCGCCGCACCGGATGGCGAGACGCTCATCGTCTGCGCCTTCGGCCCCTGCGGCGCCAATCCCGCGCTCTATGCCAACACCGGCTACGACCTCGAACGCGACTTCGCCCCCGTCATCCTGACCGGCGCGGTGCGCAACGTGATGGTGGTGCGCCGCAACTTCCCCGCCACCACGCTTCAGGAGGTGATCGCCAAGGTGCGCGCCGAGCCCGGCCGCGTGACCTTCGCCTCCTCCGGCGCCGGCGCCTCCAACCATCTCGGGCCGGAGCTGCTGCGCACGCGCTTCGGGCTCGACTGGGTGCATGTGCCCTATCGCGGCAGCGCGCCCGCCATCACCGATCTCATCGCCGGCAATGTCGACGTCTTCTTCGACAACCTGCCCTCGATCCTGCCGCACATCCGCGCCGGCTCCGTCCGCCCCGTCGCGGTGGTGGCGGCGGAGCGCGTGGCGGAGCTGCCCGAGATCCCGACCTTCGCCGAGGCCGGCGCGCCCGGCGTCGTCATCGATTCCTGGTTCGGCCTGATGGCGCCGGCGCGCACCCCGCGCGAGACGGTGCTGGCGCTCAACGCCGCCTTCGCCCGCGCGATGGAGGCACCGGATTTCCGCCGCCGCGCGCGTGAGGCCGGCATCGCGCCCCTCTCCGGCACGCCGGAGCAGATGGCGGCCCATGTCCGCGCCGAGGCCGCGCGCTGGGCCGAGGTGGTGCGCACCAACGGCATCCGCGCGGAGTAGGCGCGATGAGCAAGGTCACCGCGCTGCGCACGATCCGCGTCCCGGAACGCGCCAACCTCGTCTGGGTCCAGGTCGAGACCGACGAGGGGCTCACCGGCCTCGGCGAGGGATTCCGCGGCGCGGCGGCAGTGGAGGCGGTGATCCACGACGTCGTGGCACCCTGGCTGCTCGGCCGCGATTCACGACGGATCGAGGCGGTCTCGCGCCACCTGCTGACGCCCTATGTCGGCTTCGGCGCGGCGAGCGCCGAGGTGCGCGCCGCGAGCGCGGTGGACATCGCGCTCTGGGACCTCGCCGGCCAGCGCCACGGCATCCCTGTGCACGAGGCGCTCGGCGGCGCGGTGCGCGATGGGATCCGCGCCTACAACACCTGCGCCGGCTACGACTACAACTCGCGCGGCGCGGGGCAGCGGCGGATCGGATCGGGAGACGCCGCCACCGGCCCCTATGACGATCAGGTCGCCTTCTTCCGCGACGCCGGCGCGCTGGCCGAGAGCCTGCTGTCCGAAGGCTACGCCGCGATGAAGATCTGGCCCTTCGACCCGCATGCGGATGCGAGCGGCGGACAGAGCATCTCGCTCGAGGGGCTGAAGGAAGGGCTCAAGCCCTTCGAGCGCATCCGCCGCGCCGTCGGCGACCGCATCGAGATCATGGCGGAGCTGCACTCTCTCTGGTCGATGCCCGCGGCGGCCCGCATCTGCCGCGCGCTCGAGCAGTTCGACATCTACTGGGCCGAGGATCCGATCGGGAAGATGGACGACCTCGATTCCCTCGCCGAGCTGCGGCGCGCGACGCGGGTGCCGATCTGCGGCAGCGAGACGCTCGGCGGCAAGCTGCACTTCCGCCGCGCGCTGCAGCTCGGCGCCGTCGACATCGTCATGCTCGACCTCGCCTGGTGCGGCGGGCTGACCGAGGCGCGCAAGATCGCCGCGCTGGCGGAGGCGCATGCCCGCCCGCTCGCGCCGCATGACTGCACGGGGCCCGTCGCGCTCTGGGCCGGGCTGCACCTCGCGCTGCACGCGCCGACCGCGATCTTCCAGGAGGTCGTGCGCGCCACCCTTGCGACCTGGTATCGCGACCTGGTGACGGAGCTGCCGGTGATCCGCGCCGGGCAGGTGCTCGCGCCGACCGCGCCCGGCCTCGGCTGCGCGCTGCACCCCGCGCTGCTCGCACGCGCCGACGCGACGATCCGCGAAGCGCGGGCAGGCTGAGGCCGCCGCGGCGCCGCCGCCCGCCGCGCAACGATCGGTAACGGCGCATGGACGGCAGGTGACCGCCGCTTGAACCGGAGCCGGATGCGGGCAACATCACCGCCCATGGACACGCCGCGCCGCCCGCCCGTGCTCGACATGACCCCGGAGGGGGAGTTCCGCGAACCGGCCCCGAAGCCGGCCGGAACGCTCGACCGCATCCTCGGCCGCGTCGGCGGCATCGCGCTGCTGGTGGCGCTCGCCGCCGGCGGGCTCGTGCTGGCCGCGGTCGCCATCCTGTTCGCCGCGCTCGCGCTCCCGGTGCTGATCGTGGCGGGCGCGGTCGGCGCGGGCTCGATCTGGTGGCGCCTGCGCCGGATGCGCCGGCAGGGCCAGGTGCCCTTCGTGGTGATCCGCCGCTGACGGGCCCGTCGCGGCCGCCTCCCTTCGAGGTGGACGATCGCCGGCTCTACGAGGTCGGCATCGCCGGCACCCCCGTCACCCGCCGCGAGGCGCCGGAGGCCCGCGCCCGCCGCCTGCACCGGCTGCGCTGGCTGGTGGGCATCGGCGTCGGCGCCAATGCCGCGACCTGGACGCTCGCCGGCCTTGCCTTCGCGCTCGGCGGCCGCGTGCCGGGCGCCTGGGCCGGCGCGCTTGCGCTGGCAACGCTGCCGCTGCTAGCCCTGCCGGCGCTGATCGAGGTCGCCGCCCGCCTCAAGGCCCGCCGCCGCCACCGCACCCGCCCGCCCCACTTTCCGGGTCCCTAGCCACAGGAACCCTCGCCCCGAGAGGGCAGGGTGGGGGGCGTCGCGTTCGCGCCACCCCCGCGCACCCCGCAGCCACACCGCGCGTTCCCGCACCATGCCCCCGGCTCCCGTCGCCGCCGCACAGGCGAAACCCTTCGACTGGGACGAGGCCTTCCGCCGCCTGCGCATCGCCGTCGCCCCCTTCCCGAAGGCCGCGATGTTCGAGCTGCGCGACCGCGGCCACGCCTCCCTGTTCGAGCAGCTCGTCGCCAGCCTGATCTCGGCCCGCACCCGCGACGAGACGACGATCCCGGTTTGCCTCCGCCTCTTCGCCGCTGCCCGCACGCCGGCCGGGATGGCCGCGCTCGACGAGGCACGGATCGCGGCCCTCCTGCACGGCGCCACCTTCCCCGAGCCCAAGGCCCGCGACATCCGCGCCTTCTCGCGCCGCATCGTGGACGAGTTCGGGGGCGCCGTCCCTGACACGCCGGAGGGGCTGATGGCGTTCCGCGGCGTCGGGCCGAAGATCGCCGCGCTCGCCCTCGGCGTCGCGCGCGGCGCGCCCTTCATCGCCGTCGACATCCACGTCCACCGCGTCACCAACCGTTGGGGCGTCGTCGCCACCGCGGCGCCGGAGCGTACCCGGACGGCGCTCGACGCCGTCCTGCCCGCCCCCTACCGCGTCGAGATCAACGAGCGCCTGGTCCCCTTCGGCAAGCACATCTGCACCGGCGACCGCCCGCGCTGCTCGACCTGCCCGCTGCTCGAGATGTGCCGGCAGGTCGGCGTGACGTCGCATCGCTGAGCCAGCGTCGCCCCTGGCTGGGCCGGCCGCAAATTCCCGTCCCCAGCAACGAAAGCGACGCTTCTGTCTGGAATCCCAAACAAACCATCGCGGCCGGCCGGCCGTTTGCTCCCCGTCGAGACCGGGCTTTCCCATCGCACCCGGAAGGAGCGCCGTGCGTGAACTCAGGTCAGGAAGCGCCCCCGGAGCCAAGCCCGCAGGCGCTTCAGGACGAGCTGCGGCGGACCAGGGCCGCCCTGGACGCGGCCCGGCGCGAAGCCGCCGAGGCCAGGAGCGAGGTGGAGGCGGCCCGGATCCTGGCCGGCGTCTTCTCGGATTTCGCGGCGAGCGCCCCGGGCGCACTCTGGGTCGCCGACGCCGAGACGGGACGGGGCATCTATGTCTCGCCGGGCGCCCACAGCCTGCTCGGGGTGCCGCCTGCCGAGGTGGTGCCGGAGGCCGGCCGATGGCTCGCCCTTGTCCATCCGGACGACCGGCCCGCGGTCGCCGCCCGCTTCGAGGCGCTGCGCCGGGGCGAGGCGGCGGAGGTCGCCTACCGCGTCCTGCCGCCCAGCGGCCCGACGACCGCCACCGCCCGCTCCGCCGCCCGCTGGATCGGCGACATGGGCTTCCCGATCCGGGATGCCGGCGGGCGCGTCCGCCGCGTCGCCGGCTTCGCCCAGGCGACGGAGATCGGCGCAGGCGACGAAGGATTGCGCCGGCTGCTGCTCGCCGAGCTCAACCACCGCGTCCGCAATGCTCTCGCCGCCGTCCAGTCGGTGGCCGCGCAGACGGCGTGCTCCGCGCCCGATCCGCGCAGCTTCCGCGACGCCTTCGCGGGGCGGCTGCGTGCGATGGCGCGTGCACACGACATGCTGGCCGGCTTCGGCTGGCCGGAGGGCCTGGACCTCCGCGCCCTCGTCGAGGCCGAGCTGGCGCCCTACCTGCACGCCGCCGGCGCGGTCGGGCCGCAGGCCGAGATCGACGGTCCCGCCGTGCGGCTGCGTCCCGCGATGGCGGTGGCGCTGGCGCTGGCGCTGCATGAGCTGGCGACGAACGCCGCCAAGCACGGCGCCCTGTCGCTGCCGGGCGGCCGCATCCGCGTGTGCTGGTCCGGCGTGGATCGCGGCACGCCACCGGGGCTCACGCGCCTGCTGCGCTTCGAGTGGACCGAGACCGGCGGGCCGGCGCTGTCGGGTCCGCCCGCGCGGCGCGGCTTCGGGTCGCGCCTGCTCATGGCCGCCCTGCCGGCGCAGCTCGGCGGCCGCGTGTCGCTGGACTTCGCGCCCGGCGGGCTGCACGCCGTGGTCGAGGCGGTCCTCCCGCCGCCCGGCACGCCGCTCTACAAGCCGCAGGGCGACCCCGCGCCCGGACCTTGAACCCACCCCGCCTTGACCGACCGGGCCGCTCCGTCACAGGCTGAACCTTGCGATGCTGGGGAGGTCGCAGGATGGACGGGACAGCGCATCGGCGCATCAATGCCGCTGTCGTGGCGGATGTTCGGCCGGATGGGGACGACGAGCGGCTGCTCCGGCTCTGCGCCGTGTTCGTCGGCCGCGCGGAGGCGAGGACGGCCGAAGGCCACCGCCTCGACGGCCTGCCCTGGTCGAGCGAGGTCGATGCCGGCTACCGCGAACTCAGCCGCGGCGCGCATGACTACGGTGCGATGCTGACCGAGATCCTCGCGGCCCGGCCGACCACCCTGAAGGGCCTCGTCGCGAAGGCCCACGTCATCATCCGGCACCAGGCGGATTGCGACGCCGATCCGATCGCCGCGGGCATCCTCGCCGGCGACGTGCTCCGCATCTGCGGCGGGGACGGGACCGGGAACGATCACGCCGCCGCCCTCCAAACCACGGAAGACGCGACGTCACCCTCGGGCCGCTGAGGCGAAGCGCGTCGCGGCGGACGACGCCCCGGCCGGGCGGCCCTCCTCAACGACCGGCCGCGCAGGCCTCCGGCACCGCCGCGCGGCCGCGGCCATCCGCCTCGGCGAAGGTGACCATGCGCTCCTCCGCCTCGTGCCACAGCGCGTAGCGCGACGCGCGCAACCCCTCGCGCAGGCCGAGCACCCGCGCAGTCGCGAAGGCCGGGTGCGCGTCGTGGCACGCCTCGAGGTGGTAGTTCGGCACGCGCGGCGCCAGGTGATGCACGTGGTGGAAGCCGATGCTGCCCGTGAACCACTGCAGCACGCGCGGCAGCCGCAGGAAGGAGCTTCCCCCGAGCGCCGCGGCCACCGGATCCCAATCCTCGTGCCGCGCCCAGTGCGCGCCTTCGAAGTGATGCTGCAGCGAGAACAGCACGACGCCTGCGATGCTGGCCGGCACCACCACCGCCAGCAGCACCAGCAGCGTCTGCCCGAAGCCGAGCGCCAAGCCGAGCCCGCCATACAGCGCCAGCAGCCCGAGGTTCGTCAGCTGCACGCTGCGCCGCTCCGCCCGCCACGTGGCGGGCGTGTCGAAGGGCAGGCGGTGGATGACCAGGAAGATCACCGGCGGCAGAAGGATCAGCGCCACGACGGGATGCCGCGTCAGGCGGTGCCAGCGCTGCGCCCAGGGCGACAAGGCGCGATACTCCGCGACGGTCAGGCAGTTGGAGTAGAGGTCGCTGCCGCGCCCCTCGCGCCGATCGAGGTCATTCCAGTTGCCGTGGTGCTGCGCATGCTGCCGCCGCCAGAATGCGTAGGGGGTGAAGGTCAGCAGCGCGCAGAGCCGTCCGACCAGGTCGTTCGCGCGCCGCGAGGGCAGGAAGGATCCATGCCCGCAATCGTGCTGTATGATGAAGGTCCGCACCGTCAGCCCGGCGGCCGGGAGCGCCAGCAGCGGCACCACCCACCACCAGCCGACGGCGAGCGCGGCATGCATCGCCGCGATCGCCAGGATCAGCGGCAGGATCGTCGTGGCGAGCTGGAACAGGGCGATGCCTGCGGTGGCGCGCTGGAAGCCGAGCGCCACCTGGCGGGGATCCTTCACGCTCCCGGCCGCCTCGCGCCCGCCCGTGACGCGCCCGGCCCGCCCGCGCCGCGCGGGCTCCGCCTCGACCGGGCGATCCTCAAGGGTCATGCAGTCGCACGGGAGAGGGATCGCCTGGGCCGTCACGTCGAGCACGCGTTCTGTCACGTCGTCCATTCTCCGAGGTGGGGAAGCCGCGCCTGGTGCGGGACTCCGATGATCAAGAGGCGGTCCCGGCGCGTGGTATGTGCCGAAAGCCGGGTGGCCGCCATGCATGGATGATCCGTGGCGCTCCGACCAGACACATGGCTCGGCCGACGCGGACCGCCAGCCCGCGATCGCTTCGACCCGACGCGCCGGAGGCGGGGACGGTCGGAGGGTGTACCGCGGGGCCGAGGAAGCGCGACCGGAGTTGGGCTGAACACGGTCAGCCGGACTCCGTTCCAGCCCGCCACGTCCGACGTCAGCAGGCCGCCCGTTCACGCGCCAGCGTGCGGCGTGCCCGCCGCGTCAGAGCGCGAGCACCTCCGCCTCCCACCCGCCGCGGGCGAACTCGACCAGCTCGATCGCGCCGTCCTCCGCCCAGAGCAGGCGCATCACCCGCGTCCCCGCATGCAGGACATCGAGCCCATAGGGCAGGTCGGGCACGCTGTGCTGCTGCGCCAGGGCGCGGCGATAGCCGGGCGAGGCCGCCTCGTCGCTCGACAGGTCGTTGAACGGCGTCCAGTGCTCGATGGTCAGCACGCCGTCGCGCAGCACGACAAGGCGCACGGCATCCCGCTGCACCTCGATCGTGCCCCGCTCGCGGACGAGCGGCACGAGATGGTCGCGGATGGCGAGGGCGGCCTCGTCCCCCGAGGCTACGAGCCTGAGCGTCACCGGCACCTCCCCTGCGGAACCGCCGCCGCCATGGCGCATGCTGCATCATCGCGGGCAAGGTCCAAAGCGCCTTCGGCGCCGGCCGTTCCCGCCCGCCAGGATCCGCGTGCCGCCTCGCCGCTATCCGCCGAGGCGCGGAGGGAAGGCACCGCCGGTGTCGATGTGCTAGAGGGGTGTCACCTCGCCCGCGTCCGGCGATCGCGGTCCAGCCTCCCGTCTGGACGCGTTCTCCGGACCGTCCGGCGTCCATGCCGGAGACGCGGATGGTCCGGCGCGGCTCACGCCGTGCCAGTCAGCCCCTCGCCAAGGATCGATGATGCGAAAGCCGAACTACAACATGGAGCGGAAGGACCGCGAGCGCGCCAAGCAGGCCAAGGCCGCGGCGAAGCTGGAGAAGCGCGCCGCGAAGGGCGCCGACGATCGCCCGGCGGATGCCTCGCCGACGGATGAACAGGTCGAACGGGGCGACGGCGAAGCCCCGAAGCCGGGCGGCTGAGCGCCGGGCCCACCGCGATGTCGCGTGGGCCCGACGATTCACGCCCCGACCGTGCGCAGCTTCGGTGTGCACGGTCGGGGCGATCGCTGGCTGGGCTCAGCGATCGCCCTGCTTGCGGTTGCTCTGCGTGGCCTTGCTGACGCCGCCCTGCTTCGACGTGCCGCCGTGCTTCGCGCCGCCATGAAGGTCCTTCGGATTGGCCTTGCCTCCCGCGGCGTTCTGGCCGCCCTGGGGAGCGCGGCCGGCCGGCGGGAGCGGTGGGAGCTTTGCCATGCGTTCTGCTGTCCTTCGCGACGGGATCGGCGTCGCGTGCCGGGGCGGGATTGCCCAAGGGAATGTCGGGAAGCCTGCCGCCGGGATGAGGCCGCGGCCGCTCGGGCCGGCCGCAGGGTGCCCGACGGATCCGCGGGAGACCAGAAGACCGGACTGGCAGGCCGCCGAAGGGGAGGTCACCCGATCAGGTCGAGCACGATCTGGCGAAGCTCCTCGCGGGACAGGCCGGGGGGCGATGGCGCGCGGATCGCGGCTTCGGCGGCAGACGTCTGGTGAGGGGTGGCGGGCGGCGACAGGCGATCTGCGCGGCCCCCATGTGATGACATATGCATGAGTGTTCCGGCCGCCCATCCGCTTGGACGCGGCAGCTCTATCCTTCGAGAAGCTGGCTGTTTCGGCTGCCTGCGGCAGTGGCGACGCGGCGTGTGAGGCGCGCTGCGAGGTCCGCAGGGCGGACCCACCCTGACAAGGCAGGGTGAAGCAGTGGAAGGCGGGTGGGCGCGGAGGCGCCCACCCGGTCGTTCTCGCACCGGCGGCCCTGGGGCCGGCCTGGCGCAAGGACGTCAGTCGAGGCGGAGGTTGCAGGCCGACATCTTGCCCTGCTGGCCGCGCTGCACGTCGTAGGTGATCTTGTCACCCTCGCGCAGCTCGGCGATGCCGGAGCGCTGCATGTCGCTGATGTGGACGAACACGTCGCTCGTGCCGTCCTCGGGCTGGATGAAGCCGTAGCCCTTGGTCGCGTTGAACCACTTGATGGTGCCGTTGGACACGGGATTGTTCCGATCGAAAGGGAAGTGCCGCCGCGCGAACGCCGCGCAACGGGTCAATCATCTGAAGGGGGCGGGCAGCAGGCTCGGCGCTCGATCACGAGCATGGAGAGCGGGCCGAACCAAACGAGGCTGACTTTGCTAAGATAGGGCTTCGCGACGCGAATGCAAGGAATTCTTTGCTCGCCGGCGGAGCCGGGCGGAAGAATGTCCGGCCTCTCGCCAGAAGGCGCGCAGCGCGCTGGAACACTGGCGTATCCCTAGGAATCATGTCAGCATCATTCCGTTCTTTGACAAGGTCGGCCCTGCCGGCCGTCATCCGCCTCCGTCACGCCTCCCGATCGCGCCGCGCCGATTCTCCGAAGCGCCCCTTCGGCCCGGACGGACCATTTGTCCGAAGCCGCCCGGCCATCGCCTTTGTCCGAAACCCGCCCCCGGCACCCGCGACGCACCCCTCGGCCGAAACGCAGCTTCGCCACCCGAGCGGGGAGTTTGTCCGAAACAGCCGCGCAGCATCCCTCGCCGCGCGGAGTGTCCGGAACGCCCCTTCGGCCCCGACGGGCCATTTGTCCGAATCCGCTCGTCGCCGAGGCCGGGAGGTTGTCCGAAACCGTCGCGCAGCATCCCCCGCCGTGCTGACCGAGCGCCGGGCCCGCCCTACGCCGCCACCGGCAGCGCCGCATTCGCCTCGGCGAGCAGCCGGAAGCTCGCCTGCCGCGCCGCCGGGTCGTGGCAAGGCGTCAGCACCGCCACCTCTGCCGCGCCATGGGCCGCCGCCACCTCGCGCAGCTTCTCAAGCACCCGCTCCGGCGCGCCGACGATGGCGCGTTCGCGCATGCGCTCCACCTTCGCCTGCTCCTCCGGCGAATAGGCGTGTCCCTCCGCCTCCGCCACGCTCGGCAGCGGCGGATAGACGCCGCGGTCGCGCGACAGCCGCCACAGCTCGCGCGAGCGGAACAGCCGCCACGCCTCGGCTTCGCTCGCCGCCGTCAGCGCGAAGACCGCGAGCGCGCCATGAGGTGCCTTGAGTCGCCCCGGCGCGTCGTTCGGCCGGAAGCCATCGCGGTAGAGCGCCATCGCCTCCTCGCTCCCGCGCCCGTCGGTGATGAAATGCGCGAAGCAGTAGGGCAGCCCGAAATAGGCCGCGAGCTGTGCGCCGAAATCCGAACTGCCAAGGATCCACACCTCCGGCCGCGTCGGCCCCTCGGGCTGCGCCGAGACCGCGGCGAAGGGGTGGTTCACCGGCAGCCCGTCGCCGAGCCAGCCCATCAGCTCCGCCACCTGCTGGGGGAAGCGCTCCGCCGCCTCGTTCGCGTTGGGGTTCAGCGCGAAGGCGGTGCGCCCGTCGCTGCCCGGCGCGCGCCCGACGCCGAGGTCGATCCGCCCCGGTGCGATCGCCTCCAGCACCCGGAACTGCTCGGCCACCTTCAGCGCGGAGTAGTGCGGCAGCATGACCCCGGCCGTCCCGACCCGGATGCGGCCCGTCGTCGCGGCGATCGCGCTGACGAGGATCTCCGGCGCCGTCCCCGCATGCGACGCGCTGTTGTGGTGCTCCGCCAGCCAATAGCGCCGGTAGCCCCATCGGTCGGCGAGCTGGGCGAGCGCCAGCGTCTCCCGGATCGCCTCGGCCGGGGTGCGGCCGGAGGCGACGCTGGACTGGTCGAGGATGGACAGGTCGAGCCGCATGCCGATACCTCCGCCGGTGACATAAGGGCCTGGCCGGGAACCCGTCGAGATGCAGGACACTGACGAAGCGGCGTTCATGCGCCACGCCATCGCCCTCTCGCGCCGCGGCATGGAAGGCGGCGCCGGCGGACCCTTCGGCGCCGTGGTGGTCAAGGACGGCGAGGTGATCGCCGAGGGCTGGAACCAGGTCACCTCGACCAACGACCCCACCGCCCATGCCGAGGTCGTGGCCATCCGCCGCGCCTGTGCCGCGCTCGGCCGCTTCGACCTGCGGGGCGCGACGCTCTACACGAGCTGCGAGCCCTGCCCGATGTGCCTCGCCGCCGCCTACTGGGCCCGCCTCGACGCCGTTGTCTTCGGCAACGCCCGCGACGACGCCGCCGGCATCGGCTTCGACGACCAGTGGCTCTACGAGGAGGTGCCGAAGCCTGTCGAGGCGCGGTCCCTGCCGATGCGCCGGCTGCTCGCCGCCGAGGCGCTGGAGGTCTTCCAGGCCTGGGCGGCGAAGCCGGACAGGGTGCCCTATTGACGCCGGGTCAGAGCACCGCGTCGGAGCCGGGCGACAGCCCCGCATAGGCCACGCCGATCCCCTCCGTCCCGTCGTCGAAGCCGGGCGCGAGGCCGGACGGCGCGTCATCGTCATCGTTCCCGCCGCGGCGCGCGGCTGCGGTGAGGAGCCCCGGCGCGTCGTCGTCGTCGTCGTCGCGCGCCGATCTGCCGCGCGGTGCCGCCGCGGTCGCGAGCGCGATCCCGACATCGGCCTCGTCGCGCGCGGCCGTGGCGATCGGCGCGGCCGAGCCCTCGTCGTCGTTCCGTGCTGGGCGGGCTGCGACGACGGACGGCTGCCCCGCTGCCTCCGCGACGGACTGGCCGGGCGGAGTCGCCGGCGCGGCAGGCGAGCGTGCCGCCTCGGCCACCACGACCGCCGGCAGGCTGGCCGCATCGGCCTCGCCCGACGCCGTACCGGCACCGGCCGCCTCGGCGACGGCCTGCCCTGGCGGGGTGAGGGGCGGGCCGTTGCCCTGCGGATCGCGCGCCTGCGCCGCCTCCGCGACGGCCTGTCCCGGCGGGGTGATGGGCGGACCGTCGCCCTGCGGATCGCGCGCCTGCGCCGCCTCCGCGACGGCCTGTCCCGGCGGGGTAAGGGGCGGGCCGTTGCCCTGCGGGTCGCGCGCCTGCGCCGCCTCCGCGACGGCCTGTCCCGGCGGGGTGGCCGGCGGGCCGTTGCGCTGCGGGTCGCGCGCCTGCGCCGCCTCCGCGACGGCCTGGCCCGGCGGGGTGACGGGCGGGCCGTTGCCCGGCGCGTCGCGCGACGGTGCCGCCTCGGCGACCGCCTGTCCCGGCGGGGTGAAGGGGGCGCCATCCCCCACGCTGCCGGCGGGCGGCGCCTCGGCGAGTGTCGGTTCGGGGGCCGCGGACGGCCCGTCGGTGGAAGATGCCGGCAAGGGGGCGCCGGCGACCTGGCCAGGCACCGGCGATGGCGCGGGCTCCGCGTCAAGCGGCGGCTTGGCCTCGGCCAGCACCGGGCCCTGCGGCGGGACGGGCTCCGCGACGACCGGTGCGGCGGAGGGCCGCTCGAGAGCGGCGAGGGCCGGCTCCCGCGGCGCCTCGGCCAGGACGGGCGCCGGGGCGGCGCGCTCCTCCGGCACGGCGGGGGCCGGCTGCGTGGCGGCGAGGGGCGCGGCTTCGGCCGTGGGCTCGCGCACCGGCTCCGGCGCCCTCGCCGCGAGCACGGGGGCAGGTTCCGGCGCGGCGGAAGCGGCGGGGGCAGCCTCGCGCCGCACCTCGGGAGCGACGCGGGAGGGGGACGGTGCATCGGCCTCGGCGCGGGGCGCGGGGGCGGCTGGCGCCGCCTCGCGCGGCGCCGGCTCCGCCAGGGCGAAGTCGCGTGCCGCCGGGGCCGCCGAGGGGAGCGGCGAGGGCGGCGGCACGGCATCCGGCGCGGCGCGCCAGGTGGTCTCCGGCTCCACGCGCCACGGCTCGGCGCCAGGCGGCAGGCCGGCGGTGGCGAGCGGGAAGGGGCCGGCGATCGCCGCCCCGGTCGCGCCCGCCTCCTCGGCCAGCTGCGCGGCCAGGTCGCGGACCGCAAGGCGCAGCTCCGCCGGCAGCTCGACCGGCGCATCGCCGAGGCTCGCCAGGGCCAGCGCCGTGTCGTCGGGCGCCTCGCCGAGCCAGCCGGCGCGCTGCGCCTGGCTCAGCCCGACGAAGGAGGCCGCGAAGCCGGCCACGAGAGCGAGCTCGGTGGCGCTCGGCGCATCCGGCGCGCGGCGGCCGCGGGCGGCCTCGCGCCACCGCGCGAGGCTCTCGGCTTCCTCGCGCGCCGAGAGGGAGGCAGGGCGCGGCGCCTCGAGGAAGGAGGCATCGCCCTTGTCATGGTTGCGCCGTCCCAGCCGCCGCAGCCGCCCGATGAAGGTCATGGCGTGTCTCCCCGCTCCGAATGCGCGGAGACAAACGCGGCTTGCGCCGAAATGGTATACGAATTCCCGGGTCGTTTCGCGGGCTCCTGGCACGCCTGCGTGAGCGCGTCCCGCGCGCTACACCGAGACCCGGCCGAAGATCGCCGTCAGCAGGGCGAAGAGCGCGCCGCCGACGAGGAAGCCGACGAGCGTGCCGTTGATGCGGACATACTGAAGGTCCTTGCCGACGCGGAGCTCGATCTTCTCCGTCACCGTCGCGGTGTCCCAGCTGCGGACCACCCCGGCGATGAAGTCGGAGAGCTGGGCGCGGGCGTTCGGCAGCAGCGCGATCAGCACGCCCTCCGCCGCGCGGTTCAGCCGGGCGCGCGCCGCCTCGTCGGTCGCCAGCATCTCGCCGAGATTGCCGAGCATGCCGGCGATGATCTCGACCGTGCGGCCCTCCGGGTTCGCGGCATCCGCCTCGATCCGCGCGCGCAGCCGGGTCCAGATGTCGCCGAGCCAGGCGGCCACCGCCGGATGGCCGAGTGCCTCGCGCACCGCCCGCCCGATCGCGGCGGCGCGGTCCGGGTCCTCCTCCATCCGCGCGATCTCGGCGCGGATCCAGGCCTCGAAGGCTTGGCGGAGGTCGGAATCGCCGGGCTCGACGCGCTCCAGCTCGTGGTTCAGCGCGCCGAGCACGCGGCGCGCGATGGTCGCACCGGCGAACCAGCCGACGAGCGCACCGCCCTCGGCACGGACGCGGGCCGCGATCGCCTCCTTCAGCTGGTCCTCCTTGGCGGAGAGCAGGACCTTCAGCTGGCCGATCGCGAGGCCGAAGACTTCCTGGTGGCGCCCGCCCTCGATCAGCGCGGTCAGCGCGCGCGCCACCACCTGCGCCGCACCCGGTCCGCCGGCCAGCCGCGGCAGCAGCCGCATCGCGACCCGCGCCGCCCGCCCGTCCTCGAGCGTCGTGAGGATCCGCGGCATGGCGCCGGCGAGCGTCGCCGCGGCCGGCCGGACGGCGTCGGGGTCGGCGAGGAAGTCGCGCAGGATCTTGCCGAGGTCGAGCCGGCCGATGACGCGGCGCACCTCGTCCTCGGTGAAGACGTGGTTGGCGACGAAGCGGCCGAGCCCCGCGCCGAGCCTCTCCTTCTGGCGCGGGATGATGGCGGTGTGCGGGATCGGCAGGCCGAGCGGGTGGCGGAACAGCGCAGTCACCGCGAACCAATCGGCGACGCCGCCGACCACGCCGGCCTTGGCCGAGGCCTGCAGCAGGTCGGTCCAGTAGCCGGGCGGGAGGGAGTAGCTGCCGACCAGCACCCCGCCCATGCCGACCAGCAGCCCGGTTGCCACCGCCCGCTGGCGCCGCAGCGCCCGGCGGGGCTCGGCATCGGGGTCGGCGGAGAGGAGGGGGTCGGGGGAGCCCTGCATCGGGCGCGGAGGTAAACCCCAAATCCTCCCTTTGCCCAGCCGGGCGAGGACGGATATAGGGGATGCAACGTTATACGGTTCCGATGCCCCGCCCTGCCCTGACCAACCCGCTCGACCTCTCCGCCGGTGCCGCTGCGCGCCTGGCGCTGGCCGGCTGCGTGCTGGCGGCGCTCTGGGCCGCCGTCGCCTGGGCGATGGCCTGAGCATGCGCGGGCCCGAGCTCCGCATCGAGCACCTGACGGCGACCCATCGCCGGCACCCGGCGGTGCATCACGTCTCGGCGCGCTTCGCGCCGGGCAGCCTGACCGCGCTGGTCGGGCCGAACGGGGCGGGGAAGACGACGCTGCTGCGCGCGGTCGCCGGGCTGCACCCGCCCGATGAGGGGCACATCAGCGTGACGCGCGGCGATGGTGCGCCGGCCCGCGTCGCGCTGCTGCCGCAGCAATCGGGCATGGATCGCGGCTTCCCGATCCTCTGCCGCGACGTGGTGCTGCAGGGGCTTTGGTCGCGGCTCGGCGCCTTCCGCGGTGCCTCGGCCGAGGATCGCGACCGTGCCGGCCACGCACTCGAGGCGGTCGGGCTGCGCGGCTTCGAGCGGCGCCCGGTTTCCGACATGTCGGCCGGCCAGTTCCAGCGCCTGCTCTTCGCGCGGCTGCTGGTGCAGGACGCCGATCTGATCCTGCTCGACGAGCCCTTCAACGCGGTGGATGCGCGCACCGCCGCCGACCTGCTGGCGATGGTGCATCGCTGGCACGGAGAAGGGCGGACCGTGGTTGCGGTGCTGCACGACCTCGACCTGGTGCGCGACGAATTTCCCGATTGCCTGCTGCTGGCGCGCGGCAAGGTCGCCGCCGGTCCCACGGCCGAGGTGCTGACGGCCGAGAACCGGCTGAAGGCGCGGATGATGGCCGAGGCCTGGGACGAGACCGCGCCCGCCTGCACCGCGGCGGCGTGATGCATCCCGGCCTCGGCCGCCGGCCGCCGGCCGCCTGGCTCCGCGGCACTGCCCGCGGGCCGCATCCGCGGCGCGCCAGGGCGTGCCGCGGATGATCGAGGGCCTGTTCGGCCCCTTCGTCGAATTCTCCTTCATGCGCCGTGCGCTGGTGGGCTGCATCGCGCTCGCGGTCGCGGCGCCGGTGCTCGGCGTCTTCCTCATGCTGCGGCGGACCAGCCTGACGGCGGAGGTGCTGGCGCATGGCGTCACGCCCGGCATCGCGGCGGGCTTCCTGATCGCCGGGCTGTCGGTGCCGGCGATGTCGCTCGGCGGGCTCGTCGCCGGGCTGGTCGTGGCACTCGGCGCCGGCGGGATCTCGCGCGCGACGGGCGGGCGGGAGGATGCGGCGCTCACCGCGCTCTACCTCATCGCGCTCGCGCTCGGCGTCACGCTCGTCTCGCTGCGTGGCGACACGGCGGACCTGACGCATCTGCTCTTCGGCCAGGTGCTCGGCGTGGACGACGCGGCGCTGCTGCTGATGGCCGGGGTCGCGACCATCACGCTGCCGGCGCTGGCGCTGGCGTGGCGGCCGCTCGCGCTCGAGACCTTCGACCCGTCCTTCGCCCGCGCCGAAGGGGCGCAGGGTGGGCTGTGGCACATGCTGTTCCTGGCGCTCGTCGTGCTGAACGTGCTGGCCGCCTTCCAGGCGATGGGCACGCTGATGGCGGTGGGGCTGATGATGCTGCCCGCCGTCGCGGCGCGGCACTGGGCGCGCGAATTGTCGGGCATGGCCTATGCCGCCGTGGCGATCGCCATGCTGTCGGCGGTGACCGGGCTGCTGGCCTCCTACCATCTCGACCTGCCCTCGGGCCCGGCGATCGTGCTGACCGCGGGGTTCGCCTGGGCGGTGTCGGTCCTGGCCGGGCCGGTGGACGGGCTGGCGGCGCGATGGCTCCGCCGCCCGCATCTCGCCGGCTGACCGGCTACTTCTTGCCCTGCAGCCGGTCGAGCAGGCCGAGCACGAGCACGCCGGCCAGGAAGGCGCCGTGCAGGATCACCGTCCAGGTGACGGCGCGGTCGCTGTACTGATCAAGCTCCATGAAGACCTGGAGGATGTGGATCGAGGAGATCGCCACCAGCGCGGTCGCGAGCTTCACCTTGAGATTGCCCGGGTCGATGGCGGCGACCCAGGACGCCTTGCGCTCCGCCTCGTCCGTCGTGAGGCGGGAGACGAGGCTGTCGTAGGAGGAGATCGCCACCATCACGACGAGGGAGGCGACGAGCGCCGAATCGAGCAGGTGCAGCAGCTCGATCAGGTGGCGCGTGTCCTCGGTGGTCAGCACGCCGACGGCGAACTTCCAGAGCTTGTAGAGGAACCGTACGGCGTAGACCGCCAGCGCCGCGGCCAGGCCCACGAAGAACACCGCCAGCAGCCAGCGGCTGCCCAGGATGACCTTGTCGAGAAACCCCTGCATGTCACTCTCACCCCCAGGCCAGGATTAGACCGGGGCCGTAACCGGAGGGAAGCATGACCATCCGTCGCATCGCCGAGGAGACGCGCCTGTCCGGCGCGGTGGTCGCGGGTGGTTTCGTCTGGCTGGCGGGCCAGGTCGCCGACGACGCGACGCTCGACACCGAGGGGCAGACGGCCGACATCCTCCGCCAGATCGACGCCCTGCTGGCCGAGGCCGGCACCGACAAGCGCGCGCTGCTGTCGGTCACGGTGGTGCTGGCCGACATCGCGGATGCGCCGGCGATGAACCGCGCCTGGGATGCCTGGCTCGATCCTGCGCACAAGCCGGCGCGGATGACGATCCAGGCGCCGCTGGTGGACCCGGACTGGAAGGTCGAGATCACCGGGGTCGCGCTGGCGCCGTGACCGCCGCGCGCCGCCACCGCGCCGCGGCGCGGGTCCTGACCTGGCTGCGCGCCGTCGCCTTCACGGTGATCCTGGCGCTGCTGACCGCCTGGGGTGTGGGCGACCACGGGCAGATCATGCCGGTCGCGGTGGTGGGCGCGGCGGCGCTGGGCCTCGGTTTCCTGTACTGGCTCTTCCCGCGCGGGCTGCACTTCGCCTTCGGCACCGCGACGGGGCTGGCGATCTACGCCACGCTCTTCGTCGTGCTCGGCCGCGCCCAGTTCCCGTTGGCGCCGGAATGGGCGCGTGCGCCGGCCTTCGTGCTGCCGGTGCTCGCCTTCCTCGGCACCGCCTGGCTGCGGCGGCGCGAGCTGGCATCCGTCGTGTCGCATCACGACGCGCACAGCCTCGATGAGCTGTCGCATGCGCTGGGCTGGATCCTGGCGACCGCGGCGGTCGGTCTGGTCTGCTTCATGCTGCCGATCAACCGCATGACGCCGGCCTTCCAGGGCGCGGTGCTGATCGGCTCCATGGCCGTGATCTCCGCCATCGTGGCGCGGTCGGTGCGCGACGTCGTGCTGCTGCTCGTGGACGTCGCGCTCATCATGGAGGAAATCACGGAGCGGCTGCGTCACCTGACGGTTCCGGCAACCGCCTTCCTGCTGATGTACGCGCTGCTGGTGATCGTCTTCGCCGCCGCCTACCGCATCGCCGACGGGCTGTCGGTGGCGCCGCTGTTCAACCAGCCGGCCGGCGCGACCCGCATCACCTATGCCGATGCGCTGCATTTCTCGATCGCGACGCTGTCCACCGTCGGCTACGGCGACATCCACCCGCATGACGACGGCGTCCGGGTGCTGGCGAGCATCCAGGTCATCGCCGGCCAGCTGCTGCTGCTGTTCGGCGTGGCGGAGATCCTGCGCGCCCGGCGCGGCCGCCCGCACGCGGAGGAGGCTGAGACGCCGCCGGAACGGCAGCGGCATCCGCCGCACGGCCCGCCCGCGCCACCATGAAGGCGCCGGGGCGCGGTCGCGCTTCCGCCGCAATCCGGGCCCAGCTTCCGATCCTGCCGGCAGCGCGTGATTGGAAGCGGGGCGCCGGGTTGGGCTATGTGGACCCGGCAGGAACGGAAGACCGATGACGGAAGGCTGGCGCGGCAAGCGCGTGTTGGTGACGGGCGGCGCGGGGTTCCTCGGCAGCGGGATCTGCCACGCGCTGGCGGCGGAGGGCGCGCGCGTGGTCGCGCTCGACGCGATGGTGCCGGATGGCGGCGCGAGCCCGCTCAACCTCGAGGGCAGCAACGTCATGCTGGTGCGCGGCGACATCCGCGACGCCGAATTGCATTCGCTCTGCCAGGGGATCGACGTGCTGTTCAACATGGCGGCGCAGACCAGCCACATGGGCGGCCAGCGCGACCCGGTGGCCGACATCGCGATCAATGCGGTGGCCCAGGTGCGGCTGATCGGCGCGATGCGCGAGGCGGCGCCGAAGGCCGTCGTGGTGCATGCCTCCACGCGCCAGTTCTACGGCCGGCCGCAATACCTGCCGGTAGACGAGAAGCACACGGTGAACCCGCCCGACGCCAACGGCGTCAGCAAATGGGCGGGTGAGCAGTACTGGCTGCTTGAGAGCCGCGTGCATCACCGCCCGGTGGTCGCGCTGCGGCTGACCAACTGCTACGGCCCGCGGCTGCGCATCCGCGACGCGCGGCAGACCTTCCTCGGCATCTGGATCCGCCGCGTGCTGGAGGGCGAGCCCTTCGAGGTCTGGGGCGGCGAGCAGCTGCGCGACATGGCCTATCTCGACGACGTGGTGGAGGCCTTCCTGCGGGCCGCGCAACAGGCGCACCGGCCGGAGGTGGGCGGGCGCGTCTTCAACATCGGCGGCAGCCCGCCGCTCTCGCTGCGCGAGCTGGCGGAGCGGCTGATCGCGGCCAATGGCGGCAAGGGCGCCTACGAGATCAAGGAATTCCCCGCCGACCGCGCGCCGATCGACATCGGCAGCTTCGCCGCCGACGACCGCGCCTTCCGCGCCGCCACCGGCTGGTGGCCGCGGGTTGACCTGGATGAAGGGCTGCGCCGATCGCTCGACTGGTACCGGCCGCGGTTGGCGGACTACACGGCTTAGGATCTGCAACGATGAACGCGACCACCATCACCGTCCCGCAGGCCGATCCCGGCGCGGGCTACCGCGCGCAGAAGGCCGAGATCGACGCCGCCGTCGCGCGCGCGCTGGCCTCCGGCTGGTACATCCTCGGCAAGGAAGGCGAGGCCTTCGAGCGTGAGTTCGCCGCCTGGCAGGGGGCCGCGCGCGCCATCGGCTGCGCCAACGGCACGGATGCACTGACGCTCGCGATGCGGGGCCTGGGCATCGGGCCGGGTGCGACCGTCGTCACCGTCTCCCACACCGCCGTCGCGACGGTCGCGGCGATCGAGATGGTGGGTGCGACGCCGCTGCTGCTCGACATCGACCCGGACACCTACACGATGGACCCGGATGAGCTGGCCGCGGTGCTGGAGGACCCGCCACCCGGCCTGCCGCCGATCCGGGCCGTCATCCCCGTGCATCTCTACGGCCAGGCCTGCGACCTCAAGCCGATGCTGGCGGCGGCGCGGCGGCACGGCGTCGCGGTGATCGAGGATTGCTCCCAGGCGCATGGCGCGACGCTGGAGGGCATGAAGGTCGGCAATCTGGGGCAGGTGGCCTGCTACTCGCTGTACCCGACGAAGAACCTCGGCGCGCTCGGCGATGGCGGCGTGATCTCCACCGACGATGCGGCGCTCGCGGATCGGATCGGCGCGATCCGGCAATATGGCTGGAAGGAGCGCTACATCAGCGCCGATGTCGGCGTGAACTCCCGCCTCGACGAGCTGCAGGCGGCGATCCTGCGGGTGAAGCTGACGGCGCTCGATGCCGGCAATGCGCGGCGCCAGGCGATCGCCGCGGCCTATGACACCGCACTCGCCGGCGGTGGCTATGTGCCGCCGCTGCGTCGCGCCGGCGCGGGCCATGTCTTCCACCAGTATGTGCTGCGCGTGCCGGAGCGCGCGGCGGTGATGGCGCGGCTGCGTGCGGAGGGCATCGCGACCGCGATCCACTACCCCCAGCCGGTGCACCTGCAGCCGGCCTATCGCGGCCGGACGGCGCTCGGGCCCGCGGGCTGCGCCGAGACGGCGCGGGCGGCGGAAGAGGTGATGAGCCTGCCGATGTTCCCGGAGCTGACGGACGCGCAGGTCGAGCGCGTGTGCGAGGCGCTGCACAGGCTCTGACGGCGGCGCGCGCGTCGAACCCGCGCGCCCGTCCAGATCCCGCCAGCCCCCGGTGCCCTGCCGCGGCGTCGTGCCGAAGGCACGCCTCGCGGCGTGACGCCGCGGCAGGATGAGCCGCACCAGCCGGAAGCGGCGCCAATCCGGGGCCCCCGCAAAGACGCGAAGCGGCTTTGTGGGGAGCGCTATACGTGGAAGGATTCGCCGCAGCCGCAGCGGCCCTTCTCGTTCGGGTTGGTGAAGGTGAAGCCGGCCGACATCTGCTTCACCTCGTAATCCATCACCGTGCCGATCAGGAACAGCGTCGCCTTGCGGTCCACCAGGACCGTGACGCCCTTGTCGCTCACCGTTTCGTCGCCTGGCCCCGCCGCCTCGACCCAGGACAGGTCATAGGACATGCCGGAGCAGCCCTTCGTCTTCACGGCAATGCGCAGCAGCTTGCCCTCCTCGCCCTTCGCATAGAGGGTGCGCAGGCGCTCGGCCGCCGCATCCGACAGCTGCATCAGCGGCGGCAGGGCCCGTTTGGGGCGGGGGGCTTCGGTCGTCGTGCTCATCGCGTCGGCTCCAACGCGTCAGTACATGTTCAGGGCGAGGCGGGCGTCCTCGCTCATCCGGCTCTGGTCCCAGGGCGGATCCCAGACGACCTCGACGGTGACGTCGGTGACGCCGGGGACGGCGCGCACCGCTTCCTCGACCTGCGCCGGCAACTCCTGCGCCGAGGGGCAGGACGGCGTGGTCAGGGTCATCTCGACCTTCACATGGCCGTCGTCGGCGATCTCGATCGCGTAGATCAGGCCGAGCTCGTAGATGTCGACCGGGATCTCCGGGTCGAAGACCGTCTTGATGACGGAGACCACGGCGTCCTCGTTCACGCGGACCGGCGGCTCATTCGCGCCGTCGGGCGTCCAGGCGCCGTGCACAGGGGCGGACGGCGCGCCCGGCATGTCATTCACTGCTCGCCTCCTTCGCGCCATCGAGCGCGGCGTTGAGCGTGTGCCAGGCGAGGGTGGCGCATTTCACCCGGCTCGGGAACTCGTGCACGCCCGACAGCGGCGTCAGGCGCTCCATCTCGTCGGCGAGGTCAGTACCGCAATCGGGGCAGGTGCCGGTCATGGCGAGGCCGCGGAAGGCCTCGCCCATCGCGCGCGCCTGCGCCGGCGTCTTGCCCTTCACCGTCTCGGTCATCAGGGACGCGCTGGCCATGGAGATGGCGCAGCCGCGGCCCTGGAAGGCGGCGTCCTCGATCGCGCCGTTCGGCGCCGTGCGCAGGAACAGCTCCATCCGGTCGCCGCACATCGGGTTGTCGCCCCGCGCGCTGAGCGTCGCGTCGTCCAGCCGGCGGAAGTTCCGCGGCTTGCGGCCGTGGTCGAGGATCACGTCCTGGTAGAGGTCGCGGAGGTCGCCGAAGAGATCGTTGCTCACGCGAAGAACTCCCGCGCCTGCGCCAGCGCATCCGCGAGCAGGTCCACCTCCTCCGGCGTCGTGTAGATGCCGAAGGAGGCGCGGCAGGTGCTCTCGACGCCGAAGCGCTGATGCAGCGGCTCGGCACAATGCCGGCCGGAGCGCACCGCGATGCCGGCGCGATCCAGCAGCGTCGAGACGTCATGCGCATGCGCGGTGTCGAGGGCGAAGGCGAAGACGCCGCCGCGGTCCTGCGCGCGGCCGAGCAGCGTCAGCCCCTCGATGTGCGGCAGCTTCGCCATGGCGCGGTCCATCAGCGCGCGCTCATGCGCCTCCACCGCCTCCCAGCCGATGGACGTCACGTAGTCGATCGCGGCGTGCAGGCCGATGGCCTCCACGATGGGTGGCGTGCCGGCCTCGAACTTCGCCGGGATCGGCGCCCAGACGGAGCGCTCGAAGGTGACCTCCGAGATCATGTCGCCACCGCCGAGGAAGGGCGGCATGGCTTCCAGCAACTCCGCCTTTGCGTAGAGCACGCCGATGCCCGTGGGTCCGTAGAGCTTGTGCCCGGTGAAGACGTAGAAATCGGCGTCGATCGCCTGCACGTCCACGCGCCGGTGCACCACGGCCTGGCTGCCGTCGAACAGCACCTTCGCGCCGTGCTCATGCGCGAGGCGGGCGATGCGCGCGGCCGGCGTCACCGTGCCGAGCACGTTCGACATGTGTGTCACCGCGACCAGCCCGACCTTGCCGTCGGCAAGCTTGGCCGCGAGGTCGTCCATGTCGAGCTCGCCGGCATCCGTCACGCGCGCCACGCGCAGCTCGATCCCATGTGCGTCGCGGGTCATCTGCCAGGGCACGATGTTGGCGTGATGCTCCATCTCGGAGATCACCACGGCCTGGCCTGGCTTCAGCACGCCGCGGCCATAGCCATGCGCGACGAGATTGATCGCTTCCGTGCTGGACTTGGTGAAGACGATCTCACGCTCATCGCCGGCGTTCAGGAAGCGCGCGACGGCGCCGCGCGCGGCTTCATAGGCCTCGGTCGCCTGTTCGCTCATGCGGTAGGCGCCGCGATGGACGTTGGCGTAGGCCGTCTCCATCATGCGCACCATCGCGCCGATCACCTGGCGCGGCTTCTGCGCCGAGGCCCCGCTGTCGAGGAAGGTGAAGGGCTTGCCCCGCACCGTCTCCGACAGGATCGGGAAGTCGGCGCGGATGCGCGCGACGTCGAAGGGAGCGCGTGTGATCGCGTGCCCGTCCATCATGCCTCCTCGAGGCCGCCGGCGACGCCTTGGCGTCCCCACCAGCCGGCCACGCCGCGCGCCAGCGCGGCCCGGATCGTCTCGTCGGCCACCGCCTCCACCGCCTCGGTCAGGAAGGCCTCGACGAGGATCGCCTTGGCCTGCGCCTCGGGGATGCCGCGCGAGCGGAGGAAGAAGAGGTGGTCCGCATCCAGCTCGCCCACCGTCGCGCCGTGGCTGCACTTCACGTCGTCGGCGTAGATTTCGAGCTGCGGCTTGCTGTCGATCTCCGCTTCCGGGCTCAGCAGCAGCGCCTGATTCATCTGGTAGCCGTCGGTCTTCTGGGCAACCTGGTGGACGTGGATCTTGCCCTGGAAGACGCCGCGGGAACGGCCGGCCAGCACCGTCTTGTAGGTCTGGCGGGAGGAACAATCCGGCGCCGCATGGTCGAGCGAGGTCGTCGTGTCCGCATGCTGCCCGTCGCCGACGAGCTGCACGCCGTTCATATGCGCCTCGGCCTTCGGGCCGGTGAGCGCGACATGGATCTCGTTGCGCGCCAGCCGCGCGCCGGCGTTCAGCGTGAAGTTGTCATAGGCGGCGCCGGCGGCCACGCGCGCATAGACGGTCGAGAGGAACACGCCCTCATGCCCCTCCTGTTGCAGGCGGCCGTGATTCAGCCGCGCGCCCTCGGCGACGTCGATCTCGAAGACGGGGTTGTGCAGGTAGCGCGCGGCGTAGGGGCCGGTCGCGCTCTCCACCACCGTCAGGCTCGCGCCCGCGCCGAGGCGGATCAGGTGGCGCGGGTGATAGGCCGGCGCGCGCTCGCTCTCGGTCGCGACCGACAACAGCTCCAGCACGCCGCCCGCGACGCCGGCGGGAACGTCCACCACCAAGCCATCCTCGAACAGCATGCTGTTCAGCGCGGCCATCGGCTCGCTCTCCGGGCGCGCCAGGGAACCCAGCCAACCCTCGAGGCGGGGCAGGGCCTCGCCCAGGCTCTCCGCCGTGAAGCCGAGCGCCGCCAGCGTCGAGAGGTCGGGGCGGAAGCGACCATCCACGAAGACCGCGCGCGGATGCGAGGCGGGCGGGATCTCCAGCCTGTCCTCGACGCTCGTCAGCGGCTCGCCGAAGACCGCGCCGGCGACGCCGGCGAGGTCGGTGTACTTCCAGGCCTCGATGCGCCGGGTCGGGAAGCCCGACACCTGGAAGGCCTCCGCCGCGCGGTCGCGCAGCGCCTCCACCCAGGCGACGCGCGCGCCGGGCAGGCGCGTGCGCAGCCCTTCATAGCGGCCGAGGAAGGCCGCCGCACCCGTGGCACCCATGACGGTCACGCGGCGTCCTGGATGCCGACGTAGCCCGCCGCTTCCAGCTCCTGCGCGAGTTCCGGCCCGCCGCTCTTCACGATCCGCCCGGCCGAGAGGACATGCACGCGATCGGGCACGATATGGTTCAGCAGCCGCTGATAATGGGTGATGACGAGGGCCGAGAAGGCCGGCCCGCGGAGGCTGTTCACCGTGTCGGCGACCATCTTCAGCGCGTCGATGTCGAGACCGGAATCGGTCTCGTCCAGCACCGCAAACTTCGGTGCCAGCAGCGCGAGCTGCAGCATCTCGTTGCGCTTCTTCTCGCCGCCGGAGAAGCCGACATTGACCGGGCGCTTCAGCATGTCATCCGGCATGTTGAGCACCTTCATGCGGGCGCGGGCGAGCTTCAGGAACTGCATCGCGTCGATCTCCGCCTCGCCGCGAGCGCGGCGGATGGCGTTCAACGCGGTGCGCAGGAAGTTCGCGTTGCCCACGCCCGGCAGCTCCACCGGCGCCTGGAAGGCGAGGAAGACGCCGGCGACCGCACGCTCCTCCGGCTCCAGCGCCAGCAGGTCCTGGCCGTTGAGGGTGACGGAGCCCCCGGTCACCTCATAGCCCTCGCGGCCGGCGAGCACGTAGCTCAGCGTGGATTTGCCCGAGCCGTTCGGGCCCATGATGGCGTGCACCTCGCCGGACGGAATCTCGAGGCTGAGCCCGTTCAGGATCGCCTTGCCGTCGACGGTCGCGTGCAGGTTCTCGATCTTGAGCATTGGTCGTGACGGTCCTTAACCCACCGAGCCTTCAAGGCTGATCGCAAGCAGCTTCTGCGCTTCCACCGCGAACTCCATCGGGAGCTCCTTCAGGACTTCCCGGGCGAAGCCGTTGACGATCATGCCCACGGCCTCCTCCTCGTTCAGGCCGCGGGAGCGGCAGTAGAAGAGCTGGTCCTCCGCGATGCGGCTGGTGGTCGCCTCGTGCTCCACCTTCGCCGTCATGCAGCGGTTCTCGATGTAGGGGACGGTGTGCGCGCCGCACTGGTCGCCGATCAGCAGGCTGTCGCACTGCGTGAAGTTGCGCGCGCCATGCGCCTTCGGGCTGATCTTCACCAGGCCGCGATAGGTGTTCTGCCCGCGGCCCGCGCTGATGCCCTTGGAGACGATGGTGGAGCGCGTGTTGCGGCCGATATGGAACATCTTGGTTCCGGTGTCGGCCTGCTGGCGGTTGTTGGTGATGGCCACCGAGTAGAACTCGCCCACGCTGTCGTCGCCCTGCAGGATGCAGGAGGGATACTTCCAGGTGATGGCGGAGCCGGTCTCGACCTGCGTCCAGCTGATCTTCGACCGCGCGCCGCGGCAGGCGCCGCGCTTGGTGACGAAGTTGTAGATGCCGCCGCGGCCCTCGGCGTCGCCCGGGTACCAGTTCTGCACGGTGGAGTACTTGATCGTCGCATCGTCCATCGCGACGAGCTCGACGACCGCCGCATGCAGCTGGTTCTCGTCGCGCTGCGGCGCCGTGCAGCCTTCGAGGTAGGAGACGTGGCTGCGCTCGTCGGCGATGATCAGCGTGCGCTCGAACTGGCCGGTGCTCTTCGCATTGATGCGGAAATAGGTGGACAGCTCCATCGGGCAGCGCACGCCCTTCGGGATGTAGACGAAGCTGCCATCCGTGAAGACCGCGCTGTTCAGCGCCGCATAGTAGTTGTCGCCCTGCGGCACGACGGAGCCAAGATACTGCCGCACCAGCTCAGGGTGCTCCTGCACCGCCTCGCTGATCGAGCAGAAGATGATCCCCTCCTTCGCCAGCCGCTCCTTGTAGGAGGTGGCGACGGAGACGCTGTCGAACACGGCGTCCACCGCGATCGGCATGCGGCCTTCGGCCGGCGTTTCGCCCGCGCCCTCGACGCCGGCGAGGATCGCCTGCTCCTTCAGCGGGATGCCGAGCTTGGCGTAGGTGCGCAGCAGCTCGGGGTCCACCTCGTCGAGCGACTTCGGCTTCACCTTCTGCACGGGCGCGGCGTAGTAGTGGCTGTCCTGGTAGTCGATCGGCGGGAAGCTCACCGCGGCCCAGCGCGGCTCCTCCATCTTCTGCCACATCGCGAACGCCTTCAGCCGCCACTCGAGCAGCCAGGCGGGCTCGTTCTTCTTGCGGCTGATGAAGCGGACGATGTCCTCGTTCAGCCCCTTGGGGGCGAACTCCATCTCGATATCCGTCTCGAACCCCCACTTGTAGCCGGAGTCGGTGACGGACTGGACGGTCTCGAGCGTCTCGGTGACGGCTGGCATTGCGGTCCTATTCGGCGACGAGAGCGGGAAGGAAGGCGGGCTGCGGGGTCGCGATCCGGGCGACCGTGATGCCGGAGAGGGCGTCGCGGATCGCGGCGTTCACCGGGTCCCAGCGGCCGCGGACGGGGCAGACATGTTCGGCCTCGCAGAAGCCCATGCCGCCATCCACGCAGGCGGTCAGCGCGATCGGGCCGTCGATCGCCACGATCACCTCGGACAGCGGCAGCTCGGCGAGCGGGCGCAGCAGCCTGTAGCCCCCGCGGGCGCCGCGCTGCCCCTCGACGAGGCCGGCCCCCGACAGCATCTTGAGCACCTTGGCAACGGTCGGCTCGCCGAGGCCCGTGGCGGCGGCGAGGCCCGGCGCGGTCTGGACGCCACCCTCCGCCTCCAGGCGGCTGAGGACGACGACGGCATAATCGGTGAGTTTCGAGACCCGCAGCACGCGGAGCCCCTCCAATCCTGGGAAACCGGACTTGTCCGGTACGGATTGGGAAATGCGCCTGCGACCCCCTCAAGTCAAGCACCGGGGAGCTGTCTTGCGGCCATGTCATGCCCGACCCATCCTGCGCGCCCCTGCAGCACCGAGGGTTGAGCATGCCGACGGTCCGGACCGACGACGGAGTGAGCCTGCACTACGAGGAGGCGGGCTCCGGCACGCCGATGGTCTTCGTGCATGAATACGCCGGTGACCATCGCAGCTGGGAGATGCAGCTGCGTTTCTTCTCCCGCCGATATCGCTGCATCGCCTTCGCCGCGCGCGGCTACCCGCCGTCCGACGTGCCGACCGATCCGGCGAAGTACAGCCAGGACCGCGCCACCGACGACATCGCCGCGGTGATCAGGGGGCTGAACCTCGGCAAGGCGCATGTGGTCGGGCTGTCCATGGGCGGCTTCGCGACGCTGCATCTCGGCCTGCGGCACCCGGATCTCGCCCGCAGCCTGGTCGCGGCCGGCGTCGGCTACGGGGCGGCGCCGGGCAAGGCGGCGCAGTTCCACGCCGAGACCGATGCGGCGATCGCCCGCATCCGGTCGGAGACGATGGCGGTCTTCGGCAGGACCTATGGCCGCGGCCCGACGCGGCTGGTCTTCGCTGAAAAAGACCCGCGTGGCTACGCGGAGTTCGTCCAGCAGCTCTGCGAACACAGCACGGAGGGCTCGGCGCTGACCATGAACGGCGTGCAGCGGCGCCGGCCGAGCCTCTTCGACCTGAAGGACGGGTTCTCCAAGATGACCGTGCCGACGCTGGTCATCGCCGGCGACGAGGACGACCCGACGCTGGAGGCGTCGATCTACCTGAAGCGGACGATCGCCAGCTCGGCGCTGCTGGTGATGCCGAAATGCGGGCACACCATGAATCTCGAGGATCCGGACGCCTTCAACCGGGCGGTGCTGGACTTCGTGACGCAGGTGGATGGTGGGACGTGGCGCAATCGGATCCCGGCGAGCCTGTCCGGCGGGATCATCGCGGCGAAGGAGAGCTGAACCTCCTGCTCCCTCTCCCCTTGCGGGGGGCGGGTATAAGGGCGCCCTCAGTCACGAACCCCCACCCCGACCCTCCCCCGCAGGCGGGGGAGGGAAAGAGAGGCGGGGGAGGGCTATGCCCGCCTCACATCCGCACGCGATCCGGTGCCACCGCCTGCAGCGGTCCGCTCCAGATCACCTGCTGCGGCGTGACCTCGCGGCTCAGCCGGTTCATCCCGCGCAGCTGGTCGATGGCGAGCTGGATGTTCGCGACGCTGTCCGGCGTCAGGTTCATCTTGTACTCGACCTTCGTCATCAGCTCCGCGATGAAGGCGCGGTCCTGGCGCAGGAAGCGCGCGACCTGCGCCGCCGCCTCGGCCGGGTTGGACGCGATGAACTCCTGTGCCTGGATGAGCGACCGCATGAGCCGCTGCGTGGCGTCGCCATTCGCCTCCGCCCAGCCGCGGTTCATGTAGACGAAATTGCGCACGATCTGGATCTGCTCGTTGGACAGCAGGATGCGCGTATTCGGGATGGCGCGCTGCGCCCGCGTCGGCCAGGGCTCCCACACCGCGAAGGCGTCGATGTTGCCGCGTTCCAGCGCCGCGACCATCTCCGGCGCCTCGACATTCACGATCGTGTAGTCGGCGGGGTTGAGGTTGAGCCGCGAGACGACCGAAAGCCAGAAGGTCTCGCTGCCCGTGCCGCGCGCCACACCGACGCGCTTGCCCTTCAGCTCGTCCATGCTGGCCAGGTTGCGGCCGACCACGCTGATCCAGCGCAGCAGCGCCGTGCCCTCGGCCACCGCGACGACGTTCTGGTCCACCAGATGGGCGGAGACGCCCGCCTGCTCGGCGCCATAGGCCGAGTTGATCTGGTTGCCGACGAGGAAGGCGATCATCGCGGAGCCGGAGGGCCCGGTGTTCACCGTCACGTCCAGGCCGTTCCGCTGGAAGAAGCCGCCCTCGCGCGCAACGTAGTAGGGCGCGAAGGAGGGATCGACGCCGGTCGCGATGGTGAGCCGGATCGGTGCGCCCTGCGCGAAGGCCGGCAGCGGCAGCGCGGCCGCACCCGCGGCGGCAAGAAGGTGGCGTCGCAGCATTCTCGTGTTCTCCCTGGTTACATGGTCGGGTTGAAGCGCCCGGCGAAGGCGCGGATCAGCAGGCGGAAGACGCGGTCGGTCAGGAAGCCGAGCAGGCCGAGCGAGATCAGCGCGACGAAGATGTCCTCGACCTGCATGAAGAGCCGCGCATCCCACAGCATCTTGCCGAGCCCGTCATTCGACGCGACCAGCTCCGCCGCCACGATGGTCACGAAGGCGTTGGCCATCGCGACGCGCATGCCGGTCAGGATGTAGGGCACCGTGGCGGGCAGCGCGACCAGGGCGAAGATCTGCAGCGGCGATGCGCCGAGGCATTGCGCGGCGCGGATCTTGTCGCGCCCGACCGCGCCGACGCCGGCCGCCGTGCTGATGATCACCACGAAGACAGTGGTATAGGCGATGAGGAAGACCTTGCTCTCCTCCCCGATGCCGAACCAGATCACCGCGACCGTGATCATCGCGACCGCCGGGATGAAGCGGAAGAACTCCGTCCAGGGCTCCAGCAGCAGGCGCACCGGGCGGAAGCTTCCAATTGCAAGGCCGATCGGGATGCCGATGGCGCTGCCGAGCAGGAACCCCTGCAGGATGCGCCGCATGGAGGCGACGATCTGCTCCTGCAGGATGCTGTCCTCGATCAGCACGAAGGCGCGTTCAAAGACCGGCCAGGGTGAGGGGAACAGCACTGAGCGCACCAGGAACACCGCAGCCAGGTGCCAGATCAGGAAAAGCAGCGCGAAGCCGGCGAGATAGCCGGCGACGGCCGCCGCGCGGCTAGTGGCCACCGTGGATCTCCTCGTGGATCAGCGCATGCACCTGGCGGAAGGCCTGCATGAAGCCGTCCGAGGTGCGGTCGCGCGGGAAGGGGAGCTCCACCGGCACCACAGCCTTGAGCGTGCCGCCCGGGCCGCGCTTCATCACGCCGACGCGGGTGGCTAGCGCCACCGCCTCCTCGATGTCGTGGGTGATGAAGAGCACGGTCTTGCGCGTCTCTGCCCAGATGCGCGACAGCTCCCCCTGCAGCACCGCGCGCGTCATCGCATCCAGCGCGCCAAAGGGTTCGTCCATCAGCAGGATGCGCGGATTGTTGGCGAGCGCGCGCGCGATCTGGATGCGCTGCTTCATCCCGCCCGACAGCTCCGACGGGTGCTTCGCACCCTGCCCGGTGAGGCCGACCATGCGCAGGAAGCGCTCCGCCACCGCGCGGCGCTCCGCCTTCGCCAAGCCGCGCAGCCGCAGCCCGAAGCCGATGTTGTCGAGCGCGGTCAGCCAGTCATAGAGGCTGTCATGCCCCTGGAAGACCACGCCGCGATCGGCGCCCGGCGCGGTCACCGGGCGTCCGTCGAGCAGAATGCGGCCGCTGGTCGGCGCCTCGAACCCGGCGAGCATGTTCAGCACGGTGGTCTTGCCGCAGCCGGAGGTGCCGAGCAGGCAGAAGAACTCGCCTTCCTCCAACGAGAGCGAGAAGTCGCGCACGGCTTCCCACGCGCCGGTGCGGCCGCGGAAGACCTTGCCGACCCCCTCGAGGGCGACGAACCCCATGCCTGTCCCCCGGGACGCTTGTCCGGACATCTTACGACGCGCCGCCCCGGCGGCAACCCGGCTTCACCCGCCCCCGCGCGCGGACTAGAACCAGCCGGCTGATTGGGGAGGCAGGCTGGATGATGCTTGCAGGCAAGGTGGCGGTCGTCACCGGCGCGGGCGGCGGCATCGGGCGCGAGATCGCGCTGGCGATGGCGCTGGCCGGCGCGAAGGTGGTGGTGAACGACATCGGCGCGAGCCTGACCGGCCAGGGCCCGACCAGCGCCACCCCCGGCGAGCAGACCGTCGCCATCATCGCGCAGCGCGGCGGCGAGGCGGTGCTGAACACCGACAGCGTCGCGGACTGGGACGCGGCGCAGCGCATCCTGCGGACGGCGCTCGATGCCTTCGGGCGCATCGATGTCGTGGTCAACAATGCCGGCATCCTGCGCGACCAGATCTTTCACAAGATGAGCGTGGAGGATTGGCGCGCGGTGATCGACGTGCACCTGAACGGCACCTTCTACGTCTCCCGCGCCGCAGCCGAGCTTTTTCGCGCGCAGGGCAGCGGCGCCTTCGTGCACATGACGTCGACCTCCGGCCTCATCGGCAATTTCGGGCAGGCGAACTACGCCGCCGCGAAGCTCGGCATCGCGGCGCTGTCGAAATCCATCGCGCTCGACATGGCGCGCTTCGGCGTCAGGTCGAACTGCATCGCACCCTTCGCCTGGTCGCGCATGACGAGCTCCATCCCCGCCGGAACCGACGCCGAGAAGGCGCGCGTCGCGCGGCTGCAGCAGATGACGCCCGACAAGAACGCGCCGCTGGCCGTCTTCCTCGCCTCCGATGCGGCGAAGGACGTCACGGGGCAGATCTTCGCCGCGCGCCACAACGAGATCTTCGTCTTCTCCCAGCCGCGCCCCGTCCGCAGCACGCATCGCGGCGAGGGCTGGACGCCGGAAGCCATCGCGGAGGTCGCGATGCCCGCCCTGCGCACCGCCTTCGTGCCTCTGGACCGCAGCGGCGACGTCTTCTCCTGGGATCCGGTCTGATGGATTTCCGCCTGTCCGAGGAACAGCTCGCCTTCCAGGAGAGCGTCCGCCGCTTCGCCGAGACGCATCTCGCCCAGGGCGCGCTGGCGCGCGCGCATGACGAACGCTTTCCCTGGGACGTCGCGAAGCTGATGGCGGAGAACGGCCTCTTCGGCATCATGCTGCCCGAAGCCGATGGCGGGCAGGGCGGCACGCTGTTCGACGCCGTGCTGGCGATGGAGCAGGTCGCCCTCGTCTGCCCGCGCAGCGCCGATGTGCTGCAGGCCGGCAATTTCGGCGCCTTCCGCACCTTCGCCGAATACGCCACGCCCGAGCAGAAGGCCCGCTTCTTCGGCCCGCTGCTGCGCGGCGAGACGATCGCCGCCGTCGCCATGACGGAGCCGGATGCGGGCTCCGCGCTGACCGACCTCAAGACCGCCGCGACGCGGGACGGCAACGGCTATCGCCTGAATGGCGGAAAGGTCTTCACCTCGAACACCGAGGATGCCGGCGTCTTCGTCGTCTATTGCCGCTTCGGCCCGGGAGTGAGCGGCATCGGCAGCGTCATCGTCGAACGCGGGATGGAGGGCTTCAGGCTCGGCCAGCCATCGCACTACATGAATGGCGAGACCTGGTGCGCTCTCTACTTCGACGACGTCTTCATCCCGCCGGAGAACGTGCTGCTCGGCGAGGGCGGCTTCCGCAGGCAGATCGCCGGCTTCAACGTGGAGCGCGTCGGCAACACGACGCGCGCGCTGGCGCTCGGTGAATACTGCTTCCGGCAAGCGAAGGCTCATGCCGAGACGCGGGCGCAGTTCGGCAGGAAGCTGATGGAGTTCCAGGGCCTGCAGTGGAAGTTCGCCGAGATGCGCGTCGCGCTGGATGCCGCGCAGCTCCTGCTCTACCGTGCCGCGATCGGCGCGCAGGACGGTCTGCCGGATGCGCAGGCCGTCGCGATCGCGAAATACGCCTGCAACCAGGCGGGCTGGCTGGCGGCGAATGAATCCATGCAGGTCATGGGCGGGACCGGCTACAGCCAGGACCTGCTGATCGAGTATTGCGTGCGCAAGACGCGCGGCTGGATGATCGCCGGCGGCAGCCTCGAGATGATGAAGAACCGCATTGCGGAGGGCGTGTTCGGGCGGCCCTTCCCGCAACGTCATCCCAAGTGACCGCACTCGCCGACGCGCTGCTGAACCCGCGCCGCGTGGCGCTGATCGGCGCCTCGGGCGACGCGGCACGGCTCACCGCGCGACCGCAGCGCTACCTGCGCCGCCACGGCTTCACGGGTGAGATCTTCCCGGTGAACCCACGCGGCGGCGAGATTCTGGGCGAGCGCGCCCATGCGTCGCTCGACGACATCCCTGGCGAGATCGACTTCGCTTACATCCTGCTCAGCACCGACCAGGTGGAGGCGCAGGTCGCGGCCTGCGCCGCGCGCGGCATTCCGGTCGCCTGCGTGCTCGCCGACGGCTTCGCCGAAGCCGGCCCGGACGGTGCCGCGCGGCAGACGCGCGTACTGGAAGCGGCGCGGGCGGGCGGGATCCGTCTGCTCGGCCCGAATTCCATGGGCGTCATCAACACCGCCGCCCGCACCGCGCTGACCACCAACGCGGCCTTCGAAGCCGAGGACCTGCCCACCGGCCGCGTCGCGCTCGTCTCCCAGTCCGGCTCGATGATGGGTGCGCTGCTGTCGCGCGGCGCGGCGCGGGGCCTCGGCTTCTCGCATCTCGTTGGCACCGGCAACGAGGCGGACCTGACGGCAGGCGAGATCGTCTCCCTGCTGCTCGACCAGCCACAGGTCGAGGTGGTCTGCCTCTTCCTCGAGGCGATCCGCGACGCCGCCGCTCTCGCCGCGGCCGCGCGCAAGGCGCATGCCCTCGGCAAGCCGGTCGTTGCGCTGAAGCTCGGCCGGAGCCCCTTCGGCGCCGAGCTCGCGGCCAGCCACACCGGCGCGCTGGCGGGGGCGGATGCGGCCGCGGACGCCTTCTTCCGCGCGCATGGCATCCTGCGCGTGACGATGCTGGAGGCGCTGCTGGAATTGCCGCCACTCGTCGCCGGGCGCCGCCCGTCGGCGCGTGCGCATCGCGCGGTCGGCGTGATGACGACGACGGGGGGCGGCGGTGCGCTGGCGGTGGATGCGCTCGGCGTGCGGGGGATCGAGGCGAAGCGGCCCGATGCCGGCGCGGCCGCGAAACTTGCGGGGGCGGGCCTGCCGACGGCCGTGCGGCTGCTCGACATGACGCTGGCGGGCACGAAGCCGGACCGGGTGATGGCGGCGCTCGACGGCCTGCGTGCCGCGGAGGACACGGATCTGGCGCTGGCCGTCGTCGGCAGCTCCGCCCAGTTCCGCCCGCATGACGCGGTGGCCGGCATCGTCGAGGCGGCGAAGCGGCCCGGCAAGCCGGTCGCCGCCTTCCTCGCGCCGCAGGCCGAGGCCTCGCTGCGCCTGCTGGCCGAGGCCGGCCTCGCCGCCTTCCGCACGCCGGAGGGTGCGGCCGACGCCATTGCCGCCTTCTGCGGCTGGCGGCCGCCGCGCGACGTCGCGCCGCTGCCCGCGCCCGCGCTGACCATCCCGGACGCGCCGGACGAGGCTGATGCGCGTGCCCTCTTCGCCGCGCTCGGCCTCGGTTCGGACAGCGCAGTGATGCGGGGTGACGAGCCACCTGACGGGCTGCGCTATCCGGTCGCGGCGAAGATCCTCTCGCCCGACATCGCGCACAAGACGGAGGTCGGCGGCGTCGCGCTGGACATCGCCGACGCTGCTTCGCTGCGCGAAGCCGCGGCCGCCATGCGCGCCCGCGTCGCCGCCGCGGCGCCTGCGGCCCGCATCACCGGCGTGCTCGTGCAGCCCATGGCGAGGGGTCTCGCGGAGGCGATCCTCGGTTTCCGCCGCGATCCGGAGGTCGGCCCGGTCGTGCTGCTCGGCGCAGGCGGCGTGCTGTCGGAACTCCACCGCGACATCGCGCTGCGCCTCGCCCCGGTGGACGATGCTCAGGCACTCGAGATGATCGCGGAGGTGCGCGCCCTCGTCCCGCTGACGGGTTGGCGCAACCTGCCGCGCGGCGACCTCGGGGCGCTGGCCCGCGCCGTCGTCGCCGTCTCCCGCCTCGCCGCGCTCGAGGACGTTGCGGAGGCTGAGATCAACCCGCTGATCGTCCATGCGGGGGGGCAGGGCGTGACCGTGGCCGATGCCTGGATCGTCCCTTCACGGCCCGGCCGCGGCGACATCTTCACGCCCGTCCCGGGCGATGCCACGCTGAGCCCATGCATGTCGAGGACCTGATCCGCGCCCGCTACGGCGCGCTGCCCTTCGTCCCGGCCGAGGTACCCGGCGCGCTCGCGCTGCTGCTCGACCGCCGCGTCACGCGCCGTTACCTGCCGGATCCCGTCGAGGACACGACCCTCGACACGGTGCTGGCCGGCGCGCAATCGGCGCCGTCCAAGTCGGATCTGCAGCAATACTCGATCCTCGTCACCCGCGACGCGGCGAAGATCGCCGCGGTGGCCGATGCGATCGGCACGATGCCGTGGATCAAGGAAGCGCCGGTGCTGCTGCTGTTCTGCGGCGACATCCGGCGCGGCCGCCAGGTCTGCGCGCTGCATGGCCGCGCGCACGCGAACGACAGTGCCGACACCTTCCTCAACGCCGCTGCCGATGCCGCGCTCGCGCTCGGCTTCTGCGTCATCTCGGCGGAAGCGGCGGGCCTCGGCACCTGCCCGATCTCCTACGTCCGCAACCATCTCGACCTCGTGGCGGAGCTCTTCGGCCTGCCCGACGGCGTCTTTCCCGTCGCCGGCCTGACCCTCGGCTGGCCCGCCTCGCGCAACGCCACCTCGCCGCGCCTGCCGCCCGCCGTCGTGGTCCACCGTGAGCGCTACGACGACAGCGGCCTCGCCGCCGCGCTGCCCGCCTATGATGCGCTGCGCCCACCGGCCAAGCCGCGCTACCCGGAGGTGCATGGCGCCAAGCCCGAGGGCTGCAGCTGGAGCGAGAACGCGGCGCGCCAGCTCTCCGTGCCGGAGCGCGCGACCTTCCGCGCCTGGCTCGCCGCGAAGGACATCGCCCTTGGCTGACGCACCCCGCCCCGATGGTGGCGCCGACAACCCTGGCGGCGGCGACCTGCGCCGCGCGGCGGCGCGCCAGCCGGGCAAGCGCGCGGTCAAGCCGCGCCACGCCGCAAGCCTGATCGTCTGGCGCCAGGCGCGCGGCGAGCCCGAGATCCTGATGGGCATGCGCCACGCGAAGCACAAATTCATGCCGAGCGTACTGGTCTTCCCGGGCGGCCGGGTCGATCGCGCCGACCACGGCGTGAAGGCGCTGACCGAGCTGCGGCCGGAGACCGAGGCGCTGCTGCGTCATCGCGCGCCGCCCTCGCTCGCCCGCGCCCTCGGCGTCGCCGCCATCCGAGAACTGGCGGAGGAGACCGGCCTAACCCTCGGCGAGCAGAGGGGCGAGCGGCTGCTCGCCGACCTCGCCGCGCTGGATTATCTCTGCCGCGCCGTCACGCCGGCCTCACGCGCGATGCGCTTCAATGCGCGCTTCCTGCTGGCGCCGGCCGAGATGGTGCGCGGCGAGCTCGGCGGTTCGGGCGAGCTCGAGGGGCTCGACTGGTATCCGCTGTCGAAGGCGCTGGAGGCAAAGCTCGCCGACATCACCCGCAAGATCCTCGGCGAGTTCGCGCAATGGATCGAGGTGCCGCCCGCCGAACGGCACCTGCGCCCGAAGATCGTCTACCAGGGCAATGACAACCGCATGAGCGACGCGTAGCCCGCCCGCCTCGCGCGTTGCGCGGGGCATGGAGGCGAGAGACTCAGCATCGCGCGTGCCGGTCGTCACGCGGCAGCCCTGGCGCGGCCTGCTGATCCTGACGCTCTACGGCTACCAGGGGCTGATGGCAGGCTTCGCATTGACGGCGATCCCGAACCTCGCTGCGGGCTCCGGCGCATCCGTTGCGGCGGTCGGCGCCTATGTGGCGCTGGTCGGGCTGCCCTGGACCTTCCAGCCGCTCTGGGGACCGCTGGTGGACCGCTACGGCGCGTCGCGCATGGGGCGGCGGCGGCCCTGGCTGGTGGCAGGGCTGGCGGGGTCGCTGGTCACGCTGTTGCTGGTCGCGGCGCTGAGCGAGGGGCGCGAGCTGCTCGCGCTCGGGCCGCTGCTCTTCCTGCACAGCTGCTGCGCGAGCCTTGTGGACACCGCGCTCGACGGCATGATCATGGACCGCGTGAGGCCGGAGCGGCTGGGCAATGCGACGGCGCTCACGCGCACCGGCTTCGCGCTCGGCACCGCGCTCGGCGCGGCCGGCTTCGCCTGGGCGATCCCGGCGCTGGGCGTGCCGGGCGCGGCGACGCTGCTGGTGGGGCTGGCGGCGGTCGCGGCCTCGGTCGCGCTGCTGGTGCGCGAGCAGCCGGGCGATGCGCTGCTGTCCTTCGGGCGTGCGCCGGCGCGGGAAGGGGGTGCGCCCGGCTTCAGCGTGCTGCTGCGCGGCTTGCGCGACTCCCTGCTGCGGCCCGGCGCGCTGGCGCTGCTCGCGCTCTGCGTGGTGGAGGAATTCGTCGTGGCAGTGTTCGGCCTGCGGCTCTCGGTCGCGCTGGTGCAGGAGGGTGGGTGGCAGCCGGCGGCGCTATCGCATCTGCAGGGCATGCTGGCGCTGGCGGGCGGGACGGCGGGGGCGCTGCTCGTCGGCTGGTGGTCCGACCGGATCGGGCATCGCCGCGCGCTGGTGCTGCTGCTGGCCGCCTGCGCAGCCGCGCATCTCGGCGCCGCGGCGCTGGTGTGGAACGGCATCGGCGCGGGCGGAGCCTGGGCGCTCGGGCTCTCGGCGGTTCTGCCGGCGCTGATGTTCGTGGCGCTGGCGCCGGTGATCATGCTGGACCGCGGCGGCGCGGCGGCGACGCGCTTCGCGGTCTTCATGGCGGCGCTGAACATGGGCGGCGTCGCGGGTGCGGCGGCCGCCGGCGAGGTCGGCGCGCTGCTCACTCCGGCGGGCACGGCGCTGCTCGCCGCTTCGGTGTTCGGCGTCGCGGCGCTTGCCTTCGCGCGCGCCTGGCTGCCGCGGGTCTAGCGCGCCTCGAAGGCGTCGCCGTCGCGCGCGGCTGCGCCATCCCGCTCCAGCTTGATCAGATGCGCCAGCAGGCTGCGGGCGGCGCCGCCGACCAGCCGCGGGTCGAGCTCCGGGCCATAGACCGGCGCGACCAGGTCCCGCGCCGTGGCACGGCGCGCGGAGCGCAACGCATCCAGCACCTTCGCCTCGCGCTCGCGCCGATGGGCGGCCAGCGCAGCGACGAAGGCGCCGGGTTCGGGCAGGGGCGGGCCATGGCCGGGCAGGTAGAGCCGGTCCTCGCGTGCGGCGAGCTTCGCGAGAGAGGCCATGTAGGCCGACATGTCGCCATCCGGCGGGCTGACGACGGTGGTGGACCAGCTCATCACGTGGTCGCCGCTGAACAGCACGCCGTCCTCGTCCGTCTCGAGCGAGAAGCAGAGGTGGTTCGCGCAATGGCCGGGCGTGTGCAGCGCGGTGACGCGCCACGCCTCGGCCTCCACGCTGCCCCCGTCAGGCACGGCGATGTCGGGGCGGAAGCCGTGGTCGCCGCCTTCGCCGCCGTCGGTGGGCGGCGTCAGGTGCGGGCCGAAGCCGTAGGTCACGGCGCCGGTCGCGGCGGCGAGCGCGGCCGCGCCGGGCGAGTGGTCGCGATGGGTGTGGGTGATCAGGACCCGCGTGATCCGCTCGCCCTCCGTCGCGCGGAGGATGGCGGCGAGATGCGCCGCATCCTCCGGCCCGGGATCCAGCACGGCCACCTCGCCCTGGCCGATCAGGTAGGTGTTGGTGCCGCGGAAGGTGAAGGGGCCCGGATTGTCGCAGAGGATGCGGCGCACCTGCGGCGCGACGCCCTCCGGCTCGCCGGGCGGCAGGCGGTCGTCCTTGCGGAACGGAATGCTCATCTGCGTCGCTTCCCGAGCACGATCTCGCGGTGGAGGATGTAGAGGCTCGCCGCCACGATCAGCGCCGCGCCGGCCAGCGTCAGCAGGCCCGGCACGTCGGCGAAGGCGATCCACCCGAACAGGATCGCCCAGAGCAGCGAGGAATAGGAATAGGGCGCGAGTGCCGAGACCTGCGCGCTCGCCCAGGCCTCCGTCAGCATCACCTGCGCGACGCCGCCGAGCAGGCCGATGGCGATCAGCATCGCCAGCTCCGCCGGGGCTGGCGTGACCCACAGGAAGGGCAGCGCCAGGCCGGTGATGCAGGTCATCAGCAGCGACTGCCACATCACGATGGTGGTGGACGCCTCGGTACCCGAGAGCGAGCGGACCAGCAGCGTCGTGCAGGCGGAGAAGATGCCGTGCATCACCGCCGCGGCGAAGCCCCACTTCGCCGCGCCGGCGAGGTCGCCCGAGAAGGCGCCCTGTCCGAGCGCGATCACCAAGATCCCGACGAAGCCGAGCATCACGGCGCCGGCGCGGTGCAGGCCGACCTTCTCGCCGAGAACGGGAATGGACAGCAGCGTCACGAAGAGCGGCGTGGTGTTGGTCAGCGCCGTGTGCTCGGCCAGCGGCAGGACGGTCAGCGCGAAGAAGGAGCAGCCCATCGCCAGGGTGCCGGTGCAGGCGCGCAGAAGATGCGCCGGCAAGCGCTGGGTGCGCAGCACGCGCGAGAGGTCGGCGGTGCGGTTGGCACGCAGCACGATGGCGAGCACGACCGGCATCGCGAAGGCGCTGCGGAAGAACATCTGCTCGGGGAAGGGGATGCGGTCGCCGAGCGCCTTCACAAGTGCGCTCATCAGCGTGAAGAGCGCACAGGCGCCGAGCATGAAGAGCACGCCGCGGCGCATGTCGTGGCGCAGCGGCATCAGGCGAACCCTGTCATGTCAACCCTTGGGCACGCCGCACGCGCTCCCGGTGGACGTTGTAGAGGCCGGCGGCGACGACCAGCGCCGCGCCCGCGAAGGTCGTCCAGGCCGGCACATGACCCCAGATCGCGAGGCCCAGCACCACGCCCCAGAGGATCGTCGTGTACTCGTAGGGCGCGAGCGCCGAGACGGGGGCAATGGCGAAGGCGCGGGCGAAGAGGAAATGCGCGCATCCATTCGCGAGGCCGAGGAAGCCCAGTGCCAGCGCGATGTCCCATCCCGGCAGCAGCGGCCCGGCGGGTGGAAAGACCGGCAGCAGCAGCAGCCCGATAGGGATGTGGGCGAAGAGCAGCCAGAAGGCGATGGCCTGCGGCGTGTCGCTCGCGGCCAGCACGCGCGTCCAGATGCGCGTCACGGCGAGCACCGCCGCGCCCGCCAGGATCATCGCCGCCTCCCACCGCCAGAGCTCGCCGCCCGGCTGCAGCATGATCAGCACGCCGGCGAAGCCGACGGCCGTGCTCGTCATGCGCCGCCAGCCGACGCGCTCGCCGAGCATCGGGATCGCCAGCAGCGTCATGATCAGGGGCGCCGCGGCGTTCACGGCGTAGCTGTCGGCCAGCGGGAAGCCCCGGAACCAGGCCAGGTAGAAGGCGACCGTCACGAGGCAGTGCAGCGCCGAGCGCGTGACCAGCAGCGGCACGCGGCGGGGCATCAGCCCCCTGCCGCCGGACAGCGCCGCGATCGCGATCATGCCGAACACGCCGCGCCAGATCATCGCCACCGCGACGCCCACCTCCGGCAGCGCCCATTTCACCGCTGCGTCGGCCGCCGAGATCACGGCGTAGCCGATGGTGATGGTCCCGATGCCGCGCAGCGTGTCCTGCCGCAGCGGCAGCCGAGCTTGGCGATCAGGCAACGGCGCTGTCCAGCGCCGCTTCGCCCGCCATGCAGGTGGCTCCCGCGTCGTCGCGGGTCTCGAGCGCGCAGCCCTCGGCCGTCCTCCGCGCCAGGACCGTCAGCGGCCGCCCGTCGAAGCAGGGGCGCCTGCCGCGGAAGGCGAAGCGGCGCAGCCGCGCGCCGGGCACGGCCTCGAGCGCGAGCGCGGCCATCAGCGTCGCCTGCAGCGGACCGTGCACGACGAGGCCGGGATAGCCCTCGACGCCGGTGACATAGGGGTGGTCGTAGTGGATGCGGTGGCCGTTGCCGGTCAGCGCTGAGTAGCGGAACAGCATGACAGGGTCCGGCGTCACCACGCGACGCGTCGCGTCGGGCCAGTCCGGCGCGGCTTCGCCGGGCTTCACGGCCGCACCCTCCGCGCCGCGATAGACGATGTCCTGCTCCTCCTCGATCGCGACGCCGGCCGGCCCCTCGACGAGGTGCCGCACGGTGACGAAGACGAGCCGCCCGCTGCCGCCCGACTTCTCGTTCACCGACAGGATGGTGCTGGTGCGACGCACCGCGTCGCCCTCACGCAGCGGCGCGTCGCGGAAGGTCACGCGGCCGCCCGCCCACATCCGCCGCGGCAGGTCGTGCACCGGCGGCAGGAAGCCGCCGCGCTTCGGATGGCCGTCCGGTCCCACCTGATCCGGCATCACCCAGTCCTGGAACAGCATCCAGTGCCAAAGCGGCGGCAGGACCTCGGGCGCCCAGTTCCCACCCGCCTCCGGCGGGACGACGCCGAGCGTCGCCGCCATGCCGCGCAGCAACCGCGTATCCAGCCGGTCCTCCCGGATCTCGGTACGGCCGACATAATCCTGGTGCGACATCAATCCTCGCGCATGTAGAGCAGGTAGGTGTCCATGTGGACGACCCGCGTGTAGCGCCGCCAGGTCGCCTCGAAGGCCGGGTGGCGGGCGAAATAGGCGATCGGGTCGAACTCCTCCGCGCCGCAGCGCGGGATGCCGGGGTTCTTCGCCACCAGCACGCCGGCCGGCGGGGCGCGCGCGAAATCCTCCGCGACGGTGCGGTAGACCAGGAATTCCGGCCGGCTCATCTCCCAGGTGTCGCGGTAGCGCGGCGCGCCCTCCGGGCAATCGGGATAGGCGCCGACCAGCACCCAGAGGTTCATGAAGCGCAGTGTGGAGCGCGCGCGCGCGTAGTTCAGCGCGGGATAGACCGGGTAGATGTCGGGGCTGAGCACCAGCAGGCGTTCCCCGGCCACTTCGCGCCGCAGTGCCGCGGTCAGCGCGCCGCCCGCCGTCTCGTCGTACCAGATCTGCCGCCATGGGCTCTCGCCGCGGATCTGCAGGGTCGCGACCGCGAGCGCCGCCGCCACCGCGAGGCCGGGCGCGGCGGCCGCGACGCGCGCCGGCGGCAGCGCGCGGTCGAGCCAGCGCGCGGCGAGGCCCCCGGCGAGCAGCACGCTCGCCATCGCCATCGGCACGACGTGGTAGCTCCAGCCCTTGTGCTGCACCCAGGCGGAGAGCAGCCCGCCGATCCCGACCGCGAGCAGCGCCTGGGCCAGCGCTCCTGCCCGGCGGCGCAGGGCGATGGGCGCCAGCAGCAGGAGCGGCACCACCGCCGCGCCGAGCTTCTCCGACAGCAGCACGTCGAAGAAGCCGAGCCTGCCGCTGTCGAGGTAGAAGCCGAGCACCAGCGGCACGACGAAGCTGAAATAGGCCGGGAAGAGGGTCGGGATGGCCGCCAGGTAGGCCAGCCAGATCGCCGCCATGCCCCAGGGGAGCGGATCGCGGGTCGCCGCGCGCGGCCCGCGCCGGGCCAGCACCAGCGCCTCCACCAGCGCCGGCACCGCCAGGAAATGCGGCTTCAGCGCGAAGCCGAGCGCGGCGAGGAGGGTGACGGTCCAGGCGAGCGCGCGCGGCGTCGCCAGGCCCTCGATCCGGCGTGCGGCGAGGAAGGCGTAGGGAATGGCGAACAGCGCCATCAACTGCTCGCGCTGGCCGACATCGTAGGCGGCCATCACGCAGGCCAGCGGCACCAGCGCGTCCAGCATCGCGCGCTCCACCGGCCCCTCTGCCCGGTCGCGCCGCAGCTGGGTCGTCAGCCGCCAGGAGGCGATGCAGCAGCCGAGGACAGAGAGCAGCAGCGCCTGCACGCCGTCCAGCGGCGTCCAGGCACCGATCAGCGCGGGGATCGCGGTGAGGACGAAGATGAGCGGCGGGTTGACGTCGATCAGCTCGCGGTAGAGCCGCTCTCCGCCGACCCAGCGCTCGGCGAAGTTCAGGATCGCGGCCACGTCGTGGTTCAGCGGCGGCGCCAGCACCATCAGCAGGAAGGCCGCGGCCGGCGCAAGGGCCAGCGCACGTAGCGCCCGCACGCGCAGGAGGGGCAGCGCGAGCGTCTTGGGGGCGGCCTCGGCCGGGGCGGAGCCGGGACTGTGTGGCGGCGGCGTCATGCTGGCAGGTCGCGTCCATCCATGCCGGCGCGGGGTCATCCTTGCAACGCCATTGCGGCGAAGCCGGGGCGGGGCTGCCCCGCCCCCGCCGCGGGGCCGCCTTGCCCTCGCCTCGGACGGGCGCCACAACCCCCCCGTGGAACCCGCCGAATACGAGCTGATGGATGCGGCCGAAGACGGCATGTGGTGGTACCGCGCCGCCCATGCGCGCGTGCTCGACGCGCTGCGCGCGCGGCCCGGCGCGCCCGGCCCGCTGCTCGACGCCGGCTGCGGCACCGGCGGGCTGCTGCGGCTCGTGGCCGGGATCTGGCCGGAGCGCGCGGCCGTCGGGCTCGACTTCATGCCCTCGGCCGCGCGGCGTGCCGCCCGGAAATCGGGCCGCCCGGTGACCGCCGGCGACACCAACCGGCTGCCCTTCCCGGATGCCAGCTTCGGCGCCGCAGTCAGCATCGACGTGATCTGCCATGCCGGCGTGGAGCCGGCGCAGGCCCTGGCCGAGCTGCACCGCGTGCTGCGCCCGGGCGGCACCCTCGTGCTCAACCTGCCCGCGTATGAATGGCTGCGCAGCGCGCATGACGTGCGGGTCCACAATGCCCGCCGCTTCACCGCGACCGGGGCGCGGCGCCTGCTGGACGAGGCCGGCTTCGGCGGGATCGCGGCGCGCTACTGGAACGGGCTGCTGCTGCCGCTGATGGCGCTGCAGCGGAAGGTCCTGCACCGCCGTCCCGACGCACCGAGCGACGTGACCGACTTCCCACCCTGGATCGACCGGGGCCTGCTCGCCGTGTCGGAGGCGGAGCGCTGGCTCGGCGCCCGCGGCGTGCCGATGCCCTGCGGCGGATCCGTGCTGCTGACGGCCACGCGGCCGTGATGGAGACTCCCGTGACCGAACCCCAGAGCCCGGTCGGACTGTCCATCGTCGTGCCGGTCTATCGCGGCGCGGCGACGGTCGGTGCCCTCGTCGCCGCCCTGTCCGAGCTGAAGCCGGAAGGCGGGATCGAGATCGTGCTGGTGAACGACGGCAGCCCCGACAATTCCGGCGAGGTCTGCCGCGAGCTCGCGCGGGTCGCCACGGTCCCGCTCACCTACATCGAGCATGCGCGGAACTTCGGCGAGCACAACGCGGTGATGACCGGGCTTCGCCATGCGCGCGGCCGCTACGTCATCACCATGGACGACGACCTGCAGAACCCGCCGGAGGAGGTGGTGAAGCTCTACGACCACGCCCGCCTCGGCAATTGGGACGTGGTCTATACGCGCTACGCGGTGAAGGAGCATGAGGGCTGGCGCAACCTCGGCAGCCGGTTCGCTAATGGCGTGGCAGACCTGCTGCTCGACAAGCCGAAGGGCCTCTATCTCTCCTCCTTCCGATGCATGTCGGCGCTGGCGGTGCGCGAGGTGACGAAGTATCGCGGCCCCTATCCATACGTGGACGGGCTGCTGATGCAGGTGACGCAGCGGCTCGACAGCATCGAGGTGAAGCACCTGCCGCGTGCCGAGGGGCGCAGCAACTACACGCTAAAGCGCCTGGTGCTGCTCTGGCTGAACCTGGCGACCAACTTCTCGGTGCTGCCGCTGCGGCTCGCGATCCTCGCCGGCGTCGCGATGGGCTTCTTCGGCCTGCTCGGCGCGCTGCTGGTGATGGTGGAGGCGCTGCTCGGCGAGACGCCGTCCGGCTGGGCGTCCACCATGACGATCATGCTGCTGATCGCGGGCGTGCAGTTCATGATCCTCGGCGTTCTCGGCGAGTATGTCGGCCGGGCCTTCCTCTCGGCCAACGGCAAGCCGCAGGGGGTGGTGCGGGAGGTCATCGCAGCCGAGTCCCCGACGCCGGCGACGGCGGCGCAATCCGACCCGCGGCGCATGCGGGCCGTGTCGTGAGCGGAATGGCGGCCGCCTGGCTCATGCTGGCGGCGGCGATCATGAGCTCGATCGTCGGCCAGGTGCTGCTGAAGGCCGGCGCCTCGGGCTCCGTCGCGGCCTCGGCCGGCGTGCTGGACCAGCTGCTGCGGTGGCAGTCGGTCATCGGGCTCGGCTTCTACGGCGCCGCGGCGCTGCTCTACATGATGGCGCTGCGCAAGATCCCGATGAGCATCGCGCTGCCCTCGACCGCGGCGAGCTACGTGGTGATCGCGGTCATCGGCTGGGCGGCATTCGGGGAGTCGCTCGACATGATGAAGCTAGCCGCCATCGCGCTGATCTGCGTCGGGGTCGTGATGCTCGCCGCCACGGCCTGAATGCGGGCCGCGCTTTCCGCGCTGCTGCTGCTTGCCGGCTGCGCGGGCGCCGTGCCGTCCTGCCCGCCGGGGCTCCAGCCCGCGACGGTGCTCGAAGTCTTCTTCGGCCGCAGCGCGGGCGGGCGCGAGGTGGTGGCCGATGCCGACTGGGCGCGCTTCGTGGACGAGGTGGTGACGCCCGCCTTCCCCGACGGGATGACGGTGCTGGACGGCGCCGGGCAATGGCGCGGCCGCGACGGCCTCGTCGCGCGCGAGCGGAGCAAGCTGCTGGTGGTCGCCGTGCCTGGCGGCACGCCGACGGAGGCGATGGACCGCCTTGCCCCCATCTCCGCCGCCTACCGTGCCCGCTTCGCGCAGGAGAGCGTCATGGCCCTGACGCGCGAGGGCTGCGTGGCCTTCTGAAGCGCGAGGGGCCGGCCCGTCGCCGGGCCGGCCCCGCCTTCCGTCGTGACCGGTGGCTCAGTTCAGCACCTCGCCGAACATCGTGCGGTACATGATCCGGTAGACATCCACATTGTCCATCGCGCCGGTGATGAACTCGCTGTTCAGCCCGACGCCGCGCACCAGGATGCCGCCCGAGACGTCCGTCAGGGTGGACCAGGAGATCGCGAAGGGGTGGCGCTGGCCGTTGCGGTCGGGCGCGCTCATGAAGGGCTCGCCGCGCGTGCCGGTGACGCCGTCGAGCGGCGCGCCGTTGCGGTCGCGCTCGGGCAGGGGCTGGCCGGCGCGGATGATCTGCTGGTTCGGGTTCGGGCCGATCACCTGCATGCCTCCCGCGTCGCTGTCCGCCGTGGTCAGCATCAGCGTGCGCGGGTTGGCCGCCACGAAGCGCTGGAAGACGCCGATCGCGGCATCCGCACGCACGCCCGCCTCGAGGCTGCCCGGCGCGTTGTTGTTGTTGCCGAAATTGTCGGTGCCCTCCTCCTCGGCGACGAGGAAGAAGCCCCCCGGCGCACGGGAGAGAATGCGCAGCGCCACCTCGCTCATCTCCGCGATCGTCGGCGCGGAGGCGAGGTAGTGCGGCAGGTTCGCCTCGCGCAGCGTCTCCTCGGGGCGGTCGTGGAAGGTGTGGTCATGGGCGAAGATGCCCCACACCCGCGTGGCGTCGGCGGGCAGCGCCATCAGCTCCTCGCGGGTGAAGACCACCGTGTAGCCGCGCCCGCGCAGCTCCTCGACAAGGTTGCGCCCGTCGGTGCGCGCGCCCTCGCCGAAGCGGCCCTGGGTGCCGCGCGGCAGGTACCAGCGCTCGCCGCCCGCGAGATGCAGCTGCACGCCGCTCTCGGCGACCAGGCGCGTGATCTCCTCGAGGCTGTTGCGGCGCTCGGTGCTGGCGACGAAGGCGGCGGTGCCGGGCTCATAGGCGGCGCCGGAATTCACCAGCCCGACCCAGCGGCCGCGGCGCATCGCCTCATGCGCGATGGAGCCCTCGCCGCCGGCGAGCTGGCGGATGCGCGTCGCGCCATCCTGGCCGAAGCTGTCGGCCTGCACGCGCACGCCATAGGCATGGACGGTCGCGCCGCCATGGCTGGTGCCGGTCAACCCGTCCTTCATGTGGCCGAGATAGACGGCGGCGGCCGGCAGCCTGTCCCAGTTGAGGCGCCCGTCGGGCCCGACGCTGTGCATGCGGGTCGCGCCCCAATGGTTCACCCCGAAGCCGTCGGGGTGGAAGAAGATGACGTTGCCGGTCTGGGCGTTGGCTGTCGGGGCCGCGGTTGCCTGGCCCTGCGCCGCGGAAGGCGCCTGGGCGCTGGCAGGGGCGGGCGCGACCAGGGCGACGCCGCAGGCGAAGACGCTGGCAAGAAGAAGGGCGCGCATGAGCGTGTCCCTCCCGAGAGGCCGCCGGGACATCCCCGGTCGCGCGGAGATGCCCTCGTATGTCCGGGGCGTGGATGAAAAGTGGATGAAATTCCACTTCTTGCCTGCGGTTCACCCGAAGGCGCCGACCTCATGGGAGATCGCGGCCGAGCACTCCCGCACCAGGGCGAAGAGCGCGTCCATCGGCTGGAACAGCTCGGCATGCTCGCGCGCATAGCTGGTGCCGTCGCGCGGCGGCGCGGCTTCGGCGAAGTCGAGGCCCGCAGCCGGGTCGCCCGCCGCCGGGAAGACCTCACCCAGCAGCGCGAGCGCACGCTCCACGTCGAGCTGCAGGATGCCGCGCAGCACGCCCTCGCGCGTCGCGCCGTGACGGGGGCTGAATTCCGGCACCCGCACCGCCAGCAGCCAGATGCGGTGGATCAGCGCGAGGCGCAGCGCATGCAGCAGCACCAGCCGGTCCGGCATGCGCGGCAGCTCGGGCCAGGCGGCGCGCAGCGCCAGGTGATCGGCCTGCAACCGGCGGAGCATGCGCCGCACCGGCGCCGAGAGGTCGAGCCGCTCGAGCGCCTCGGCCACTGCCATCAGCTCCTCCCGCCGCCCGGGGCGGGAGGTCGCGCCGGCACGGTCGAGCCAGGGGCCGGGGTCGAGCGTGTCCACCGCCGCCCGCAGCACGCCGAGGTCGCTCGCCGCGGCGGCATGCGCCGCCATCGCGACGGCGCGGGCGAAGCGCGGGCTCTTGGCGCGGAGCTCCGCGAAGGCGTCGGGGTTCGCCGCCGCCGCCGCGCCGAGCCCGTGCAGCGTGTTCGCCAGATAGCCGAGCTGGTGCAGGATCGCGTTGTTCGGGATGGCGCGAAGCTGCGAGGGATGCGTGATCCGCGCCGGCCCGCCGAGCCCGTCCGACTGCCGCGCCGCGGGACGTGACCCGGTGCGGTCCAGCAGCCCCGGCCCGAAGGCGCCGAGCAGCGCGGCATAGCCGGGATCGCCGACCAGCACGCCGACCTCGTGGCGGATGGTGGCGAAGAAGTCGGCGGCGAAATCGGCTTCCATGTAGATCGGGTCGGGGGCAGCGCCCTCGTCGCCGAAGGCATGCTCGGCGATCCGCGCGATTGTCGCCTCCGCGAGTGCCGCGGTGCCGAACAGCAGGTAGCCGTCGCCGCCCTGGAAGCTCGTCTCCTCGCGCAGCCGCACGCCGGCGCGCCCGAGCGCGCCGCGCGCCTGCGGTGGCGAGAGATAGGCCAGCCGGTCCCGGAGGCTCGCCGGATGGGCGCCGCGGCCGATGCTCTCGCCATGCGTGTCGAAGAGCACGAGCTCGATGTCGGTCAGCCCGTGCCGCCGCAGCTGGTCCACCAGCCGCAGCTTCAGCCGCTCCGCCAGGAACGACGCCGCGAGCTGGCCGACATAGCGCCCCGAATCCGAATAGCCGAACTGCAGGCAGAGCCGCCCGTGCATCCGCAGGTAGTCGCGGTAATGCGGGCTGCGCAGCGCCTCCTCCAGCACGCGCTCGCCGCGCTCCAGCGCCTCCGCGGTCTCGAAGAGCGGCGAGATCTCGACATGCGCCTCGACGCCGAAGCGCCGCGCGAGCCAGAGCGCCGAGAGCAGCGTGTAGCCGGTCTCCGTCTCGGCGATCAGGAAGCGCACCGGCTGGCTCGCATCCACGTGCTTGACGATCTGCGCGACGGTCATCATCAGCCGCGCCGCGCTCGCCTGCTCGCCGAGCAGCGCGCCGAAATCCACCGGCTGCGGCGCGACCTCCGCCAGCGCCTGGTTGACCCCGGCCAGCAGCCCGCGCCGTCGCGCGCGGTCCTCCGGCGCCTCCGCGATGCCGAGCCGCTGGCGCATCGCGTTGTGGACCTGGGACGCGTTGAGCCGGAAATGCGTATGCGCCAGCGCCAGCCCGTGGGATGCCAGCCCGGCCCGCGCCACGGCCAGCGCCATTCGCGTCGCCTCGTCCGGCGCGGTGGCAAGCGCGGAGGCGAACTGCTCGACGAGCGCCGCGGTGTCGGTCAGCGCCGCCTCGCGCCCCTCGACCAGCGCGCGGGCGAAGTGCTGCACGGCGGCGGGCTCCGGCGTGCGCGGCGCCGCGGCGAGCTGCGCGCCGACCGCCTCCTCCGCCGCCGCGACGCGCGCGCGCAACACGGCGGCGCAGTCGCCGAGCGGGGCGAGCTGTGCGGCCAGCCGCTCCAGCTGCAGCCGCTTCATCACCAGGCGCAGGCGGATCGTGTCCCACCAGCCGATGTCGGTCCGCCCGTCGGTGTCGTAGCCGACCCAGGAGGCGAGGATCACCGGCCGCGGCATCAGCGCGTGCCAGCGGTCGCCCCAGAGCCCCCTGGCCGTGCCGAGCAGCGCATGGGCGAGCGCGTCCAGCGCGTCGCGCCCCCGCGCGATCGCCTCCGCGGCCTGGTCGAACTCCTCCTCGAGGGTCGGTGCGGCCGGCCGGTGCGCGAGACCTTCCGGCAGCGCCTCTCCCCCGGCCGCGTGCGCCAGCGCCGCGGCGGTGCCGCGCGGCAGGGAGAAGGTGGGATGGGCGGTGAACACCGCCGCGAAGCGCGGCCGCTCCACCGCCATGCGGTAGGCCGCGAAGGGTACCGGGCTGTCCTCGGGGTCGGGCCGGGCGAGCCTGGCCGCGACCGCGGCCATCACGGCCTTCGCGTCGCCGAGCCCGACATAGGCGCCGATCCGGCGCGCGCGTTCGGCCGCGGCGAGGTCTGCGAGGCGGCCGACGAGCCGTGCAGCGCCCGCCGCGTCAAGCCGCCCGTCGTCGAAACGCCGGCTGATCGACAGCGCGATGGAGAGGACCGGATCGCCGAAGGGGTCGGAGATCGCCGCCTCGCGCGCCTCGCGCAGCCGGGCGAGCAACTCGTCGAGCGTCGCGGCAAGCGCGTCGGGTTGGGCATCGTCGGGCATGGGCGCTCATGCTGCACCTGCGAAGGCGTCCGGCGCCAGCGAAACATGCGTCCCCTCTCCCAGTCGGGAGAGGGGACGCCGCGCGTCACTCCAGCGTCGCGCCGGAGGCCTGCACGATCCCCTCCCACACGCGCTCCTCGGCGCGGAGGTAGTTACCGAAGGCGTCCGGCGTCTCGTCCCAGATCGGCTTGAAGCCGAGCGGCTGCAGGCGGTCGCGGAAGTCAGGCGTGCGGACCACCTGCACGATGGCGCGGTGCAGCGTCGCGATGCGGTCGGCCGGCGTGCCCGCCGGGGCGCTCACCGCGTACCAGCTCTGCATGTCGATGCCGGCCTGCGGCAGCAACTCGCGCATGCCGGGCACCCCCTCCAGCCCCGGCACGTAGTCCACGCGGTCGGCGCTGCCGACGGCGAGCGCGCGGAAGCGGCCCTCGCGCACATGCGGCATCAGCGCGGGCATCACGTCGAACATCATGTCGATCTGCCCGGCCACGAGGTCGGTGATGGCCGGCCCGCCGCCGCGATAGGGCACATGGGTGATCTCCACCCCCGCGGCGCGGGAGACCGCGCTGATCGTCAGGTGGCTGACCGTGCCGGTGCCCGAGGAGCCCATGGTGAGCCGCCCCGGGTCGCGCCGCGCCGCCTCGATCAGCTCGCCGAAGGTCCGCCAGGGCCGCTGGCTATTGACGACGAGAAGCACGGTCCCGGTCGAGACGCGTGTGACCGGCGCCAGGTCGCGGACCGGGTCGAGGGGCATGCCGCGGCGGAAGAGGAACTTGTTGGCGGCCAGGATCGTCGCCGTGCCGAGCAGGATGGTGTGCCCGTCCTTGTCCGCCTTCGCGACGGCATCCGCGCCGAGGTTGCCGCCGGCCCCGCCCCGGTTCTCGACCAGGAATTGCTGGCCGAGGATCGGCTGCAGCTTCTCCGCCAACAGCCGCCCCGTGATGTCCACCGCGCCACCCGGTGCGAAGGGCACGACGATGCGCACCGGGCGGGACGGGAAGGCCTGGGCGCGTGCGGGACGGATCCCGAGGGCCAGTGCCGGCGCGGCCAGGGCGGTGCCGGTCAGCAGGCGGCGTCGTTGCATCGATGCTCTCTCCGATAGCGGTTCCTGCGGGATTAGCACTGCAGAGGCCGCGCCCGGCAAGAGGTGCGCGCGGGCGGCGGTCTCGGTCCGAGCTGCCCGCCCGCGCAACCCGTCAGGCGCCGGCGGGGACCAGGCGATATCCGGTCCCGGCACGCTCCACCCGGCCGGTGGCCGGCATGGCCGCGTGATAGACCACGACCGGAATGCGGTCCGTCGCGAGCTGGTCGAGCAGGCGGCGGCGCGTCGCCACGGCCATCGCCGGATCGCTGTCGAAGGCGATGAACCAGTCGGGATTGGCGAAGTAGAAGGGCGGCATGTGCACCGCATCGCCGGTGACCATCAGCTGCTGGCCGCCATCGGCGACGCGGAACACGACGTGACCCGGCGAATGGCCGGGCGCGTCGAGCGCTGTCACGCCCGGAACCACCTCGGCGCCCGGCGCGAAGGTCTCGATCCGGCCCTGATAGGGGGCGAAGCGACGGCGCACATTGCCGAAATTGGGGCGCAGCAGGTCACGCGCGCGGCTCTCCTCGGCCTCGTCGGTCCAGTAGGCCCAGTCGCGCTGCGGCACGAAGATGCGCGCATTCGGGAAGTTCGCCACGCCGTTCGCGTCCGTCAGGCCGCTGAAATGGTCGGCGTGGAGATGCGTGATCAGGACGGCGGTGACCTGCGCCGGATCGAGCCCGGCCTCGCGCATGTTCGCCAGGAAGCGGCCGGTCTGCGGACCCGCGATGCCCGCGGTGCCGACATCGATGGCGACGACGCCGCGCGGCGTGCGGACCGCGGCGGGGTTGAAGGGCTGCAGGAATTCCGGGCCCGGGAAGCCGGCGGCCCGCAGCGCGGCAGTGACCTGTTCGGGCGTGGCATTCGCCACGACGCCCGGGTTCGAGGCGCTGCGCGGCGCGGCGCCGTCCGTGACGACCATCACCTCGAGCGCACCGACGGCCACGCGGTGGACGGCCGGACCCGGATCGGACGGCAGGGCCTGCGACGCCGCCGGCCTGCCGCGCAGCAGCGGAGGCACGGCAAGGGCGGCACCCGCCACGAGCATGATGGAGCGACGCTTCATTCCGTTCCCTCTTCCGATCTTGGGGGCGCTGCCGCGCACCGTGGTCACGTGGCCGCGTGTCATGCGGCGGCAGGCACCATGCGGAACCCCTGGGCCGCACGCTCGATCCGGGCGAGCCCCGGCATCGGCCAGTGATAGCCCACCGCCGGGATGCGGTCGGTCGCGAGGCGATCGAGCAGCGCGCGGCGGGTCGCCACCGCGGCCTGCGGATCCTGGTCGAAGCCCGGCACCCAGTCGGGGCGCGCGACGAAGAGCTCGGCTGCCGTGACGGCGTCGCCGATCACCATCAGCTGCTCCGACCCGTCCGCGACCAGGTAGCTGACATGGCCGGGGCTGTGGCCGGGTGTCTGCACCGCGCGGATGCCGGGCGCGACCTCCGCCGTGCCGGTGAAGCGGGTCACGCGCGCGCCATAGGGTGCGAAGATGCGGCGAGTCATGGCGAAGCCCGGCCGGCGGTTCTCCGGCGCGCGCGCCTCCTCTCCGGCATCGGTCCAGAAGGCCCATTCGCCCTCGGGCACCAGCACGCGGGCATTCGCGAAAGCGGGCGCTCCGTCGGCGTCGAGCAGCCCGCCGATATGGTCGCCGTGGAAATGCGTGATCACGATGACGTCCACCGCGGCCGGGTCCGTTCCCGCGGCACGCAGGTTGGCCGCGAGCCGGCCATTGGCCCCGCCGCGCCCGGTGTCGAGCAGCACGGTCCGGCCGCCCGTCCGCACGAGGGTGGCGTTCCAGGAATTCGGCAGGACCGGGTTGGTGATGCCCTGCGCCGAGAGCACCTGGCGCACCTCGTCCGGCTGCGCGTTCACCACGAAGCCGCCGGTCGCGTCAGGCCGCCAGCCCGCACCGTCATTCACCACCGTCACCTCGAGCGTGCCGACGCGTGTGCGGTGGAAGGGCATGGTCGGCGGAGGTGCGGGGGCCTGCGCTGCGGAAGGCTGGCTGCGCAGCAACGTCGGGGCGGCGGCGCCGGCGGCAGCGGCCGCCAGCAGGATGCGACGCTTGAGCAAGGTCGTTGTTCCCTGGACGTGACGAGACCGGTCAGGTTGGTGGCGGCGGTCGCGATGCAAGGGGCCCGCGGCAAGGATCGGCACCATCCCGCCAGCCGAGCAGCATCCGCATCGCGCGCATCAGCGCGAGCTGGCCCGGCAGCGGAACGCCCGCCGGCTCGACATGGCCGAATTCTGGAACGAGAACGGTGACGACGCGACCGGACGCCGCCGCCTGCAGCGCAGCGGATTGCGTCCAGGGGATGACCGGATCCTCCAGCCCGTGGATCGCCAGCGTGCAGGTGGCGAGCGTAACGCGCGAGGGATCGAGCGCCTCGAGCGCCGCGTGCGCGCCGGCCGGCAGCGCATCGAGGCGTGCCGGGACGCGGTCCGGATCGCGCTCCGCGACCAGGGCGAGCGCGGCGGCGCCGCCGGACGTGACGCGGGCGGCGATGTCGTCGAGCGTCGCATCGGGGTTGCGCAGCCGCCGCTCGCCCGCGTCGCGCAGCAGCCAGCGGTCGGTGCGGTCGGGCATCGCCTCCGCGATGGCGATGAGGAAAGCCGGGCCGGCGAATCGGCTCGGCGCGTCGCGGCGCCACGCTGCCTCGCCCGGCGCGCGGTGCGCGCCGGTGGCGGCGAAGACGGCGAGGTCCCGCATCGAATGGAATCCGCCGAGGGTGACGACGAGATCCGCGCCGTCCTGGCCGGCGATCAGCGCGGGTGCGGCGGCGAAGGAGATGCCGGCGAGCGCGACCCGCCGTCCCGCAGCGGCTTCGGCCGCCGCCGCGCGGCGCATCGCGTCGATGTCGGCCGGATCGAGCGTGAGCCGTGCCGCGCCCGGCAGCACCGGCACGCGCACCGCGAAGCCGGCGCGGGCGAGGCTCTCGGCGACGGGCAGCAGGCGCGGGTCGTCGCGGCCGGCTTCCGAAAAGCCCGGCGCCAGCACGATCGCGGCGCGCGGCGCCCTGTCACCAGGCAGCCAGAGATCGGCCTCGGACAATCGCGTGCGCGACGGCGCCGGCGTGATCCGGCCGAGTTCGGTGCGCGCCGGGCCTTGCTCGATCGCCTCCAGCACCACGCCGGACTCGCCGCCGAGCAGCCGCGCGCAGCCGGTCGCGCCGAGCAGCGTCAGCGCGAGAAGTGCACGATCGATTCGAGATGCGCGGACCATCGGAACTGGTCCACAGGTGTGGCCGCTGCAACGCCGAAACCAGCCCCGCGCAGCACCGCGGCGTCGCGCGCCAGCGCGACCGGGTTGCAGGAGACGTAGGCGATGTGCGGCACCGCGCTCCGCGCGACCTGCGCGACCTGCTCCGCCGCGCCGGCATAGGGCGGGTCGAGCACGACGACGGCGAAGGGCTTGAGCTCGGCGGGCAGGAAGGGCTGCCGCGCGAGGTCACGCTTCACCGCCTCGACCCGCGCGCCCGATTTCCGCACCGCCGCGTCAAGTGCCGCCGCCGTCTCCGCAGCACCCTCCACCGCCGTGACGCGGCCGCGCGCGGCGAGCGGAAAGCTCAGCGTGCCGAGGCCCGCGAAGAGGTCGAGGATCCGTGCCTTCGGCGAGAGCTTCGCGGGCAGGCCGGCGAGCACCGCAGCGACGATCGCCGCCTCGCCTTCCCGGCTGGCCTGCAGGAAGGCGCCGGGCGGCGGCGCGACCTCGATCCCGCTCAGGGCCAGCCGCACGGGCCCGCTCTGCGCTGCGGTCTCGTGCAGCCCCTCGCCCTGCGCCCAGGCGATGCGCGGCAGGCCGAGCCCCGCGGCGAAGGTGGCCAGCAGCCGCCGCCCGGTCGCATCCAGCGCCTTGTCGGTGCGCAGCAGGATGTCGGGCCCGCTGTCGAGCAGGTTCACCACCGCCGAGCCGTCCCGCGCCAGCGCCGGCAGGCGCTTCAGCAGCGCGCGCAGCGGCGCGACGAGGGCGAAGAGCTCTGGGCGCAAGATGTGGCACTCGCGCAGGTCGAGCACCTCGCGCGAGCCGCGCGGATGGAAGCCGACCGCGACGCTGCCGTCCGGCTGGCGGCGCAATGCGAGATCGGCGCGGCGGCGGCTGTCGGGCGGCGTCGCGACGGTCTGCGCGACGGGGGCTTCGGGGTAGCCGGCGCGTGCCAGCGCCTCGACCAGCCGGTCGCGCTTCCAGCGCGCCTGCGCGTCGAGGCTCCAATGCTGCAGCGCGCAGCCGCCGCAGCCTTCCAGGAAATGCGCGCAGGGCGGTGCGACGCGTTCGGACGATGGCGCCTCGATGGCGTCGAGCACGGCGCGGCCGCGGCCCGCCGGGCGCGCGGTGACGTGCTCGCCCGGGAGTGCGAAGGGGATGTGCAGCGGGCCGTCCCGCGTCTCCGCCACGCCGTCGCCGGCGGAACCGAGGCGCGCGATGCGGAACGAGGCGTCGTGACTTGCCGGCCGATCCACGCCTGCGGGCTGCGCCCTTCGGCGATCGGACGGTTCAGCCGCCAAACGCGTTCAGGCCGGTCTGCGCGCGGCCGAGGATCAGCGCGTGCACGTCATGCGTGCCCTCGTAGGTGTTCACCGTCTCGAGGTTCATGACGTGGCGGATCACGTGGTACTCGTCCACGATCCCGTTGCCGCCATGCATGTCGCGCGAGACGCGCGCGATATCGAGCGCCTTGCCGCAGTTGTTACGCTTCACCAGGCTGATCATCTCGGGCGAGGCCTTGTGCTCGTCGAAGAGCCGCCCGACGCGCAGCACCGCGTGCAGGCCGAGCGTGATCTCGGTCTGCATGTCGGCGAGCTTCTTCTGGATGAGCTGCGTCGCCGCCAGCGGCTTGCCGAACATCTTGCGGTTCAGCGTGTAGTCGCGCGCCGCGTGCCAGCAGAACTCGGCCGCGCCCATCGCACCCCAGGCGATGCCGTAGCGCGCGCGGTTGAGGCACTGGAAGGGACCGGCGAGCGACTTCACGCCCGGAAGCCGGTTCTCCTCGGGGACGAAGACCTCGTCCATCATGATCATGCCGGTGGTGGAGGCGCGGAGGCTGAACTTGCCCTCGATCTTCGGGAAGGTCAGGCCCTTCATGCCCTTCTCGAGGATGAAGCCGCGCAGGATGCCCTCGTCGTCCTTCGCCCAGACCACGGCGAGGTCGGCTATCGGCGAGTTGGTGATCCAGGTCTTGGAGCCGGAGACGAGGTAGCCGCCATCCACCTTCTTCGCCCGCGTGCGCATGGATGCGGGATCGGAGCCGGCGTCCGGCTCGGTCAGGCCGAAGCAGCCGACCATCTCGCCGGTGCGGAGCTTCGGAAGGAACTTCTGCTTCTGCTCTTCCGACCCGAAGGCGTGGATCGGGAACATCACGAGGGACGACTGCACGGAGAAGGCGGAGCGGTAGCCGGAATCGACGCGCTCTACCTCGCGCGCCATCAGCCCATAGGCGACGTAGGAGACGCCGGCGCAGCCGTACCCTTCCAGCGTCGCGCCGAGGAAGCCCATCTCGCCGAATTCGTTCATGATCTCGCGGTCGAAGCGCTCATGGCGGTTCGCCTCGAGCACGCGCGGCATCAGCTTTTCCTGGCAGAAGGCGCGCGCGGCGTCGCGGATCATCCGCTCGTCCTCGGTGAGGACCTCATCCAGCAGCAGGGGGTCGTCCCACTTGAAGGGCGGCAGCGAGGACTTCTTCGGGGCCTCCGCGGCGACCTGGGTGACGACGTTCATGGCTTCCTCCTGGCGTCGCGGCCGGGGCCGCGCGGAACATGACGCGGCCGGGGCCGCGCGGAACTGAACGCGGCCGGGGCCGCGCGGGGCATCCCTTGGCAATCTAGGCCGCTGCCCGCCCGGGGCAACGGCCATGCGGGTCACGCCGCCTCGGCGTCCGACCCGCCGGCCTCGGCCACGGGCTCCGCCGCCGGCTCGCGGCGCGGGCGCGGAATCGGGATCGTCATGAAGGCCGGGACGCTGTCGCCGAAGCCGCGCACCGGCGGGCCGAGGTCCTCGCGCCGGTCGCGGCGATACTCCTCGCGGCGGCCCTCGTCGCGACGTTCGCCGCGCGGGGCATCGTCGCGGCGTTCGCCGCGCGGGGTGTCGTCGCGGCGCGGAGCATCGTCACGCCGCGGGCGGCGATCCTCGCGCGGACGATCATCCCGTGGCCGGTCGTCGCGGCGCGGCTCCGGGGCGCGCGCCTCGCGCTCGTCCCGGCGGCGGTCGCCACGCGGCGCCTCGTCGCGACGCGGCGCGCCGGCATCCCGGCGGTCGCCGCGCGGGGCAGCGTCGCGGCTCTCGCCGCGCGGGGTGCCGTCGCGGCGGTCACCACGACGCCCGTCGTCGCGCCCGCGGCCACGGTCGCCGCCGCGGCCCATGGGCCGGCCGCCGCGTCCGCGGCGCGCCTTGGCGCCCTCGGCGATCTCCTCGGCCGTCACGGGGTCCAGCCCCTCGATCTCCATGCGCGGGATCGGCGTGCCGGTCAGCTTCTCCACCGCCGCGACGGACTTCGCGTCCTCCGGCGTCGAGAGCGTGTAGGCATGCCCCTCCCGCCCCGCGCGGCCGGTGCGGCCGATGCGGTGGACATAGTCCTCGGCGTGGAAGGGCACGTCGAAGTTGAAGACGTGGGAGAGGCCGCCGATGTCGAGCCCGCGCGCCGCGACGTCCGAGCAGACCAGCAGCTTGATGTCGCCCGCCTTGAAGCGGTTCAGCGTCGCGAAGCGCGCCGACTGGTCCATGTCGCCATGCAGCTCGCCGACCGAGAAGCCGTGCTTCTTGAGCGACTTGTAGAGGATGTTCACGTCGATCTTGCGGTTGCAGAAGATCAGCGCGTTGCCCACCGCCTCCTTCCGCAGCATCCGGCGCAGCGCCTCGCGCTTGTCGAGCTCGCGCACCCACACCAGGCCGGTGACGATCGTCGTCGCGACCGTGGCGGGGCGGGAGACGCTGATCTCCTTCGGGTTCTGCAGGAACTGGTCGGCCAGGCGCCGGATCTCGGGCGCCATGGTCGCCGAGAAGAACAGCGTCTGCCGCAGCTTCGGCAGGAAGGACACGATCTTCTCGACATCGGGGATGAATCCCATGTCGAGCATGCGGTCGGCCTCGTCGATGACGAGGACCTTGCAGTCGGCCAGCAGGATGCGCCCGCGGTCGAACAGGTCGAGCAGCCGGCCCGGGGTGGCGATCAGCACGTCCACGCCCTTCTCGAGCACGTCGCGCTGGTCATTCATGCTCTCGCCGCCGATCAGCAGCGCGTGGTTCAGGCCGAGATGCTTGCCGTACTTCACGAACTGCTCGGCGACCTGCAGCGCCAGCTCGCGCGTCGGCTCCAGGATCAGGCTGCGCGGCATGCGCGCCTTCGCCCTGCTGCCGGCGAGGATGTCGAGCATCGGGAGCGTGAAGCCGGCCGTCTTGCCGGTGCCGGTCTGCGCCACGCCGAGCACGTCGCGGCCCATCAGCACGACGGGGATCGCCTGCTCCTGGATCGGGGTCGGGTAGAGGTAGCCCGAATCCGCCACCGCGCGGAGGATCGGCTCCGAGAGGCCGAGATCGGCGAAGGTGACCTTCGCGGCCTCCTCGGCGAGGGCCTCGTCCTCCTCGGTCGGGCCGATCTCGTCCTCGTCCGACTCCTCCTCGATACCCTCGTCGGGCTCGTCGATGTCGTCGTCTTCGACCCGCTGCATCGCCTCGGCCTCGGCCGGGGCCTCCGGCGCGGACGCGATGTCGTGCGCAGCCTCGGCATGCGGCGCAGCCTCGGGGGGAGGGGTGACGGGGATGGCGGCTGTGTCTGGCCCGGTGTCGGCCGCGCGCGGGGCGGTCGCGTCGCTCTGGTCGGTCAATGCGGTTCTCTGACGGCGTCTGGCCTTGGGGCCGCCGGGCCGCCAGGACCGGGTCCGGGCGACGGGCAGCGGGAAGGCCCCGCGCGCGCAACGATCGCGACTGCGAAGCCTGATGGAACAGGCGCCATATGCGCCGAAGGCGGCGCCAAATCAAGCGCGAAGGCTTGCCGCGGCCGCCGCGGCCGACGCAGGGTGCCGCCATGCCCGCCCCGACGCTGCTCTTCCTGCCTGGCCTGCTCTGCGATGCGCGGCTCTGGCGGGACCAGGTTGCGGCCCTCACCGGCGCGGCGCATCCGGTCGTGGCCGACCTCACCCATGACGAAAGCGTAGGCGCGATGGCCGAACGGGCGCTGCGCGCGGCGCCCGCCGGCCCGCTCGCGGTCTGCGGCCTCTCCATGGGCGGCTATGTCGCGATGGAGATCATGCGCCGCGCGCCGGATCGGGTTGCGCGCCTGGCGCTGTTCGACACCTCCGCCCGACCCGACACGCCGGAGCAGACGCGACGGCGCCGCGCGCTGCTCGCGCTGTCGGAATCGGGAATGTTCCGTGGCGTGACGCCGCGGCTCCTGCCGCAGCTCGTCCATCCTGCGAACATCGCCCGCCTCGGCGCGGAGGTGATGGCGATGGCCGAGCGCGTCGGCCGCCCCGCCTTCCATCGCCAGCAGCGCGCCATCATGGCCCGGCCGGACAGCCGCCCCGACCTGCCGCGCGTCGCCGTCCCGACCCTCGTTGCGGTGGGAGAGGGCGACGCGCTGACCCCGCCCGAGCTCGCCGAGGAGATGGCGGCGCTGATCCCAGGCGCGCGGCTGGCCCGGATTCCGGCCGCCGGCCACCTGCCGCCGATGGAGGCGCCGGCGGCCGTCACCGTGCTGCTGCGGGAATGGCTTGCCGCCGCCTGACCGCGGCGGCATCAACGCGGCGCAAGCGGGGGCGCGGGATGGACCAGGCGACGACGACCGAGACGACGATCCTCGAGACGCGCGAAACCAAGCGCTCCTTCGGGCTGGTGCGCGGGACGGTGGCTCTGCTGCTGCTCGGCCTGCCCTTCCTCGGCCGCCAGCGCATCAGCGTGACGAACGAGCGGGTGACGATCCAGGAGGGCTTCTGGACCAAGACCCGCGACGATGTGGAGATCTTCCGCATCCGCGACGTCGTCTCGAAGCAGGCGCTCTGGCACCGGATGCTCGGCATCGGCGACGTGGTGATCAAGAGCACGGAGGGACGCGCGGACGAGCAGCACGTGCTCCGCGGCGTGCCCGATCCGGTCGGCGTGAGCGAGGCGATCCGCCGCGCCTGGAACGCCGCCGCCCGGCCGCGCCACGCCACCAATATCGACGGCTGAGCGGAGCGCGGCCTCAGCCGAGGCAGCGGAGGAACAGCACCGAGGGGTGCACGATCTCGCCCACCTCGTCGGCGGCGCGCGCCTGGCCGCGGTCCACGAGCTGCGGCTCGACGCGGTTGCGGCGGAGGAAGTCGAGCGCCTCCGTCCCCTTCACCGCGAAGTTCACGTTCTGCGGGATGTCGCCGGTGCGCTGCGCGACGCGCTGCGCGTTGAGCTTCGAGACGATCACGCCCACCACGACGCCCCCCATGTCGAGCAGCGGCCCGCCCGAATTGCCGGGCTGGACCGGCGCGCTGATCTGGTATTGGCGCTGGTTGTCGGCGAGGCCGGCGAGCGCCGAGATCTCACCCGTCGTCAGGGTGGGGCCTGAGGACAGGATGCCGGCGAGCGGGAAGCCGTAGGTCACCACGCCCTCGCCGCGGCGGACATTGCCGTCGCGCCGGAAGGCCAGCGGTGGGCCGGCATTCTCCGGGATCTCGAGAAGCGCGAGGTCGCGGTCGCGGTCGGAGGCGACGACGCGCGCGGCGAGGTCGGTGCCGGCCGCGTTGCGCGCCCGCACGCCGCGGCAATCCTCGATGACGTGGTGGTTGGTCAGCGCCCGTCCCGGTGCCACCACGAAGCCGGTGCCGGTGGAGAGGGTGCGCCCGGTGCCGCCCGGCGGGGCCGGGGCGGGCGCGCCGGGCTTGCCGGCCACAGCCGGCGCCCGCCCGCCGGCGAGCGGCGGCGGCTTGGCCGTGGGCAGCGGCGGGAAGGCCATGGGCACGGGCTGCGGCCCGGACGGCGCCGGCTTGCCCTGCGCAAGCGCCAGGCCCGAGGCGGCGAGCCCGGCGGCGAGCACCGTCAGTCCGAAGCGTCTGCGCATGCGATCAACATGCCGAGATCGCGTCCGCGGGGCAATCGCCGCGACGCGTCACAGCAGGCCATCCCGGCGAAAGGAGGTCTGCCGCCCGTTGCCGACGATCAGGTGGTCATGCAGGACGATGCCGAGCGCCGCGGCCGCTGCCTTCACCTCCGCCGTCACCTCGATGTCGGCCCGCGACGGGGTCGGGTCGCCGGAGGGGTGGTTGTGCACGAGGATCAGCGCCGTGGCGCCGAGCTCGAGCGCGCGCTTCACCACCTCCCGCGGGTAGACCGGCGTGTGGTTGACGGTGCCGCGGGCCTGCGCCTCGTCGGCGATCAGCCGGTTGCGGGTGTCGAGGAACAGGACGCGGAACTGCTCCACCGCCTCCCGCGCCAGCACCGCCGTCAGATAGGCTGTCAGCCGGTCCCAGTTGTTCAGCACCGGCTGCTCGCGCACCTCCTCCCGCAGCAGGCGCAGCGCCGAGGCCTGCGCGGCCTTGATGACGGCGACGGCGGAATCGCCCACCCCCTTCACCTCGCGAAGGTCGTTCGGGGCCGCGGCGAGGACGTTGCCGAAGCTGCCGAAGCGCTCGACCAGGGCGCGCGCGATCGGCTTGGTGTCGGCGCGCAGCACCGCGAAGAAGAGCAGGATCTCGAGCAGCTCGTAATCCGCCAGCGCCTCCGGCCCGGCGGTCAGCAGCTTCTGGCGCAGCCTCTCCCGGTGGCCGAGATGGCCGGGGGGAGGGACGTCCTCCGGCAGGTCCAGCAGGGCAGGCCCGGCTTCGGCGAGGTGAGGTTTGCGGGCCATGGGCGCGGATCGCAGCGTGCAACGATCCGCGGTAGATGTTCAACCCAAAGGTGAGCCGATTTCAGCCGCCATAGGGCGGGCGGTGCAGCCCGGCGGGAGAGATGGTGAAGATCTCCACCCCCTCCTCGGTCACGCCGACCATGTGCTCGAACTGCGCCGAGAGGGAGCGGTCGCGCGTCACCGCGGTCCAGCCATCGTCGAGGATCTTCACCTCCGGCCGGCCGGCATTCACCATCGGCTCGACGGTGAAGAACATGCCGGGCTTCAGCACCGGGCCTTCGCCCGGCCGGCCGAAATGCAGCACGTTCGGCGGCTCGTGGAAGCGGCGCCCGATGCCATGGCCGCAGAAGTCGCGCACGACGGAGAAGCGGTGGCGCTCCACGAAGGCCTGGATCGCGTGGCCGACATCGCCGAGGGTCGCACCGGGGCGGATCGCCGCGATGCCGCGCATCATGCTCTCATAGGTCACGTCCATCAGCAGCCGCGCCTTGGTCGAGGGCTGGCCTGCGACGTACATGCGGCTGGTGTCGCCGTGCCAGCCGTCGAGGATGACGGTGACGTCGATGTTGATGATGTCGCCCTCGGCCAGAACCCGCTCGCCCGGGATGCCGTGGCAGACCACGTGGTTGATCGAGGTGCAGGACGACTTGGTGTAGCCGCGGTAGCCGAGGGTGGCCGGCGTCGCGTCATTGGCCAGGACGAAGTCGTGGATCAGCCGGTCGATCGCCTCGGTCGTCACGCCGGGCTTCACATGCGGCGTGATCATGTCGAGCGTCTCGGCCGCCAGCCGGCCGGCGCGGCGCATGCCCTCGAAATCCTCGGGGCGGTGGAGGGTGATGCGGCGGGATTCGCCGCCCTGCTGTTCCATGATGTCGGGGTGGTCCGCTCTGGCGCCTGGCTCGCCGGCGCAAGATGCGCGCGGGCTGCCGGCTCTGCAAGGCAAGGCTGCGTTGTCCCCGGCGCGGATCGCGCCAGGATCGAGGCCGGTTCCGTCAGCCTCCGGCCCTGTCCCCGGCCTTCCGCTCCACCGTGCCGAGCGCATCGGCCAGGCGGTGGGTGGCGCTGCCGGGCCGCGCCGGCTTCTGCTGACTCTCATGCGGCGCCCAGCCGGTCATCACGATGAGGCGGAGGCTGGGCGCGATGCCCTCCGGCCCCTGCGGCAGCGTCGCGGCCGCGGCCGGCAGCAGGGCGCGCGGCGGGATGCGGCGGTCGGCCGCGAGCACCGCATTGGTCTCACCGGCCGCGCGCAGGTCGGCGAACAGGCCGAGGGCGCTGCGATAGGCGATCGGCACCTCCTCCCCATCCGCGACCGGCAGCGCGAAGCCCGCGCGCTGCAGCAGCCCCGCCGCGTCGCGGAGCTCGGGGAAGGGGGAGACGCGGGGCGAGATGCCGCCGCGGAGCGCCGCCTCGGCCTCGGCGAGCGCTTCCCGCAGCGGCTGCAGCGTGCCGAGGCCGGGCAGCGAGGCGAGGAACAGCCCGTCCGGCGCCAGCGCCTGCCGGATCTGGATCAGCGCGCCGGGCAGATCGTTGACCCAGTGCAGCGAGACCGAGGCGACGACGAGGTCGAAGGACCCCGGCGCGAAGGGCAGGACTTCCTCATCCGCCGCCACCGGCAGGCCGCCCCCGACCGCCGCCATGGCGGGCGAGAGGTCGGCCGAGACCACAAGGGGAATGCCGCGCGCCGCCAGCCGCGGCGCCACCACCCCCCGCCCGCCGAGGTCGAGCGCGCGGGTGAAACGCCGCGTCGTGTCATCCAGCCGGTCGAGCAGCCGGTCGGCGCAATCCTCGAGGATCGGCGCCACGCGCCCCACCGTCGCCGCCGCCCGGTCGCGCCGGCGGCGCACCAGGGCCCGGTCGAAGACCCGCATCTGATCCATCATGGGCAGATGCGGCCGCTTCGCCCCGGCCGCAACCCGGCCTAGGCTTCCCGGAACCACTGTCCGAGGAAGGCCGTCATGAACGCCACCGACGTCTCCGCCGCCCGCGCCGCAGCGGTCGCCGCCACCGTCGACCGCATCCGCGCCATCGAGGCCGCGCAGGGCGTGACCCGCCCGGCGCTCGAGCGGATCCGCGACGAGCTGCTGGCGCTGGCCGCGCAGGAGCACCTCTTCCCCTCCGCCACCTTCCCGCCGCCGCCGAATGGCGAGCGCGGCTCGAACCGCTACCTGCTGCAGGAGGATCCGGGCCACCGCTTCGCGCTCTACATGAACGCGCTGAACCCGGGGAACGAGACGAAGCCGCACGACCACACCACCTGGGCCGTCGTCGTTGCCGTGGACGGGCAGGAGCTGAACAAGGTCTATGAGCGCACCGACGACGGCTCTGACCCGTCGCGCTGCACGATGAGGGTGCGAGAGGAGATCATGGTGGAGCCCGGGCGGGGGATCTGCCTGATGCCCGACGACATCCACTCGATTCACACCACCGGCGACCGCCCGACGCGCCACCTGCACATGTACGGCCTCGCGCTCGAGAAGCTCGACGACCGCAAGGCCTACGACCCGGCGACCGGGACGGTCACGGCCTACAACAAGAACTTCATGAAGCCGACGGCGCAGGCGAAGGCGTAGCGTCGTGACGGCCCGGATCTCCGCACAAACCCTGAAGGGCTGGCTCGGCGACGGCGGCGAGCTCGCGATCCTCGATGCGCGGGAGGAAGGGGAGTTCGGCGCCGCGCATCTCTTCTGGGCCGTGCCCTGTCCACTGTCGCAGGCGGAGATCCGCGCGCCGGCGCTCCTGCCGCGCCGTTCGGTTCGCGTGGTCTGCACCGATGGCGGCGAAGGCCATGCCGAGCGCCTGGCCGACATCCTGCGCGGCCTCGGCTGCACCGACCTGCACGTGCTGGAAGGTGGAACCCCCGCCTGGAAGGCCGCCGGCTACGAGGTCTTCTCGGGCGTCAACGTGCCCTCCAAGGCCTTCGGCGAATGGGTGGAGCACCACTACGGCACGCCCTCCATCGCCGCCGAGGAGCTCGCGGCCATGCAGGCGCGCGGCGAGGACCTGCTCATCGTGGACAGCCGCACCCCGGCCGAGTTCCGCGCCATGTCCATCCCCGGCGGCATCTCCGTACCTGGGGGCGAGCTCGCCTATCGCGTGCCCTCCATGGTCACGCGGCCGGGCACGACGGTCGTCGTCAACTGCGCCGGCCGCACGCGCTCCATCATGGGGGCGGAGAGCCTGCGCCAGGCGGGTCTCCGCAACCGGGTCGTCGCGCTGCGCAACGGCACGATGGGCTGGGAGCTGGCAGGCTTTCGCTGCGACACCGGCCGTGACGCGGGCTACGAGCCTGGCACGCCGGCCGATGCGGAAGCGAGCGCCGCCCGCGCGCGCGCCTTCGCCGACCGCCACGGCGTGCGGCGGCTCGACCGCGCCGGGCTCGACGCGCTGCGCGCCGACTCGTCCCGCAGCCTCTACCTCCTCGACGTGCGCGATGCGGCGGAATTCGGCGAAGCGCACCTGGCCGGTTCGCGCCACGCGCCGGGCGGGCAGCTCGTCCAGGCGACCGATGCCTGGGTCGCGGTGCGCAACGCCCGCATCGTGCTGGTGGACGGAGATATTCATCGCGCGCGCGGCGCGCGCGACGGCACGCGCGCGAACATGACCGCTGCGTGGCTTCGTCAGCTCGGCGGCTGGGAGGTCCATGTGCTCGAGGGCGGCCTCGACGGGCGGCTCGAGACCGGCCTGCCGCCCACCTTGCCGCGCGGCACGCCGCGCGTCAGCGCGCCGGAGCTCGCCGCGCTGCTCGCCGAGGGTGGCGCGAGCGTCGTGGACCTGCAGCGCTCGATCGCTTTCAGGGCTGGCCACATCCCGGGTGCCGTCTGGGGCCTCCGCACGCGGCTCGGCGCGGTTGCCGCCCGCCTGCCCGCCGACCGCCGCGTGGTGGTCGCCGCCCCCGACCCGACGCTCGCCGCCCTGGCGGTGGAGGAGCTGCGCGGCCTCGTCCGGTCGCCGGTCGCCGCGCTCGAGGGCGGGTTCGAGGCCTGGCGCGCCGCCGGCTTTCCCGTCGCCGCCGACCGCACCGACCCGCCCGACGAGGCCTGCGTGGACGCGTATCTCCGCCCCTATGACCGCAACAGCGGCGTCGAGGCGGCGATGCGCGACTACCTCTCCTGGGAGGTGGACCTCGTGCACCAGGTCGAGCGCGACGGGGATGCGAGGTTCGGCGCCTGGTGACGCGGCGCGGATGAGGCAGGGGCTCCGCCGGCTGGGCGTCGCGGTCCTCGACGCCCTGCTGCCGCCCGCCTGCCTCACCTGCGACGCGCCGGTGGAGTCGCAGGGCACGCTCTGCGGTGCCTGCTTCGGCGGGCTGCACCTGCTGACGCCGCCCTTCTGCCGCCGCTGCGGCGTGCCCTTCCTGCATGCGGGGCAGGGGGATGCGACGGGGCTCTGCCGCACCTGCCGCGAGCACCCGCCCGCCTACGACACCGCCCGTGCCGCGCTGCGCTACGACGAGGGCTCGAAGCGCCTGCTGCTGCCCTTCAAGCACGCCGACCGGACGGAGCTTGCCGCGCCGCTCGCTGCCCGCATGGCCCGCGCCGGCGCCGACCTCCTGGCCCGGGCCGAGCTGCTCGCCCCCGTGCCGCTGCATCGCTGGCGGCTGGCGGCCCGGCGCTACAACCAGGCGGCGCTGCTGGCCGCGCGGCTGGCGCGGCTGTCGCGCCGCCCCTGCATCCCCGACCTGCTGCGCCGAGTCGGGGCCACGCCGGCGCTCGACCACCGCTCCGCCACGGAGCGCGCCGCCCTGCTCGCCGGGGCCTTCGCCGTGCCGCCGCGCCTGCGTGACCGGGTCGAGGGCCGACGCGTCCTGCTGGTGGACGACGTCATGACCTCCGGCGCCACGGCCGAGGCCTGTGCCCGGATCCTGCTGGCGGCCGGCGCGGCGGGCGTGGATGTGCTGGCAGCCGCGCGCGTGCCCGACCCGCGGCTGGAGGCCGGCCGCCCGGCTTGACGCGGGCCGGCTGCGGCGCGACCTGACGCGCCATGGCCAAGGTCGAGATCTACGTCCAGGACTTCTGCCCCTACTGCGCCCGCGCTGTGGCGCTGTTCCGGCAGAAGGGCGTCCCCTTCGAGGAGAAATACGCCCCGCACGGCTCGGCCGAGCGCGCCGAGGCCGTCCAGCGCTCCGGCGGGCGGACGACCGTGCCGCAGATCTTCGTCGATGGCCGCCATATCGGCGGTTGCGACGACCTGATCGCGCTGGACCGCCGCGGCGGGCTGGACCCGCTTCTGGCGGCCTGACCGGCCGCTCCTCGCTCCCCCTCTGGCACTCCGTTGCGGGGAGTGCCACATGACACATGGTCGCCATCTTGGGCGGCCAGGATGACGGGATGATCCACTACAAGCTGCGCTGCGAGTCCGGGCACGAGTTCGAAAGCTGGTTCCAGGACAGCGCCGGCTTCGAGAAGCTGGCGAAGGCCGGGCTGGTCGAGTGCGCCGCCTGCGGCAGCACGGCGGTCGAGCGCGCCCTGATGGCGCCGGCCGTGGTCTCCAGCCGGAAGAAGGCGAAGCCGCCCGCGCCGCCGCAGCCGCCCGCGGCCGAGGCGCCGGCCCCGCTGAACCAGCCCCAGGGCCAGGCCATGGCCGCTGGCCCGATGCCCGCCCAGATGGTCGCGATGCTCCAGCGGCTGCGCGCCGAGGTCGAGAAGAGCTGCGACTACGTCGGCAAGGACTTCGCCGAGGAAGCCCGCAAGATCCACACCGGCGAGGCCGAGGCCCGCGGCATCTATGGCGAGGCCACCGACGCCGAGGCCGAGGCGCTGGCCGAGGACGGCATCGACGTCGCCCGCCTGCCCTGGGTGCCGCGCGCCGACGGGTAGCCCGCGGTCGGGATGTGAATCGCTGGTTCAGAGCGCCCGGCCGGCCCTCACCCCGCCTTCTGGCTGTCGGCCAGGCCCTTGCCCATCACCAGCCCCATCTCGCCGGGCCGGTCCGCATATTCGCGCATGGTGCGGTAGGGCACCGCGGTGATCTCCGCGATGACGTTCAGCCGGCCCGCGACGTCGAGCCCCCCGAAGCGGCGCCCGGGGTTGCGCTTCTCGTAGATCGCCGCCACCGCCTGCACCGTGCGCTGGGGCACCAGGCCGAGCACCCGGCCGTGCTCCGGCGTGATGTCGGCGGCGATCAGCTTGCGGTGCGGCTGCAGGTAGCCGTTCCCCTCCGCCCCGCCGGTCTTCTGCGGCGCGGCGGCGGCCCGGGCCTGGACCGGCGGCGTCGGCGTCAGGTCCCGCGCGCGGAAATCCAGCTCCGCGCCGTTGTCCTGCTCGATGAAGACGCGGTCGCCCTCGACCTCGACCACCTTGCCGCTGCGCGTCCCGTCGCGGTGCCACACCCGCTGCCCGATCGAGAACATGCGCCACTCCTTGAACTGGGTGGGCCGGCCCGACTCGGCCCGGCCCCGGCGGCATCATCGCATGCCCGGCGCCGGGCGCCCTATCTCTGGGCCGCGACGATGTAGTTCACCCCGAGATCCCGGCTCTCCCGCCACCGCCCCGTCAGCGGGTCCATGGTCATCCCGGCGAGGTCGGTCACGCGCAGCCCGGCCCGGCGCAGCTCCGCCCCGAGCTCCCCCGGGGTGACGAACATCCGCCAGTCATGCGTGCCCACGGGCAGCATCCGCAGCACGTATTCGGCTCCCACCTTGGCCAGCAGGAAGGACCGGGCGGTGCGGTTGAGGGTGGAGAGGAACACCTGGCCCCCGCGCCCCTCCGGCGCGACCCCCGCCGGCCCGGCCAGCGCCGCAAGCGCCGCGCAGAAGGCCGGCCGGTCCTCGACATGCTCGATCACCTCGAGCGCCACCACCGCGTCGAAGCGCGCGCCCTCGGCGGCCAGCGCCTCCGGCGTGCCGTCGCGGTAGGCGATGTCGAGCCCGCCGGCCGCGGCATGGGCGCGCGCCGCCTCCAGCGCCTCCCCGGCGGCGTCAAGCCCGGTCACGCGGGCACCCATCCGGGCGAAGGCCTCGCTCGCCAGCCCGGCGCCGCAGCCGACGTCGAGGATCCTGAGGCCCGCCAGGTCTCGTCCCGTCCGCCCGTGGGCCGCCGCGATCCGCGCCGCGATCCAGCCGGTCCGCAGCGGGTTCATCCGGTGCAGCGGCTTCATCGGCCCCGACGGGTCCCACCAGCGCCCTGCCAGGGCGTCGAATTTCCGGACTTCGCTCTCGACGGCCGTGCTCATGCCTGCATCCCGCTGCCGAGCGGTTGCGGCCCGCTCGCGCGACGGTTATCTGAGCGCCCCCGGAGGCGCGCAACAGGGGCCGCCCTCCCCGAACAGAGCCGAAGACCCTCCGGACCCGCACATGGCGCGCATCGTGACATGACTCGCATAGTCATGAAGTTCGGCGGCACCTCCGTCGCCGACCTCGACCGCATCCGCAACGTCGCGGCGCGGGTGAAGCGCGAGGTCGAGGCGGGGAACGAGGTCGCCGTCGTCGTCTCCGCCATGGCCGGCGCCACCAACCAGCTGGTGAAGTGGTGCTCCGAGCTCTCGCCGCTGCACGACGCGCGCGAATACGACACGGTGGTCGCGACGGGCGAACAGGTCACGATCGGCCTGCTGGCGATCGCGCTCCAGGCGGTGGGCGTCGATGCGCGGTCCTGGCAGGGCTGGCAGATCCCGATCCTGACCGATGCCGCGCATGGCAAGGCGCGGGTCGAGAGCATCGACGGCACGCTGCTGATCGAGCGGATGCGGGCCGGCCAGGTGCCGGTGATCGCCGGCTTCCAGGGGCTCGAGCCGGGGCGGAACCGGGTGACGACCCTCGGGCGCGGCGGCTCCGACCTCTCGGCGGTCGCGGTGGCGGCGGCGGTGAAGGCGGATCGCTGCGACATCTACACCGACGTGGACGGCGTCTACACGACCGACCCGCGCATCGTGCCCCGCGCCCGCAAGCTCGAGCGGATTTCCTACGAGGAGATGCTGGAACTGGCCTCGGTGGGCGCCAAGGTGTTGCAGACCCGCTCGGTGGAGCTGGCGATGAAGCAGCGCGTGCGCGTGCAGGTGCTCTCCAGCTTCGAGGACAAGCCAGGCTCCCTGGTGGTGGACGAGGACGAGATCGTGGAACAGCCCATCGTGTCCGGCATCGCCTATTCGCGCGACGAGGCGAAGGTGACGCTGCGCCGGGTGCCGGACCGGCCCGGCATCGCCGCCCATGTCTTCGGACCCATGGCGGCGGCCAACCTCAACGTGGACATGATCGTCCAGAACCTCGGCGCCGACGGCACCACCGACATGACCTTCACCGTGGGACGGGCCGACCTGCCGCGGGCACGCGACATCCTTGAGAAGGGGCGCGAGGCGATCGGCTACGAGGCGATCCTCGCCGACCCGGAGGTCGCCAAGATTTCCGTCGTCGGCATCGGCATGCGGACGCACGCCGGCGTCGCCAGCACGATGTTCAAGGCGCTGGCCGAGAAGGGCATCAACATCCAGGTCATCTCGACGAGCGAGATCAAGGTGAGCGTGCTGATCCCGGTGGACTACACCGAGCTCGCGGTGCGCGCGCTGCACACCGCCTATGGCCTCGACGGCCCCGAACCGGCCCGGCGGGGCGAGGACTGACCACCATGGACGCCCTGCCGACCGAGACGCCGCCGCCCGACTGGGCGCTGGCCGAGATCGACGCGCTGATGGCGCGCGGCGCCGCCTTCTTCGGCAGCCGCTGGGCGATCATGGGCGGGGCCATGTCCTGGGTGAGCGAGCGCAACCTCGTCGCCGCGCTGTCGAACGCCGGCGCCTTCGGCGTGATCGCCTGCGGGGCGATGGACCCGGCGCGCCTCGCGCAGGAGATCGAGGGCACCCAGGCGCTCACGCAGAAGCCCTTCGGCGTGAACCTCATCACCATGCACCCGCAGCTCGACGCGCTGGTGCAGGTCTGCCTCGACCACAAGGTCGGCCATATCGTGTTTGCGGGCGGCATCCCGCCCGGAAGCGCGATCAAGGCAGCCAAGGACGGCGGGGCCAAGGTGGTCTGCTTCGCCCCGGCGCTGGCGCTGGCGAAGAAGCTCGTGCGCTCGGGCGCCGATGCGCTCGTGATCGAGGGCAGCGAGGCGGGCGGGCATATCGGCCCGGTGAGCCTGAACGTCCTCGCCCAGGAGATCCTGCCGCACATCCGGGACGTCCCGGTCTTCGTCGCCGGCGGCCTCGCGCGCGGGGAGGCAATCCTGTCCTATCTCGAGATGGGCGCGGCCGGCGCGCAGCTCGGCACCCGCTTCGTCTGCGCGACCGAATCCATCGCCCATCCGAACTTCAAGCGCGCCTTCATCCGCGGCGCCGCGCGCGACGCGCTGCCGACCGTCCAGCTTGACGAGCGCTTTCCGGTGATCCCGGTCCGCGCCCTGCAGAACGAGGGCACGAAGCGCTTCCTGGAACACCAGGCCGCGACCATCCGCCGCTACCTCGCCGGCGAGGTGGAGAAGGGCGCCGCCCAGCTCGAGATCGAGCATTTCTGGGCCGGCGCGCTCCGCCGCGCGGTGATCGATGGCGATGTCGAGAACGGCTCGCTGATGGCAGGGCAGAGCGTGGGGATGGTCACGCGCGAGCAGCCCGCGGCCGAGATCGTGCGCGACCTGATCTGGCAGGCTGCCGCCGCGCTGGCCAGCCGGAAGCGTGTTCCTGCCTGAGTTCCGTGCTGCATGCAAATGACATGCGTTTTTTCCATCACGATTCGGTTTGCGGACGCCTTCTTCGCGCGCTAGGTGTCGGTGCCGTGCCCTACGACATGAAGCGCATCCCGAAGCACCCCGACCCGGCGCCCGGCGAAGCCGTGCGCATCGGTGACGAATTGCGTGAGGCACGCGAGGCGCTCGGCCTCACGGTGCCCGACATGGCCACGCGCCTGCGCATCCGCCGCGCCTATCTCGAAGCGCTGGAGGAGGGCCGGCTCTCCGACCTGCCCGGCATCGCCTATGCGGTCGGGTTTGTCCGAAGCTACGCCACCGCCCTCGGCCTCGGCGGCGACGAGATGGCGCGGCGCTTCCGCGACTCCACCCTGCGCGTGGCCGAGAAGCCGAAGCTCGTCTTCCCCGAGCCGGTGGCCGAGCGGGGCGTGCCCGCGGGGGCCGTCATGGTCGCCGGCATGGCTCTGATGGTCGGCGCCTATGTCGCCTGGTTCAACCTCTCGGGCGGGGGCCAGCGGACCGTGGACGTGGTCCCGCCGGTCCCGCCAAGGCTCGAGCAGGCCGCCGAGCAGGGGCGGTCGCAACTGCCGCAAATCGCCACCGCCCCGCGCGCCGCGGATCCCGGGACGCTGCCGGTTGCCGCGCTGCCGCCGCCGGGCGGGATCGGGCAGGCCGGTTCCAGCACCTCCGCGCAGGCTGCGACGGTCCCCGCCGCACCCCCGCCCGCGCCGGTCGCGACCCCCACCCCGCCGCCCGTGGTGCCGCCGGCGGCGGCCGCCGCGATCCCGGGCGCGCCGGAGGGCACCCGAGTCGTGCTCCGCGCGAGGCCGAACAGCGGCGACGGCGCCTGGGTGCAGGTGCGCGACGCCCGGGCCGGCGCGGTCGTCGTCAGCCGCGTCCTCCGCCCCGGCGAGGCCTGGCCGGCCCCGGTGCGGGAGGGTCTGGTGCTCGACACCGGCAAGGCCGACGGGCTCGAGATCCTGGTGGACGGCCAGCCCCAGCCGACGCTCGACGGGCTGATTGGCGTCCGCCGCAACATCGCGCTCGACCCCGACCGCCTCCGCCAGCGCTTGGTCCAGGCGACCGCCTCCGCCGCGTCCGCGGCGACGCCCGCTTCGGCGCAGCGCAGCCAATAACCCCCTGGGAGAGCGCCGCGCGGGCCCATATCCTGCGCGACGGATCGCCCGGGCCCCGGCCCCAGGCGGCGCAGCACCGCCTGACGCGGCGCGCCCGATGGAATCGGGCACGCCGCGCCGGGCTTCGTTCAGCGAGCAGCCTCACGCCACGGGGCGTTCCGCCCCCAGGCGATCTGCTCTAGGGAAGGGCCTCCCGAGGCACGCATGTCCTATCGCCCTTATCAGCAGATCCTCCGCCGCCCCTCCCGCCAGATCCGTGTCGGCAAGGTCCTCGTCGGCGGCGACGCGCCGATCAGCGTCCAGACCATGACCAACACGCCGACCGAGGACGCGAAGGCGACGATCGAGCAGATCCGTCGCTGCGAGCTCGCCGGCGCCGACATCGTCCGCGTCTCCGTGCCCACGGAGGAGAGCACAGCTGCGCTGCATGAGATCGTGCGCGAGGTGAATGTCCCGATCGTCGCCGACATCCACTTCCACTACCGCCGCGCCATCGAGGCGGCGGAGGCCGGCGCGGCCTGCCTGCGGATCAACCCGGGCAACATCGGTTCCAAGGATCGCGTGAAGGAGGTGGTGAAGGCCGCCCGCGACCATGACTGCGCCATCCGCATCGGGGTGAATGCCGGCAGCCTCGAGAAGCACCTGCTCGAGAAATACGGGGAGCCCAACCCGGAAGCGCTGGTGGAGTCCGCGCTCTGGCACGCAGCGCACCTGCTCGACGAGGGCTTCGACCGCTTCAAGATCAGCGTGAAGGCCTCCGACGTCTTCCTCGCCGTCGCGGCCTACCAGCAGCTGGCGGAGCAATGCGACCACCCGCTGCACATCGGCGTCACCGAAGCCGGGGGCAAGCGCGCCGGCACGGTGAAGTCGGCGATCGGCCTCGGCAGCCTGCTCTGGGCCGGCATCGGAGACACGCTCCGCGTCTCCCTCTCCGCCGAGCCGGAGGAGGAGGTGTCGGTCGGGTGGGAGATGCTGAAGTCGCTGCATCTGCGCCACCGCGGCGTGAAGGTGATCTCCTGCCCGTCCTGCGCGCGGCAGGGCTTCGACGTGATCCGCACCGTCGAGAAGCTCGAGGAGCGGCTGGCCCATATCAGCGAGCCGATCAGCCTCTCCATCATCGGCTGCGTGGTGAACGGCCCCGGCGAGGCGCTGATGACCGACATCGGTCTCACCGGCGGCGGCGCCGGCACGCACATGGTCTATGGCATGGGCAAGCAGAGCCACACGGTGAAGACCGAGGAGATGGTCGAGCACATCGTCGGCCTCGTCGAGGCGAAGGCTGCCGCGATGGCCGCTGCGAAAGCGGCGGAAGAGGCCGCCGGGACGGCGCAGCAGGCGGCCGAGTAGCCGCCTCCAGCGCTCGCGCCGTCCGGATCTAGGCCAGCGCGATCTCCGCGAAGCGCGCGACGAGCAGAGCGCGATTGCCGGCGTCGAACATGCCGTGGTGCGAGCCCGGCACGTCCGCCACCTCCAGCCGCCCGCAGCGCGCGGCCCAGCCGAGGTCGCGCGGCTCCTCCGGCCCATGCGCGTCGGAGCGGAACAGCGCCACCCGGACCGAAGCGGGCAATGGGGGCCGCGGCTGCGCCAGCCAGGCGCGCGACGCCTCCGCGCGCAGCAGCGCCTGCAGCCAGGCCCGCGCGGCGAAGCGCGTGCGGCGCGGCAGCGGCGGGGCGCCGAGGCCCGCCAGCCGGGCGAGTGCGGGGGCGAGCGCCGGCCTCGCCAGGCTCTCCGCCAGCACCATGCCGAGCACGTCCTCGACTCGGCGCTCGAGCAGGGCCTGGCGCATGACGCCCTGGCCGGCGATGGCGCGCCGCAGCGCCGGGCCGTGCAGTTCCCCGGTCCCGGCCGTCGCCGGAGAGTCGAGCAGCCCGAGGAAGCCGACCTCGCGCCCTCCGGCCAGCAGGCGCGCGGCGACCGCGGCCGCCACGATGCCGCCGAAGGAATAGCCGGCGAGGCGGATCGGCCCGGGCCGCGCCTCCGCCGCGATGCGGGCCGCCAGCGCCTCCGCCAGCCCCTCGAGGCTGCCGCCCCGGGCCAGCTCGCGCCAGCCGGGATAGGGCGGCGTGACCACCTGCATCCGGTCCGCGAGATCGGCGCGGAACAGCGCCAGCAGCGGCTCGTCCCCGCCGAGGCCGGGCAGCAGGAAGAGCTGCGGCCGTTCCACCCCGCCGGGCGCCGCCGGCGAGCGCACGAGGCCGGTGATGGATCCGATCAGCTCGCTCGGCCGCATGTCGGGCGAGAACAGGTCGAGCGGCAGGAAGGTGAAGGTGCCGAGCCGCTGCTCGATATCGTAGGCCAGCCGCACCAGCGCGAGCGAATCGCCGCCGGCGTCCTGGAAGCGCTCATCGGCAGCGAGCGACCGGCGCCCGAAGCTCTTCGTCCAGGCCTTGCCGACCGCCCAGGCGACTTCCGGATCGGCTTCGCCGTGTGATGCCGGGGCGCGCTGCGCCTCGGCATCGAACCGGGCCAGCGCCGCGCGGTCGGGCTTGCCGCCCGGCGACATCGGAACCTCGTCGAGCAGGTGGATGCGCGCGGGCTGCATCGCGGCCGGCAGCGCCGCGGCAAGCCGCCTGCGCGCCGCCTCCGCCAGGCCCGCATCCTCCTGGTCGTGCGGCACGAGGAAGCCGACGAGCTTCGGGCGGCCCGGCTCAGCCTCCACCACGATCACGGCGGCGTCGTCCACGTCCGGCCAGGCGCGCATCGTCGCCTCGATCTCGCGCGGCTCGACGCGCTGCCCGGCGATCTTGGCCATGCCGTCGAGCCGGCCGAGCAGCGCCAGCCGACCATCCGGCAGCAGCCGCGCGCGGTCGCCGGTGCGGAAGATGCGGGCCCGCGGGTCGTCCGGGTCGCGTGCCATCGGGCCGGGCACGCAGCGCCCCTGTTGCCAATGGCCGAGCGCGACGTAGCGCCCGCGCATCACCAGCTCGCCCTCCGCGCCCGCCCTGCCGTCCTCGCCGAGGATGCAGAAGCGGCTGCCCGGCGCGACATGGCCTGCCGGCACCGTCGGCGCGTCCGGCTTCGCGCCCGGCGGGACGAACCAATGCGCGCCGACCGTCTCGGTGGAGCTGTAGGCCGCCATCACGCAGGCCGAGGCGGGCAGGTGCGGGCGCAGCCTGGCGATGTCCGCCCAATGGATCGCCTCGCCGCCCAGCCGCAGGACGCGAAGCGCCGAGAAGGCGCGCCGGGCCTCCGGCAGGCGGCACAGGGCGCGGATCAGGGTCGGCACGGCATAGACGACGGTCGGGCGCACCGCCGCCAGCCGGGCGAGCGTGTGTCGCGCCTCGTGTCCGCGCGGATCGACCAGGTGGACGGCCGCGCCGGTCACGAGCCCGGCCAGCACCTCTCGCAGCCCGGCGATGCTCGATGGCGCGCTGAGCGGTGCGAGGCGGTCCCGCCGCCCGATATGGGACGCCGCCACATGAACCAGCGCGCGCTGGGTCAGCGCGGCCTGGCTGTTGACGATGCCCTTCGGCTCGCCCGTGCTGCCGGAGGTCAGCAGGATGACGGCCGGCGCATCAGGATCGGTCGCGGGCAGGGGCCCGGGCGCCCCGCCCTCATGCGACAGGGCACGGGCATCGACCAGCCTCGTGCCGCTTTCGGGCAGCACCTCGCCGGCCGCTGCATCGACGAGCACCGCGGCGGCCCCCGAGGCCTCCAGCAGCGCCGCGCGGCGCTGCGGCGGGGCGTGCAGGTCGATCGCCGCTGCGACGCGCCCGCTCCCGACCACCGCGAGCAGGCAGATCGCCTGCAGCGCGCCGACAGGCGTGGCAACCGCGACGGCTCCACCCGGCGGCGCGGCGCGTGCCACGGCCGCAGCCAGGCGCCGCACGCGGTCCAGCAACGTCGCGTAGGAAATCCGCTCCGCGCCGTCGTCGAGGGCCAGCGCCTCCGGCGCATGGGCCGCAGCGCGTTCGACGAGGCTCAGCAGCGGCAGATCCGGCGCATCCGGCGGCAGCGGCACGAAGGGCCAGCCGACCGGCCCGTTCATGTCGGGCGGCACGGTGGCCGCATCGCGCCAGTCGCAGGCCGGCGCGATGCTGTCCGGTGCGTCGCGCGGCGCCGCGGCAGCATTCACCGCCATCTCGTGGCCCAGTCCGCTCAGCTCTTCCATGGTGTTCAAGCCCACCGGGCATGCGCGGGTTCCCCCCATCTCCCGCCATTGCATGGCCCGGCCGCCGCACTGGCCCTTGCCGCCCGCGCCGCACCGCGATACCCGCCCCGGATGGCCAGCCCCCTCCAGCCCGTCCGCGGCACTCGTGACCTCATCGGCGACGACTTCCGGGCGCACCACCACGTGATCGCCACGGCGCGCCGGGTGGCGTCGCTCTACGGCTTCGAGGAATGGGCGACGCCGGTCTTCGAGGACACGCGCGTCTTCGCGCGATCGCTCGGCGACACCTCCGACGTCGTGACGAAGGAGATGTATTCCTTCACCGACCGCGGCGGCGATTCCGTCACGCTGCGGCCGGAGAACACCGCCGGCGTCTGCCGTGCGCTGGTCTCCAACGGCCTGACGCAATCGAACCTGCCGCGCAAGGTGTTCTACGCCGGCCCGATGTTCCGCTACGAGCGGCCGCAGAAGGGCCGCTACCGCCAGTTCCACCAGATCGGCGCCGAGGTGCTCGGCGCGGCCGAGCCGCTGGCGGACGCCGAGGTGATCGCCGCCGGCTGGCACATCCTGCAATCGCTCGGGATCAGCGATGGCGTGGTGCTCGAGGTCAACACGCTCGGCGACGCGGAGAGCCGCGACCGCTACCGCGCCGCGCTGGTCGCGCATTTCGCCGCGCATCGCGACGCGCTCTCGGCCGACAGCCAGGTGCGGCTCGAGAAGAACCCGTTGCGCATCCTCGACAGCAAGGACGAGGGCGACCGGCGCATCGTGGCGGAGGCGCCGACCATCACGCCGCACCTGACCGACGCCGCGCGCGGCTTCTACGAGGCGGTCTTGAAGCACCTGGCCACGCTCGGCGTGCCGACGCGCGAGAACCCGCGCATCGTGCGCGGCCTCGACTACTACAGCCACACGGCCTTCGAATTCGTCACCGACCGGCTGGGCGCGCAGGGCACGGTGATGGCGGGCGGCCGCTATGACGGGCTGGTGGAGGAGATGGGCGGCCCGCCCACGCCCTCCGTCGGCTGGGCGGCGGGCGTCGAGCGTCTCTCCATGCTGCTCGCCGCGCCCCCCGCGGCGCCGCGCCCCGTCGCGGTGATCCCGGTCGCCGAGGCGCAGGAGGCTGCGGCGCTCGCGCTGGTGCAGCGTCTGCGCGGCGCCGGGGTGGTCGCGGAGATCGCCTACAAGGGGAACCTCAAGCGCCGCATGGAGCGTGCCAACAAGCTGGCCGCACGCGCCGCGCTGATCCTCGGCGAGGACGAGATGGCCCGCGGCGTGGTGCAGTTCCGCGATCTCGACGCAGGAACGCAGGATACGCTTCCGGCCGAGGACGCGATCCGGCGCCTCGGCGCATGAGCCTCCCCCAGAAGCTCGATCGGCTGCTGATGCGCGTGGAGGAGCTGCGCCATCAGCTCAACACCGCGGACGGCGCGGGGGTCGGCGCCATCTCGCGCGAGCTGTCGGAGCTCGATCCGCTGGTCGAGAAGGTGCAGGCGTACCGCGCCGCCGAGCGCGCGCGCGACGAGGCCGAGGCGATGCTCGGCGATCCCGAGCTGAAGGAGCTGGCCGAGGCCGAATACCTCGACCTAAAGGACCGCCTGCCGGCGCTGGAACGCGAGATCCGCCTGATGCTCGCCCCGCGCGACGCAGCCGACGAGCGCAGCGCGATCCTGGAGGTCCGCCCCGCGGCCGGCGGCGACGAGGCCGCGCTCTTCGCCGCCGAGCTCTTCGGCGCGTACCAGCGCTATGCGGCGCGCCAGGGCTGGCGCTTCGAGATCCTGGACTATGACGAGAGCGACCTCGGCGGGGTGAAGGGCGCGACCGCGGCCATCGAGGGCAGGGGCGTCTTCGCCAGGCTGAAGTTCGAGAGCGGGGTCCACCGCGTCCAACGCGTCCCCGCCACCGAGAACCAGGGCCGCATCCACACCTCGACCGTCACCGTCGCCGTGCTGCCGGAGGCCGAGGAGGTGGACGTGCAGGTGAACGAGGGCGACCTGCGCGTGGACACCTACCGCGCGTCGGGCGCCGGCGGGCAGCACGTCAACAAGACCGACAGCGCGGTCCGCATCACGCACATCCCCTCCGGCATCGTGGTGGCGATGCAGGAGGAGAAGAGCCAGCACAAGAACCGCGCCAAGGCGATGAAGGTGCTGCGCGCGCGCCTGTACGACGCGGAGCGTTCGCGCCTGGCCAATGCGCGCGCCGCCGACCGCAAGGGCCAGGTCGGCACCGGCGACCGGTCGGAGCGCATCCGCACCTACAATTTCCCGCAGGGGCGCGTGACCGACCACCGCATCGGCCTCACGGTCCACAAGATCGACCGCGTCATGCTCGGCGAGTTCGACGAGGTGATCGAGGCCCTGGTCGCCGAGGACGAGGCCGCGCGGCTGGCCGCCGACGCGGAGTAGGGGCCGCGCGCCGCTTGCGCCGCCCCGTCGCGCCCACCACAACCCCGCCCATGTCCTGCGACCCCGGCGAGACCGTCGGCGCCTTCCTCTGCCAGGCCGGCCAGGTGCTGCGCGCCGCTGCGATCGAGAGCCCCCGCCTCGAAGCCCGGCTGCTGCTCGCCCATGCCATGTCCACCACATCGGAGGCACTGCTGCGCGACCCGCGGGCGCCGGTCCCGCCCGAGGCCGCCATCCGCTTCCGAGCGGCGCTGGAGGCGCGTCTCGATGCCACGCCCGTCGCCCATATCCTCGGCCATGCGGGCTTCTGGACGCTGGACCTGGCGGTGTCCCCCGCCACGCTCATCCCGCGGCCGGATTCCGAAGCCATCGTGGAGGCGGCCCTCGAGGCCTGTCCCGACCCCGCCGCGAAGCTGCGCGTGCTGGACCTCGGCACCGGGACCGGCTGCCTGCTGCTCTCTGTGCTGGCGGAGCGGCCGTGCGCCTTCGGCATCGGCGTGGACCTGGTGCCGGCCGCCGCGACGCTGGCCGCGGCGAATGCCCGCCGGAACGGGTTGGCTGGGCGCGCCGCCTTCCTGGCCGGGAACTGGGCCGCGGCGCTGTCCGGCCGCTTCGACCTGGTCCTCTCCAACCCGCCCTACATCGAATCCGGCGCCATCGCCGGCCTCATGCCGGAGGTCGCCGGGCACGAGCCCCGCTCCGCCCTCGACGGCGGCGCCGACGGGCTGGAGGGCTATCGCAGCCTCGCTGCGGTCCTGCCCCGCCTGCTGGCCCCGGGCGGGGCGGCCGTGCTGGAACTCGGCGCGGGCCAGCGCGCGGCGGCCGAGGCCCTGGCGCTCGCCGCCGGCCTCGTCCCGGCCGGCTGCCGGGCCGACCTCAATGGGATCGAACGCGCATTGGTTCTGCGGCCGGGCCGGTGAGGCGGCAGAAAAAACCCATTGGCGCGGGGACCCGGGCGCATTAGGTTGCAGGCGCGTCCCGGGCCGCCTTGGCAGCCCGGCAGCGTCGGTCGCGCCGGTTCGCCGCCCATGTCGGCAGCCCCAGCCCCGGCGGTCGCAGCGATGAAACCCGGTGATTGCGCGTTCCCGGACGGGATGATCCCGCCCGCGGCGCCTTTGCGAGACGGCGAACGCCCGACAGATGAACATGAAGCGCATGCGCGGCCGCGGCGGCCATCGCCACGGCGGCGGGGGTGGCGGCAATTTCCGCCACGGCGGCGGTGGCGGCGGAGGTGGCAGCGGCCACCAGCCGCTGAACCGCAACCACGTCTTCGACAGCAACGGTCCGGATATCCGCCTGCGCGGCACCGCCCAGCAGCTCTTCGAGAAGTACCTCCAACTCGGCCGCGACGCGACCGGCGCTGGCGACCGCGTGATGGCCGAGAGCTACTTCCAGCACGCCGAGCACTATTTCCGCATCCTGAACGCGATGAACCAGGCGCAGCAGGGCCAGCATCAGCAGCACCAGCCGCGGCGGTTCCAGAACGGCCCCGAGCAGGATGGGCCCGAGGGCTCCGACCAGCCCGAGGTCAACGGCCAGGCGAACGGCCATGCCCCCGAGGGGGAGCCTGACCTGGCGGCCGAGCGCCCCGACCCGCGCCAGCAGGACTGAAGCCGGATCGGGAGGGGCAGCGCCCCTCCCTTGCGGCCGGTCAGTCCAATACTTCCAGCGCGTCGCCCACCGCCACGCGGCCGCCTTCCAGCACCTCCGCATAGACGCCCATGTCGGCGTGGCCGTAGTGCTGGCGCAGCCAGCGCGGCACCTGCGCGTCGCGTTCGGCCGTGTCCGGGTTCACCTCGGTCGCGGCGCAGCGCTGGGTGCGCTTGAAGACACGCAGCCGCGCGCCGCCGAGCAGGATCTCCCGCCCGAGCCAGTCCAGCTCCGCGAAGGCACCAGCGCCCGAGAACAGCAGGTTCGCGCGGAAGCGGAGCGGATCGAGCGCCGCGCCGCTGCGCGAAGCGAGTTCCGCCACCGACGCCGTTCCGACCAGCGACACCGCCTTCTGCGGAATGTCGGTGAAGGCGTGCCCCGGCACCTCCGCCAGCCGCAGCGCGCCGCGCGCCTCCTCGCCGAGGAAGGCGGTCATCCAGTCGGCGGCCGCCTGCCGGCCGGCTTCGGCCGAGAGGTCCGCGAGCAGCGGCGCCTGCCCCTCGGCCCGCAGCGCGATCGTGTTGCGAAGCGGATCGTAGGCGGCGTGCACCGCCGCGGCCCGTGCATTCACCGCGAGGCAGGCGAAGTTGCGCTTCGGCATCCACGTCGGAGCCGCCGCGTCGAAGGGGCTGTCGCCCTGTGCAAAGGCGAAGCGCCGATCGCCCGGCAGACCCTCCCCGGCCTGCAGCGTCACGGAATCCAGTAACTCCGCCGAGAGCCCCTTCACCGGAAAGCGGGTGATCCGCTCGATACGCATGCGTCGCCCCTTGAACCGCGATCCGGCCAAATACCACTATTCCAGACAGAGGTGACCTTCCGCCGCCCGATCGGGGACGGAAGGCCCAGGTCCGCTCAGGAGAGGGACAGAGGAATGGACATCGAGAAGTTCACCGATCGCGCCCGCGGCTTTCTGCAGGCCGCGCAGACCATCGCGATCCGCGAGTACCACCAGCGTGTCACGCCCGAGCACCTGCTGAAGGCGCTGCTCGACGACGAGCAGGGTGCGGCGGCGGGCCTCATCCGCGGCGCCGGCGGCGACCCGAACAAGGCCAAGCTCGCTGTCGAGGCCGATCTGGCGAAGCAGGCGAAGGTCTCGGGCGGCGGCGCGGGCCAGCCCCAGTTCACGCCGGAGATCGTGCGCGTGCTGGACGCCGCCCAGCAGAACGCGCAGCGCGCCGGCGACGAGTTCGTCGCGCAGGACCGCATTCTGCAGGCGCTTGCTTCCGTGGACAGCCAGGCGGCCCGCGCACTGCGCTCGGCCGGCGTCGAGCCCGCGAAGCTCGAGAAGGCGGTGGCCGACCTCCGCAAGGGCCGCACCGTCACCAGCCAGAACGCGGAGGACCAGTTCGACGCGCTGAAGAAATACGCCCGCGACATCACCGAACTCGCGCGCAACGGCAAGCTCGACCCGGTGATCGGCCGCGACGAGGAGATCCGCCGCACCATCCAGGTCCTCGCGCGCCGCACCAAGAACAACCCTGTGCTGATCGGCGAGCCCGGCGTCGGCAAGACCGCGATCGTTGAGGGCCTCGCGCTCCGCATCGCGAATGGCGACGTGCCTGAGGCGCTGAAGGACAAGCGCGTGATGGCGCTCGACCTCGGTGCGATGGTCGCCGGCGCCAAGTACCGCGGCGAGTTCGAGGAGCGTCTGAAGGGCGTGCTGAAGGAGGTCGAGGAGGCGGCCGGCGACATCATCCTCTTCATCGACGAGATGCATACCCTTGTGGGTGCGGGGAAGGCCGATGGCGCGATGGACGCCTCGAACCTGATCAAGCCCGCGCTCGCCCGTGGTGAGCTGCACTGCGTCGGCGCGACCACGCTCGATGAGTACCGCAAGCATGTCGAGAAGGACGCCGCCCTCGCGCGGCGCTTCCAGCCCGTCTTCGTCGGCGAGCCGAGCGTGGAGGACACCATCTCCATCCTGCGCGGCATCAAGGAGAAGTACGAGCTGCACCACGGCGTGCGCATCACCGACGGCGCGCTGGTCTCGGCCGCGACGCTGTCGAATCGCTACATCACCGACCGCTTCCTGCCCGACAAGGCGATCGACCTGGTGGACGAGGCCGCCTCGCGGCTGCGCATGCAGGTGGACAGCAAGCCCGAGGAGCTGGACGCGGTGGACCGCGACCTCATGCGCCTCAAGATCGAGCGCGAGGCGCTGAAGAAGGAGGACGACGCGGCGTCGCGCGACAGGCTGCAGCGCCTCGAGAAGGAGGTCGCCGACTTCGAGGAACGCTCGCGCGAGCTGACCGGCCGTTGGGAAGCGGAGAAGTCGAAGGTCGTCCAGAGCCAGAAGGTGAAGGAGGAGCTCGACAAGGCGCGGACCGAGGTGGAACTCGCGCAGCGCCGCGGCGATCTGGCGAAGGCCTCCGAGCTGCTCTACGGCACGATCCCCTTTCTCGAGAAGAAGCTGGCCGAGGCCGGCGACAGCGACGGCCGCCTGGTGAACGAGGCTGTGACCGAGGAGGGCATTGCCTCCGTCGTCAGCCGCTGGACCGGGATCCCGGTCGAGAAGATGCTCGAGGGCGAGCGTGCCAAGCTGATGAAGATGGAGGACCAGCTGCGCACCCGCGTGGTCGGCCAGGAGGAGGCGCTCGAAGCCGTCTCCAAGGCCGTGCGCCGGGCCCGTGCGGGGCTGCAGGACCCGAACCGTCCGATCGGCAGCTTCCTCTTCCTCGGCCCGACCGGCGTCGGCAAGACTGAGCTGGTGAAGGCGGTGGCGAGCTTCCTCTTCGACGACGACCGCGCCATGACCCGCATCGACATGTCCGAGTACATGGAGAAGCATTCCGTCGCGCGGCTGATCGGCGCGCCGCCGGGCTATGTCGGCTACGACGAGGGCGGGGCGCTGACCGAGGCGGTGCGCCGGCGGCCCTACCAGGTCATCCTCTTCGACGAGGTCGAGAAGGCGCATGAGGACGTCTTCAACGTCCTGCTGCAGGTGCTCGACGACGGGCGGCTGACGGACGGGCAGGGGCGGACGGTGGATTTCCGCAACACGATGATCGTGCTGACGAGCAACCTCGGCAGCCAGGCCATCGCGGAACTGCCGGAGACGGCGGATGTCGAGCAGGCGCGGCCGGCGGTGATGCGGGCGGTGCGCGACCGCTTCCGGCCGGAGTTCCTGAACCGGCTGGACGAGATCGTGCTGTTCCGGCGCCTCGCGCGCGGCGACATGGCCGCGATCGTGGACATCCAGCTCGCGCGGCTGCGGAAGCTGCTGGCCGACCGTCAGATCACGCTCGAACTCGACGCGGCGGCGCGAGAGTGGCTGGCGGAGGCCGGCTACGACCCGAGCTACGGCGCGCGTCCGCTGAAGCGCGTCATCCAGCGCAGCCTGCAGGACAAGCTTGCTGGCCTGCTGCTGGAAGGCAGCGTGAAGGACGGCGACAGGCTGCGCGTGACCGCGGGTCCGGACGGGCTCGAGGTGATGCCGGCGACGGCGGATTCGGAGCGCGAAGCGGCTTGATGCGAAGGCGGGCGCGTCAAGCATGCAGCATCGGATGGCTGCCATGACGCGCCCCCACCGCCATCGCGTTGACACCGAGGGGCGGGGCCCATAAATAGCCCCTCACCGACGCGGTCCACGGACCAGCCGGTTCGCCGAAAAGGCAGGGCTTGAACACAGCGGCTTGGGCCGCTATCTTCGTCGCCCTCGCCACGGACTCGGCGGGTTCCCATCACCAAAGAGGTGGTGCCCCTGGTTGGGCGACTGGCCCGGGGTGAGGGAATTGTTCTTTAAATCTGTGTATCTGTGAGGGAAGTTTGGTCTGGCTGACCTTCTTCTGCTGTCCTGAGCCATGCGTGAGTGTGGTGTTGGGTAGGTGGGAAGGGTGGCCGGACGGAGTAGTTGGTG
>Ga0164290_1000490_pt1 | contig 122755 bp, 87 predicted proteins | sample Micstemetagenome_FD_108782 | JGI IMG/M metagenome (GOLD analysis project Ga0164290, IMG submission 108782) | Contaminated culture microbial community from soil near Moab, Utah, USA - Microcoleus steenstrupii SON62 (Illumina Assembly) | ecosystem: Environmental > Terrestrial > Soil > Soil crust... | reverse complement strand
GGAAGTAGTCGAGGGATCGGCCGCGAAGATCGAGAAGATGCGCGTGCCGCTCTTCCTTGGCAAAGATGTCTCGGGCAATCCGCTTGTGGCCGATCTCTCGACGTTGCCGCACCTGCTGATCGCCGGTCGAACCGGTACCGGTAAGAGCGTGTGCCTCAACGCGATCATCTCGTCGATCCTGATGACTCGCCGCCCTGACGAAGTGCGCATGCTGATGATCGACCCGAAGATGGTGGAACTCTCCGGTTATGGCCGGCTGCCGCATCTGATGCATCCGGTGGTCACCGACATGCGCAAAGCAGAGGCGATTCTCGCCTGGGCCGTCGAGAAGATGGAGGAGCGTTATGCGCTGCTCGCCCGCGCGGGGGTGCGTCATATCTGCAGCTACAACCAGCTCGGCGAAGAAGAACTGATGGAGCGTCTGCAGCCGGAGGACGACGCAGAGCGGTCCGCCATCCCGCAGCAATTGCCCTTCATCGTGATTGTCGCTGACGAAATGGCCGACCTCATGATGACCGCCGGCAAGGAAGTGGAGCAGCACATCATCCGTCTGGCTCAGAAGAGCCGAGCGGTGGGTATCCACCTGATTCTTGCCACGCAGAAGCCGACGGTCGACGTGATCACGGGCCTCATCAAATCGAACTTGCCGGCCCGCATCGCGTTCCAAGTCGCCAGCCGCACGGACAGCCGCGTCGTGCTCGACGAAATGGGCGCCGATAAGCTGCTCGGCAACGGCGACATGTTGTTCCTCTGGCCAGGCACCAGCACGCTGCTCCGCGGCCAAGGTACGTACTTGAGTGACGAAGAAATCAACGAGGTCGTCGACTTCGTCAGCCAGGGCGAGCAGAACTTCGTCAACGAGCTGGTCAACATCAAGGTGAACGATCCGGAGGGAGAAGAAGCTCCCAAGCCAGGCGCGCTGAAGAAGCGCGACGACCTGTACGAGGCGGCTGTCGACGTTGTCGTTCGCGAAGGACGCGGCAGCGTGTCACTGCTGCAGCGTGCGCTCGGCATCGGCTACGGCCGCGGTGCTCGTCTGATCGACTACATGGCCGAGGACGGCATCGTCGGTCAGTACAACGGCTCGCAGGCTCGCGAGGTGATGATTTCCATCGCCCAGTGGGAAGCGATGCAGGCCGGCGGCGAAGTGGAAGCGGAAGCTCCCGCCCAACCGGCCAAGGGTGGCGGAGCTAGCCCGAAGAGTGGGGCCAAAAAGGCGGCGCCCGCCCTGCCGCCGCCAAAGAAGGCTGCACCGGAGGTTCCGGAGCCGCCCAAGCGTCGCAGTAACCGCATCCTGCCTGAGCCGGACCCAGAGCCGGAGATGGAGGAAGAAGTCGAGGAAGATCTCTGGTCGGAAGAGGATGGAGATCGATCGGCGATGGAAGAGGACGTCGCCGATGAAGAGGTCTACGACGAAACAGAAGAGTCCGTTGGAGACGAAGCAGAGGAAGGCGCCGAAGCCGAAATGGACAGCGACGATCTCGCCGATCCAGCCGAGGACGACGACTCCATCGACGCTGAAGCTCGTCGCCTGATCAAACGCTTCAGGGCTGAGAGCGCGTAACCCGTTGCATCATCCGACCGACGGCTTAGCCGTCGGTTGCTGCGCTCAGCCGAACAAACCGCCCACCGCCGGCATTTACTTCTTCCCAGCCGGCTTCGCGACCTTCTTGTCCTGTTTCGGCTTCTTTGACTTCTTGTCGTTCTTCTGGCTGTGATTGCCTTTTCCCATGACACGTTCCTTGCCGTCTCTGTATTCTTTTGTGAATGGTTACTGTTTGCGTTATAGCACAACCGCCGCGCCGGAGCACGCCGAATCTGACGTGGCCAGTGCCGAGCGCCGAAGTCACTTTTCGAAACCCGGAACATCTTTTGCTCTCGCTCAGCCTGTTTGCGGCTCGGCATCGTCGCCAACGGATTAAGTAGAGGAGATTCGCGAGATGAAATGCCCATTAGACGGATCGGAACTCCGGATGACCGAGCGGCAGGGGGTCGAAATCGACTATTGCCCGCAGTGCCGAGGCGTCTGGCTCGACCGGGGCGAACTCGACAAGTTGCTACAAGCGTCACGCAGCTATGCGCCAACCGAAGAATATCGGGACGAGCCGCGGCGAGACCACGACCGCGATCGAGACCAACGACACTCCGGTCAATATCCGTATAAGCGCAAAGAATCTTTCTGGGAACGCATCTTCGACTTCGACTAGCAGTGGCAACGGAAAGGTCGGCGAAAGGAAGTAGTAGTGGAAAACTTATGGCTTTGGGGAGGCTTCAATCTCTTTGTTCTCGCGATGCTCGCCCTCGACTTGGGTGTGTTCCATCGCAAGGCTCATGAAGTTTCGCCTCGCGAAGCAGCCGGCTGGAGCGTTTTTTGGATCGCTCTAGCGATGTGCTTCAATGCCGGCATCTATTACTACAAAGGCCCCACTGCCGGACTCGAGTTCCTGACCGGCTATCTGATCGAAAAGGCTCTGTCGGTCGACAACATTTTCGTCTTCGTTCTGATCTTCTCGTATTTCCGTGTGCCGCCGAAGTACCAGCATCGGGTGCTGTTCTGGGGGATCTTGGGTGCCCTGCTCATGCGCGGGGGCATGATCGCGGCTGGCGCAGTGCTCATCAAGCAATTTCACGCGATCATCTATCTGTTCGGCGCCTTCCTGGTGTTCACTGGCATCCGGATGGCGACGCACGACTCGCACGACATCGAGCCGGAGTCGAATCCGGTCATCCGCTTGATGCGGCGCATCATCCGCATTACGCCCGTTTATCACGGTTCGCATTTCTTCATCCACGAAGAGGTGGCGGGGAAGCTGCGGTGGGTGGCTACGCCGCTGTTCGTCGTGCTGGTGATGATCGAAACGACGGACTTAATTTTTGCCGTCGATTCGATTCCCGCGATCTTCGCCGTGACCGAGGACCCGTTCCTCGTTTACACATCCAATGTCTTCGCCATCCTCGGCCTGCGTGCTCTGTACTTCCTGCTCGCAGGTGTGATCCACAAATTTCACTACCTCAAGCTCGGCTTGTCGGCCGTGCTGGTCTTTGTCGGTGCGAAAATGCTGCTGACCGACGTATATAAGGTCCCGATCCTGGTCTCTCTGGCGATCATCGGCAGCCTCCTCGCCGTGTCGGTCGTCGCCTCGCTCCTGTTCCCCAAGCGCGTTGAAGAGCACTCTCCAACAGAACGTGACCCGCTCGATCCAGTGCCAGAACCAGCTATCGCGCCCTACACGTCTGAAGAAGTCGACTCACCCGCAGATGAGTCGGAGAAAGCTTCCGAGGGCAAATAGCGACCCGACGAACGGACCGATCGACCAGCGATGACCCTCGGGACCGGCAGGTCGGCAAGAAAGTCCGCGTGGTAGGCAGTTCTGCAGCCCAACTGGGATACCCTCTCTATTTGACGCGGCAATCCGCTGCGGCTATCGTAAACGCATTCCTACCCACTGACGGGCAAGCGAACTACCCTTAGTTGCTGCCCCTCGCAAGCTTGACCCACTTCTCCGCCGCCCGTGCCTGCTGGCCATTGGGCGGCTGCATCGCTGCACTACGGAGTTTCGTTTTGATGACACGCTTTCATGGGGCGTCCTTGCCCAAGGTCCAGTCGTGCGCTCGCTGGGCCGCACGCCTGCTCTGTTTGCTCGCCATGGCCGCCGTAACGGCGTCGTTTGCTGCCGACGACGAAGCCGGCTTCGAGAAGATCTTCGATGGCAAGTCGCTCGACAAATGGGAAGGCAATCCAGAGTTTTGGAGCGTTCAGGACGAAGCCATCACTGGCAAAACGACTCCCGAAATGCCGACGAAGGGCAACACCTTCATCACCTGGACCGGCGGCGATGTGGGCGACTTCGAGCTGCGGCTGCAGTTCCGCATTGAAGGGGGCAACAGCGGCATCCAGTACCGCAGCAAAGAGATTCCCGGCTCCAAGTGGGTGATCGGCGGCTACCAGGCCGACTTCGACGGTGCCAACGGCTGGACCGGCACGCTGTACGAAGAGCGAGGCCGCGGCATCCTCGCCAAACGGGGCCAGAAAGTCGAAATCCCAGCTGGTGAAAAGCCGAAGGTCGTCGGCGAAACGACTCCCGAGGCCGACATCGTCAAGGCAGTGAAGAAAGGCGACTGGAACGACTACACGGTCATCGCGAAAGGCAATCACCTGATCCATAAGGTGAACGGAGTGACGACGGTCGATGTCATCGACAACGACGAAGCGAAGCGAGCGATGAAGGGTCTGCTTTCTCTACAACTGCACGCCGGACCGCCGATGACCGTGCAGTTCAAGAACATTCGACTGAAGAAGCTCGAAGGTAGCGATAGCGGAGCTGCTGCAGCCGCGGATGGGGAAAAGAAGAACGGTGGCGGCGGTGCGGAGCAGGGCTCAAACGAAGGCTCCAGCAGCAAGAAGAAGAGAGTAGTGTTCCTCGCCGGCGGACCGAGCCACGGCTTCGGCGCCCACGATCACCTGGCTGGCTGCAAGTTGCTCGCCGCACATCTGGAAAATACGATGGGCTACGAGACGGTCGTCCATTACAAGGATTGGCCGCAAGAAGTGTCGCCTTACGAAGGTGCCGACTGCGTCGTGATGTACAGCGACGGCGGCGGCGGCCACCCGGTCAATCGCATGCTCAAGACAATGGACGAAGTGGCCAAGAAGGGAACCGGCATCGTCTGCATTCACTACGCAGTGGAAGTGCCCAAGGGAGAATCGGGCGAGAAGTTTCTCGAGTGGATCGGCGGCTATTTCGAACCGCATTACTCGGTCAATCCGCACTGGGTTGGCAAGTTCGACAAGTTTCCGGACCATCCCGTCGCCAACGGCGTGAAGCCATTCGAAGCCGACGACGAGTGGTACTACCACATGCGGTTTCGGCCCGAGATGAAGGGCGTGACCCCAATCCTCACCGCACTGCCTCCTGCTTCCACACTGTCACGTGGCGACGGGCCGCATAGCGGCAACCCTGAAGTTCGCCGTGACGTGCTGGAGAAGAAGGAGCCGCAGCACATGGCCTGGGCTGCCGAGCGCGAGAACAATGGTCGCGGTTTCGGCTTCACCGGCGCACACAATCACTGGAATTGGGGCGACGACAACTTCCGCAAAGTGGTCCTCAATGCGATCGTTTGGTGTTCGCACGGCGAAGTACCGAAGGACGGTGTGAGCGACAAACCGGTAACTCTCGACGACCTGCTGCAGAACCCAGATGAGAAGATTCCCGACAACTTCGACAAAGAAGGCGTGAAGAAGAAGTTCGATCTATCGGGAGGCAAGACTTCGGCCACAAAGCAGACGAGCAGCTCAGCGGCGAAACCAGCTTGGAGCAGCAAGGTCGTCAGCAAAGAGACCCCCGGCCACGCCGTGGAAGTGGATGTCGACCTGAACGGTGCTAAGCAACTCTTTTTGGTCGCCAACGATGCAGGCGACAGCTTCGGCTGCGATTGGGCCGACTGGGCCGAGCCCCGTCTGGTGGGTGAGAAGGGGGAGATGAAGCTGACCGACCTGAAATGGAAGCGGGCAGAGTCGGGTTTCGGCAGCGTGCAGGTCAACAAGAACTGTGGCGGCCAAGAACTGAAGATCGATGACAAGTCAGTCGCCTACGGTATCGGTACGCATGCGAATTCGATCATCGCCTATGAAGTTCCCGCCGGCTACTCGCGTTTCAAGGCTCGCGCCGGCCTCGATAACGGGGGAATCAAGCAAGGCTGCGGCTCAACGGTCGTGTTCTCGGTATTCACCACCGAGCCGCCGACCCAGTTCGTAAGCACGGGTACTCCCACCGCCGCTGGCCGCGAAGCCGCCGACGCAGTCGGTTCGCTTGACGTGGCCGAAGGGCTCGAAGCTCAGCTCTTCTCGAGCGAGCCGGACATTTCGAACATCACCAGCATCGATATCGATCACGTCGGCCGCGTCTGGGCCTGCGAAGTGAAAAACTATCGCAAGTGGAACGGCAGCCGACCTGAAGGTGACCGCATCCTCGTCCTCGAAGACACCAACGGCGATAACAAAGCCGACAAAACCACGGTCTTCTATCAAGGCCGCGATATCGACTCAGCCCACGGCGTGTGCGTGCTGGGCAATCGCGTGATCGTCTCGGCCAACGACAAGGTGCTGAACTTCTACGACGACAACGGCGACCTGAAGAGTGACCGCAAGGAGGTCATGTTCAGCGGCATTAGCGGCACGCAGCACGATCACGGGATTCATGCCTTCGCCTTCGGCCCCGACGGCAAGTTGTACTTCAACTTCGGAAACTCAGGCGGCCAACTGAAGGACAAGGACGGCAAGACGATCGTCGACCTGGCTGGCAACGAGATCAACAGCAGCCGCAAGCCGTACCAGGAAGGGATGGTCTTCCGCTGCGATTTGGATGGCAGCAACGTTGAAACGCTCGGCTGGAACTTCCGCAACAACTGGGAAGTGGCCTTCGACAGCTTCGGTGGCCTCTGGCAGAGCGACAACGACGACGACGGCAACAAGGGCGTGCGAATCAACTACGTCTTCGAGTTCGGTAACTACGGCTATAAGGACGAATTCACTGGCGCTGGCTGGCAGCAGAAGCGCGAGAATATGGAGCAGGAAATTCCGCTCCGTCACTGGCACCTGAACGATCCGGGCGTAGTGCCGAACCTGATTCAGACCGGCGCTGGCTCGCCGACTGGAATCATCGTGTATGAAGGTAAGTTGCTGCCCAAGCTGTTCCACAATCAGCCGATTCACTGCGACGCTGGTCCGAACGTCTGCCGCGCTTACGTGAGCGAAAAAGCTGGCGCGGGCTACAAGGCCGAGATGGTCAACGTGCTGCACGGGGCTCGCGACAACTGGTTCCGCCCGTCGGACGTTTGCACCGCAGCGGACGGCTCAATCTTTGTCGCCGACTGGTACGATCCGGGCGTCGGCGGACATAACCAGCAGGAAGTCGACAAGGGTCGGATCTTCCGCGTCGCTCCGCCGGGCAGCAATTACTCGCCGCCCAAATTCGACTTCAGTAAGACCGAAGATTGCATCGAGGCGCTGAAGAATCCGAATCTGAGCGTGCGCTATATGGCGTTCACGTCGCTCCACAAAATCGGCGGCCGTGACGCGCTGCCGGCGCTTCTGAAGCTCTACAAGGAGTCGGACGACGATCGCGTAAAGGCCCGAGCGCTATGGTGCGCTGGCAAGCTGAAGCAGGATGGCGTTACAGCCAACAACGGCGAACTCGTCGTGGCCGATGCAGTGAAAGACGGCAGTCCCGATATTCGCATCGTCGGCATCCGCCTCGCGCGTCAGCTCGGCATGGATGTAACGAAGCTGAACCTCGCCAAAGACTCGGCCCCAGAAGTCCGCCGGGAACTGGCGATCGCTCTGCGTCACAGCAAATCCGCCGATGCCCCCAAGGTGTGGGCCGAACTGGCCTCGCAGCACGACGGCAAGGACCGCTGGTATCTGGAAGCCCTCGGAATTGGCGCGGGACTGAATTGGGATGCCTTCCTTGCCGCCTACCTCGAAAAGGTCGGCGACAACTGGAATACTCCAGTGGGTCGTGACATTGTTTGGCGCAGCCGCAGCAAGCAGACGCCCGCTCTGCTCGCGAAACTGCTGCTTGATGAGAAAACCTCGCCGGAAGAGCAGCCACGGCTGATGCGAGCCTTCGACTTCCTCTCCGGGCCGGAAAAGGATGCTGCCCTGAAGAGCATCCTTGAATAGCGAAGTAGAATAGACACCGTAGCCGGAAGCTAACAGCTTCCGGAGAGAAGCGAATACGCGTGGCTCTTGCGACAGAGCGCCACGCGTTTTGCTTTGTGGAAACGATCAGATCCAACTGTCGTTCTCCGGAAGCTGTTAGCTTCCGGCTAATAAGGCTGATGTATGGTTCGGTTTACGTTGTGCGTTGCGATCGCCTTTCTGCTGTCTGCGTCAGCTGGTGCTCAGGAAGTGTCATCGTTGCAGCGCGCGAAGGATCGGCTCAAAGTCCAGACGCTGGTTCGGCTGAAGCAGTTCGATCTGTCGGAAAAGCCTGAGCTGAAGGAAGCCGTTGCGCGGCACGTTTCTACGCTCCGTGGCACCGACGAATTCCTGGAACTCATCGGTCAGTTCCAGCTCACCGAGTACAAGGACGAACTGCTTGGCGTGATGATCTCGAAGTACGATGCGAGCCAGGGAGTCGAAGCAGCACGTCTATTGCTGAAACTCGGACAGCAGAAAGATCTCGCCGCAGCCATCGACTCCCCGGACGAGACCATTGCCGGCAAGGCGATTTCGGTCATCGGCCAGGTCGGCGATCCGGCGCTCAACGAGTTGTTGTTGCCGGTCATGGAGAATGGCGAGAAGAATGTCGCGATGCGTAGCGCTGCGCTCACCGCGATCGGACGCAATGGCCCTGGTCAGCAATTGCTGCTGGAGAGAGTGAAGGCTGGCAAGCTGCCGAAGGAACTGCAGTTCGCCGCCGCCAACGTGCTGCTCTCGTCGGCCGATGAAAAGATCAAAACCGAAGCGGGCAAGCACCTCACCCTTCCCGCCACCGCCGACAGCAAACCACTGCCGCCTGTGAGCGAGCTTGTGAAACGGCAGGGGGACGCGTCGCGGGGCAAGACTCTGTTCGCCGGAGTAGGCACCTGCGGCAAGTGCCATAAGGTGGCCGGCGAAGGGAAGGACGTTGGCCCCGATCTTTCTGAAATTGGCAGCAAGCTTTCGAAAGACGCGCTCTACGTTTCGATCCTCGATCCCTCCGCGGGCATCAACTTCAATTACGAAACGCACACGCTGCTGCTTGCCGACGGTACGGTGCTCAACGGCATCATTGTCAGCCAGACCGACGACGTAGTGACGCTGAAGACCGCGGAAGCGATTATCCGCAAGGTCCCGCGCGACGAAATCGAGGACATGAAGAAGCAGCCCATTTCGCTGATGCCCAATGATCTGCAGAAGACCCTCACGGCCGAGAATCTGGTGGACTTGGTCGAGTATCTGACCACGCTGAAAAAGCCCGGCGGGTGATCTCTTAGCGGAGAGCTAACAGCTCCCGGAGATTCCTCACGTTGACGCTGCTTTCACCTTGGATCGTCGCTGCAAACGACTTCACACATGGTGAGTCAATCCGTTGTTCTCCGGAAGCTGTTAGCTTCCGGCTAAGGGGGGCTGATGCGTATCGCACGGCGGTCGTTTCTGCGGGCCAGCACTGCGGCCGGTGCTTCCCTAGCCTTGGCTTCGAACAGCCTCAACGCTGAACCGCCATCGCTTTCAGGCGAAGAGCGCAAGCGGCGGTACAACCGCACTACCGAGACGGTCGCCCGGCAACTTGCCGCCATATACGGTCAGAAGCTGCAGTCGCTCTCTTACATTCCTTCGACCGCCGTGATTGGTCGCCTCCGTTTGGCTCAGTTGACGGGCGATAAGCAGACAGAGCGTCATTGCCTTGAACTCGTCGACGGACTGGCTCGCCAAATCGACAAACGCGACATCAAGAATGGCCCCGAAGCCGCCGGATTGCTGGTCTTCGCGGAAGTAGCGCCGCATGCTTCGCACGAAGCGGCCGCACGCAATCTCAGCATCCTGCGCCGGGTCGCGGATACGGCGATCGACGAGTCTGGCTCGCCGCGGCGGTTCATGTCTGGCCACAACGAGATGAGCGACAGCGTCTTCATGAGCTGCCCGCTGCTCGCGGCCTTCGGGAAGCTGACGGGCGAGTCGCGCTATTTCGACGCCTGCGAGAACCACTTCGACTTCATGCGTTCGCTCTGCGAGCGTGAGGATGGCCTGTATCGCCACTCGCCGCTCTGCGAAGCAGCCTGGGGTCGCGGCAACGGCTTTCCGGCACTTGGGTTGGCCATGTCGCTCGACTACCTGCCGCAGGAGCATGCCGCTTACGAGAAGTTCCGTGAGGCGGCCGACAAGCTCCTCATGGCGGTCCTGAAGTACGCCGATCCGATGGTGCATCAGGTGGTCGACCATCCGGAGAGCTACCAGGAGTTTTCGGGCACCGCGATGTGCGCCATCGCTGCGCTTACTCTGGAGAGACATCAATCGAAGGATGGGCCAAAGAACGAGGCGCGGGCCAGGTGGGTCGACGACGCCTGGCGGGAACTGAAGTGGCGAACAAGCGAGCAAGGGGAACTGATCGACGTTTGCGAAAGCACTGGCAAGCAGAAAACACTGGACGACTACTTCAAGCGGAAGGCGATCCGCGGCCGGGACGACCGAGGAGGTGCTTTCGCACTTCTGCTGGCGACAGAGCTAATGCAGCGACGATAGCTGAGATCCGCCGTCACAGCCGAAACCCATAAATTCGGCCCGAAAACCGCTCCTGACGCAATTCCCCCATTTGCTGTATAGTGCGGCCCAGCATGAGGCTGCATTTATGAATCGCATCCGCGCGTACGGACGCACGATAGTCGTTGTTATCGTCTTTCTGGTAGTCGCCTGGCTGCTGCATCGGCTGCTGGCCGAATACAAGCTGAGCGACATTCGCGCTAGCTTTGCCGAGATTCCCGGCTGGCGGATCGGCGTTGCGGTCGCTCTGACGATCCTCAACTACCTGGTTCTTATCGGCTACGACATCCTGGCAATTCGGGCGCTGCATCACCCGCTCGATCTGAAAAAGATTGCCCTCGCGTCGTTCACCGGCTGGGTGACCAGCAACAACTTCGGCGCGCTGCTGGGTGGAACGAGCGTCCGCTACCGGCTGTATTCGACGTGGGGTCTGACAACCGCCGATATTGTGAAGCTGGTGCTGATTGTCGGCGTGGCGTTCTGGATCGGGCTGTTTGCCGTCGCCGGTATCGTGTTTTTGATCGAGCCGGTCGAGATTCCGGCCCATATCAACCTGCCGCTTCGCGACATTCGCATGATCGGCGGGCTGCTGCTGGCCATAACCGTCGGCTACTTGCTGGCCACAGCGATCCGCCGCAAGCCGCTCACCTATCGGGGCGTGCAGTTTCAGTTGCCGTCCTTTCCGGTGGCGCTGGCGCAAACCGTGGTGGCCGCAACGGACATGACCATCGCCGCCGCAACCGTGTACGTGCTTCTACCCGAAGATATCGGCATCAGCTTGCCGAAGTTCTTGCCGATCTACCTGCTCGCCATGGTCGCTGGAGTTTGCAGCCATGTGCCAGGCGGCCTGGGTGTCTTGGAGTTAGTGATTCTCTCGTTCATGCCCGATGAGTCGAAGTCGGGAGTACTGGCCGGTGTTCTTGCATTTCGTGCAGTCTACTATCTGATGCCGCTCGTCCTGGGCATGGTGCTGCTGGTCGTCAACGAGATCGCACTCACCGGAGTGGCGAAGCATAAAGCCTGGGGAGAAGTTGGCCGCTGGGTGAACAGCAGTCTGCCGCTCGTACTTGCTGGCTCGACCGTGGCATGCGGCCTGGTGCTGCTCTTAAGCGGCTCGACGCCGCCGCTCTCGGGTCGTCTGGCGGCGCTCGCCGAGCGAGTACCGCTGGAACTCGTCGAAGCAGCGCACTTTTTAGCTAGCCTGGCTGGGATCAGTTTGATCCTCGCAGCGCGCGGACTGCAAAAGCGGCTGGATGCGGCCTGGTGGCTTGCCATTTCGCTGCTTGGGCTGGGAGTTGTCTGTTCGCTGCTGAAAGGGCTCGACGTCGAGGAAGCAGCGCTGCTTACCATGGTTCTCCTCGGCTTGATTGCGAGCCGACGCCGGTTCTATCGCCAAGGGTCGCTCATCCATGAGAGATTTACCCCCGGCTGGATCGCCACGATTGCTCTCGCCGTGATGTGCAGCGTTTGGCTCGGCCTGTTCGCCCATAAGCACGTGCCATATTCGCCCAATCTGTGGTGGGAGATGGCATTTCACCGCGACGCGCCACGCGTGCTGCGCGCAACGGTCGGGGTGGTCGGCTTGCTGCTGATTTTTGCAGTGGGCCGATTGATGGCGCCGCGCAAACACCTGCCTCCTGTCGCGACTCCCGAGGAAATCGAGCGAGCAGCGGCAATCGTTGCTGAAACCAACGCGACGTGGCCGAACCTGGCACTACTCGGCGACAAGACGCTACTGTTCAGCGACGACGGCAAGGCCTTTATCATGTACGGCGTGCAGGGTCGTTCCTGGGTCGCAATGGGCGATCCCGTCGGCCCGTCGGCCTCAGCCGCGGAGCTCGTTTGGAAGTTCCGCAAACAGTGCGACGGCTACGCCGGTTGGCCGGTCTTCTACGAAGTCAGCCAGCAAACGCTTCACCTGTATCTCGACCAAGGCTTTACACTGCTCAAGCTGGGCGAAGAAGCCCGCGTGAACCTGGCGACATTCAACCTCGAAGGGCCCTCGCGCAGCAAACTGCGCCAGACGATCAGCCGCGGGAAGCGCGACCAGCTCTCCTTTGAGGTGTTGCCACGTGAAGCGGTCGAGCCGCTGCTGCCGGAGTTGAAGGAAATCTCCGATGCCTGGCTCGAGCACAAAGAAGCCTCCGAGAAAGGCTTCTCGCTCGGCTTCTTCGACGAGGACTATCTCCGGCGATTTCCGCTCGCCGTGGTGCGGCAGGGCGAAAGGATCATCGCCTTCGCGAATCTCTGGAGCGGCGGCAAGGAAGAGCTTTCCATCGACCTGATGCGCTACACAAAGGACGCACCTCCGAGCGTGATGGAGTATCTGTTCCTCGAGTTGATGCTCTGGGGCAAAGCGCAGGGCTACGGCTGGTTTAACTTGGGGATGGCCCCACTCTCAGGGATCGACGACCGTCCGATGTCGCCGCTGTGGAACCGTGCGGCCGGGGCCGTCTTCCGCTTCGGGGACCACTTTTACAGCTTCCAGGGACTGCGACAGTACAAGGAGAAGTTCACCCCGGAGTGGCGGTCGAAATACATCGCCTCGCCTGGCGGACTGACTTTACCGCGGGTGCTGACCGACGTCACGCTGCTGATCGGCAGAAAGCGACCGCAAGACGGTTAGGCGGTCGGTGCCTTACTGCACCCTAAGTGCTAATCGTTCGTCTCAGGCGCGATAATTTTGATTGGAGGAGCACTCATCGCCTCCTTCAGCTCTTCGCGCACCACGGCCAATTCTGGCGGTGCGTCGATCCCGATGCGCACGCCACCGTTCGTGACGCGCACGACGGTCACCGCGATCTGGTCGCCGATAAGAATCCGTTCTCCGACTTTGCGGCTAAGCACGAGCATGGGGTCGTTCCTTGTAGAAGGCGCACAATCGCCCCAGAACGTCAACGCCCGAAACGCTAGCACAGGCGGCAAAGTCACGCAAGCGGGTGCGGAGGTGAAGCCCTTCAGCCGGCCCATAACGCGGGCCGGAGAAACCGCTCGAGGTTTGTGATTTTCACAGAATCGGTCGGGCCGGACCGGCGATGGACAGCCCACTCGCCATTCTCCGGAAGTTGTTAACTTCCGGCTACTAGGCGTAGGCGGCGTTGGCTGCGGCGATGCCGGCTCCGTGGTCGAACTTGTACTTCTGCTCGGCAAGCAGTTGTTCCAGCGCGGAAAGGAACAACAGCACATTCGCCGGTCGCGAGCCGTAGCCCATCAGTCCGATTCGCCAGACCTTGCCTTTATAAGCCCCCAGGCCGGCGCCGATCTCGATCCCGAACTTCTGCAGCAGGCCGGACCGGACGGCCGCGTCGTCCACACCATCAGGGACCAGCACGGCGTTGAGCTGAGGCAGGTTGTGCCCCTCCTGGGCCGCGTATTTGATTCCGAGCGCCGCCAGCCCAGCGCGGAGGGCCTTGTGATTGCGCAGGTGGCGAGCGAAGCAATTGTCGAGACCCTCGCCGAGCACCAGACGAAGAGCCTCGTAGAGGGCATACGTCATGTTGATTGGGCCCGTGTGATGGTACACGCGGTTCTGCCCCCAATAATTGGCGAGCATCGATACGTCCAGGTACCAGCTTTGCACCTTCGTCTTTCGCTGCTGTATTACTTCCATCGCTCGCGGACTGAACGAAACCGGCGCCAGGCCCGGCGGGCAGCTAAGACACTTCTGCGTGCCACTGTAAATTGCATCGATCTGCCAGGCATCGACTTCCACGGGCACCCCGCCCAGGGCAGTCACAGCGTCCACGAGCAACAATGCTCCAGCGTCGTGGACCGCTTTCGAAATCTCCTCGAGCGGTTGCCAGGCACCGGTAGAGGTCTCGGCCAGCACAATGCCGACGACCTTCGGTTTGCTGGCGAGTGCCGTCTTCAAATCGTCGACAGTGAACACTTCCCCCCAGGGCCGTTCGACCTTGGTGACCTCGGCCCCAGCCCGCTGGGCGACGTCGACCATTCGACCGCCGAATACGCCGTTCACGCACACGACCATCGAGTCGCCCGGCTCGATCAGGTTAACCACCGTCGCTTCCATCCCGGCCGAGCCCGTGCCGCTAATTGCCATCGTCATTGGGTTCTGCGTGCGAAACACCTCGCGTAGCATCGCCTGCAGACCATTCATCGTCTCGAGGTAATAAGGGTCGAGATGCCCAACCGTCGCTTTGGCCAGCGCCTGCAGCACACGCGGGTGCGTATCGCTCGGACCGGGCCCCATCAGAGTGCGAATCGGAGGATGAAGTTCGGGAGCGATGAAGGTCACGCGAGAGGGCTCCGGATAACTGGCACAATCCGCCTAACCGGTTTTGCAAGACGCAGTCAGCGGCTGAATCGAGACATGCAAGGGCCCGATTGTTCTACACTTGCGCAGCCTCTTTTTCCAGCCGCGGAAACGCCCGCTCATGGTCCCTCAACAGCCGAGCCTCGGATCGCGCAAGTACCTGCTAACTTTCGGGCGATCGCGCGCGAAGTGGATCCTGCTCGCCGGACTGGCTGTCGTGGGATCGATCGTCGCGTGGGGCAGGGGACAGCTCCCCGAGAGAGAGCACCAGGCACCGACAGCTGGTGTGTCCGGAGCAGGCGAGAGCGAAGGTCCGGGTGGTGGCAATGCCCAAAAGACCGCCCCAGATCTGCAACTCTACCGCGAAGTGGTTGCCGAAGTTCGCGCTGGCGGCGATTACTACAACGTGGCGCGGCAGCGAATTCCCAGCTTCGGCTTTCCGATCCACTCGCCACTGAATTGGCGGCTGCCGACCTATGCCTGGCTCTTTGCCCGATTGCCGGGACCGCTATCGATTCAAGCCGCCCTGGTCCTGCTGTCGATCGCTGCCCTGGCAATGGCGTTTATCGCCGAAAAACGACGCAGTGGGCCGTTCGGTGCCGCATTCCTTGTCTTACTGCTGTTCGGTGTCGTGCGCTGGTCGCTAGATGGCGAGGCCTTTTACACGCAAGAGGTTTGGGCCGCGACTTTGATCCTGATTTCGCTCAGTGCCTATATGCTCAACCGACCCACGGCCGCGATTATTACGGGATGCGCGGCGCTCATGTTGCGCGAGCTCGCGTTACCATACTGCGTTGCCGGAATGACGGTCGCTGTTGTTGGCCGCCGCTGGAAAGAGTCGGCTGGATGGGCGCTCGGGATCGGATTGTTCTTCTGCTTCTACGCCTGGCATATTGGCCAGGTCCGCGCGCAACTCGCGGACATCGGAACGGCTGGCGGAACCGATATGGGGCAGTGGCTCCGACTCGGCGGACTCGACTTTGTGCTGCTCACCGAGCGGATGAACGGTCTGTTCTTCGCAGCCCCGGCCCTCGTCCTATGGCTCTACCTACTTGGATCGCTCATGGGTCTTGCGTCTCGCAGCGATACCGGCAGCCGAGTCGCCTGTCTGGCCGCAGTTCTCTACTTGCTTGCTTTCGCGGTCGTGGGTCGCCCGGAGAATTTTTACTGGGGGCTGATGTACGCACCGCTTCTGCCGTGGGGAATTGTTGCGATACTCAATCGCATAGTCAGTCGCGACCACGGGCGAGATTCAAATGAATTTTCAAATGTCGCTCCTTCAGGGCTCTCTTCGCTGTTGGTTCGCTGAGCCCGTGGGCTTACGCCGCACGGCTAGTGAATGCCGCCGCGGCGCGGCGCAGAGTTCCCCGAAGTCGGCAAAGCTTAAGTAGAGAACGCTAGGGCAGATACTGCTGCGGGTTCTCATCCGCCATGTTGAAGTAGTAATCGATATCGTAGGTGATCGTCTTTTTGCATTGAGCTCGGAACCTGGATGCGCGTTGGTCCAACCCACGGGCTTTGTACAAGGCGTACACATCGCGGGGCAGGGACGACGAGTAGTAGCTCGGCGCGCCCTCCTTTCCGCTGGCGGGGTGCTCTAGTGCCTCCAGCACCGGTTGCAAGCGGCTCGACTGCAATTCCTTGGCCGATTGCCGCTGGGCATAGCGGAGCAGTAGGTCGAAGCTGACGCCCCAGGGTACCTGGCCGCCCCACCAGTTCTCGGGTTCATGATGCTTCCGAATGTTGTCCGCCAGTTCCTCCAGGAATTCTTCCGGATGCTCCTGCGCCAGCGCATTGATGAATAGCGGACGAAACTGTGGATGCTGCAACTTGGCCCGCAGCACATCCCCGCTCTTTTCTGCTTTGAAGGAGAGCAGGCTCATAGCCGCGGCCTGAGAAACCGACGAGTCCTGGTCATCGACCAATGTTCCGAGCAGCGGAAGCAGATCTTCCATGCGTCCGTAACCGATCGCTTGGGCAACACTCTTCCGCAACCGCGAATCGCTGTGCTTCGCCAAGGTGGTAAGAACATTGCGATCAGCTTCCTTGGGAAAGTCTGAGAGCAATACGACTGCTGCAGCTTGAATTCGAGGTACGCGATCTTCGAGCCAGCGGAGCACAAGCTTGAGAACTTCGGGCTCATCGGCTCGGCCGAGCGCACGCAGGGCAAGTTCGCGTGTCTCAATCGGTCGATCGCTGTCGACGATCTCGGCCAATTCCCGCCAGTAACTTTTCCCGCCCAGGTTGGCGGACTTGTCGGTAGAGCTGCCGATACCGGGCAGATGTCCGTCACCGATGGTCACCAGCCAAAAGGCGCTCGTCTCGGAGGAAAAGTAGGGATTGCCACAACCCAGAACGCGCAGAACTTCGCGAGCAAGCTCTTCATCTTTGTGATTGCTCAGCGGCTGCAACACATCCAGAACATTCTGCCGATCAAAGTCGCCCAGTTGGTCGTAAGCGCCGCCGCTGAGTCGGTCGAGATGCTGAATCGCATACCGAACGTCTTCGCCTTTTTCGCTCGTCAGCAGCTTCGTCAACTCGAGCCAATAAGCTCGCTTCAGGCTGTCGCCTACATGAGGTGAGGCATTCAGAGTGAGCAGCTGGCCCTGATCTTCTTGGGAGCGGTGGTTTTTCCAGATCTGCCGGTAGACGCCCGATTCGTCCGTGGCGTCTGCCGCGAGGATGTAACTGCGGCCGATCTCGAATTGGTACCACTGCGGCATGAAGAAGGCCGGCTGTTCCCCCTCAGCGGCCGGAGCATAGTGGCGGAAGCGTATGGACTCTGGCAGTTCCTCGCCACGCACTACCGAGATGACGCGCGCTTCAGTCTCGACCGGCCGATAGCCAACAACCTTCTCGAACCAAGGGTCGTCAACCGGCTTTGTGGCCGTCACTTGCACTTTGACAACCACGTCGGCTTCCGCTTCCAGCTTGTCGAGTGGAAGGGAATGCGCAACGGGATAGGCGAGCGAAGGGCAGGCAGAGGTCGCGACGGTCAAGAACAACACCAAGAACGTGACTCGGCTGTGCATTGCCAAAGCTCCTCGGGGCGTAACTGGGCACCTTTAGGCGAAAGCTTAGAGAATGGCCGCCCACAGACTTACGACGAGCCGCATGAGCAGATGGTTTCCCGCAGCCTAACGTTTGTCTCCCCCTCCGCGCACGAATTGGGGCGTTTACAATCGGCCAAATGTTGAGGGAGCACGAAATTGAAGTTCGGGTCCGTTACCAGGAGACTGATGGCCAAGGGCGGGTCCACCATGCGAACTATCTGACCTGGTTTGAGCTCGCCCGTGTGGAAATGCTGCGGGCAGCGGGGATTAGCTACAAGCAGATCGAACAGGATGGCTTGCTGTTGGTCGTGGCGGAAATGCACTGCCGGTACTATCTGCCCGCTGAGTTCGACGACTTGCTAAAGGTCCGAGTCACAACGATTCGGGCCAAGGGAGCGCGAATCGAGCACCGGTATCTGGTCCAACGAGGGTCAGAATTGCTGGTCGACGCGACGAGCACGATCGCTTGCATCGACCGCACTGGCCGAGTCACTCGTCTCCCGGTTTGGCTGCGGCTGGACGCTGACTCCCCACCGGAGGACTAGATGGCTGGACCAGGCCCCGGGTGTTTTCGCCGAATCTTCACATTACGTTAACAATCCACTGTTACCGTGCAGGCGTTGCTATCAGAGAGAATTTGGACGCAAAGAGAGAACACTTAGGAATTTGCAGCAATGAGCATGGGCTATTCACGACGTCTGGCCATGTCGGCAATCGTCGCCGGCGGACTCGCGTTGGTATGGGGATGTACCAAGAGTGACACAGGTTCCGATTCTCGATATCCGCAAGGATCGCAGGGTGCGGCGGTTGTTGAGACCCAAGGACTCGACGGCCTGTCGGGAACCGTAGCTATCGACGGGTCGAGCACGGTGTTCCCGGTTACCGAAGCGGTAGCCGAGGAGTTTCAGAACGCTACGCAGGGCGCGGTGAAGGTGACCGTCGGAATTTCTGGCACCGGCGGCGGCTTTAAGAAGTTCACCCGCGGCGAAATCGACGTGGCCGACGCTTCGCGACCGATTCTCGACAAAGAAATGGCCGCTGCGAAGGAAAACAACATCAAGTATATCGAGCTACCAGTGTGCTTTGACGCACTGACTGTCGCAGTGCATCCCGAAAACGATTGGGCTGACACCATCACGGTGGCCGAACTCAAGAAGATCTGGGCGCCGGAAGCCGAGGGCAAGATCACCAAGTGGAGCCAGGTTCGCGATGGCTGGCCGGACGAAGAAATCGTTCTGTTCGGCGCCGGAACCGATTCGGGCACCTTCGTCTACTTCACCGAAGCCGTCGTCGGCAAAGCGAAGTCGAGCCGGGGCGACTTCACCGCCAGCGAAGACGATAATACGCTCGTGCAGGGTATCGAGGGAAGCAAATATGCTCTCGGCTACATTCCTTACGCCTATTACGAATCGAACAAGCAGCGGCTGAAGGCCCTGAAGATCGACAACGGCGACGGTAAGGGAGTGGCGCCGACGTCGGCAACCGTGATTGACGGCACTTATCAGCCACTGTCCCGCCCGCTGTTCATCTATGTCAGCGACAAGTCGGTTGCCCGACCGGAGGTCGAGAAGTTTGTTGAGTTCTACATCAACAACGCGACGGCGCTGGCGACCGAAGTGAAGTACGTCCCGCTGCCGGAGGACGCTTATCCGCTCGTGATGAAGCGATTGAAGGACAAGACGACTGGCACTGCCTTCGGTGGCGTGCCCGAAGTGGGTGTCTCGGTGAAAAGCATCCTCGAACGCAAGCCGGTCGAGTAAGTGACTGCGACGATTGCTCGATTTTCGTCAGCCGGCCGCAGTTTCTGTTACCGGCCGGCCTGCTGGTAGAAGGGTTTGATTGAGTCAAGCAACCGCTGAGCGCCGTTTCGCCCGAGTACGTCCCCGCCGCGAAAAAACGAGCGGGGCACGTCGGCGTCGCGATCTGCGCGAGAAGGGAATCGGCTTCCTCTTATTCCTGGCAGGCGCGTCTTCGATTCTGGTGACCGCGGCGATTGTTTTCGTACTCGTCTACGAATCGATTGAGTTCTTCCGGCATGTCTCGCTGGTTGAATTCTTCACGGAAACTCGCTGGACTCCGCAGTTTGCCAACCCTAAGTACGGCATTTTGCCACTTATCTGCGGCACGCTGATGACTACGGCAGTGGCGCTCTCGGTGGCGCTGCCGATTGGGACGGTCGTCGCTCTCTATCTGAGCGAATTCGCTCCGTTTCGGCTGCGCGAGATCATCAAGCCCGCGCTGGAACTGCTCAGCGCCGTACCGACCGTGGTCTACGGCTATTTCGCGTTGCAGTTCGTGATGCCGGCGCTAAAGCAGGTGATTCCGGGCTTGCCCACGTTCAACATGCTGAGCGCGGGCATCGTGATGGGGATCATGATCATTCCGTACGTCAGTTCGCTCAGCGAAGATGCGATGCGATCGGTTCCCATGCTGCTGCGCGAAGGCTCGTATGCTTTGGGTGGCAATAAGTTCATCACCGCGCTGAATGTTGTGGTTCCGTCGTCCCTTTCCGGCATCGGGGCGGCCTACATTCTTGGCATTTCGCGGGCGATTGGCGAAACCATGATCGTCGCCATTGCAGCCGGAATGCAGCCGAATCTGACGCTCGATCCCACCGAGCCAGCAGCGACGATGACGGCCTACATCGTGCAGGTCAGCCTCGGCGATTTGCCGCACGGATCGATCGGTTACCAGTCGATTTTTGCGACCGGCTTTTTGCTCTTTTGCATGACGCTCGCCTTCAACGTCGGCGGCCACATTCTGCGACGCAGGTTTCATCAGGCGTATTAAAGATGCAGGACGTCGGTTCGTTCATTCGCTTCCGCAAGCTGCAAGACCGCGTGTTCAACGTGGTCGGCATGCTTTGCACGCTCGTCGGCATCTTGACGCTCGTGGTGCTGCTCGGCGATTTGCTGATCGACGGCCTGCCGCGGATCGATTGGCAGTTTTTGACGTCGTTTCCATCCCGATTTGCGCAGCGGGCGGGCATCTTGTCCGCAATCGTGGGCACCATCTGCGTGATGATCGTCACCATGACCCTTGCGGTACCGCTGGGCGTAGCGGCGGCGGTGTACCTCGAGGAGTATGCGCCGCGCAATCGAATCACGACGATCATCGAGATCAACATCGCCAACCTCGCCGGCGTGCCATCGATTATTTACGGCCTAATGGCGCTGGGCATCATCGGCCTGTTCTCGTGGTTCGAAGCATCGCTGCAAAAGGGAACGGGCTGGCAACTGACGATCAATCCTGGACGCAGCATTCTGACAGCCGGCATCACGCTCGGTCTGCTCGTGTTGCCGATCGTGATCGTCACGACTCGCGAAGCCCTGCGAGCCATTCCCAATGCGATTCGCGAAGCCTCGTACGCTGCGGGCGCCACCAAATGGCAAGTGATCCGTTACCACCTGTTGCCATACTCACTGGGCGGCATCGCGACCGGCACGATCATCGCCATGTCGCGTGCGATCGGCGAAACAGCGCCGCTGATCACGATCGGCGCCCTCACGTTCATCGGCTTTTTGCCGCCATCGCCGGTGAAGTCGTCGCCGCCGTTCGTCAGCTTCGAGTGGCTCGGGTCGCAGTTCACCGTGCTGCCGATTCAAATGTTCAACTGGGTCAGCCGGCCGACCGAAGATTTCCACCGCAACGCGGCCGCGACGGGCTTGGTGCTGATCGCGTTCACGCTGACGATGAATGCCGTTGCTATCGTTGTGCGATATCGCCTCCGCCGTAAACTGAAGTGGTAACGCCGGGGGACCTTATGCAGCCGCAAAGTGTGTCGCCGCTCCCGCCGCCCGTCCGACATTCGGCCTCACCGATGGCATTATCCCGACCCTACTATGTACCTGAGAGCGAGACGCCAGACGCCGATCGGCCGCTCAAGGCCGAAGTTCGCGATCTGAGATTTTTCTACGGCGAAAAAGAGGCGCTCAAGGGCATTAATCTGCCGGTGCCAAACAACACGGTGACCGCGCTGATTGGCCCCTCCGGCTGCGGCAAGAGCACGCTCCTGCGCTGCTTCAACCGGATGCACGATCTGTACCCAGGCAATCGCTACCAGGGACAGATCATCCTCTACCCCAGCAAAGTCGACATTCTCAGCCCGACCGTCGATCCGATGGAAATGCGGCTGCGGACCGGCATGGTGTTTCAAAAGCCGAATCCGTTCCCAAAGTCGATCTTTGAGAATGTCGCTTATGGGTTGCGGTTGCGCTTCGTGCGCGATCGCCAGGTGCTTGCCGAAAAGGTGGAGAAGGCACTGCAGTCGGCCGCCCTCTGGGACGAAGTGAAGGACCGCCTGCATCAGTCGGCGTTCAAGCTTTCCGGCGGCCAGCAGCAGCGATTGTGCGTGGCTCGTGCATTAGCGACCGATCCAGAACTGCTGCTGCTCGATGAGCCGACGTCGGCACTCGACCCGATCGCCACCAGCCGGATCGAGGATATGATTTTCTCACTCAAGGAGCAGGTGACGGTGCTGATCGTCACCCACAACATGGAGCAGGCCGCTCGGGTGGCCGACTACACCGCGTTCATGTACCTCGGCGATCTGATCGAACGGGGCGCCACTTCGCAGATTTTTCAAACGCCGAAGAACCAGCTTACTGAGAAGTATCTGACCGGCGGATTTGGGTGATCGTTTTACTCATTCCGCGGCTCCGCCTCAGCAGCCCTGCGCGAAGAGTCTGCCACCGCGCCAGAAAGTAGCCGGTGGCGAACCGCCACCGGGCCGCCCCGCGCGAGGATACCGCAACTGCGGGGCGAGCCCGGAGGCAGTTCGCCTCCGTCTGCTTTCGATAGCGATCGGAGGCCCTTCGCGAGGAATCTCCGGCACGTGTTACGTGCCGGCTAAGCCGGATGTATCAAACCGCCCGTAGCTTGGTCACGCGGCCAGTCGCGACCCACTCGACCACGAAGATGTTCCCGTCGCGATCGAAGCACGCATCATGCGGATGCACAAACCGCCCGGCCTGCCATTGCTGCGGCTGGCCGCGCATCTTGAAACCGTCGAGCGCCTGCTTCGTCCACTCCGGATCGTAGCCGAGGTGGGTGATCAGGTTGTTGTCCTTGTCGAGCAGCGTGACGCGGGCATGCAGGTCCGGCACAAGGAGTACATCGCCGCGAATGTCGAAATGGGCTGGGAAGCTCAATCCCTCCACGAACTTGAGATGCTCGCCGTCGAGCGTGAAGTACTGCAGCCGCGCATTCGCCCGATCCGCAACCACGAGCGACGGTTCGCGTCCCGGCCGGTTGTCGAGCATGATGCCGTGCGGCGTCTGCATCTTGCCCGGCTCCTTTCCAGCGCCGCCCCAGGTGCGGACCCATTTCGCGTCTTTGTCATACTGGTGGATGTAGTGAGAGCCGTAGCCGTCGGCGATGTAAAAACCACCATCCGGCCCAAACGCCACGTTCGTCGGCACAAATTTTTGGGTGGGGGCGGTGTAGACGTTGGCTTCCTCGGGCTTGTGCTTCACCCAGACCTTCTCGCCCTTCAAGTTGGTCTTCGCAACCAGGTTGTTCTTCACGTCGCACAGATAGAGAAACTCCTCGCCACCTTCCTTGCGAATGTCGATGCCGTGGCCACCGCCGTGATACTCGCTGCCAAATGAACGGACAAATTTGCCCTCGGGATCAAACACCACGATCGCATCCATCGGCTCTTTGGCCGTCGAGCGATGCTTGATGTAGATCAGGCCGGCCTCGTCGATCGCCACGCCATGTGTTTCGCCCCACTGGATACCCTGGGGCAGTTCGCCCCAGCCGTGTTCGCACTCGTAGGTATGCTCGCCGCTGCCAACAACAGCGGGCTTGCCGCCGGCCTTGTCCTGGGCACCGAGAATGGTTGGTCCGAGCTGAGTGGCCGCGGCTGCGGCGGCCGACGCCTTGAGGAACGTGCGGCGGGTGGAAGAAGTGCTTGTTGACTGAGAGCGTTTGTTCGTCATGGGGAGAGTGCTGTTTCAAGTGAAAGGTATAGAAAAAACGGATCGGACCGGTACGGATGCTGACTCGGCAATTTGTAGCCAGTGCTGAATACTCCCGATTAGTACTACCGACTTCCGCTCCGCCGAAATCATGCACCAGGTGCACTTCAATAGCAAGCTGTTGCGGCGGCAGATTCAAACGCCACGCTGCCGCCGGTGCTGCAGAATATAGGCAATCGCCTGGGCGACTGTTTGAATGCGAGCTGCGTCCGTTTCGGGAATGTTGAGGTCGAATTCCTCTTCCAAGGCCATGACGAGCTCGACGGAATCGAGCGAATCGGCGCCTAGCTCCTTCAGATGAAGGTCAGGCGAGATTTTATCCTGGCCAACGCCGAGATGTTCACTAAAGAGCCTCTGCAGGGCCTGGCGCACTTGCCGGCTTTCAGTCGCACCGAATAGCAGCGGTTGGTCATCCATCACTGCAAACCAGAGGAGACCGCCGCAGTTCGGGCAGGGGGCATCTCCAGTTGGAATCGAAGGTTCGATCTGTATGTCCGCGCCGCAAAGCGGGCACTTGTTGGGCGAGCCTTCCGGGGTGCGTGAAGAGACGGTCGGCATGGCAGTGATGTTAGCCGTTTTAGCACACGAGGCAGAAGTCACTGGCGATTGTTCCGCGCCGGCTACGCGGACTCGAGGCGGTCAATGGCTTCCTGCACCGCATCAAAACCCTGGGCGAGTGCCTGGCGATACCAAAACAGCGCCTGCTCGCGGTCGGGTTCCAGCCCCTTTCCGAACTCGTAGCACTCGCCGAGCTGAGCCTGGCAGCTTGGTTCGCCCATTTCGGCCGCCCGCTGGTACCAGCGAACTGCTTCGGCCTGATCCTGCCGGACTCCTTCGCCGTTTTCGTAGCACTGGCCGACCATCCCCATTGCGAATGGATAGCCTGCGTCGGCTGCCTGGCGAAAATGCCGGGCAGCGAGTTTAGAGTCGGGGTGCACACCGACGCCGTTCGCGTAGCAGTAACCGAGAAATGTAATGGCAGGCGGATAGCCCTTGTTTGCGGCGGCTTCGTACCAGGCGAACGCCGCCACGGGGTTCGCAAGTCCCAACTCGCCGCGTCGCAGGCGCTGCGCGAGCTCAAATTGGGCTTCGACGTTTCCATCGGTCGCCAGTTTCTTAAGCGAGTCGGAATCGAGCTGCTCAATTACCAGCTCCGGATCTGCCGGGCTGGCGATCGCATCGCGATATTGCTCGATGCTGGTCTGCAGCGAGTGAGCCAGCTTGCCGACTGCCTGCAGAATAGGGCCGCCGTCTTCGCTCGCATCGACAAAGAACCATTCGATCACAAACTTGAGTGTTCGGCCCAACTGCGTATCGTATCCGACCGGTGGCAGGGCCAGCGCTCGCATCTGCACGTGGTCGCCGCTCCGCGACAAATCTCGCACCCACCACGCCAGGAACTCGAGCGCCACCCAGCCGGTGCGCGACTGCTCGAAGACGATTGTCGCCGTGACGAGCGACTCGTCCTTACGCCCACCCTTCGTACGGCGGATCAAGGCATGCGGCAGATCGGCGAATTCGCCGGGTAGGGAGAGGACGTGAACACTCAAATCCTCGATGCGCTGCACGCCGAGTTCGACCGTCCGCACGCCGTGAAGACTTGCGATGGCGTCGTGAAGTCGCTGAACGGGGTCGGGGTACATGAATTTCGGATTTTTGGATTTATGATTCCGGATTTCAGATCGTGACGTCGGCAACGCACGGCAGCAGCGGCCGGTTCCTCGATAACTGAACCGGTATAATGTAGCGAACCGCCACTGCGTTTCCTTCCGTTTTCGGATCAGTCCTTACATGGCACACGTGTTCATTCCGCCGCAGCTGCGCGATCTGACTAGTGGGGCAGGGAAGGTGACTGCCGAGGGGACGACCGTGCGCGAGGTAGTCGACTCGCTCGAAGCTCAATATCCCGGCATTCGCGACCGCCTTTGCCGCAGCGGTGAGTTGGCCCCGGCCCTCCAGGTGTCGGTCGACCACGTAATGAGCCAGCGTGGCCTGCGGGCTAAGGTTGCTCCGAACAGCGAGATCCACTTCTTGCCGGCCTTTGGTGGTGGATAGCTACTTACTGAGCGAGTGTCAGACCTCGCTTTTGTCCTGAGGTACGACGTGTCAAAGTTCGACTACAGCTGGCTCATTCTGCTCCGTCGGCTTACGCCTGCCGAATATGGCAAGTGGGAGGGATTGCGGTCTGAGGTGACCGAAGGGGACGAGATCTGGGAGTACGAGTGCTCCGAGTCCGATCAACATCCGCTCGGCGGAACGGCTGGCGTAGCATTGAAACGTGGTGACGCGGTCGTAGGCCATGTCGTAACGCGGCAAACCTTTTTTCGCTGAAGTGCTTGGTCCCAAATTTCGCGACGAATGCCATAGTGGAAGGCAATTGTGTCCGGGTCTTGGCCAAGCAACCGCCAACTGAGAAAGGCGTCCGACTCGCCGGTGCGCACTGCGACCAGCCCGCGCTGGAGCGTCTCCAGCCGCGGCTCAGCCGATGTCGGCGCAACGAACGCCAGGCTGGTTATGCCGCTCAAACAGACAATCAAGACGCGGTAGGCAACCGGTATGTGAGAACCGACGTAGGCCAAAGCCACGACTTGACAACTATTGTAAAGTTATATATAAATCAACGCATCACTCCTCGCCGCCGACCGGTGACGTGGAGCGGTTCGCTGCTGCGCGGATGGCGGCCAGCGTTCTTTGACAATTGGGTTGTCGACCAAGGTGTTTTGCGTTCGCGCAAGTGTTGTATTTGATCACTCGCGAGCCAGCATTCACGCGCCGCGGTTTGCTCAGAAACGACGTGCGAAGTGTTATGAAACACCGCGGCCCACCCCTAGTAGAACTTGCTACGGAGGGGTCGCGCAAGGGGTTGTGAAGCCAGGAGCCAAAAACGCCGCAAATCGCTGGGGAATCACCGGTTAGTACAAAGCGATGAAGTGCGCAAGGGGTTGTATTTTGCGCTCTAGTAACCGGTCGAGGCCATCCCTGCGAATCATGTCAGAAGTGTTGTGAGACGATCGCGACGTTCGGCACGCGATCCTCACACAACGAGAACGAAAAGGTGTTGTGAAGAGTCGCCCCAGGCGGACGCTTCTGAGAAGCGTCGCTAACCAGGTAGCTCCCTTTGCCTCTTCGCCCCTTGGCCCTCCCGCCTACATCACCGAGAAGTAGTTTTCGACGGCGTAGTCGAAGAACTCTGGGTTCATGCTCAGCGGCAGCTTTTGGTAGAGGCAGTGATTGCGGACCTGCATGAGCAAGTCGCGCGGCTGGCAGGCGCGGTACGGGCGGTTGACTCGCTTGTAGTGCCGTTCAATCAGGTAGTCGATCGCTTCCTGATTGTACTCGAAGCCCAGTTTTGGGCTCATGAACTTGAAGAGCTCGCGGAACTCATTTTCGGACGGGTCGAGCACTTCGATCTTGTACGGAATACGGCGGAGGAACGCTTCGTCGACCAGTTGCTTCGGCTGCAGGTTGGTCGAGAAGACGATGAGCTGGTCGAACGGGACCTGAATCTTCTTGCCGTTGGGCAGGTTGAGGAAGTCGAATCGCTTTTCAAGCGGCACGATCCAGCGGTTGAGCAGTTGGTCGGTGCTCATCTTCTGGCGGCCGAAGTCGTCGATCACGAGCGTTCCGCAGTTGCTCTTGAGTTGCAGCGGGGCTTCGCTGATGCCGGTCGAGCGGTTGAGTGTGACTTCGAGCGAGTCCATCGTGAGTTCGCCACCGACGACGATCGTCGGCCGGCGGATGCGGACCCAGCGGCGGTCGATGCGCGATTGATCGAGCAGGCCGGTGTTTTGCGGCAGGGGGACTTCTTCGTGGTTGACAGGGTCGAAGAGGCGGATGATTTCGCCGTCGATGCCGATGGCACGCGGAATCCAAATGAACTGGCCGAAGGCGCGCGTCACCCGTTCGGCGATCGTCGTTTTGCCGTTACCGGCGGAGCCGTAGAGGAACAAGCCGCGGCCCGAGTTAATCGCCGGGCCAAGGCGAGTGAGCATGTGCTGGTTAACCAGGATGTCGTTGAAGGCTTCCTTGAGCTGGTCGACGCTGGGGTTCTGCGTGGTGAGGGACTGGGCCTTCACGCCGATGATGTAGTCGGTGAGCGAAACAGGAGCGGCGCCGAAGTAGGTGCAGTGCTCCATGTACCGCCGGGCACGCTCGCGGCCGAGATCGGTGAGCTGGTAGACGTAGTCGTTCATCGGAGCCGAGCCGCGATAAACGAGTAGCTGATCAAACTTCAGCTGGCGGAGCACGGGATCGATCAGCACGAAGGGGATGCGAATCTGGTCGGCTACCTCACGGCCTGTCGAATCGCCGCGGGAGAGCAGGTACTTGAGGATCAGGGCCTCGACTTCGCTCTCGGTCAGGCCGGCATCGCGGATTGACGGCGGTTCGATGGGGACGAAATCTTCGAGCGCCGTTCCGCTCGCAGCCGCATGTGCGTGGACTGTCGTATCGGATGCGGCCGAGGCGACGGTAGCAGTGAGACCTGGATGCGGGCCGGACTTGCGCGGGTCGTTGCCTGTGATCTGATTGATGCGCGAGAGCAGCTCGCTGAGCTTTGCTTCCTGCTCGACGGTGGCTACTTCGGGTGGATCGTGCGCTGGAGCCTTGGCATTCAAGGTAGCCCAAGGCACTTCGGCAGTGGGCGACGATGCGGCACGCTTCTTGGCGAGCAATCCCAACAGGCCTTGGTCGCTGGAAGTAGTCATGGGCGATTGCTAGAGAGAGTCGAAGGCAACGATCCGCTCGAAACTCTAGGTCGGCACGAGGGGTTGGTCAAACTTGCTGCGGCAGCGAGTCGCCCCCTACAGAGGGACGGGTACGGAGGTGGGTTCGAAACGTTTGGTCGGGCTAAGCCAAATGTTCGAGCGCCGACGTGCGACAGAATCGCCCATTTGGCTTAAAGCGGGAGGCATCCGAAGGCCAACCCTTAGCCCTGAACTACGGTTTAGTGCCCGCAGCTCAGCAGGATGCACCGCGCAGCAAGGATTCTGCGGCACTATTCTTCCCTTCCGGCGAGGCGCATCGTGGCTGATAAGCTACTGGAACAACCAGTCCTGGCGCAGGAACTCTCCGATGAGCGACGTGCGGCCCTCGAACGACTGTTCAGCCGCATCGGCGAAGTGACGTCGCTTCCCAGCACGGCCCAGCGCGTGCTACAGCTCACCGAGGGTGAGGCGATGGGCGAGGAACTGCGGGAAGTGATTCAGGGCGATCCGGTGCTGGTCGCCAAGATCTTGCGGCGATTGAACTCGTCGTACTACGCGCTGAGCAACAAAGTCGTCGACGTGCGCACGGCCGTCAGCCTGCTCGGCTTTCGCGAGATCCGCAACCTGGCACTAACGGTGTTCGTTGGCAAGATGTATGAGCATCCGCAACTCGAGCACAGCCGGTACAAACGAGAGAACCTGTGGTCGCACTCCGTGGCGGTGGCTGCGGCAGCGCGCTTGGTGTCGCGGGTATGCGGCAAAGCGTCCGGCGAGGAAGCCTATATCGGCGGCCTGCTGCACGACCTGGGGCTGATCTTGCTTGATCAGACGCTACCGAAGCACTTTCGAAAAGTGCTCGATGGAATAGATCCGGCTACGCCGACTTGCGTGGTCGAGAATCGAGTACTTACCTTCGATCACGCCTCACTAGGCGGTTATGTGGCCACACGCTGGAACCTGCCGGAACAGGTCGCCGACGCGATTGCCTTTCATCACGCTCCCAGCCAGTATCAGGGTCGCCACGCTGACCTGGTGAATGTGGTGGCGGTCGCGAATTATCTCTGCAGCCGGGCGGGATGGACGTCGCTCGGCGTGCATAACGTTCCTGCTCCGCCCGATGAGGTTTATAGCCAGCTCGGGCTGGATCAGGTTTCGCTCGGCATCATCTGGGACGAGCTTGAGACGACGCTCGAGAAAGCCAGCTCGCTCGCTGCATCGTAAGGCATCGCCAGCGAGACAAATGGTTGCGGATTAGTGCTTGTGGTCGCCATGATCATGGTCGTGGCTGTGGCCACCGGCCGTGATCGGCGCTTCGTAGTGCTTGCCCTTGATGTCGACGCTGAGGGTGGCGGTGACGGCATCGCTGAGAGCTTCGAGGTTGCCAACAAGCGTTTTATCCTCGGTCGAGAACTTGTTCGGCTCTTCTTTGTCCAACGTGTACTGCTTGGCGTTATCGCCGAGCTTGACGTTGATGTTGATGGACTCGCCGTCGGCGGGCACATCGTTCTTCATCGCAGCGTCGAGGATGTAGACGGTGACCTTGCCTGACTCATCGTGCGTCCACTCCGCGTGATATTCCTCGTCGCCGATCTCAATCACGTGACCGCCGTGGGGGCCTTCGTGGGCGTGGTCATGTGCATGATCGTGTCCACCTTCGCCATGATCGTGGGCATGCTCGTCGCCGGCTTTTGGTTCTGCAGTGCTCGACGAACTACCATTGCAACCGGCGAAAGCCAGAACCGCACAAGCGGCCAGCGGCAGGGCCAGCGAAGGAATATCGAACTTCATGGAACGCGTCTCCGGACAATCTTTGTAAAGGTAAATGCTTCGCCTTGAGCAGCTTTTCACTCGAAGAGGGGATCGGAAGCAGCAACTGCTCTTGCGTCTCGAGTTTCGGGGAAAGTCGCCATCCTAGCCCCGCTCCTCGGTGGGCGACAAGTATGGTCGCCGAATGATTGTGATCGAGCGAGGTGCCGCTTACACTTCTTCGTTCACCAGACGGTCAAATTGCCCTTCAGCTTTGCTGATTACGCAGCAGCACTACAGAAGGTTCGCACTATGCAACGATTCCGCGGCTTGATGGCAGCTGCCTTTACACCCTTGAAGAGCGACGGCAGCCTGAACTTGGACAGGGTGGCCGAGCAAGCGAAGCTGCTTGCCGAGTCGGGCGTAAGCGGCGTATTCGTAGGCGGTACCACCGGCGAGTGCCATTCGCTCACCATCGATGAGCGGAATCAGCTCGTGGAGCGCTGGTGTGAGGTTGCCGGAGATCGGCTTGCGGTGATTGCGCATGTGGGGCACAACTGTCTGCCCGAAGCGTGCGCGATGGCGGCGGTCGCTCAGCGGGCAGGAGTGGCCGCGATCGGCACGATGGCGCCGTTCTTCTTCAAGCCGAACGCCGATGGGATGATCGGCTTCTTGCAAGCCATTGCGGCAGCGGCACCGAGCACACCGCTGTATTATTACGACATTCCGTCGATGACGGGGGTATCCTTCCCACTGGCGGGCATGCTGGAGCGTGCTCGCAAGCTGATTCCGACGCTCGTCGGTGTGAAGTTCACCAACTACGACCTGATGACGTATCAGGAATGTCTGGCGGTCGACGGCGGCAGACTCGACTGCCTGTATGGTCACGACGAGTTGCTTCTGCCAGCGCTGGCCCTTGGCGCGCAAGGCGCGATCGGATCGACATACAACATTGCGGCGCCGGTCTATCTGCGGATTATGCAGGCTTTTGCTGCCCGCGACTTCGAATTGGCCCAACGGGAGCAGCTGGCAGCCGTTCGAATGATCCGAGTGCTTGCTGCGTATGGTGTGGTACGTACAGCCAAAGCGGTATCGCGGATGATGGGCGTCGATTGCGGACCCGTGCGAGCACCGCTGATCGACCTGACGCCTGTCGAACAGCGAGAGGTCCACTCCGCCCTCAAAGACCTGGACGTATTCTCGCGGCCACTCCGTGAACCAATGGCGTAGCGTCAACAATACGCCAGCATCCGCACCCGTTAGAAGTGCCTGCTACTTGATTGTCGCCTCGCGGATCGTCGTTCGCCGAGTCAGGCCGGTGTTCTCTTTGCCTTCAAGCAACGCAAAGAGGTCGGCGATCTCCTCGATCGTCAAAGTATCCAGCAGCCCTTCGGGCATCGCTGACACTTTCGACAATTTGGCTTCTTCGATTTCCTCGGTCTGCAGCACGATCTTCTCGCCGTCCGCTTTGAGGACCACCGTCTCGCCGGCTGCACCTGGAGCGACGATGCCCGAGATGGACTGACCGTCCTTCGTAAGCACTGTTTTAGCTGTGTACTGCGAAGAGATGACCTGCGACGGGTGGAGGATCGATTCCAGCATTTCTTTTCGAGTGAATCGGCTCGAGACGCTTGTCAGGTCAGGCCCCATGCTTTCGCCACGATCGCCGAAGCGGTGGCACTTTACGCAGTTCGCTTTCACAAACACATTCAGGCCCCGAGCACGGGAACTACTTTCCGCGTCATCGCCACCAAGGTAGGTCAGTATTTCATCGTACGAGTACTTCGCAGTATCCGACGGCTTCGGCAGCGTGGCTTCGGGCAGGTCGGGATATTTCTCGGCAAACCACTTCTGCCAGGCTTTCATCTGGTCATCCACCGGCTCATTGGCGGCGAGTTCGACGCCCGTCCAGTAGCTAAGCAGTCGAATCGCCGGCTGGGAGCCTTTTTCCCTCATCTTCAGACCAAGGATGATCACCTGGCGGTATGGATCGGCTTCCTCGGGCGCTTGCGGCACCGTCGAAAGCCGGGCAAGCACCTCTCGGGCCGCGTTAACTTCAAGATTCGGCAAGCTGCGGATCAGGTAGGGCCAGTTCTCTCCGTCCGGCGCCTGGGAAAGCCCGATGGCCACCGGCTGCCGACGTTCCGGATCGGATTCCCAGACCTGACGTAGGTACGCCATCGACTCAGCGTCGCCGCTCCGAGCGAGCACCGCGACAATGCCCACCTTCAGCCGCTGGTACGACTCGTTGTCTTTCTCGGTGAGTTGACCGTCGAGCTTCTGCAATACAGCCAGCTGCTCAGCATCCAACTTCTCCGGCAGACGATACAGAGCGCCTAGCGCCGCATTGGGCAGCTTCGCCCCTTGGGCGAGCACCATCTGCGCTTCCTCATCACTGAAATTCTTCACGAAGTCGCGTGTCGCGTTGATGATGTACCGGGCGTAAGCGCCGCCACCTTCACGACCGTTCGCATCTTCGAAGAACGCGAGCAGCTTCATCTTTTGCTGCGGCGTCCAACCGGCGTTGAGGAACCGCAGGTGCATCGCCACATGCAACTTGTCGATATCCGCAGCGTCTCCGCCGAGATAGGTGATGTACCGCTCGGTGGCGTCGGCAGCTTGCAAGTAGACGAGCACGCGAATGAGTTCTCGATTCATCAGCGGATCACCCGCGGGAAACTCAGCGCTCAACTGTCGTCGCAGGCCGGGCACTTCATCCGGCTGCAGCCCGCCGCGGACCATGGCAACTTCAGTCAGCCGGAGCATGTCGAGGAAATTGCGATCACTAACGTATCCCTTCAGCTGCTCGCTTACCTTCTCAAGCAGGTCGAGCGAGTTCCGCTTCTCGGGATAGGCGATCATCAGCGCCAGGCCACCTTCAATGAGGAGGCGATGATCGTTCGTCTTGAGGACCATCTCGCGCCAAGCTTCCGGCGCCATGCGCTCCAGCAAGCGACGCGCAGACCAGGCCTCGAACCGATCATCCGAAGTCAGCATCGGGACCAGTTTTTCGACCGGCGGAGCCCGCCCAGCACGCGAAAGTGCTTCACAAGCCTTCCGCCGGACCGTTCGATCGCTATCCCCGAGCAATTCAATTAATCGCGCTACCACCGCATCATCTGGATGCAGCCCCATGAGTTCCGTAGCGCGAGCCTTCACTTGCTCATTTGGTTCTCGCGAAAGTGCAATGAGTAAATCATTCGTCGGAGCAGGACCGAAGAGCTGCATCAACTCAAGGGCCTGCAGGCGATATTGTGCTGGATTGCTTGCGCTACGCGCGATGCCGGCTAGGCTGCTGTTCCACTTGTCCCCAATGTCTTTCTTCAGCCCTGCCAGATTCTGCCGGGCATACGAGCTATGCAACTGAGGCTGCCTGACGACAGCCGACAGACCGACGCCGATATCCGACACCTCTTTCGGAACTTGCCCGCGCCACTTTACCCGATACACGCCGCCGCTCGTGCCGCGGCCGCCGGTGACGAAGTACAGCGCGCCCTCGGGACCAACTTCCAGGTCGGTCACATTCAGTGGATTGCCTTCCAGAAACACTTCGCTGCTGGCCGTGTAGCTGGCTCCGTTGCGTTTCAGACGCACGGCCAGGATTCGCCCCTGAGACCAGTCGGCAGTAAACACGGCGCCGTGATAGCGGAACGGGAACGCGTGATGGCTGTAGGTGACGATCCCCGTCGGCGATCCGCGCCCCGTATCCAGCACTGCCGGCAGACTGTCGACGTAATACTCTGGCCACTTCGACCATCCGCTGCGCCAGCCGTATTCACCGCCAGGCACCACGTGATACAAGCGGGTCGGGCGGTACCAGGTCATTCCCTCGTCCGATTCCATGTCGGCATCGTGGACGAACATTTCCCCTTCACGGTTGAAGCAGAAGTCGTACGGATTTCGCAGGCCGCCGGCAACCATTTGCACGCTGGAGCCTTCCACGTCCGTCCGGATGATGGTTCCGCCCGGAGCCTTAATTCCCGCGGCGTGTCCGCCCGGATCTTCATACTTGGGCTGCAGCAGTTCGGTGTCATAAGCATCCTTATGCGGGCTACCGGAGTCGTACTCACCCGCAAGCTTCGCGTGGTTGCCCAGCAGCACATACAGCAAGCCGTCGGGACCCAACACGATCGCGTGCGGGCCATGCTCGGCAACGGTGCACTCGAAGCGAAGCAGCGTGCGAACATCCTCCAGCACACCGTCCTTGTCCTTGTCTGTCAGGCGATAAAGCGCCAGGCCGTCCGGACCTTCACCGGTGACAAAGACGTCGCCGTTGAGCGCCAAGATCCCCTGACAGCTCGTCACCTTTTCACAATAGACTCGCACCGAGTCGACCGAGCGATCGTTGTCGGTGTCGTGCAGGAGCAGCAGCGGGCCGCCTTCACGCGAGACGATCACATTGCCAAATTCATTGAACGACATGGCGATCAACGAACCGGTTTCTTCGCCCTTCAGTGGTACCCGTTCCACCTCGAAGTCACTTGCGATCTGAAACCGCTCGGAGCGATGCACCTCTTCACTCGGCACATCCTCGCGTCGGTCCCACGGAGCCGTATTTCCGAGCTGGCCGAAGACCTGAGCTTCTTTCCAACCACGGTCGTTGTAGAGCGACGTGTTCCAGAGCGGCAGAGTGCTGTCGGAGGTGCGCCAGGTTTCGTCGGTGGAATAAGCAACCCAGTTGCCGGTCCGCTCTTTGACCGTGACGCGAGCCGCCAGAGCGGCGGTATTTCCGGTCGTGTTCGAAACCTTCACGGCGACAATATTGTTCCCGCGCACGATATGCTTCGACAGATCGTGCTCGCCCATCTTGCGAGTCGATTCTCCCTCCGCAATCCGCCGGCCGTTCACAAACAACTCATAAGTGTCGTCAGCAGCAATCGAGATCGACGCCTGCTCGGGATTACGGACGTTCAGAGCCTTGCGGAAGTAAACCGTGGCCCCCGCCGGAACATTTTCCTTGGCGTGAACGGGCGACCAGATCCACTCGGCCTCTTGCGCCGTCGCTGCGGAGGCTGACAGCAGCCCCAGGAGGACCGCCAGAAACGCCGTCGCGTAAATGCGATGGGGCAGCAGGAAAGCGGTCTTGATATGCGATGGTGTCATCCGGAAACGGCTCCGTCCGTTCGTGGCGACCTCGTCAGAATCTAACTATGGGCGACATCCCTCGCCCGAAGCACTGCGGCTGCGCCTTTGCGCAAACAACAACACTCGTGGCGGAAGGTAGCACCATCATGCCAGTGAGACAACAGGACTTTGCGTCGACGCCGGGGCAGCCACTTTCTGGCGACGACTGCCATATAGCAGCCCTTTCGGGCCTGTCGGCAATCAGCGATCCAGCCAGAGGCGAACCGCTGACTGGCCGCTGCTGAGAGACTTTCAACGGCTTCACAACCCCTTGATCAAGTCACGCACGAGCGGGAAACCTCTTCCCGCAAATAACTTAGGCGATTTCGGCGCGGAATCTCCACAATACCTCTTGAGAGGTAGTTGCCTTGCGGCGCTTCCACAACCCGATTGCCAAAGACGGTTCCGGACCACAGGGCTGGACGCAACCTTGCAACGAGGCCCGCCCGGCGAGACGACTCCAGCCGCTCCCTCTCGGAGTGCGCAACGCGAACCGCTCCACGCCGCGTAGCCCAGCGAGGATTTCGGAGCGTAATTTATACACACTTGTTCACGAATTGTCAATCGACGCCACTAAACCAATGACCTGGCAGTTTGCCGAGCCGGCAGTCCCTTCGAGGGCCGCCCGAACTTGCGCTCACGTCCCACTGCCATTGCTGGGCATCGTGTGAAGTTCTATCATCCGCCCGCGTCGCCGCTGGAAGTGCGGCGAGAGCAACAAGATCAGGGAGGATCGGGATGAAGGTGTTCGCCGGCCGGCAGTGGATCGTTGCGGTTGTCGTCGTCGCCATTGTAATGCTGACGAATCTGGGCGGTCCGCGGCTCTGGGATCGTGACGAACCGCGCAATGCCGGGTGCGCTCGCGAAATGCTCGAGCGCGCTGATTGGGTCGTCCCCACCTTCAATGCTGAACTGCGCACGCACAAGCCGGTGCTTCTCTACTGGCTAATCATGTCTGCCTACAGCGTCTTTGGTGTCAGCGAATTCAGCGCCCGCCTACCTTCGGCCCTCTGTGCCGTCGGATCGTGCGTGGCGACCTTTGTCATCGGCCGGCGGTTGTTCTCTTCCAGCACCGCGTTGATGGCTGCTCTCGCACTTTCGACTAGTGTGATGTTTGTTGTCGCTGGCCGCGCCGCCACGCCCGATTCGGTGCTCGTCTTTTGCATCACCGGCGCTATGGCGGTGTATATCTGTGGAACGTTCCTTCCGCGCGAAGCGGGCGCTCTGGGCGAGGATGATCAGCCGCTTCGGCTGCGAGTCGAAGGACACTACTTCCCCCAAGACTGGAGATGGCAGGCCGGCCTCTACGCGATGATGGGCCTCGCCGTACTCGCCAAGGGACCAGTCGGTCTCGTCGTACCGACGGCGGTCATCGGCATGTTCCTGCTCATCATGCGATTGCCGGCTGAGGCTCAAACCTCGGCGCCGAATTGGCGAAGCCGCTTTCTCACTGCGCTTCGTCCGTTTGCGCCGCTCCATTTCCTAATGACCTGCTGGTACATGCGGCCGCTGCTCGCACTCGGCGTCGCAGGAGCGATCGCATTGCCGTGGTACGTCGCCGTAGGGATGCAGACGGACGGCCAGTTCCTGCGAGGATTTTTCTTCGAACACAATCTCAGCCGCGCTACTCAAGCGATGGAAGGGCACGACGGCGGACCGTTGTTCTATCCCGTCGCCATCCTGATCGGTTGCTTCCCTTGGTCGATCTTTGCGGTCCCTGTCATCTGGGACACGATTGCTCGACTGCGGCGACGCGACGCAGATGCGACAGCGCTCACCTTCTGCCTCTGCTGGGTCGGTGTGTTCGTCGGAGTGTTCTCGCTGGCGCAAACCAAGTTGCCCAGCTACATCACTCCATGCTATCCAGCGATAGGTCTGCTCGTCGGCAGCTATTTTGACCGCTGGCGCCGTGGGGTAGCTCTCGGCCCGGCCTGGCTCCCTCGACTCGGGTTCGCCATTCTGGCGGTGGTAGGCATCGGCATGCTGATTGGCTTGCCGCTCGTCGCGCATTGGCAGCTTCCGGGCGAGGAATGGCTGGGAGTCGTCGGCCTTGTTCCGCTACTTGCCGGAGCCATCGGTCTGCTTGCGGAGCGAGCGCTCCGTCGGCCGCAGGCTGTTTGGGCCATGACGGGTGGGGCGGCTGCGATGCTGACTCTGATCTTCGCCGTCGGAGCCGACCGGGTAAGCGAGCACCAGAAGAACCACCTGATGCTTCAATCGATCTTCAAGGTGTCGAGTGAGCCGAAGCTAGCATCGTTCCGCACCCTAGAGCCAACGTGGGTGTTCTACGCTCATCGCCCCGTGAAAGAGTTTCCGCGGTTCGATGCGCCGATCCCTCAAAACCTAGCGGTAAGTCACCCGATGACGCCTGCCGAAGTCGCGGAACTCGGCCGGCTACAAGCGATTGAGTTCTTAAACTCCGACCCCGAGGCGTTTTTGATCACGACGGGCCGCCGGCTCGCAGAACTGCAGCCGCATCTGCCACCCGATGTCGAGGTGATCTCCGACACGCCCCTGTTCCTCAAGAAGGATCGGCTAGTAGCGGTCGGGCGGCGGTCCGCCGGACGCTCGGCAAGTCGAAAAGACGGGGCGGACAGCTTGAATCGTTAGCAGTTTATCGACTTACCGAATCACAGAGAGCCTGCTCGCTAGTCGTAAGTAGCTGGTCAGGCTGCTATTACGCAGCTGCTATTGGTTTTCTTGCTGTCGCCGCGAAACCTTGCGCTGTCCGCGGGGTTCATTAGGCAAGGCGTGGTGTTGAACCGCGACCAACCGCCCAAAATGGGCATTCTGGGCCTGGCTGGCCTCTTTCCATCTCATCTCTGTTGGCGACACCGAGGGCACGAACGATGAAGCGTTGGATTACATTTCTGGCCGTAGCAATCGCAATGGGCGTGACCGCCGGCGAACTGTACGCACAGCCGGGACGCGGTGGCTTTGGCGGCGGGCCGGGCGGTTTTGGAGGTGGTCCGGGCGGATTCGGCGGACCGGTCGGCGTGCTCCGTGACGAACAAGCTCGCGAAGAGCTTGGAATCACCGAAGACCAAATGGAGAAGCTCCAAGACATTCAGCGCAAGGCCGGCGAGCGGATGCGCGAGATGTTCAGCGGCATGCGTGATCTTCCGGAAGACGAACGCCGCGAGCGATTCGCCGAAATGCGCGAGAAGATGACCGAACAGCAGGCTGAGCTTCAGAAGGAAGTGGACGAAGTCCTCCTGCCACAGCAGCGCGATCGCCTGCGTCAGATCTCCCTGCAACAGCGGATGCGCTTCGGCGCTCAAAACGCCTTGGCCAGCCCCGACGTAGCCAAGGAACTCGGTATCACCGACGAACAGCGTGAGAAACTGCAGAAGGCCGCAGAGGAAGCTCAAGAAGAACTACGCAAAAAGACGGAGGAGCTGCAGGAACAAGCCAAGCAGAAAGTTCTCAGCGTTCTGACCCCCGCCCAGCAAGACAAACTGAAGCAGCTCATCGGCGAACCAGCCAATCTCGGCGGTGGCCAGCGTTTCGGCGGACGTCGTGGTGGCGAAGGTGGACAAGGTGGCCGCATTCAGCGTCCTACCGAGGGCGATTAAGCCGGTACAAAGCAAGTCGAAATCGCGACCACTTCGGTGCCAACCGAAGTCGGTTGATCGCTCGACGCTCGCCTAGGATGAATAACCAGCACAGGCCCACCAACCGAGAAGTTTCGGTTGGTGGGCCGCTGGCATTTGTTCCCGGAGCCGAAGCGAGCCAGATCGGCCGAAACTTGCGAAAATTCGCTAACACTATCCGCAAAACAAACGCCCGCCCTCCGGGGTTTAGTTAGAATGGAAGCGGTGTGGCGATTGCACCTTCCGACTGGCGATTTCGCGGTCAGAACCCGCCCGAACCTCCCCGCTTCGAGATCCTTCCTCGACCTCTCTCAGCAATACCATGGAAGCTGGCGAAATTCTTCTGCGAAGCGGTTTGCTCGAGCAATCCCAGCTCGAACAGGCGCGTGTGCAGGCTAATGGCCACGGCGACGGAGCCCGGCTGATCGAAGTCGCCATCCAGATGGGCTTTGTATCCGAAGAAGCAGCACTCAAAGCCCTCGGAACGGAAACCGGCATCGACTACATCGATCTGCGTGAAGCCGAGGTCGATCTGTCGCTGCTCAAAAGCTTCCCGCAGAAGCTCATGCACCGCCAATTGCTGTTTCCCGTCAGCCGGATGAACGGTCAGCTCGTGGTCGCCACTAGCAATCCGTTCGACCTTTATCCGCTCGACGAAGTCAGCGCGGCAACGGGCCTTTCCGTCACGCCGATCCTCGCGTCGCGGATTGAGATCTCGAAGCTCATCAAGAAGCACCTTGGCGTAGGTAGCGAGACGGTCGAGGGGCTGCTCGCCCAGGCCGCCGAGGACGACGCGATCGAACTGCTCAGCGACATCGACGCCGATGGTTCGGACGTTCCCGAGGAAGCGCAGGAAGCCTCGGTCGTTCGCCTGGTGAACGAGATTCTGATCGAAGCCATCGAGTCGCGCGCGAGCGACGTGCACATTGAGTCGCAGCCGTCTGGCATTGTCATCCGCTACCGCATCGACGGTATGCTTCAAGCGCAGCCGGTGCCACCGGAGATCAATCGTTTTCAGGCGGCGATTATCAGCCGCATGAAGATTATGGCTCGGCTGAATATCGCCGAGAAGCGTCTTCCCCAAGACGGCCGCATGAAGCTGAAGGCGCAGGGGCGTGAGATTGATATTCGCGTGTCGGTCATCCCCATGATCCACGGCGAAGGGCTCGTCATGCGTATCCTTGACAAAGGATCGATGACGTTCGACCTGCGCAAGATCGGCATGGAGGAAGACACCTACAAGACCTATCGCGAACTGATCGATCTGCCGCACGGCATCATCCTGGTGACGGGTCCGACCGGTTCGGGGAAGACCACCACGCTCTACAGTTCGCTGATCGAGATCAACACGCCGGACGTGAAGATCATCACGACTGAAGACCCGGTTGAGTATCAGCTTGAGGGTATCAACCAGATTCAGGTCCATCCGAAGATTGGCCTCACGTTCGGTCAGTCGCTACGAAGCATCCTCCGTCACGATCCGGACATTGTGCTGGTCGGCGAAATCCGCGATCTGGAAACTGCCGAGAACGCCATTCAGGCCTCGCTGACCGGTCACTTGGTGTTCAGCACGCTGCACACCAACGATGCGGCGAGTGCCTATACGCGACTCGTTGATATGGGCGTGGAACCCTTCCTTGTTGCCAGCACCGTCGAAGGTGTGATGGCTCAGCGGCTCGTGCGCCGGTTGTGTCCGTTGTGCAAGACGGCGATCGCCCCGGGTCCGGAGGACCTGCCCCGAGACTTCCCACGACAGATGCTCAACGGTAAGCCGCTTTATGGTCCGGTGGGTTGCCGCGAATGCCGCAACCTTGGCTACCGCGGCCGAATGGGTATCTACGAGCTAATGGTGACGACGAACGAGATTCGCCAGCTGGCCAACGACCGAGTGAGCAGCTGGAAAATCGCGCAAGCCGCAGCCGAACAAGGCATGCTCTCGCTCCGGCAGGACGGCTGGCGCAAGGTGCTCGCCGGTTCGACCAGTGTGGAAGAAGTGGTGCGAGCTGCCAAAGCCGACCACGCGATGTTGCTCAATAAGTAGGCCACTGATTCTGAAGTTTTTCGCACGCTGATCCATGCCCGATTTTGCCTACATCGCCCGCGACATGTCCGGCCAGAAGATCTCCGGATCGCTTTCGGCTGCCACCGAGCGGGAAGCCATCTCGATTCTGGCCGGCCGATCGCTCTTTCCCGTGCAGGTGTCCGCCGACCGCAAAGCGGCTGTCGGATCGAATCTGTACGTCAAAGGCCAGGTGATGGCCACCGCCTATGGTCAGCTGGCCGCTCTGCTGCGGAGCGGTGTGCCGTTGCTGCGGGCGCTGACGGTGATGCGCGACCAAACTTCGCACAAGAATCTGAAGGCAGTGATCGAGGATGTGCAGCGACGGGTGGAAGACGGCTCGTCGCTCGGTGAGGCCATGGCTCGTTCGCCGCGCGCTTTCAGCGAGATGGCGATCAACATGGTCCGGGCCGGTGCTGAAGGTGGCTTCCTCGAGGAAGCGCTCGAGCGAGTTGCTTCGTTTACCGAGAGCCAGGAAGAGCTGAAGGGTCGCACGCTCGGCGCCGTGATCTATCCAGTTGTGATCGGCATCGTCGGCACCGCCGTGGTGACGGTTTTGATCGTGTTCTTTGTGCCCAAGTTCGCGACCATGTTCGATCAGCTTCGGCAGCGCGGCGAGTTGCCCTGGGCGACCGACGTGCTACTCGGTATTAGCGACGGGTTGCGACGCTACGGGCTATTCATTCTCGCTGCGATTGTCGGGGCCATTTACCTGGTCCGCCGAAGCATGCAATCCGAAGAAGGTCGTCACCGGGCCGACGCGTTCAAATTAAAGATTCCGATGTTCGGCAGCATTTTCCAGTCGTTCGCAGTCGCGCGGTTCTGCCGGGTGCTGGGAACACTGCTGCACAACGGCGTGCCGATTCTTAAAGCGCTTGAAATCAGCCGAGAGGCAACCAGCAACCGAGTGTTATCGGCAGCGATCGCCGAAGCGTCGACGAACATCTCTGCAGGACAATCGCTCGCCGGACCGCTCTCGGCGAGCGGGCATTTCCCGAAGATGGTGGTCGAAATGATCGCCGTGGCTGAGGAATCGAACACGCTCGATCGCGTGCTGGTCGAGATCGCCGATGGCCTGGAACGTAGAACCACTCGTCAGCTCGACCTGCTCGTGCGCATGCTCGAGCCGATCATGCTGCTGTTGCTCGCCGTGGTCGTATTGATGGTGGTGGTGGCGCTGCTCGTTCCCGTGATCAAGATGAGCCAGACGCTGTAGTCGAAAACGAACCGCTCCGGCCTCGCTCCGCGGCGATGCCGGATGACCATTTTAGTCTCATTCGAAGAAGGAACTGAACCATGACGAACCGACGTCCACGACGGCGCAAGGGCTTTACGCTGATCGAAATCCTCTTGGCCATGGCCATTCTGGTCATCCTGGGCTCGATCGTCACCGTGTCGGTCATTCGGCTGCAGCGAGGTGCCCAAGTCGACGGTGCCCGCACGCAGGTACGAACGCTGGAAACGGCTGTGCAAGCCTACCAATTGTCGGTCGGCACGCCGCCCACGACGCAGCAAGGGCTCGACGCGCTGCGCAATCCACCAGCCGATCTGCGAAACCCGAACAAATGGACCGGCCCGTACATGGAGAAGGAGATCCCTGCCGATCCATGGGGTCAGCCGTATCAGTACGAGCAAGTTTCGGCGGATCAGTTCCGCATTTGGTCGGCCGGCCCGGACGGCGCCAGTGGAACGGACGACGACGTGGTTTCGGGTGCTTAATCCACCGGGCACTTGCGATTCCAGAAAGGACCACCGAAATCGTGTCCGTCCTGCGCCGACCACCGATTCGCTCTGCACGCGGCGGCTTCACGCTGCTGGAGCTACTGCTCGTGCTGGCGATCGCGGTGTTGGTGGCGGCGATCTCGGTGCCAAGCCTGCTCGGTACGCTGCGTAATCAGCAGCTCACTCGGGCCGGCGACATTGTTCGAGTGGAGTGGGCACGCGCGCACGTGCGAGCGATGAAGACCGGTCAGATTCAGATGTTTCGCTATCAGGTCGGCGGCCAGGGTTTCAGAGTTGAGCCCTGGGCGGCCGGGGACGACATGCTTGAATCGTCCGCAGCGAACGACCCGAGCGGGATGAACCCGCTTGCCCCGCCGCCGGGTTTCGGCAACGCAGGGAGTTCCTCCACGGCGCCCCCGGCTAATGTTCGTGTCGACGAAAACGGCAATCCAGAATCGGATCGCCATCGCTTGCCTGAGGAAATCACGTTCGTCGCGGGCGACGCTCGCAGCGAGAGCCGAGCGATGAAGATCGAAGAGAAGATCCTCGAGAGCGAGCGGAATGTGGAGTGGTCGCGCCCGATTTTGTTCTACCCGGACGGTAGCACGTCCGACGCTTTTGTGGTGGTGGGCAGCCCTCAGCAACGGGGCGTGCGAATCGACCTGCGCGGGCTGACCGGCACCGCCAAGGTCAGCGAGATTGGCACGGTGGACGAGTTGGTTTCCGAAAACCCGAGTTATTAGCGATGAGAATACCCCGCACATTCCGAACAGCGGCTGCTCCGCGACGGCGTCGCGGCATTTCGCTGCTTGAGGTGATGCTGGCGATTGCCATCCTCGGAGGAGCCCTCGCCGTGCTTGGACAACTCGTGCGTATTGGTGCTCGCAGTTCAGCGACAGTTCGCGATCTCACACAAGCCCAGCTGCTCTGCGAGAACAAGCTGGCTGAAATTGCCGCCGGTGTAGTGCCGCCCGAGGCCGTTTCGCAGGAGGTGGCCGAAGAGACGGGCGAATGGCTGGTTTCGGTCGATGTGCAACCTGTTGACGACCTCGGCCTGCTCGGCGTGACGGTGCTCGTGGAGCAAGATCCTGACTTTGCCGCACGCCCCACTTCGATCCAACTCACGCGCTGGATGGTCGATCCTGCTGTCGATCAGGCAGCCGCCGAGGAACAAGCGGCTCGGGATGAAGCGGCCAAGGCAGCGGCGGAAGCAAACACAGCCGCTGCTGGGTCTGATCAGGCCGCAGGTGCCGGTGGCGGTGACCAAAACGGCGGCGGGCAGGGTGGCGGAAATCAGAATGGCGGCGGGCAAGGTGGTAATGGACAGGGGGGTGGAGGCCAAGGAGGCGGCGGTCAAACTCCGAACAATCCGAACGTCCCACAGGTGCCCGGTTTGCCCCCTGGGGTGCCTCCGAATTTGCCTGGCGGTGTGCCGCCGAACTTCGAAGGGCAACTGCCGAACTTCCCTGGTCGCGGCAACGGCCAGAACGGTGGTGGGCGCAATCGCGGAGGAGGAGGTCGTGGTGGCCAATCCCGCGGGCGTTAATCGCCGCTTTACCCGGCAGAAGCGAGTGGCCTTCACGCTACTCGAATTGATTCTGTCGCTCTCGCTGACTGTGATTGTGGTGCTCAGCATCACGATGGCTATCAATGTTTACTGGAAGCAGTTCAACGTTCGCCGCACGAACGTTGAGGAGGCGCAACTCGCCCGAGCACTGCTGCGTCATATGGCCGACGACTTACGCTCGGCAATGCAATACACGCCCGCCGATCTGACCGGGCTTGAAGCCGTCTCAAAAAACGGCTCCGCCGGTGCTGCCGCTGCGCTGGGCGCCGGAGCAGGCGGTGACGGCGACGGGGGCGAGGGTAGCAGTGGAGATTCCGACAACCCACCTGCAAATGGTCAATCAGGTAGCCCGGCACAAGGCGGAACCGGTCAAGGCAGTTCACAAGGCAAAAGCGGCTCTGGCGGTTCCGAGAAAGGCGGCGGTTCGGCTGCAGGCGATGACCAAGGAAGCGCCACAGGCGGCTTCACGGGAAGTGGTGAAGAGGACGCAACGGAGCAAGCATCAACCACAACGACAACGGTTGGCCTCTACGGCAGTGCATCCGAGCTGCGAATGGATGTGAGCCGGCTGCCGCGCGTCGATCAGTACGAAGCCCTGCTTGCCGGCGGTGGAGTTGACGCGGTCGCGATTCCTAGCGACGTCAAAACCGTCACCTACTTCCTCCGCAGCGAAGTATCGGCCGATGCTGCTGACACCCCACTCAGCTCATCGCTGCCGGTCGAGGGCACGCTAACGGGCAGGGGCCGCGGGCTCATGCGACGCGAAGTCGATCGGGCCACTTCGGCCTGGGCTGATCAGAGCGGGAGTGCGACGACCGCCGCACCCACCGATCAGGCCCGCTTACTGGCCGAGGAAGTCGTCGGGCTTTCGTTCCAGTACTTCGACGGAATTCAGTGGCTCACCGATTGGGATTCCGATCAGATCGGCGGTCTGCCACTGGCAGTCGAAATCATCCTAATCATGGACGACGCCGATCCCGATGCGGCAGAGTCGCCGCTCGCAGCCGACACGACCACCGACGGTTCAGTCCCAACGGAACGCACCTACCGTCTGGTGGTGCACATTCCAACCGCGACGATTCCGACAACCGATCCCGCTGCAGAAGCGGCTGCCACCGGTGAAACGGCCGAAACAACGCCGATGGGGACCATGCCATGAAACCCTCGGCCCTCACTTACATTACTGGAGCCTTCCCCACTCACCGCCGCGGCGTCGTGCTGATTCTTGTGCTCGTGGTGGTCATGATCCTGGCCCTCGGCGCCTACTCGTTCACCGACCTGATGCTCACGCACCAGGAGTCAACAACGCTCTCAGGTCGACAGACTCAGACGCGACTACTCGTAGATTCTGGCGTGGAAATGTTGCGGTTGTTCCTCGCCCAGAACGAAGACGCGAGGACCGAAGCAGGCGGCTTATTCGATAATCCCGATCGCTTCCATGGCGTAACAGTGGTGCTGGATGACGATCCGCAGCAGCAGGCCAGCTTCACGGTGATCGCGCCGAGCATTACCGACGACGGTAGCCTTGGCGGGGTGCGTTATGGCCTGGAGGACGAGTCAACCCGACTGAATCTCAATACGCTGCTGATGGCCGAGCAGCAGCAAGAAGGTTCGGCAACGCAGCTACTGATGTCGCTGCCGGGTATGACCGAAGACATCGCCGACGCCATCCTCGACTGGCTCGATACCGACGACGAGCCGCGGCCGCTAGGCGCCGAGATCGACTACTACTCCGGCCTGTCACCAGCCTACGCCTGTAAGAACGGCCCGCTGGAAACGGTCGAAGAATTGTTGCTCGTGCGCGGGGTGACACCTCGACTGCTATTCGGCATGGATGTAAATCGCAACGGCATGATCGATCCGCATGAGCAACTGGATCGCGAAGAACAAACGGAACTCGTCGAAGGCGCAGAGCGGGGTTGGTCAGCGTTTCTCACGCTTTACAGCCTCGAGAACAATCTCCGCTCCGACGGCCAGCCGCGCATTTACCTCAACCAGAACGACATGGCGAAGCTGCACGAGGAACTGTCCAGCGTGCTGCCGGCGGAATGGGCAACGTTCATTGTCGCTTATCGCCAGAATGGTCCTCACACGGGGGACGAAGAAGGAGAGCCGGCCTCTGGCTCGCTTGATTTGACGAAACCTGGCAATTCGCCGCTCACGCAGCTGCTCGACCTAATTGGTAAGAAAACGCGAGTCACCTTCAGCGGCGAGAACGAAGCAACGGTGCTGCAGTGCCCGTTCCCCGATGAACTCGGCGCCATGAACAGTTACCTGCCGCAGTTGATGGAAAACGTCACCATCAACCCCTCGCCGACGATTCCTGGCCGAATCAACGTCAATCAAGCGCCCCGCGAAATCCTGGAAGGCATTCCTGGCATCAGCCCCGACGTGGTCGAGCAAATCATGTCGCGCCGCGACTACGAGGCGGCCGACAACCCCGGCCGACGCTACGAGACCTGGCTCCTCGCGGAAGGCCTGGTGACGCTCGACGAGATGCGTCTGCTCATGCCGTTTGTAACGGGCGGAGGAGATGTCTACCGCGCTCAAGTCGTTGGTTATTACCAGTCCGGACAGGCATCATCGCGAGCGGAGGTAGTTTTCGATGCTACTCGCTCGCCAGTACGCGTAGTATTCTGGAGAGATATCAGTCACCTGGGCCGCGGATACGCCCTTGAGACACTGGGCGTCAACTATTCGGAAACCGCCGCTCCTCTAAACCCTGCAAACTGAAACATGGCTCGCCTGCTCGCGCTGGAATGGGACGGAAATGAAGCTCGTGTCGCGCTCGCGCGCACGCGCGGGGCTACGGTGCAGCTCGAGCATGCCTTCAGCATCCCGCTTGCCGTCCGCGAAATCGGTGTGAAGGTCGACGCGAAGGCGGTCGGCAAACAGTTCGCCGAAGAATTGGCCAAACGCGGCTGGACAAAGGGCGAAGCCCTGGTGGCAGTGGGCCGCTCGGCAATCGAGATGCGGTTCCTCACTACGCCGCCGGCTCCGCCTGAGGAACAGCCCGACCTGGTGCGGTTCCAGGCCATGCGTCAATTCACGACGCTCGGCGACGATTGGCCGCTCGACTATGTAACGCTCGGAACGCAGGCCGACGGTGGCTTGAATGTGCTGGCCGCGTCGATCTCGACCGACCTGGTCGCGCAGATGAAGGCAATCTGTGCAGCGGCCAGCCTGGAATGCAAGCGACTTCTGCTTCGTCCCTTCGCTGCGGCATCGTTGGTGAAGCAACGCGCCTCCGATGGCCGCTGTCGCATGCTGATCGACGTGCTGTCGTCCGACGCCGATCTGACGGTGCTCATTGGCCCGCAGGTCATGTTCCCACGCACTGCGAAGTTGCCAAACGGCGACGACGAGCTCGTTTCCCGGGCCCTCGTCGGCGAAGTGCGACGGACGATCATTGCCGCGCAGAACCAACTAGGCGGCCGCCGCGTTGAACAAGTCATTGTGCTCGGTGACGGCCGGCATCAGGTGGCTTTGCGGTCGCTTCTGCAGCAGGAATTGCAGATCGATGTCGAAGTGCTCGATCCGCTCAGCTTTGTCGAGCTCACGGACGAAGCGCGCGGCAATCAGCCCGAATCGTCCGGCGCGTTCGCGCCACTCGTTGGCATGCTCATTGATGAAGCAAGCGAACAAGCGCCGGCGATCGATTTTCTCAACCCGCGCCGGCGCCCAGAGCCACCTAACCGTCGGCGACTTTACAGCTGGATCGGCGGGACAGCGGCTGCTGTGGCAATCGTGCTGTTTGGGCTGGTTTGGTTTCAGCTGCATAGCCTCGATACCCGCATATCCAAGCTTCAGGTCGAATTGGCCGAGCAAAAGAAATTGGCCGACAAGGGGAAGCCGGTACGGGATGAAGTCGCCCGGCTGGACCAGTTTGAGACATCCAACGTCTTCTGGCTTGACGAACTGCGGCAGCTGAGTGAGGAGTTTCCGCCCGCGGACAAGGCGCGCATCGACGAGTTCTATGCAGCCTCCAAAGGCACCGACGATCCGGCTTCGTTAACGCTGCAGGGTGGTGCTTCCGAGTCGACCGTGATCGGTCAGATCGAAAACTCGCTACGCGACGAGCGCCATAGCGTCACAGGATCGGGCGGCCGCGAAGACGAACGGGCGCCCGACATGCGGTGGCGTTTCAAAGAAGAGATTCGCATCTCCCCGGATTTCGACACCGTCGCCAAGGCACCTCCTGCCACACTCAAGGCCACAAAAACGACGGCCCCACCGAAGGGAGCCGGCAAATGAGTCCACGCGAAAGAAATCTGGCTATTATCGTCGGCGCTATGGCCGTCTTGCTTGTGGGCTGGTTCCTACAGAAAGGCATTTCGGGAAGCTTCCAGAAGCGGAAGGTCCAACTTGCCGACCTGGAATCGAAGCTCTCTACGCAGCGTCTGGCTGCCATGCAAAGTGCTGCTGCAGCACGGCGCAAAAACGAATACGAAGCTCGGTCTTTGCCATCCGAGGCCCCGCTAGCCCGCTCACTCTATCAGCGATGGTTGCTCGAGAAGGTGCAGCAAGCCAACATCGACAAGCCGCTGGTCAGCTCCGTTTCGACTCGCGAAGAAGGTAAGACGCTAACGCGGCATCAGTTCAACGTTAGCGGTCGGGCACGGCTGGATTCCATCGTCAAGTTGCTTTTCGAGATACATAAGGCGGATACGCTGCATCGCATTTCTCGTCTTACCGTCCGGCCTGTGAAGGATTCGAAGGATCTGGATCTGCAGATGAGCGTCGAAGCTATCGCGCTCAGCACCGCACCGCCGGATGGAAAGCTGACGACAGAGATCTCGCCCCGGCTCGCGGGGCGGAAGGTCGAGGAGTTCCTCGGCCCCATCGAACAGCGCAATTTGTTCGGACCTGCGAACCGTCCACCGCAGATTGCCTCTGCCCGGCCGACCGTGCAGACGAATCGCTCAGCCGACTTCTCGGTGAAGGCCAACGACCCCGACAAGCTCGATAAGGTGACCTATCGACTCTTGGACGCGGCGGATAAAGACGCCAGCATCGACCCTGCATCTGGCCGCTTCAAATGGACACCACGCAAACCCGGCACCTACGAGTTCGTCGTCGAAGCCATGGACGATGGCATCCCGGCGAAGAAGAGTCAGGAGACCATTCGCGTCGCGGTGAGCGATCCCCCGCCGCCCCCTGCGCCCGAACCGAAGAAGCTTGCGTTCGACGACGCGAAGTTCACAGTGCTCACGGGCATTGTCGCCGTCGGCGAAGAGAGTGAGGTCTGGTTGCTGGTGCGTCCTAAAGGTAAGACGGTGCGATTGCAAACCGGCGACAAGTTCGAGATTGGCTCGATCCAGGGGGAGGTCGCATCGATCGACGTCGATTCCTTCTCATTCGTCGCCAACGGCAAGGTGCATCGATTGGATAAAGGGGCGATCTTGCAGGACGCCTCCGTTGAATCCTCCATTTCAGCAGAAGCGCCCAACCTGCCCAAAGATGTGAACTGAATCCGGCCCCAAGCGTTCCCCATGGGTCAGTTCGTTGACGTAAATCCCTGCCAAATCTGGGGTTTGTAAACCCAGAAACTTCTCCTGCTAAGTCCCAATTCGCTTCATAATTGGGGCAAGCTTTGCCGATTATTCCGGTTACGTGGAAAATCCGGCGTGACTGCGCTGGGGGCAAGCCACCACTTGTACTGTGAGACAGCCAGTGGCGATTCGCATGCACAAACAATTGTACTCCCGAGGCTTCGGTTGGGCGGGAATTGCCGTACTGCTGGCCTCAGCGCTAGCAGCTGCGGCGATGGCCCAAACCCCGAAGGTAAGCACATCGACTCCGAAACAAGGAGGCGAAGCCGAGGCGGTACGGGCTTATCCGGTCAGCAGCGATTCCGTTCAAAGCGTCGCAGGACAGCTGCAGCGGAAGTACTTCAACCGCGCCGATGTTCGCATTGCTGCGGACGCTCGAGGCGGGCAGGTACTTGTCGTGGCCCCAGCTGATGTGCAAACGGAAATTGCGAAACACCTCTCGCAAGCGCCATCAGCCAAAAAGCCGGTGCAGTCTCGCGCTAATCATGGTGCAGCCGAACGGTCTACGGCCAACGTGTCGCTGCGACGCGTCACAGCGGTCGAATTGCAAGGTGCACTCGGACGAGCGTTTAAGAAGAGCGCCGACGACCGCTCATTCGTAGTCCCCCTAGCGGATGGCGACCAGGGTCTTTTGACCATTGACGAAAAGGCCAAGAGCGTTCGCCTTGAGGGCCCGGATGCCTCGATCCCCGTACTGCGAAGACTTGTGCAGTCTCTGGATGTGTCGCGGCCGGCAAGCAACGTGGCCGATGTAGTCACCCTGCAGCATGCTGAGCCCGCTTCGATCACTCGGGCAATGATGCTAGCCGGCGCTCCCAAGCCTTCGGTCGCCCACTCACGTCAGCATATCGGCCAGTTCGTCACCATGGTGTTTCAGCCGGACGAACAGCGGACAGAGGATGAGCGCCGCGAGCAAGAGCGGCAGGCCGGAGCGAATCAACCGGCGCCTCCGGGCCAGGATGCTCGCAACGATGGCGATCGTGCGGAGCAGGCGGGTGACGAGGAATTCGGCTCCATCGGCGACGTTCGCATCGAATTCATCGAGGGCTTGGACCAGATCGTGGTCAGCGGCCGCCGCCGCGACGTCGAACGCGTGCTGCAAATCATCGAACAAATCGAGCAGCAGAGCCTCGAGACCCGCCCCGCAGTTGAAGTTTACTACCTGCGACACGTCGACGGCCGTGCGCTCACCGACTTGATCAACCAAATCTACGCTCAAGTGTTCGCGGTACGGCAGGGAAGCGTATCGATCACGCCGCTCGTCAAGCCGAATGCACTGCTGCTCGTCGGCCGTGAGGAAAACCTGGCGCCGGTGATTGAGCTTATTAAGCAACTCGACCGTCCGGTTCCGCCTGATTCGCAAATCAAGGTGTTTCAGTTGCGGTACATGGCCGCTACCGATGCGGAAGCGACGGTGCGAAACTTCTTTGTCGATCGCCCCGGGACGAATACCGATTTGCGAGCCGGTCTTGGGACGCGAGTACTGGCGCTGGCCGAGTTCCGCACCAACTCGCTGATCGTACAGGCGGCCCCGCGCGACTTGCTGGAGGTCGCTGGCCTGCTCAAGACGCTCGACGTTCCTTCTGCCGCATCGACCGACCAGGTGCGCATCATTCGCTTACAAAATACGCTTGCCGAGGAGCTGGCTCCGGTCGTGCAAAACGCCATCTCTGGTCAGCGGGCAGGGCAGGGTGGCTTGCAGATTCCCGGTCTAGGCCAACAGCCGCAAGGCGCTGGAGCAGCCGGTGCCGGTACTGCGGGACAAGCCAGCTCACGCTCGGCCAGCTTGCAGTTGCTCCAGGTGGATGGCACCGACGCCCAAACCATTGAATCGGGCATTTTGGCCGACATGAAGGTCACCCCCGATCCACGCGGAAACGCGCTGATCATCAGCGGCCCAGCACACGGAATGACGCTGCTCGAGGCCCTCATCCGCCAGCTCGACGATCTGCCCGCGATGGAAGCGCAAATCAAGGTTTTCCAGATCATCAACGGCGATGCGACATCACTCGCTGATATGCTGCGTCAGCTCTTCGGTCAGCCGACCCAGGGCGGCCAGGGAGGAGCGCAGTTGCCCGGCTTTGGCAGCGCCGGTGGCGAGAACTCGCTCGTTCCACTGCGATTTACGGTCGACCAGCGCACCAACAGCATCATCGCGTCCGGTTCGTCGGGTGACCTTGCCGTGGTTTACAAGATTCTCGTCCGCCTGGACGAAGGGGACATCCGCAACCGACTGACCACGGTGTATCGCCTGCGGAATGCGCCCGCGCTCGACGTTGCCAATGCGCTGAACGAGTTGCTCACCAGCCAGCGACAGGTGAATCAGCTCGCTCCGAACTTGACGAGCCCGTTTGAGCAGATCGAGCGGGAAGTGATCGTCGTGCCCGAAATTGTCAGCAACAGCCTGATCGTCTCGGCAACGCCGCGGTTCTTTGAAGACATTCGCAAGGTGGTTGAGGAACTCGATCGCCGGCCGCCGATGGTGGTCATCCAGGTATTGCTGGCCGAGGTCGCGCTAAGCGACATCGATCAGTTCGGTATCGAACTGGGTCTGCAGGACTCACTGCTCTTCGACCGAGGCATCGGTGCGATTGGTTTCCCGTTCAACCAGGCTGGCATCGGCAACAATAACACTCCGGCATCGCTGGCGACGCGAGAGAACGTTGCTGGCCAGGCACTGTCGAACTTCGGCGTCGGCAGGCAAGATGCGAATCTTGGCTACGGCGGCCTCGTTTTGTCGGCCAGCAGCGAATCGGTCAGCATCCTGATCCGTGCTCTACAACAGTCGCAGCGGCTGCAGATTCTTAGCCGGCCGCAGGTACAGACGCTCGACAATCAGCCAGCCTACGTACAAGTTGGTGCTCAGGTGCCGTTCATTACGTCGTCGCAGCTCACCACTTTCGGCACGGTGAACAGTACCGAATTTCAGAACGTGGGTGTCATTCTCGGGGTTACGCCGCGAACGAGCCCCGACGGCATGATCGTGATGGAAGTGGACGCAACCAAGTCGCAACTCGGCCCGATCGATCAGGGTATTCCGATCTCGATCAACCAAAACGGCGATGTCATCCGCTCGCCGCAGATTGAAATCACGCGGGCCCAGACCACGGTCAGCGCCCGCAGCGGCCAAACGGTCATCCTCGGCGGCTTGATCACGAAGAATCAAAACGAACTAACCCGGCGTGTTCCCTACCTGGGCGACATTCCGGTGCTCGGACGTTTGTTCCGCTTCGACTCGGTCACTACGGACCGCCGTGAGTTGCTGATCATTCTCACGCCGTACATTATGACCAACGAAGAGCAGATTGCATGGATGAACCAGCGCGAGTCGGAACGGATGAACTGGTGCCTGGCCGACGTCGTGAACGTGCACGGCGAAACGCCGCTCGACAGCAGCGGCAAATTCGACTTCGCCGGTCCGACCATGTATCCCGAAGCACCCTCCGCCTGGCCGCCGGCTGAGCGCCTCGTCCCGAATCCGCCGGTCGATATCCCGGAAGACAATCCGCTGTCGCCGGCATCGAATCCAAATCCGCCGGCTGGGGCGGTTAATCCTCAGTTCGTTCCGTCGCAACCGATCGCACCTGTGCCGACTCCGGCAGCACCGGTCGATCCTCGATTCCTACCGCCACCGTCGGTGCCGCTCAATGGCGCTCCGCCATTCGGTCCTGCTTTTGGCCCTGACGGTGCAAAGAACCAGGGTCCACAGCCAGTACCGATACGGCCGGTCCCGCCACCGGATCAAGACCCAGCTCGTGAGCTAGTCCGGCCGACGCCAACTCCGCAGCCCCTGCCGATACAACCGGTCGTCGCTCCAGCGAGCTACCAGCAGCCAGTCAGCCCGCATTACCAACAGCAGCCGCTCTACCGCTAGGTCGTCGGCGATCCACGAAGTACCAGATACAGACCACTAGTCGTCGCAAGGAAGCGCACGATGATTCGCACACGACAGATCCTCGCGACCACCGCACTCGCATTGCTCGCTGCATCCGGTTGTGCGATGCCCAAAATGCCGACTTGGGACGATTGGAATGTCACCAAGTACGAGCACCGTCTCAAGGAGACGAAGTACCAGGCGCCGACGCGCATGGTCGTGCTCTGGTCCCCAGCGATTCAGAACGGGCCGAACGTCGCCAAGGCTCAGCGTGGCTTCGGCGGTCGGATCTACTTCTACAATGCAGCCGATCAAGCTGTGCCCGTGGAAGGACAGTTGATTGTCTACGGCTACAACGACACGCTGGAGAACCAGCGGCACGTGAAGCCGGATAAGAAGTTCGCCTTCACCCCGCAGCAATTTACGGCTCACTACAGCCCAACCGAACTCGGTGCTTCCTACAGTGTCTGGGTCGGCTGGGACGATGTTGGCGGGGCACAGTCAGAAGTCAGCCTGGTACCGATCTTCACCTCGACATCCGGCCACATTGTCGTCGGCCAGACGTCCCGCAACGTGCTGCCCGGGCAAAATACTCCGGCGACGAACACACAAGTCGAAACGTCAACCATGACTTCGCAAGTGCGCGATGAGCGCATTCCACCGGCGGCGTTTCCCCAGCCAACCTCGTACGTGCCAATCTCGCCGACGACACACGGAATGGTGGAGCAAGCCGCCTATCAGCAGCCCGCCGCGGCGTTCCAGCCTCAGCAGGTCGGTGCGCCGTACGGCGTGCAGCAAGCTTCTATGCAGCAGTTGCTGCCTGGTAGCAACCAAGGCTTGGCCAATCCGGCGATGCCGATGCCAGGCGCAGCAATGTCATCAGCGCAACCTCAGATGGACACGATGTCGATTACCCTTCCGGGCTCGATGACCCAGCGTCTGATTGCGGCGGGCGCCCAGCAGCAGCCCCAGCCTTACCGGCAGAATATGTCACCGGTTCCGACGTCAACGCCAGCGACCGGAGCGGCACTGAATAGCCAAGGACAAGTACTGTCGCCACCCCCTGCAGTGCAAACTCCGACCACGTTTAACGCACCGACGAACGAGTCGCGCTCATGGGGGCCGGTAACGCCTCGGCGCGGGGCATTGCCTCTCGGACCACAATCTCGTTACGCACCTGGGTCACCTCAGGCTCCAGCATCGCCAGGTCCTCAACCATCTGGCGGTCCCCTTCCGATGCAACCTCCCCACGGAGCACCAGGACCGGCCCATCCGCTACAGCCTCAATTGGGGCAACAATCTGCAGGGCCGGGAGGCGGCGGAGTCGCACCTGGAAACCGCTGGTAATTCGGGCGGGCGGGGCCGAACGGACGGTGGGAGCAGCCCCTCCCATCGTCAAACGCACTCGCAGTTGCTTGTTGTTGCGGCCCTGATTCTGATTTCCCTGGAACTGCTGCATGCGGTTCATCTGGCCAAAGAGGCCCTGGTTTCCAAACATGCCTTGCATGCCTTGCATACCTCGCATGCCTGCCTGATTGCCTCGGGCGTTTGCTGTATCGCCCGAGTCGGCACCAACGAACGCACCTCGCCGATTTTGCTCGAGGAACCGCTCATTGCCGGTTAAAGCAGCACCGGCAGCCGCATTGCCTGCCGCACCAGCTCCTGCCCCGGCACCAGCGCCCGTGTTGCCGAACGAGGTTCCACCGCCCAGGTTTCGACTGCCAAACATGCCGCTAGAGGTCGTTCCGCCGCGTGATTGCGCCAGGGCAGGCATCGCAATGCAGGAAACTGCCACAACGACCAAACTGGCCTTCAAAACTCGCATGGTTCGATCCCAGCTGATGGCGGTAAAAGGTTGCTGCAAGGCAGCAGTTAGGGCTATTCTCTTACCGATCTAACCCCGCCACAATCCCCAAGTATCGAAATCGTCGCTACGGCCGCGCGGGCGTGATGGCAAAGGGAACGCGGCTGGCCGGACTGCGAAACCCAAGTCCCGCCGATCAGGTACAACTGCTACCAGCGACAAACTTTGGCCGCTGCGGCCCAAATGGCAGCTACTTCACGCAACCCACGATAAGAATCTGGCGATGCCAAACATCTCCCAACTTCGTCGCATCCTTCTGCTCGTTATCTGCCTGGCGGCCGTCGTGCTTTGCGGCCGCCAAGCCCGCGCCGAACGGGCCACGGCACCTCGGATCCTGCCAAAGTCGACCCTGGCGTATGTCCGGATTGCGGACACTCCTCAGCTGGTGTCTCGGTTCCGAGAGACGTCGCTTGGGCGCATCTCCCAAGACGACCAGGTGAAACCGTTCGTCACTGGCCTGTACGCCGCCGCCGAAGATGCCTGGACACAAATCGAAGAGCGTGTCGGACTGCCGCTGAATCAACTGCTCGCGATTCCCCAGGGCGAGATCAGTGTCGCGTTTATCGGTCAAACGAAGAACGATGAGGGCAAGTACGAGGGGCCATCGGGCGTCGTGCTCCTGTTTGACGTAAAAGGGCATCTGGCTGACGCGAAGAAGTTGCTCGAGAACGGTGGCAAGTTCATTCAAGAAAACGGCGGTAGCATTGAGGTTGAAAAGCTCGACGACATCGAACTAACGAAGTACAGCGGGCCAGACGGCAACTCCGTATTCCAGTTCGAAAAGGAGGAGACGATCGTACTTGCGACAAGTAAGGACCTGGCCGCGGGGATTGTCTCCAGCTGGCAGGGAGCAGCGGACGGTCAATCATTGGCTGACAACGACAAATTCACGGCCATCATGAGCCGTTGTGCCACGTCCGTGGACGACCCGCCTCAGATCACTTGGTTCGTCGACGTGATCGACCTGATCCGGAACCTCGCTCGCGGCAATACGGCCGCTCAGACCGGCTTAGCTCTATTTCCGGTGCTGGGGCTGGACGGCATCAAGGGCGCCGGCGGAAGTTGGACTTTCGCCACCGGCGACTTCGATAGCGTCATGCACGCCCATGTTCTGCTGGAAAGCCCACGTTCAGGCGTAGTTGAGATGCTGGCGCTCGGCTCGGGCGAGGTAACACCCGAAGCTTGGGTTCCAGCCGACGCTTCCAGCTACATCACCTTGCACTGGGAATTCGACGAAACCTTCCGCGTGGCCGCGAGGCTCTACAACAGCCTCATGAGCGAAGGGGCGTTCGAAGCGGAAGTTCAGCGTCGCGTAAGCGAGCGTCTCGGGGCCGACCTCGAGAAAGAGGTGTTGCCATTGCTCGACGGCCGAGTGACGATCGTGAACTGGGTTGACCGGGAAGGCCCGCCGCGGATCAACAGCCAAACCATGATGGCTGGCATCAAGCTTACCGACCCTGAGGCATTCAAGCCGGTCTTCGTAAAGATCCTCGAGAAGTTCGGCGACCGCCTTGAGAAAGCGTCGTTCGCCGGCGTCGAGTATCAGAAGGTCAAACAGCGGGAGGACCGCGAGCCGACGCCAAACGCCCGTCAGCCGGAATTGTGCATGGCGGTAATCGGTGACTACTTCGTGATCGCTGACAGCACGCAGGCATTGGAGCACTCAATCAAGACGAGCCGCGATCCCAATGCATCCCTCGCCGGTGACGTCGAGTTCCAACTGATCGCGAGCCGAATCAAGCGGCAGGTCGGCGGTGACAGACCGGGAATGCTGCAATTCACTAAGCCCGAAGAAGGGATGCGGCTGTTGTATGATATCGCCGCCGCGGATTCGACACGCGAGCGACTCACCAGCCAGGCAGAGAACAATCCGTTCTTCAAACGCCTGGACCAAACGATGAAAGACAATCCGCTGCCGCCATTTTCAGTCCTGGCTCGATACCTCGCCCCGGGCGGCGGAATGGTCACGAGCGATGAAACGGGCTTCCACTACACAACGTTTACACTGCGGCGGAAGTAGAGCGGGGCTGAAGCAAGCTGGCCGGTTCTCGTCCGCAATTCGGACGGGAGCCGTTCTAGCGAGCGCGAGTGTTGCGCCGGTTCATTTCGTCGCGTATCTCGGCTGCCAGCTCATATTTCTCGTTGGCGACGGCGTCCTCTAGCTGCTCTTGCAACGTGCGGCCGACGCGGAAGTGCTGCCGAAGTGATTCTCGCAGTTCGATCAATCGACTGACGAGTTCGTCGTCTGTAAATTCCTCGTCGGCTTCGTACTCGGCGAACACCGCTTTGATGGCGTCGAGTCCCTTGTTTAGTTCCTCGACGGCCACTTCTGCTCCTTTGTCCGCCAGTGCGGAGAGCGCGGCGGCCTGAGTGCGATGGAAAAGCACGAACGGCCGGTACTGCTCGTGAGAGAGCGTCCATTGTTCGTCCGGCGAGTGCTCCCGGCAGAAATCCATCAGGCCGAGCGTGTGATCGGCATCGAGCACCGCTCCCTCAAACTCCCGCAGGGCGAGCCAGCAAATCCGGCGGTGATAATACTGCACGAATTCGCGGTCGGCTTCCTCACAGTCGTCCTCCGACATCGTGAAGTCCTCTCCCTCTTTTGCCTGCTTCGCTTGCAGGTAGTGGAAGTAAGACTCCGAATCCTGAGGTCGAGTCCCATCCGGCCGACCTGAGATCTCCAGTTGGAGCAATCCGAGATCGAGACGCATTTGCAGGATTTCGCGACCGTCGTCACCCTTCTTCTTTCGCACGCTGATGCCGTTCGGATCGTACGGCCAGTCGCGAAGAATCCGGTCGATGTTTTCTTTTTTTGCCATAGCTCTCTCGGGTATCAATCGGCAAATGGCTGCCGAGTTGACTGCCCATTGCGATTATACCATTTGCGGCAAACTTGGGCAGAACGATCCAGGCGTCAGCCGGAGCAAAAACTGGCCCGATTGAGGCGTACGTTCTCCGCGTGTCGACCGAAGGTTCGTATTCGCTCTCTATCCCGATATGCGTAAGATAGTTCGAGCTCTTCTCGGTGGCGATGGGCGGTCCGTGACCCTCGAACCGCGACGATTCACGTCTCGTTGGATGCTATCAATGCCTGTCGGCCAAAAGTGATGCCAGTGCGACTGGAAAGACCATTCTGAGGTTTGCCCGGTTCGCGAAGTTCCTCTCTTCGTCAAAGGATCACGATGTCGGTCAACCAGCGCGAAAAGCAGATGGCCGAGGCCGAGGAGATCCTCGGCGACCGGCTGCAGAAGGCCAGTTTTGTCAAAGGTCTGTTCTTCGGCCAGCATCTGGGCGAGCGATTGCCGAGGTACCCACATCTAAGCCACGACGCAGCCCTGGCCAAGCATGCCGCTGTATTGCGAGAGTTTCTGCAGAAGGAAGTTGACCCAGTAGCGATTGACCGAAACGCTGAGATTCCTCAATCCGTGATCAATGGCCTGGGCCGGATCGGGGTGCTCGGCGCCTGCCTGCCCAGATCGGTCGGAGGCCAGGCACTGAATCAAACACAGTACTGCCAGTTACTGGAGATCCTGGGCGCTCACTGCGGGGGCACCGCGCTCTTCGTCAATGCCCATCATTCCATCGGCCCACGAGCCGTCGTTCTCTTCGGCAATGCCGTCCAGCAACAACAGTGGCTGCCGAAACTGGCGACCGGCGAATGGATCAGTGCCTTTGCGTTGACTGAACCAGAAGCCGGCAGCGATGCGGGGAACGTGCAAACCACAGCCACGCCGACTGCCGATGGCAAAGGCTACGTGCTCAACGGCCGAAAGAGGTGGATTACTAATGGCGGGATTGCTCAGGTCCTCACCGTCATGGCCCGCACACCCGATCAGGCGTCGAATGGAAGCAAGATCACGGCTTTCCTGGTCACGCCCGACATGCCCGGTTTCGAGGTCGTTGAGAAGCGAATGCCTAAGATGGGGGTCCGAGGCACCGCGACCAGTCGCCTGGCATTCAAGGACATGTACGTCCCGAAAGAGAATGTACTGGGGCAGGTCGGCAAAGGGCTGAAGGTCGCGCTTACGGTCCTCGACTTTGGCCGCACTACTTTCGGAGCCAGTTGCACCGGCGCCGCCAAATTCTGCGTTGAGCGAGCGATTGCCCACGCCAATTCGCGCGTCCAATTCGGCCAAACGCTAGGCAGCTTCGAATTGGTCAAAGAAAAGCTCGCCTACATGCAGGCTGGCGTTTATGCGATGGAAGCATGTACTTATCAGACGGCAGCCTTGATCGATTCCGGCGAAGGCGACTTCATGCTGGAAACCGCCATGCTGAAGGTCTTCGCCACCGAAACCCTCTGGCGCATCCTGAACGACACCTTCCAGATTCACGGCGGAACCGCCTACTTCACCGACCAACCGTTCGAACGAATGGTTCGCGATGCCCGCATCAACACGATCGGCGAAGGGGCCAACGATGTGTTGCGGGCTTTCACCGCCTTGGTCGGCATGCGAGATGTCGGGCTGGAGCTCGAAGGCGTTCTGAATGCTGTCTACCACCCGATTGGAAACTTCAAGCGGATCGGCCGGTTTGCGGGTCGAAAGCTGAACTCGCTGCTCACGCCTCCGACTGTCGATGCCCGGAGCCACGAACTCGAAAACGACGCGGCACTGCTCGGCCGAGGCATCGCCGCTCTCGGCGCACAGGTCGAGCGGCTGCTCGTGACCTATCAGAAAGAAATTGTCGACCGTCAGTATCAGCTCGGACGCATCGCCGATGCCGCGACCGAGCTTTACGTCGGCAGCTGCGTCCTCAACCGGATGGACGAAGAGCTAAGGCACAGCCACGATGACGATGCTGAGACTCGCTGGCAGCTGCAGGTCGGCCGCTACTACCTCCGCACTTCGGCCGCGCGGGTGAATCGAGCCCTTTCCGACCTCTGGGAAAATAACGACGACGCGACCACAAAGCTTGCGGACGCACTTCTAAAGCGCGGTCGCATGTAACCCGTTCCGGCTTCTGCATGGCGGGTTGCCTTAGATGGACGGGGCTGGAGCGTACTGGAGAAGCCTCGGAATGAGATCGTCTACTGCTTTAGCGACAGCTGAAAGCGCGCCGTGTTAACCGGGCCACCGGTGTTCTGGCGGTCGAGGAAATAGATGCCGTCGTCCGCGGCCGGCTCACGCTCCTGAACCGGGGTTGCGACGACGGTTTCTGATCCCGTCGTCGGAGTACGAGTATAGCCCAGCAAATTGCGCCGGACTTGCCAGAGCTCGTAAAACAGGAAGCTGCCCACCACCGCCAGCCAGACGAGCGCCTCAAGGCCTTGGTGACGACCGAGCAAAAGCAGCGTCGGCAGCATCGCAATGGCGAAAGCACCGGACAGATAGAGCCAGCCCTGCCAACAAACCGGTTTCACGCTGCGCTCGAATGACCTAACGCGGAACCAATGTGGTTTGGCGAACATAATCTGCGTCCTCTCTAAATCCTTCGCCCGACGACGATTGCCTCTGGCAATAGGGTTCCATTCGCCGCCTGGCAGCAGATATTGGCCATTTGGCAGCAGATTTCTCCGAAATCCCGTCGCGGCCACTGGTTCGGCACCGAACGACCGCCGAGCCTGTCAAACTAGGCAGGGAGAGCAGCTTCGCCCGAGTGTGAGGCCCGCATCGAAAGTTCTGTGCATTCCATCAGCAACGGTTCGATGAGTCATTCGGGTGATGCCGGCTATCCGGCTTGCGCGGCCCGTTCTTGGCCGCATCAGAGGGATCTGATCCGGCAGGGCTTCTCAAGGAGGGGGAGTGAGATGATATTGCGATCGGCGGCCTTGTGTTCCATGATTTTGGGCCTGATGCCCATAGTCGCTTCGGCTCAGCATGGCGGGCACGGCGACGTATACGAGTCGGCCTCAGTCATTCGACCAGTCGGTCACGGCCTGTGGGAAGACTACGACGGCGGGTGCGGCTGTGGGATGAAGCACCGCCACGGCCACCTTGGACTGGGCAAGCACTGCGGTCCCGTCGGCTGCCCTTATGGCGTCGGAGCAAGCTGCGGCTGTGGCGGCTGCAACGATGGATGCAAGTACCGCATCGCGTGTGGCCTGCCGCTTGCGCTCAATCGCATTACCCGTCCGCTTGATTGCCTGTTCCCTTGCCGGCCGAAGCTGCTCGGCTGCGGCAGTGGCTGGGGCGGCTGCAGCCCGTGCTACGATCCTTCGTGCGGCGGCGGATGCCCGAAGCCGCATTTTGGAAAACGCTTCGGGCTATTCGGTGGCTGCTCGAAGTGCGACTGCGGCGACAACTGCACCCTGGGTTGCTCCTGCGGTACCCCGGCTCCCACGTACCTGCCTGAAGGTGGCATGTCGCCGCCGGTTGCACCGCCGGAAACGAAGGTCAACCCGTTCCAGGACGATCTTCCGGAACCGATGCCGACCGATGCTCGCCGCAACGAGGCTGCTCGCGATCCCTACGCTCAGCGTCCAACGCCCGCTCGCCGTCCGGTGCACCAGCAGGCTTCGCTAAAGAAGGCCGCTCCGAATCCGCCAGTCCTGCGAGCCATGCCGACCAGCAACCGCGTCCAGCGTGCGACGCACACCGACGCCCAACGCACTACCGGCGTGCAGCAGGCCTCTGCCGAAGGGGACGATGTGATCCGCAACTACACCCAGGCCAAGATGCGAGTCACCGGAAGCTCGACCGCGAATCCGATCGCCAGCGAGAGCGAAACTGAAGAACTGCCGCACAACCCGCTTCGCTAAGCGATCTGCGGAATTTTCTGATCGATTCGTCAGGGGACCATTGCGGCCCCTGACATTGTTTCTTGGTGGTCTCTTCGCCTCGGTCAGCCGTAGCAGCTTCAGGCGAGGCCAGCAGAAATCGCCGAGTCGAGATCGTCACGCAGATCCTCGAAAGCCTCCAGCCCCACTGACAGCCGAATCAGCCCATCAACGATGCCGAACGACGCACGTGCGGCCGGATCGTAGCTGGCGTGCGACATCGAAGCGGGTTGTTCGATGAGCGATTCAACAGCGCCGAGGCTCACGGCGAGCTGAAACAAATGAGTCGCCTCACAAACGCGCTTGGTTTGCTGATAATTACCGTTCAGTTCGAAGGTGAGCATGGCGCCGAACGCGCCGTCCATCTGCCGCGAGGCCAATTCGTGACCCGGATGCGTTTTCAGGCCCGGGTAGAGCACGCGCTTCACCCGCTTATCGCCGTCGAGCCACTCAACCAGGCGGGCCGCAGTCTTGGATTGCTCGCGGACGCGCAGTTCGAGTGTCTTCAGACCGCGCGAGGCGAGAAAGCACTCCAGCGGCCCCATCACCGCCCCGGTGGCGTTCTGGAGGAAGTACAAGCGGTCGAAAAGTGACTTATCTCGAACCACTAACACGCCGCCGAGCAGGTCGCTATGCCCGCCGATATACTTCGTCGCCGAGTGCATCACGATATCGGCGCCAAGTTCCAGGGGCCGAGTGAGAACTGGCGTGGCGAACGTGTTATCCACGCCAAGCAACGCCCCATGCTGATGAGCAATCTCAGCCACGGCCGCAATGTCGGTGATCGACATCAGCGGATTGCCGGGCGACTCGATCCAGACCAGCTTCGTCTTCGGCGTGAGCGATTTCTTCAGGGCTTCTAGGTCCGTCGTTGGAGCGAGCGTCACGCTCACGCCCGAGCGATTCACCACCTTATGCAACAGCCGATAGCTGCCGCCGTACAGATCGGCGCCGGCCACGACATGATCACCGCTCTCGAGCAGCAGGGTGGCGCAATGCGTCGCCGACATTCCGGTGGCGAAGGCCAGGGCGCCGACGCCGCCTTCCAGCGACGCCATCGTCGTCTCGAAGGCCTTTCGGGTCGGATTTCCGCTGCGGCTGTAGTCGAATTCGCCCCACACTCCAGCGCCTGGCTGCACGAACGTCGACGCGAAATGCACGGGCGGCACGACAGCGCCCGTTTGCGGGTCTCGCTCGTTACCGACGTGGATGGCTCGGGTGCGGAAGTGCATGGCAAAAGAATCTAAGATTTCGACTTTATGATTTATGATTGAAGAGTATAGGTTACCGAACGGCGACGCTTCGCCAATCAAATCATAACTCCTAAATCATAAATCAGAAACTCCCCAGGGCTTGTCGCAGGTCCTCGATCAGGTCCTCGGTGTTCTCAATGCCGCAGGACAGTCGGATCATGTTGTCCGGAATGCCGAACCGCTTGCGGTCCTCCACCGGCACCTCGTAGTAGCTCATCACGAGCGGCTGCTCGATCAGCGATTCCACACCGCCCAGGCTCGGGGCAATGCGGGCGATTTTCGCCGCATCGACCACCGCCGCCGTCTGTCGCCAGTCGGCATCCTTCACCAGGAACGTAATCAGTCCGCCGAAGCCCCGCATCTGCTTCCGCGCAATTTCATGGCCGCGATGCGTTTCCAGCCCTGGGTAGTACACCTTTTCCACCCGCGGATGAGCGGCGAGGAACTCCGCGACTCCCTGGCCGTTCTGATTGTGCCTCTGCATCCGCAGTTCGAACGTTTTGAGCCCGCGCTCGAGCAGGTAAAGGTTATGCGGCGAGTTGATGCCCCCCATGATGCCGCGCAGCTTGCGAACGTCTTCCAACTTCTGCTTGCTGCCGATGATCACGCCCGCCAGCAGGTCGTTGTGCCCGCCGAGATACTTCGTTGCGGAGTGAAGCACGTAGTCGACGCCGTACGACAGCGGCTGCACGTTGTACGGCGTCGCCAAAGTCGCGTCGATGAGCGTCTCCACCTTATGCTTGCGGCCGAGTTCGGCGAACCGCTCCAGGTCGACCACGCTCAGGTGCGGATTGGTCGGCGACTCGCTCACGAGCAGCTTCGTCCGCGGATTGATCGCCGCGTCCATCGCGTCGTAGTCGCAGGCTTTCACTTGGCGAGTGACGACACCGAACCGCGACAGGTGCTTCGAGCAAAACTCGCGGCTGCGGTGGTAGCATTCGTCGAAAAAGACGACCTCATCTCCCGCATTCAACTTGGCCATTAGCAGGCCGACAATCGCCGCCATGCCGCTGGCATAGACCAGCGCCTCCTCACCGCCGTCGAGCGCGGCGAGCTTACGTTCGACGACTTTCTCGCCCGGATTGCCGTAGCGGCCGTATTCCTCGCGCTCCTGCTTCTGTTCGATGAAATCGATCACCGCCTGCGTGCTGCTAAACGTATAGGTCGACGCGCAGATGATCGGGTCGGTGATGGCGCTCGCCAGCTTCTGACGGTCTTCGCCAGCATGAACGGCGAGCGTGCTAGTGCCGGGACGGCTGGCAGGCGAGTCTTTTTGCGGGGCAGGGGACATGCAAGCAAAGCTCCGAAAGAGTACCCGGGACATGCGGGCGCGAGCTTCGCTCTGCAGCGTCAGAACCAACTTCGGCCGTGTGGAACGGACCGTTTGATTTGTGACGTTCACCAGCGACTTAAACCGGTGAAGCAGGTGTGGCTTTTTAGCAGTAAGGCTGCAAGCGGCCGCAAATCCCTTGAAGGCCCGATTGTAGTTCAGGCCACGAAGAGCCACAAGCGGCGAGTTTCGGCGGCTGCAGATAGCCGCAAGGCCGTAGCTGAATTCGCCAAGAATTCAGACAAACCAAGCTCCATCGAAGTGAAAGCCGGATCAGTGCTTCATCTGAATCCTGGCGAATTCAGCTACGAGGGAGCCACATCATCAGCTGGCTCACTCCGTCGCCGGGCCAATACGCAGATTCCGGAACCAAACAGTCTCGCTGTGGTTCTGCAGCCCCAGGAAACCTTCCTTCAGCCGCTCGGCGAGCTGTGGATAGTCCGCCTCATCCGCATCAATCACCAGCATGCCATTGTGAACGACCCGATAGCGGTTCCCCTTGCAGTCGATCTCCAAGGAATTCCATTCGCCAGGAGCGCGGCAAACTCGGGGCTCGGCGGGAACGATCGCATACACGCTTCCGGAGTACTGGTACGGCTTCAGTTCTTTATAGCGCGGTGCACTGTCGTCCAGCACCTGCACCTCGACTCCTGCATCCTTGCCGTGGTGGTTGCCCCCTTTGGGCACTCGGACATAAACACCTGAGTTGCCCGCCGGCTTGAGCTTGTATTCCAGGCGAAGATTGAAGTCGCCGAATTGCTCGTTGCTCCTCAGCCACGGGCCTTTCTCGCCGGTGCACATCAGCAGGCCGTCCTCGACTTTCCAGCAAGCAGAAGCGTCCTGCCCAGCGCCTTCCCAACCGGTCAGATCCTGGCCGTTGAAGAGCGAGCGATAGCCGAGTTCCTGAATCTTGATGTTCTTAAACTCGAACTGCCCGCCCAGCGGCACTTCCACCTGAAAGCCGAGATAGCCTTCCGTCTTCTCGATGCCCGCCGTCTTCCACGCCGGCTTGCCGTTGATCTCAAGCTCCGCGGTGTCCCCCTGAACGGTGAGCTTGAAATGGTTCCACTCTCCTGGCTTGATCAATCCCTTGCTGCGGCCGTCCTTAAAGCCGATCAGATTCCCCTCGTCTCCCTGCTTCAGGTTGATCTGGTACTTGTCCGGGTACTTTTTGCCCTCGGCTGGCTCCTCGCAGCGGAAGTAGATGCCGCTGTCGTACGTGTCACTTTTCCGGGCTCGCCAATCGAGTTCCAGCACGAAATCGGCGAACCGATGGTCGACCCGCAGCAAGCCATCGCCTCCCGTGATGACCAGCGCCCCATCTTCGACCGCCGCCTCACAATGCACCGCCCGCCAGCCGGTCAGATCCTTGCCATTAAACAGTTCGATGGTCGGTCCTGCCTCAGTAGCCGAAATGACCACCGGCGAGGTAACGAACAGTAGTAAACAAGCGATTGCGAATCTCAGGCAGGAAATCGTCATTTGACCCTCGTGCGAGCCGGAGAAGCGGGGAGGTGGGGCAGGAAGTCAATCCGGTCAGCATCATCGCCGTCCGTCGCCGCGATTTCAACAGCCAGTTCCTCTAGGCGGCGCTCTCTTCCCTTGCGCTTCATCTTTCGCTGCGGCCGGCAATCGAATGCTGCTCGTCCGCTACACAACCTTCCTAGTCTCAATACTAGAGCGCTCTCAGGCGAGAAACGCGCGGCCATGATTACCTCAACCGTCTGGCCCCAACACACTTCGGCTGTCAAACCACCGGCCCAATTCTCAGTCTCAACAGCAGACCCACAATACCCCTTGTGGGGCACTGCAGGGCGATAAGCCTTGACGAAAATTGTTCAAAAATTATACACTACCCAGTTGCGTATTGTCAAGGCATTATGGTGGGGCAACCGCCATAGACAGCAGCAAGAGTCAACCAGAGCGTTCGTGCCTGAGACTGTCACCGAGCGCGTCGCCGCTCCAGGCTCTGCCACCAGTCCCTCTCAAATTCCGCCAGCGGTTGACCCACCAGCCGCTCGAGCCTTTGGATGGGGTCGACTTTCCGAGCCGCTGGATCCAGATAGGCCCGGAGAGCTTCGCTGGAGAGAACATCGCGGTCGAACGTCAGATACCAGGCCAACCACCAAGCATAAAGATACATCCGCTCGTCGTCTGCAACCGCCTGATAGGCATGCGGCACGAGAAACGGTGCGTCGGCTGCGATCAGCATTTCCGACAGCGGCATCCGGCCGAATTGCGTCAGGTCCTGTCGCATGGCCGTCAGCCGTTCTGGCGCAGGGGCATCGATTCGCAGCAGCTCCCCTTCCAGCTGGCCGCTTTCGAAGATCTGAGCTAGCCCCTCATTGAGCCACCTGGGCACGTGGTGCTGGTCGTGCGGGAAGACAAAGTGATCCAGATACGCGTGAAATGCCTCGTGGTAGAGGCGAACGAACATCTGCCCCGTCACCTCCGCGAACTTGGCTTCGTTTTGTCGCTGCGCTGTTTGAACGGCGTCGAGCGAAGCCTTCATCTCGTTCTTCCAGTTCGCTTTGCGGTGCGAAAGCTCGGCTGCGATCTCGTCGGGAGAGAAGCCCTTCGACTTCAGCTCATTGCTGAGCACAGCCAATCCCTTGGTGAATTCGCGGTCGAGACGAACGAATTCCTTCTGAGCCAACGCGGATTGGCTGCGCACCTCAGTCAGTCGACGGGCGAAACTGGTCAATTCGCTCCCCGCGACGATCATCCGCTGGCTCGGTGCATAGAAAGCAGCGTTTTCGAGCTTCAGGTCAAGCTGCCGCAATCGAGCTTGATACTCGGCCAGCGAACCGTACAGATACACTTGCAAAGCGCCCCGCGGCTTGGTCCGCGGCGGCAAGATCGTGCGATAGGCCCGAAAGATTTGTTCCAGCCGAACCACGCAGCGACGAGTCGGTTCGTCGTCGGTGGTGCTCCATAGTTCGAACCAATCGCCGCGGTAGACGCGAAATGTCACGCCATCGCGCGTTTCCAGATGCAGATCCACCTGATCGATTCGGCCAGCTTCGATCACCGCCCGATTGCGAAATGCGTTGAATCGGTCGACTAGTTTTTCATGATCTGCGGCCGGTAGACGCTGCACTGTCTTGATCGAATCGAGCGGAATGCCTCGCAGCACGGCGTACATCGGCTGACCAGGCGGCTGGACGATCTCAGCAAAGTCGTATTCGCTTTCACGCCTTGCTTGAATGAGGCCTCGATATTCTGTGCCGTCGTTGAGCAGAAGTCGCTCTAGCTGCCATTGGCCGGGGCGAAGTTCCTGGCTGGTTCGTTCTTCCGCGGCAGACACGTCACGCTCGTCTTGCTCGGACTCCGCCGCTTCGGTCTTTGTCTCAACCGCCGACCTCGACTGCTCGCTCTGTCGGCGTGCTGCTCGCGCAGGGGTCGAACGGTCGCGGAACGGCCTGGCCGCAGACTGCGCAGCGAGCGGCTCGGCTGTCAGCAAGAGAACCGACGAGCAGAGCGCCAGCGAGCGAAGATGGAACCAGCCGTTTGACACCAGGAAATGTCCCGAGAAGTGGGCTTATCGGCAGACCTGCGGCGGCGACCCAGACAAGAAAAGGACCGCGCTTCGGACCTCATTCAGCATCGCACCCGGCTACAGCAGGGTCAATGCAGCTTGGACGCCGACTATCGGCATTGGGTGGCTCAGACGTCCGAGTTCAGTTCGGATCACATCGCTGTGCCAAGGCGGTATAAGAACTTGCAACCCACGAGCAAGACGGCCCCGGAGCCGGGTTCGGACTCCTGAACGCGTAAGATTTGTGCGACAAAAAATGAGAACGGAGCGAGGCCGAGCGCGATCACTACCTGCGGTGTCGTGGGATGTTGGTTCGTGTAGAAGGCGAAACCACCCGGGGACAGATCGCGACACCGGACGAGTTTGAATTCGGACTGGGCCGGCGGATTGTCCCCATGATAGGGAGCAAGCAACTGCGAACATTGATACGGCCGCCGGCGGGTCTTCCGGGCGTCGACACGGGGTATTCGTTTGGTGGACGCGTCGTCGGTGCTCGTTCGATGCTGCGCCTGCTGCTGCAGCAGGTCGTGGACCTGTTCGAAGATTGCCGTTTCGTGGGTAGTGCTGCTGTGCATCGGATTGCCCCGGAGAGCCCTGAACCGTTGGCGATTACCTCTCCGCCGACTGCACCAGGACGCTGGGCAAGTGTAGGGCGAGAGACGCCCCCCAGACGCGGGAAACCATCAAATTGCAGTGGAGTACACCGTGTGTCGCGAGCCGGCTAGTGCGCCCGCGCCGGTTTTGCTGGTCTTGTCAATGATGACGTCGACATGTTCAGCCCCGCCGCGCTCGTTTGGTCTGGCACACTGGGCAGTAGAACGTCGCCCGCTGGGCCTGGACGATCCGCTCAATCACACCCCGCCCGCACTGCCGACAAGTGTCCCCCGCCCGGTCATAGACCCGGTGGTGATTCTGGTATCCGCCAGCTTCGTTCAGGGCGTTGCGATAGGTGCCGTCCGAGAGGGTTGAGCCCTCGTACTTGATTGCCAGCTCAAGCACCTCCAGCATGCGACGATGGATCTCCGCCCATTGGGTCGCCGTGAGCAGGTCGCAGCGCTTGCCCGGATGCACGCCGGCTTGATGTAGGATCTCCGATGCATACAAATTGCCGACGCCAGCAATTCGCTGCTGGTCCAGGAGGGCTACCTTGATCGGCCTGCTCGACTTACAGAGCCGCTCGCGGAGCTGGTCGACGGTGAGGCTCAGCGCATCGGGGCCGAGCTTTTGCTCATGAAAGCGGTCGGCTAATTCTTTTTCGCTGAGCAAGTGAACCGAACCCAGGCCTCGGCGGTCCCAGTACCAGAACTGCGGCACCGGTCCGCCCGACAGCTCGACTCGGAATCGCAAATGCTCGAACGACGGCGGGTCACTGAGCAGCACCAGTCCCGTCATGCGGGGCTCGAAAATCAGCACGTCGCGCCGTTCGAGATGAACCACCACCCGCTTTCCGATCCGCCCGATGTCGATGATTTGCTGCCCCTTCGTCCTGCGAGTTACGGCCGACGGGCTAGGGAAGATGCCAATTGGCTTACGTTCACAGGCAACTGGTCCAGCTTGAACAATGGTACTGCCAACCACGGGCAGGATACCCCGGCGCATCGTTTCGACTTCAGGAAGTTCAGGCATGCCTTTATCGTAGCGGACGAGGCAATCGCCCGGCCCTTGACCGTGCGAGACACCCCATCCACAATCGGAAGTTCCCCTTTTTAGACCTGTCACGGCAACGATTTGCGCCCACGCAGGTTCGATCGCGAGCTTTCATGACGACCAACTCAGCCTCACTCACCGCCTCTGCGCAGGTGCCCGACCCTTCGGGCCGCTTTGGACCCTTCGGCGGACGCTATGTGCCCGAGACCCTGACGCGGGCACTGGACGAACTAACCGCCGAGTACGCCAAGGCGAAGAGCGATCCGGCATTTCAAGCGGAACTCGACGATTTGCTGGCCAACTTCGTCGGCCGGCCGTCCCCATTTTACTTTGCGAAGCGGCTCACCGAGCAGTGCGGCGGAGCTCAGATCTGGCTGAAGCGCGAGGACGTGAACCACACCGGCGCACATAAGATCAATAACACCCTAGGCCAGGCACTTCTCACGCTGCGGATGGGCAAGAAACGCGTGATTGCGGAGACTGGTGCAGGGCAGCACGGTGTGGCGACGGCAACGGCCTGTGCTCACTTCGGCTTACCCTGCGTTGTGTACATGGGCGAAGAGGACGTCCGCCGCCAGGCCCCGAACGTCTTCAGCATGAAGCTGCTCGGCGCGGAAGTGCGGCCCGTCAGCAGCGGCTCGCGGACGCTTCGCGATGCGATCAACGAAGCGATGCGAGACTGGATGTCGAGCGTAGAAGACACACACTACATCATCGGCTCGGTGGTAGGGCCGCATCCGTTTCCGCAGATTGTTCGCGACTTTCAGTCGGTGATAGGCCGTGAGGCGCGGGAGCAATCGCTGAAGCGCATCGGCCGGCTGCCCGACCTCGTCATCGCCTGCGTCGGCGGCGGCAGCAATGCAGCTGGCATGTTCTATCCGTTTATCGAAGATAAAGGCGTGCGGTTGCTTGGTGTCGAAGCTGGCGGCCGCAGCTGTAAGGCGGGCGATCATGCTTCGCCGTTGAGCTACGGCAGCCCGGGCGTGTTGCACGGCAGTTACAGCTACGTGATGCAGGACGAGGACGGTCAAACGAGCGACGTGCACAGCATCTCGGCCGGCCTGGACTATCCGGGTGTAGGTCCGGAGCACAGCTACTGGAAAGACACGAACCGCGTTGAATACACTTGCTGCGAAGACGCCGACGCTCTTGATGCGTTCGATTCGCTTGCAAAGGCGGAGGGCATTCTGCCGGCGCTCGAAAGCTCTCATGCCATTGCAAAGGCGATGGTTAAAGCCCGCGAGATGTCACCCGACCAGGTCATCGTAGCTTGCCTTTCGGGCCGCGGTGATAAAGACGCCGCCGAGATCGCCCGCCTGCGCGGCCAGAAAGCCTAGCTCTCCGCGACACTCGTGCCAACGCTCCGCGGGGACGCGCTCAAAGTGTTCCCCGCTTTCCGTTCCGAAACCGCCGATCAGCCAGTCCGCAAGAAATATAGGACGATGAGCGTCCCGATAAGGACGCCACGAGGACCGGGAAGGTCCTGAGGACTAACACCATGTCTGCCATCGACCAACTCTTTCAGCAACTGCGGGCCGAAAAGCGGAAGGCATTTATGCCTTTCGTCACGGCCGGAGATCCGGATCTCGAGTTTACCGCCGCAGTGATCCGCGAACTCGACAAGCGCGGCTGCACGCTGTGCGAAGTCGGCATGCCCTATAGCGACCCAATCGCCGACGGGCCGGTCATTCAGGCGTCGTATCAGCGGGCGCTCGAGAAGAAAATCAAGGTCCGGCAAATACTCGACACGCTGTCGGGGCTGAAGCAGCAGGTGAAGATGCCCCGAGTGGCGATGGTCAGCTATGCGATTATCTATCGCTACGGCATGGAGCGTTTTGTCGCCGATGCCCAAGCAGCCGGAGTCTCCGGTGCGATTGTGCCCGACCTGCTTGTCGAAGAAGCCGCAGAGCTCGCCGCTGTCTGCCGTAAGGCCGATTTCAGCCTCGTCCAGCTCATCACGCCGACCACGCCGCGCGACCGGGCGGTTCGCATTGCGGAATCGTCGAGCGGCTTCATTTATTACGTCTCGGTGACTGGCATTACGGGCGAGCGGACGAAGTTGCCGCCGGAACTGCTTGAGAACGTCGCCTGGCTGCGGACCAAGACGCCGCTGCCGATTTGCATCGGCTTCGGAATCAGTCAACCGGAGCACGTGCAGCTGCTCGCGCCGGTGGCCGATGGTCTGATTGTGGGCTCGGCGATTGTGCGGCGGATCGCGGAAGCGGCGAGCAAGTCGCGGGACACGGTGCTGCAGGATGTTGGCGACTACGCAGAGTCGCTGATGGCCGCGCTAAATGCTTGAGGTTTGTGCTGCGATTTCTCTTTCAGGTGGCAATAAGCGGCCGCTTTTCTGCAGGGCGTATTACGCCCCGGCTACGCCATGGAGCGAGAATTCGGTCTTATTCTTCTTTGGCCCCGGAATAAGTCGAGCTTGACTTATTCTCCAAGCCGAAATAAATGTTGAGTGTGGAGGTTTCGACAGGCACACGCTATGCATGTGCGCTGCCGGACGGCCGATAGCGGCGTCTTGGAACGAAACCGGGCGAACGTTCCCCAGTAGCTGATGCCGCTTGGCGGCCGTCCTGACCATTCAGGCACGACGGACGCATTGGGGAGATTGTTTTCATGAGTGGCTTCGCCGAATCTGCCGACCGGCCGAGCAGCGCGCTCGCCCGCTTCTTCACCGGTCTTTGCGAATACATTTTTCAGACGCGGTTGGGCGTCGCTGATCCACCGCTGACCGACTACTTGAGCCAGATGCTCATCGGCCATGTGCGGAGCGAAAGCTTCCATCGTGTGCGAAATCTTGCCGGCCGGCCTGCGGTTGAAGTGGCCGACATGCTCGCCGAGGCCGACCAGCGAATGGGCGTCGCCAAGCGCGATGTGCATCGGCACATCGGCGACGTCACACTCTTTTGGACCGGTGTTTATCCGGAATCGCTCCGAACGCTTCGCAGTGTCGAGAAGAAGGACTTCTTTGTCGATTACTGCACGCACGGCAAACGGGCCTACTTCATTGCGAGCACGATCGAAACCGATCGCGACCAGGACGCGCCGAACGAAGTGCTCGAACGCTTGAGCGCCAATTTCGAGATGTGCGCGTATGGTCTTGGTGAAGTCCGCCGCGAATGGGAGCGTCGTGACGATGCCGACGTGCCGCGTCCGTTGATTTTGGATTAGCGGGTCGACCTTGACCCAGCTTGTCAGGCCTGCTAACTCTCCCGCTTAGAGTGGCGTCCTTATGCTTGGACCGGGAGTTGGCAGCGATGCGCTGGAATAGAACGTATTTTTCGATCGGTGGAGCGGCGGTAGCTTGGGCCCTCCTGCAGCGGTCGGCTGTCGGGCAGCTGCAGACAGAGTTGAGTTTCCCGAGCGCTACTTCCCAGCAAATCGCGCCGCAGTCCTTCGATCCGCCGCTGGCTCAGCCAGTAGTTGCTCAGCCAGCGCCGTCCGTCGCCACGATGTGGGACCAGCTTCGCGGACCCTTTCTGGAGTTTGCGGAGGTGTTGTCCCAAATCTGGGGCTTTGTGATCCTCAACGGTTCCGATGGCAAACCGCTCGTCACCGTCGGCACGCTGATTAGCGGATTGGTGCTGATGGGGGTCGGTTATCTCGCGGCCAAGTGGATCAGCCGCTGGGTTGGCCGGCGGGTACTCGCCCGCGTCGGCCTCGATCAGCATGCGGCAGCGCCCGTGCAATCGATCACGTTTTATGTGCTCGTCGTCACGTTTACGATGCTCACGCTGAATATCTTGAACGTGCCGATTACCGTCTTCAGCTTCCTCGGCGGTGCACTCGCTATCGGTGCCGGTTTCGGCAGCCAGAACATTGTGAACAATTTCATTAGCGGGCTGATCTTACTCGCCGAACGGCCGATTCGCGTCGGCGACGTGATCCAGATCGATAACCAAACCGGCCGCGTCACCGAGATCGGCGCTCGTAGCACGAAGCTGTCTACTTCGAATAATTACGAGGTTGTTGTTCCCAACAGCAAATTGCTCGAAGGGACGGTGGTGAACTGGACACTGACCGACGATCAGATTTGCACGAGCGTGAAAGTAGGTGTCGCCTACGGTGCCCCCACCCGCGAGGTCGGCCGTCTGCTGCAGCAAATCGCACTGGAGCACCCCCTAGTGCTGAAAACTCCCGAGCCGGAAGTGGTCTTCGCCGATTTTGGCGACAACTCGCTTAACTTCGAATTGCGGTTCTGGGTCAGTCTCCGCAAGGCCGCGCGACGCGAAGTTGAAAGCGATCTGCGCTACTCAATTGACGAGCGGTTCACCCAGCGTGGTATTGTGATCGCCTATCCGCAGCGCGACGTGCACCTGAACGTGATTCGACCTGTGGAAGTTCGCCTGGCCGACGATACTTTCGGCCGACAGCGAGGAGCGGCCGCTTGAGGCGCAGCAAGAAGAAGCATCGCGACCGACATATTCATCGGCAGACCCAGCCCGGTTCGCCGCCAGGCATGATCGCGCCTGATCCGAGCATGCCCAAGTCGGTCATCCATGTGATGGCTTACAACGGGTCGCGCTGTTTCGAACGCGAGGTCGCCAACCCTGCCGACATCGCGGCGTATCTGGCCGAGTACCCGGTGGTCTGGATCAATGTCGAAGGCCTCGGCGATGCGAAGATCATTGAGCAACTTGGCGAGCTGCTGCACCTGCACCGGCTGGCGCTCGAAGACGTCGTCAACGTACATCAGAGGGCGAAGCTCGAAGAATACGGCGAGGTGCTGTTCCTGGTGCTGCGGATGGCGACCTGCCGTGATCGTGTTTGCACCGAACAGCTGAGCATGTTCATCGGCAAAGGCTTCATCCTGACCTTCCAGGAAGGCGAGCCGGGGGACAGTTTCGACCGTGTCCGTCAGCGAATGCGCGACGGCGGCGGCAAGATGCGGCAGCAAGGCGCCGACTATCTGGCGTATGCGCTGATCGACGCGGTGATCGACAACTACTACCCGGTACTCGAGACACTGGCCGAGCGCATCGACACCCTGGAAGACTCCGTGCTCGAAGTTCAGGGCCGGCACATCATGGACGAGCTTCATGCCGTCAAATCGGACTTGCTCACCCTCCGACGGGCAATCTGGCCGCTCCGCGACGCAGTGGCACTTCTCTCGCGAGAGACGGAAGTCTTTACCGATAGCACCCGAGTCTATCTGCGTGACTGCTACGACCATGTTGTGCAGATTGTTGACCTGGTCGAGACCTATCGTGAGTTGACTGCCGACCTGCGCGACTTGTACATGTCGTCGATGAGCAACCGCATCAACGAGACGATGCGCGTGCTGACCATCATCGCAACGATCTTCATCCCGCTGACCTTCATCACCAGCATCTACGGCATGAACTTCGACTATGCCGACTCGCGCTGGAACATGCCGGAATTGCATGCGAAGTACGGTTACCCTGCGGTGTGGCTGGTGATGTTGCTAACGGCGGCTGGGATGATGTTCTACTTCTGGCGGCAAGGGTGGGTGTTCCGAAGAATGCGGTAATCTGCGGCAGTTCTGCGCGAGCTCGCCGCCTACTTTCGTCGCTGGCGGCGAACTATGATTGAGGTGTCGCCTTGCCCTCCCAGACACCTGCCAGCCGACTTTCTTCATGCAATTCTCCGCCCTCTGGCCGAAGCTCTCTTTCGTCGCCGCGCTACTGATCTGCATTCGTCCGAGCCAGGCCGACGACAATCGGCCAGAAGATCTGGCCGGATATGCGGACGATGCGGCCTACAACAAGCAAATCGAAGAACTCGACGAACTCGATCTGGTCGATGTGAAGTCGCTTGGCGAGAGCATCGGGGGCCGCAAGTTGTGGCAAGTGACTGTCGGCCGCGGCGAAGTCGATCAGAAACCAGCCATCGCAGTTGTTGGCGGAACCGACGGCAAGTATCTCCTTGGCACCGAACTGACTTTGCGCATGATCCGCGGCCTGGCGGAGCAGGGGGCCAAGGAAGAAGGCGAAACGAGCAAGCTGCTCGACCGCTACACGTTTTACTTCCTGCCGCGGCCCGATCCTGACACCGCGGAGAAAGTATTCGCCCATCCTCTGCAAGTGCCCGTCGGCAACGATCGAAAGACCGACGATGATCGCGACTTCGAAGTCGGCGAAGATCCAGCCGAGGATCTCAACGGCGACGGCTTGATTACGCAAATGCGAGTCGAGGATGAGAAAGGCGAATACATCGCCCATCCCGACGACAGCCGACTGGTCATCAAGGCCGATCCCAAAAAGAATGAACGCGGCAAGTATCGCCTGCTCACGGAAGGTCGCGACAACGACGGCGACGAGCAATACAACGAAGACGGCCAGCGAGGTGTGTCGATCCATCGCAACTTTCCTCACGGATACAAGCCGTTCCACGCTCATCATGGAGAGCATGCGGCTTCGGAACCGGAAACGCGTGCTGTGATCGACTTTTTTTACGACCACCCGAACGTGGCGATGGTCCTGAGCTTTTCGCCTGACAACAACCTTTATCACGCGTGGAAAGCCAGCGGCGACAAGGAACGGATCCGCAAGTCAGTCTTCCCAGACGATGCTTCGCTGCTGGAGCGCATCGCCGCCGATTACAATAAGCTGCACGGCGGCAGTGAGCCGCCGGCTGCTGCCGGCCAGGACGGCTCTTTCAGTGCCTGGGCCTATTACCAGTACGGCCGCTGGTCGCTCAGCACGCTAGGTTGGTGGCCGCCGAAGACCGAAGCCAAGAAACAGGAAGCGAAAGAGGAGGGCGAAGAGAAAGCAGCCGATGCCGCCGATGGTGATAAGGGAGCAGCGGAGAAAAAGCAGACGGAAGACAAGTCAGAGGACAAGCTCGCCGCCGACGAGCAGAACCTGCTGCGGTGGCTCGCGGCGAACAACATCGACGGTTTCGTGCCTTGGCAAGCCGTCGAGCACCCAGACTTTCCCGGCCGCGCATGGGTAGGCGGGCTCAAGCCGCTGGCTGGTCTCAATCCACTGGCTTCCGAACTCGACGCTCTCGCGGAAAAGCACCTGCAATTCCTGGAAAAGTTGCCCTCGTACCTGCCGGAAATCGCCATCATCGACGCAAGGGCCGAATCGCTCGGCGGTGGCCTGTACCGAGTCTCGGCCAAAGTGCTCAACCGCGGTTACTTGCCAACCATGCCTGAAATGGGCAGCGTGAACGGCCAACCACAGCCGCTGCAACTCAAGATTGAGTTGCCAAACGACGCCCAACTCCTCCAAGGGCACACGCGAGAGCGGCTGGAACGACTCACTAGCGGCAGCCATGCCGAGAAAGTCTGGCTGGTGCGCTTCGGCGAGAACGTGCCGGAAAAGCTCAAGCTACGAGCTTGGTCCCCCTCAGTCGGAAGCGATGAAGTGGAGATCGAGCCGAAGTAGCCGCTCTTGGAACCAACGCCCCTAACGGGTAACTGCCGCGTACAGCTCGGCACCCCGTACTGAGTACTCAGTACCGAGTACACGGACCCAAATATCACTGCCCCCATGAATATCCGCTACCTGAAAACCCGCTGCGTCGCTTGGGTCGTCACTTTGATCCTGCTGCCGTCGATTTCGGTCGTCGCCCAAGAAAGACCGCAGGAAAAACAGCCCTACCAGGCGCAAGGCGCTCCGTCCAATACCAAGGTCGAAGCGCACTGGAACCGTTATCACGACTACGCCGAAGCGACGAAGCTGCTGAAACAACTCGCTGAGACGTATCCGGAGTACGCTCGGCTGCAGTCACTCGGCAAGACCGTTGGCGACCGCGAGATGTGGCAGCTAACGATCACCAACTTCGCGAAGGGGGATGACAAAGACCGTCCTGCGATGTGGATCGACGGCGGCATCCATGCCAACGAGATCCAGTCGGTCGAGGTGGTGCTCTACACAGCGTGGTACCTGCTCGAGTCTCGCTCCGACAACGAGTTTGTCCAGAAGTTGCTCGACGAGCGCGTCTTCTATCTACTGCCGATGATGAGCCCCGACTCGCGCGACGCCCACTTCTACGAGGCGAATACTACGCACGGTCCGCGCTCGGGCCAGCGCCCCATCGACGACGACAAGGACGGCTTGGTAGACGAGGACGACTACGACGACCTGGACGGCGATGGCAGCATCACCCAGATGCGAATCCGTGACAAGAACGGTCGCTACAAGTCGCACCCCGACTTCCCGATGTTCATGGTGCAGGTGAAGGACGGCGAGAAAGGTGAGTTCACCCTCCTTGGCCAGGAGGGGAAGGATGACGACGGCGACGGCGAAGTGAACGAAGATGCCGACGGTTACTACGATCCGAACCGTGATTGGCCCTGGAACTGGCAGCCTGACTACGTGCAAAACGGCGCCAACCGCTATCCGCTGTCGATCGAAGAGAACCGTCTGGTTGCCGAGTTCATCAAGACGCATCCGAACATTGCCGCGGCGCAGTCCTATCACAACGCGGGGGGCATGATTCTCCGCGGCCCAGGGGCCAAGGACGACGCCTTCCCGCAGTCCGACGTGCGCGTCTACGACGTCATCGGCAAGCAGGGGGAAAAGCTGCTACCGGGCTATCGCTACATGAACATCGCCAACGACCTGTACGAGGTGTATGGCGGCGAGGTCGACTGGTTTCATCAGCAGCGAGGCGTATTCACGTTCACCAACGAGCTCTTCACGCCGTTCAACTTCTTCCGCACGAAGGAACACGAAGGTTTCTTCGGCAGCGATGAAATCCGCTACCAGTTCGACAAGTATCTTCTGATGGGCGAAGGCATTTCGCCATGGAAGGAAGTCGATCACCCGCAGTACGGCAAGATCGAAGTCGGGGGCCCGCGAAAGAACTGGGTCCGCCAGCCACCATCTTTCCTGCTCGAGGAAGAACTGCATCGCAACATGGCGTTCACCCTCTACCACGCCGATCAAATGCCACGTGTCAACATCCAATCGGTCGACGTGAAGCAACTTGGCGGAGGCATTTCAGAAGTGACGGCGATTGTCGAGAACGACGGCCTCATTCCGACACACAACGCAGCCGACATCCGCAATAGGATCACGCCGCCGGACATAGTAGAACTTTCGAGCGGGGCCGAGGATTTCAAAGTGCTCGTCGGTCTACTCGACGATGAACCGCTGTTCCGCGACCCGACGGAACAAAATCGCAAACCGGCCGCCATGAAGCTCGAATCGATCCCCGGCCACAGCGTGCGTTATGTCCGCTGGCTGGTGCAAGGGCAGGGGCCGTTTGAAGTGAGACTCAAGTCGTTCAAAGGGGGCAGCGACACGGAAAAGGTTGAGTCCGCAGAGGCCAAGTAGCCGGAAGCTAACAGCTTCCGGAGAAGTGCAGATCGTTTCCGCTACTTCGATGATCGTCCGCAGCCTTCGAACTCCAAGATCGCTTCGTCGCACGGCAATTCTCTCGCGACTGTTAGTCGCCGGCTAAGAGGTACGAACCCCAGTTGACCAAATCGACCGAACGCGGGACGCTACAAGCTCAGCTTGGCGATCACCCCGCGTGCAGGACGTAGCCGCTCATGGATTCGCTCACCGCCGCACGGCTCCAGATGGCGCTGTCGCTGGCGTTTCACATGATCTTCGCCGCAGTCGGCATTGGTTTGCCGCTGCTGTTGGTGATCGTAGAAGGTTTGTGGCTGCGGACCGGAAAAACCCACTACCGCGATCTGGCCCGCAAGTGGGCCAAGGCGACCGGCATTCTGTTCGCTGTCGGCGCCGTATCAGGCACCGCGCTCGCCTTTGAACTCGGCCTGCTTTGGCCGAAGTACATGGAAATCACCGGCGCGGTCGTGGGGCACATCTTCGGCCTCGAAGGCTACGCCTTCTTCACCGAGGCAATCTTCATCGGCCTCTATCTCTACGGATGGGACAAACTCAGCCCTCGGGCTCACTGGCTCTGCGGCGTGGCGATCGCCGTCAGTGGTGTGCTTTCGGGCGCGCTGGTAGTGGGAGTGAACGCCTGGATGCAGTTGCCGGTCGGCTTCGCGCTCGAAAACGGCCGCGTGGAAGTGAGCGACCCGATTGCCATCTTCAAGCAGCCTGCATGGGCGTATATGGCCATCCATTCGACGCTCAGTTGCTTCATCGCCGTCGCTTACGCTGTTGCCGGGATGTATGCCCGTTCGCGACTGAAAGGGGACCGAACCGACTACACCCGTTCGGCAATCGTCGTGGCGCTCGCTGTGGGGGCCATCTCCATGGTCCTGCAAATGGGAAGCGGTGATCTGCTGGCGAAGTTCGTCTTTCAAACGCAGACCGCCAAGTTCGCCGCGATGGAAGGGCAGTTCAAGACGGAGCGCTACGCACCCATCCGCATTGGCGGCATCGCCGACGAAGCGAACGAGACCACCCGCTACGCCATCGAGATCCCCGGCGGTCTGAGCTTTCTCGCCACGCATGATCCAGCCGCCGAAGTGAAAGGCCTTTCGAGTATTCCGCGCGAAGATTGGCCGCCGGTCGACTTGGTGCATACCTCGTTCGATGTGATGGTCGGGGCCGGCACCATCATGATGCTCGTATCGATCTGGTTCTGGATTGCTTATTGGCGCGGCTCCGAAAGAGCACTGACCAGTCGGCCGCTGCTGTGGGCAGTGGCGCTGTGCGGACCGCTTGGGTTCATCGCTCTCGAAGCGGGCTGGATGGTGACGGAGCTTGGCCGTCAGCCCTGGATCATTCATCAGGTCATGCGCGTCGAGGACGCAGTCACTCCTGCGGGCGACGTTCAGGCTGTGTTCTGGGGTTTTGCGATCCTATATCTGCTCCTCGGGACGACCTCCGCAACACTCCTCTGGCAGTTGCGATCGAAGGCGGGGCAGCGGAAGGCGGAGGAGCCAGCCGCATGAGCGACGAGCTCCTCGTCAACCTCGCCGCCGTTACGGCGCTCGTCGCTCTAATGGCCTACGCCGTGTTCGGCGGCGCCGACTTCGGCGGCGGTGTCTGGGACCTGCTGGCGACGGGTCCGCGAAAGCAGCGACAGCGGGATGCCATTGCCCACGCGATGGGCCCAGTGTGGGAAGCCAACCACGTGTGGTTGATTCTGCTGCTGGTCGTGCTCTTCACGTGCTTCCCGAACGGCTATGGGCCGCTGGCCATTGCGCTTTTCATCCCATTCCATTTGGCCCTACTCGGAATCATGCTCCGCGGAGCGTCGTTCGTCTTTCGCAACTACAGTCGCAAGTCGAAGACGACTGACGTCGATGCCGGTGAGCCACTCGCGAGTCTCTGGGGTACGGTGTTCGGCGTGGCCTCGATGATCTCGCCGCTGCTGCTGGGCGTGGCGTTCGGTGTGCTAACTCAGGGGGAAGTGCGGATCACTGCCGATGGCGCAGTGCATCATGAAGACAAGCTGCCGTGGCTGAGCTTCTACGCGGTCGGCTGCGGCCTGCTCGCGCTTTCGACCTGCGCGTACCTGGCTGCCGTCTATCTCACCGTGGAAACCGCGGACGAGCTACGCGAGGACTTCCGCCACCGGGCGATTCTCGCGGGCACGACGACCGCGATCCTTGCCGGGGCGGTGTTCGTTGCCACTTACTTCGAAGCCCCCTGGTTCTTCGGCCAGCTGACGAGTCTCCGCAGCCTGCCGGTGCTGGTGGTCGGCCTCTTCTTCTTCGCTGCGTCGGCCTGGGCTGTTTATGGCCGGCGATACTGGCTCAGCCGGGTCTTCGCAGCCGGCGAGATCATCGTGCTGCTGCTCGGCTGGGGCATTGCCCAATTGCCGTACCTGATTTACCCCGACATGACCCTCATGGACGCCGCCGCCCCGCGAGCCACCATCGCCTTCATGCTCGCCACCCTGCCGTTCGGCGCTGCGATCATCGGCCCCAGCCTATGGCTGCTGATGAGGGTGTTTAAGCAAGAAGAGGTAAGAGGTAAGAGGTAAGAGGTAAGAGGTAAGAGGTAAGAGGTAAGAGGTAAGAGCGAATCGACAACGCGCTCTCTCTTTACTCTTACCTCTTTGCTCTTTGCTCTCGCCTCAGTTCGCCTCCGGCACCGGCGCTTGCAAGTTGCCGCCCGGCTGCAGGCCCTCGTCGAGGCTCATTACGTAAATACCCATCGCGACCAGCATCAGCAGCACGGCGACCCAGAAGATCCAATTGCGGTGTACCGTCGTGTACCAAGGGGCCGCGTGAGTGTGCCCGCCGTGCGAGTGGCCGTGGTTTTCGTGATTATGCTTGCCGGAGTGCTGATTCATCGGTGTGTCCTGTGCGGGTTCGTCCGATTGTGAGGAGCCCAATCGCAACGACCCCTCAAACATACCCCATGAAACCGCATCGCGACGATGCCCGGTTGACCCAAGTCGATAGCTCCGCCGTCACGCTACAAAGGAGTTTCCACGTTCACTCCACCACCACATCATCCAGATAAAACACAATCGGCCGGCCCTGCGATGCGTGCACCCAGGCAAAGCCGGTCTTAATTCGCGACAAATCCTTCCCCGCCAAATCAATCGAATACTGCTTCCACTCGCTCGTCAGCATCACATCTGCCAATTTGCCGCTCGCCGAGTCGTGAAACTTCTTGTCCGCACGCAGCAGGCCCAATTCAAACGACACGCTCTCGCCACCTTTTTCGCCGCGGGCCCAGAAGGTCAGCCGCTTGGCGCCGGTCCAGTCGAAGCCTCCAGGCTGATCCCCCCAGTCCTGCGCAGGGTGCTGCCAGACCACGCCGGCCCAATCCTTCGAGTCGCGATACTCCGCCTTCAAACACGTTTCGCCCGAATGCGGCTGGTCCGCATGATCGAGCGTCATCTTCACGCCCTTCGTGTTCCCCATGTAGCCCGCGGGAATATAAGGAGTGTCGAGTTGCGAGCCCTCGTCGTACAGCACCAGCGGCAGCTTCGCTTTGCGGGCTTCCGGCACCACCTCCTCGCCGCTCACGCGAAACGGCACATTCGCGACCGCCGCTCCACCATGCGAATCGCTCACGTAAGCAAACACCCGGTAATTGCCACCTCCCTTAGGCGCGGTTACGGTCGCACCCATGTCGTTTGCTTTCACAACCGCTTCAGGAAAGGTCGATGGCTCCGCCTGTTGATCGCCGCCGACGCTCGCAACTGCGGGTTCCGCCTGCACCACCCAACGGATTTTGAGCGGGTCCTTCTCCGGATCGCTCGCCTTGAGCTTCACCTCAATCGGCTGCCCCGGGTCGACCTGACCGGAACCGACAAGCTCAATCGACTCAATCCTCGGGCAACGATTCGCGGGTGCTTTGCCCGACCACAGTTCCTGCAGGGTGTCGACCGCCTCCGTTCGCTCGCCGCTCTTCAAGTACAAGCCGAACCACGTGGGCGTCGCCTCCTGTTTCTGCCCCCACAAAAACGCGTAGCTCCCCAGGCAGAGTCCGTCGCTGCCGAGCACGCTTTGCTCGTACGTCTTCCGATACGCAGCCGCCTTCTCCGTGCTCGTCGGCTCGATCGCAGCGCCCCACTTCGTTTTGCTCACTTCCCAAGAACCAGCGGGCCCAAACTCGGTGAGTAGGTACGGCTTCTTCCCGCCCGCCTCGCGATAGCGCTGAGCGATTGTCGCCGCACCGCCGTAGCTGTTGATGCCGACGAAGTCGATGTCCGGGCAGAGCCGATGAATGTTCTTCACTCGCTCGCCACCGATCTCCGCGACCACGGTCATCGTCGGGTGGTCTGGATCGATTCGCTTGGCCATCGCGGCGATGTTGTTGATGGTCGACCAGATCGCCGCGTTGTCCCCCGCCTCGTAACCCTCCATCTCGTTGCCGATGCCCCACAGCAGCACTGCGGGATGGTCCTTGTACTTCTCAATCGCGGCGCGGCACTTCTCGAGTTGCTCCGCCACCTGGTCTGCATCGTTGTAGTCGAATCCGTGACGCTCATGCCCCAGCCATAAACCCACCGCGACGGTCAAGCCGTGCTTCTGAGCTTCGGCAAGCACGCGGTCGAGATTGTCGACGCCCCAGGTCCGCACCGAGTTGCCGCCACAGGCCTTCAGTTCGGCCAGCCGAGTCTCGCCTCCGACGCCCTTGATCAGGAATGGCTTGCCGCCGCGAATAAGTTGATACGCGGAGCCAACTCGTTCGACGCGCACCGGCACCGGTTCATCAGCGAAGGCTGACGCCGTCGAAAGCAAAAGACCACACGCGGCGACAACGAGAAGGATCGGGCGAAACAAAGGAACCTCGGCCTAAGGGGAGCTGTTTTCAGGAATGCAAACATTCTAACACTCCCTTATGACCGGCCGGTCCTCTGGCGTTACCGCGAAAACCACTCGTCCGCGCCCCAGCGACTCCGTCGCGGCGCGTCGGCCAGCAGCAGCGCGGCAACCGCCCCAGCCGCCGTCGCCAGAAGGGCCCCGGCGACCACCGGATGGGTCATGGCCCGCGTATAAGCGCTCGTCAACGTGTTGATCCCCGGATGATCGCCGTGCACTTCGCCGTTGTCGCTCGGCTCGTACAAACTACCGCGGGGATTTCGGGGCGGCTCGCTCCGTCGCTGCTGCCCCATGAAGACCCGTTCCCCCAGCCAATCGAACATCCGTGGTGCCAACCGCTGCGCGGCCACCATCATCGGCCCAGAGCCGCCGACATAAATGTCGCGATGCGGCTTCTCCGCCGCGTGCAGAATGGCGTGCGCGACTTCCTCAGGCGGATAGGCCGGATCCGGCAGCCGGGGCTCCACGTCCATGTAATTCTTCGCGTTGTGCGGGAACGGCGTATTGATCGCCGCCGGTTTGATTAGCGTCACCGACACCGGATGGTTGTCCGCTTCCAATTCCATCCGCAACGCATCGGTGAAGCCCTTGATCGCGTGCTTGCTCGCGCAGTACATCCCTTGCAGCGGCAGCACCATGTCGCTGGCCACACTGCCGAGATTGATGATCGCCCCGCCACGCCCCTTCAAATGCTCGGCGGCGATGAACGAGCCGTAGACCAGGCCCCAGAAGTTGATTTCGAACAGCCGATGATGATCCTCATCGCTTACCTTTTCCATCTTCCCCCAGATCGACAGCCCGGCATTGTTCACCCAGGTATCGAAGCCGCCGAAGTGCTGGATCGTCGTGTCAGCGACCTTCTGCAGCTCCTCGCGTTTGCTCACATCGGCCACCACATGCATCGCGGTGCCGCCATCGGCCTGGATCTGCTTCTCGACTTCGTTGAGGGCTTCATTGTTCCGCGAGACCAGCACCACCTTCGTTCCCTGCCGAGCCGCCGCACGGGCCGTCGCCAGCCCGATCCCGCTCGAGGCCCCAGTAATCACCATCACTTGCTCAGAAAGCGGTTTCAATCGGACAGCCATGACCTGAACTCCAGTGCGCTGCTAGTGGCTTCAGTTGGTTCGCTCGTTTCCAGTGCTACCATCGATCCACCCAAGAGCTGCGAAGAGCATGCCATCCGGCTGCATCTGCATCGATCTTCCGGGCGGCAGAGCAGACGCAGCCCGGCTGCCCGCAGCCAGCCCAGGCTGCTCGCACCACATCAGGGCACAGCGCAACTGGCGGCCCAAAAACCAGCCGGCTCACAAAACCACCTAGGGAGCGAGAGCAGCCATTCGTCCATCCCGACGTGCCGCAGTCACAAGGCCACTTATGACAATCGCCTGTTGAACAATACCTGGGGTTTTTCACCACCCACCCCGTCCCCAGGGGCCCCCAACTTGGTGAAATACGCATCGAATTAATCAACACCTAGTCGGCGGATGTGCTCGTCTCGAGCCGCCTGGCCGCGTACTGGGAATGGCGGCAACTCGACCACTAAGCAAAAACCCGCCAAAACTCCAGCTGCAACTATTCACATATTAATCACAATCTGTACAATTGTCAACAAAGTCCTCCGTAGGGTAGGCTTCTAGCCTGCCGGTACCATATCGCTCACCTTCCACTCGGAGCACCGCGATGCGTCCACTCATCCCAGCCCTCTGCCTTGTCATCGCCACGATTCCCCTCGCAGCCCGCGCAGACGATAAGCCAGACCTCGACCAACTAGAGGGAGACTGGCGCAAGGTGCAGTTCGAAATCAACGGCACTGCCGGCGACGCCGACCAGCAGCCGTCGCTCCGCATTCGCAACAGCAAGGCGTTCACCCTGCAGGACGGCAAAGAGAATCAAGACCTGGAGCTGACGCTACAATTCGACTCGACCACCAGTCCCAAGCTCATCGACGTCGTCCTGCCCAACGGTCAAACGCTGGAAGGCATCTACAAGCTCGAAGCAGGCCGCTGGACCATCTGCATCAACAGCGAACCAGGAGTAAAAAACCGCCCCACGACATTCGAAAGCAAACAGGGATCTAAACTCATCCTGGCGGTGTTTGAGAAAGCGCAATAACGGCTGCGCTCCCGATCAGAACCGGTAACCAAATCCGACAGGCTCGGTGTTTAATCGCCGTGCGATGCGAAAGCCGCATTAGCGGCGACACGTTAGAGCCCACGGCGTAAGCCGTGGGTGTAAATGCACCGAGCGACGCAAGCCGCGGAGCGGCGACACAAAAACCTAAAGCCAACCAATGGTGTCGCCGCTCCGCGACTCGATCGTGGTTCATTCTCGCACTCCCACGGCTGACGCCGTGGGCTCAAACGTTCCGCCGCTGCCGCGGCTGAGCGGACGACCTACGTCACCAACCCCTTCGTCACCATCATGAACACATCCTCCAGCGTCGGGTCGCGTTCGGCGTAGCTACGGAGGACCACTTTGTTGTAGACCAGCTGGTTCAAGAGCTCCGCGATTCCCTTATCGTCGGTCTCCAGCTCAATCGAGCAGCTATTCACGTCGACCGCCACGTTGCGCGTGTACGGGCAGCTGCGGATCACCGACAGGCCGACGTCCATGTTGTCGACGAAGCGAACCTCGATCACGCGGTTTCCCGAGATCTTGCGGTAGACGTCGGCAATCGGCCCGCTCATCAACAGCTGACCGCGTTCGATGATGCCAACGCTCGTGCAGCAGTCGGCCAGCTCCGACAGGACGTGGCTGCTGATCAGGATGGTCTTACCCATCCGCCGCAGTTCCTTGAGCAGGGCCTTCACCTCGACGCGGGCCCGCGGGTCGAGACCGCTGGATGGTTCATCGAGGATCAGCACCGGCGGATCGTGCACGAGCGTCTTCGCCAGGCACAACCGCTGCTTCATGCCGCGCGACAGGCCGTTCACGTAGTCGTTTCGCTTGTGCGCGAGGTCGAGCAGTTCCAGCACGTCGGCGATCACCTGTTTCCGCTTCGTTTTGCCGATGCGGTACGCCACGGCGAAGAAGTCGAGGAATTCCCAGACCTTCATGCCGTCGTACACGCCGAAGTTGTCGGGCATGTAGCCGACGCTCTGTCGCACGGCCATCGGGTCGCGCGTCACGCTGTGGCCGTTGATGATCCCCTCACCGCGACTTGCCTTAAGCAGCGTCGCCAGGAAGCGAATGCTCGTGCTCTTGCCGGCGCCGTTAGGCCCGATGAAGCCGAACATCTCGCCGGCTGCAATATGCAAATTCAGGCAGTCGACCGCGCGAAAGTCGCCGTAGTCCTTGCCGAAGTCTTTGAGTTCGATCATGGGGAGCTTGAGAGTTTTCAGTTGTCAGTTTCAGTTCACAATAACAGTTCCCAGCGCGTCGGTTCTTCGTCCCGACTCCTGCCAGTGGCCACGTAAGTGTTTTCCTTACTGGCGACTGATCACTGTAAACCGTTCACTTTCCTTCGCCGTCGGCACTTCCGCGCCGGGCGAATCAGGGCCCGGCATCGGCGTCTCATCAAACGGCATTCCATCGTCGGGGTTCACGCCGCTCTTATAGTCCTCAGCAACATTGAGGTCGGTTCCTGGTGTCGGCAAGCGACCACGGGTAAGGTGTGCAACGACCAGCGTGTGCGACGAGGTTTGGGGTGCCACCGGATACACCTCGAGCCCGGGCAGATTTTCATCCGTCCAGGCGACGAGCCGCGTATCTCCCGGCGTCAGCCGCAATCGCTCGGCGGCGAGGCGGGCCAGGCGGAACAGCCGAACGCGACCTCGGTCGTCTGCGGTTCTGCTGACCTCATCGGACATCACGAACGACTTTTTCCACTCCGCGGGCTGAGGCGAATCGGGATCGTCGACCTCGCGGAACTGCAATGGCGCTGCGGCCTGCGACTTCAGTTCCTCGACATAGGCCACCTGCACCTGTCCCGAATCGGTTTTTCGCAGCACGCCCACGTCGCGCATGGCGAGTGGCGTGCGATTGAACACTTGCCAGCCCTTCGTCTCGTCACCACCGAAAGAAATGCCGCCGCCGATGGGCAGCATTTGTTCGCTGTGCACGAGCACCGTCGAGTTCGACGGAACCTGCACGTTCTCTAGCGACATCGTCTCATCCCGCCGCAGCACGGCGTCGGTTGGAGTGCGAGTGAACGGCCGTTCGTAGCTCGGATCATCGGAGAAGGGAAGAGCCAGGGCGTTGGCGTCGTCGAACGTCAGCCGGTACCGCGTCGCCAGCGACGTGTAAAGCGCCATGTAGCGCGTGAGATGGCCCCGCGAATGGTTCCCCTGTAATTCGAGCACGGCGATCTCGGTTCGGCTGCGGACGAAGCCAATATCCAGCTGCGCCATCCGGATCACCCCCAAAGCACCCACGATCGCAATGACCGGTGCGGCGAACCAGGCCCATTCGACTCGGCCCATGACCCAGAACACGAACCAGTTCAGCGGAACAAGCACTGCCAGGTAGGCGGCGAGCACCTTGAGCACGAAGTCGGCCCGCGGAATCTTCACGCCGGCTGCCGACAGCAACGACTGCCGCGAAGCGTCTGCGGCCGCGCTGAAGTCGTTCCAACCGGCAACTCCCGACTGCGGCGCTGCGTGGTAGCCGGCGAAGTGCCAATCGTCGATGTTCGGGTGTGCCTGATAGTAAGTCGGAATCTTGTGTCGCTCTTCGGGCAGAGGCGAGAACGCATTGTTGGGATCGATGGGCGTAGGTCCGGTTGGCGCCTTCGGCCGGGCGGCTTCAATGGCTTTGAGCTCTTCGCCCGAATCGACCGGCAAGAAACCGACGTCGCGCGTGAAGTAGCGCATTGTCGAAGCAAGCCGCGGGTCGTTCGACAGATTGGCAAGCGAGTCGTCGGCCCAGTACATCTGCAAATCGCCGTACTCGGAGGCGGAAAACTTTCGCCCGGGGCGGCGGAGCAGGGCCGCGTTGAAGAAGTTGTCGAAGCCCTTCCACTTCACCACTCGCAGATCGGTAAGCGAAAACGCCGTGACCACGGTGCGCCCACCTCCCACACGCCGCTCGGCGACAAGTTCGCCCGTCCTGGGTACGAAATTGGCCGAAGGGTGCAGATCGAGGTCAATGCCGATCAGCGGTTGTTCCTTCGAGATTCGGATCGTGCGAACTTGCCCTTTTTCCGACGCCGACTTGAGCGACCAGGTGTCGCTCATCTCGTTGAGTGCGGCTTGATCGTATTCGATCGTCGCGGCCGCCTTCGCGGGCAGATAGGGCTCGAGAAAGCTCCCCTTCAGTTTGTCGAGCGAGTTCGGCCCACTCACGATCAGTTGTCCGCCCCAGTGCAGCCAGTCGAGCATGGCACGCTGCTGTTCCTCGGTGAGCACGGCTGGGTTGATATCGTCCCAGACGATAAAGGCCACCATCGTCCAAGCCAGGGGATGCGACGGGAGCGGCGCACGGCGATCGACCTTAGGGAGCGATACGTCGTAGAACCTGCTCGCCCCGGACAAAAAGGCTTCGTCACCTTGCTGGGATACGCCGAGAGAAATCGACTCGAGTCGATCGACGTAAGTGTACGAACTTGGATTGGCCGCCAGCACGACAAAGAAAAACTCGTGCTCCTTCATCACGCTGCCGCCCATGCGCACGTCGAGTTGCTGGTTGCCGCCGTCGACACCGAACAGGCTGGTCTGCAACGTGTAGGTACCGAAATTGACGGTCCGCCGCGGCAGATAAAAGAATGTCTCCATTACCCGCGTCTGCCCTTTCGGCAACGACGCGGGACGCTGCGACAGAACGCGGAAGTTGGTGTGTTCGATGTCGAGCGGTTGACCGTCCGTATTGATCGAAGCCGACCGTAGCTCGCCCACAAAGTCGTAGTTGTTCGCTCGCGCAAACTGCGAAACGGCGGCCCAGTGCCCCGGTTTGACACGCGAGATCTGCAGCATTTTGTCGCTATTGCCAGAATTGCCCGATTCCGCGTCTTGCAGCACGCGAATGTTCGGATCGTTCGGCAAGACTGCCGCCACCGGCATCTCGAAGTTCGGCTTCGGCTTTTCGATCTTCTTTTTCTTCTTCTTTTTCTCCGCTTCCTCTTCTTCTTTCTTTTTGGCAACCGCGTCGTCGTTCCAGCAGCCGCTACAGCCGGGCATGCTTACGAGCGAGACTGCGGACAGCAATAGAAGCAGCCAGGTCCAGCGATTCCTGCGCGACTCGCTTCGCGACATACAGTACAGCCCCAGGGCGAGAACTGCCCAAACGATGAGTGCCAAGGATTATTCGACCGTTCAACTCGCAGGGTCTAAGCGGGTGTTCGGACCGAACGAGCGAATCTTGATTCTCGCCGGAAGCCAAGCAGGCGTCTACTGCCGACGGGCTGCTTTGCAGAGTTTGGTCCGGCGTCGATAATTCTTGCAAATCGACCAATACCAACCGCATTGAAGATGAGATCATGTCCGATACCTGGGACTTTTACTTTGCTCATGTCAATAACGACTTCGCGTCGCTGTTCGTCGACCTCGGCCTGGTCGATCAGGCTCCAGACGATAGCAAGCCTTGGCTGCTGTGGGCCTGGGTTCATATGCAGTCGCCCGGCGAAGCGGGAATGGTGACCGACGAAGAAGCTCCGCAAATGGACGCCATTGAAGAGGCGCTCATGGAAGCGGTCGAGGATGCCACGGCCGGAGAGTTGGTGGGCCGAATCATGACGGCGGGCAGACAGGAATTTTACTTCTACGCGCCGACCCATATCGGCTTTGAAGATGCGGTCGAACGGACGATGCAGCGGTTTGGCGATTACCGGTTTGTATCCGGCGTCGAGCAAGACGCAGAGTGGAACCACTACCTCCGCGTGCTGTATCCGTCTCCGCACGATGTGCAGCGGATCAAGAACCGCCATGTCGTCCAAGTGCTCAGTGAAAACGGCGATCAGCTTGAGAAGCCGCGGATCGTATCGCACTGGGCCTATTTCCCCAGCGAAGCCGCGCGGGGCCAGTTCGTCACCGAAGCCCGGCAGCGCAAATATGCGGTGACCAGCGAGCATCTGGTTGAAGAGCCGGGCCACCAGTATCCGTACTGTGCTCGACTGGAGCGGATCGACTCGGTCGATTGGGCCTCGATCAATGAGGTGACGATCGAGCTCTTCGACCTGGCGCAAGCCAGCGGCGGCGAATACGACGGCTGGGAGGCAGGACTTGCCGACAGCTAGAACTCAGCCGGAGCTGGCTGAGCTTCCCCAGCATGCGGAAACGCACGGGGATCTTCCAGCGCCGCTCGTACGAACTGCTCGATGTTCGCGCAGTAGGTATCGAGTGGAAGATCGTCCCCGTCGGTTCCAAACGGCTCTTCGATCGTTTCGCCGATCAGTTCCAATGCGAACAAGAACACCATCGCCACGCCGGTCACCAGCGGTGCCCACCAGCCGATCTCCATCGCCACCGCCCACGGCGCCAGCAAGGCATAAACAACCACGCCGATCCGGAGCAAAGCTCGATAAGACGACGGCGTTGGCGTGTTGCGAATCCTCTCGCAACCGCCGCTAACATCCATCAGGGCGCGAGCGTGATGGTCGAGAATCCACAGACTATCCTTGAGACGCCCGTTCCGGTTCCAGCGATCGAGCGTCTGATGCACCAGGCCTGCGATATAGCCGGGCGCGTGCGTGAAAGTGGTCACGTCCTTTTCAAAGCCGGCCACCATCCTCACGCTCGTCACACCCCGCAGGTGCATTCGCAGAGCGTGTGGAAAGCCGGCGAGCAGGCGAGCAAAGTCGGCCAGATCGGCTGCATCGGTTGTCACGTGGGTGCGCACCTTCAACGCCAGGTTCCGCAGCTCGTTGTTCAGCGTGCCCCACAGCTTACGACCTTCCCACCAGCGGTCATACGCAGCGTTGTTGCGAAACACAATCAACGTGCCGAGCACCGCCGTCAGCGCGGCCGCTGCTTCGTTGCCTGGTTTCCAAATCGGCAGTTTCAGTTCTACGACTAAGAACGTGATGGTGACCGCGTAAAGCAGGGCAACTCCCAGCCACCAGGCGAGTCGCGACGCAATATTCAGGCGAGGAACCATCGTCAGCCATTACCTTGAGAAGGGCACGATAACTCATAGCACGCAGAGCAGGCCGGCCGATGACGATGTCCGAATAAACGTCGTAATCGGGCCATTCGTAGTCCGCTTGACTCTATTCCTCGCCTCGCCGGGCCGCGGGCGTCGGAAATCCTAGCCGCTTATCTACCTTGTTGAGCACTCTATCGCCGCGGAAATACCGCCGCAGGTTCTCGCAGATCAGCTCTGTGGAGTCGTCAACTCTCCGAGCCGCTTGAGCCCCGACGTGGGGCGTGATGATGACATTCGGCATGTCCCACAGCGGGCTCTCTTCCGGCAGCGGTTCGACTTCCGTCACATCGAGCCCCGCACCACCGAGATGACCACTTTGCAAGGCGGCGACCAGGTCGACTTCTTTCACCACCTGACCGCGAGCGACATTGATGAGCAGCGAATTACGCTTCATCTGAGCGAGCTGCGGCGCGGCGATCATGTGCCACGTCTGCGAGTTCAGCGGGACGCACAGAATCACATAGTCCGACTCCGCCAGCAGCCGATCAAGCTGATCCGCGGGCCACAGCTCGTCGACGCAGTCGGGCTTTTCGTCTGCAAAGATGTCGGTCGCAATAATGCGTGTTTTGAACGGGCGCAGCGTTTCGGCGATTCTCGTTCCGTTTCCGCCGAGCCCGACGATGCCGACCGTGGTGCGGTGCAAATCTCGCGTCGGCCGGCGGATGAATTCTTTCTTCTGCTGAGCTCGAAAAAACGTCGGCAAGCCGCGGAGCAGCCCAAGCAAAAGTGCCAGAGTCTGCTCAGCCACCTGATCGGCGAACAGCCCGGACGCACTGGTCACGATGATGTCGCCGTTGTCGCAAACCTCCGGAACCAGACAGTGGTCGAGTCCCGCTGCCGACGACTGAATCCACTTCAATCGCCCCTTGCGAACCACCTCCGGCCATGGCACCGGCACTTTCGCATGGCCGCAGAAGATGTCGGCTTCGAGCAGTTCGGTCGCGATTCGTTCCTGACCGGCATCGACGATCTCATGGCCTGGAGCGGCAGCCTGAATGGCCTCGATATGGTGCTTTTCGACGGGGTAGCAGAGGACTATTCGCATGGTTGAAAGGATTAAATGAAGCGCACAAGCCCTTGCGTTGACAAAGGATAGAGTGTCAGGTAGGGTTGCGGCAGGGGCCACCCGCGGCAACTTATTCGCTGAAACGAATGTCTGATACGCTACCTCAAGACGCTCTGCCCGACGAGACCGTAACGGCCGCTGCCCAAACCGCTTCGACCGACGTTGAACCGCCGATCGACATCTTCCTGCGGTGCGAACGTCGTCTCGGATATGCGTTCCGCGACCGATCGCTGCTTCGGGCAGCGCTCACTCATGCCTCGGGTGCCGAGCATCGGCTGGCATCGAACGAACGGCTCGAATTCCTGGGCGACTCGATCCTCGGCCTGGTCGTCTGTGAACTGCTGTATCGTCAATTCCCGCAGTACCTTGAGGGGGACCTGACGAAGGTAAAGTCGGTTGTCGTCAGCCGGCAAACCTGTGCCAAAGTAAGCGAAGCTCTCGGTTTGCAGGAATTCCTGATCCTTGGGAAGGGAATGACGACCCATCCTTCGGTCCCGCCTTCGGTGCTCGCTGACGTGTTTGAGTCGATCGTGGCAGGCATCTATCTCGACGGCGGCTACGAAGCGGCCCGCCAGTTCGTGATGACCTATATCGGCCCGGAAGTAGAGATGGCCGCGGCTGGCGAACTCGGCAGCAACTACAAATCGCTGCTGCAGCAGTTTGCCCAGCGGGAGTTCGGCAGCACGCCCAACTATCACTTGCTCGACGAGAAAGGCCCGGACCACAGCAAGTGCTTCAAAGTGGCGGCCCAGGTCGGCGGCTATCGCTATCAGCCCGCCTGGGGCCGCAACAAGAAAGAAGCCGAGCAACGCGCCGCCTGCAACGCGCTCGACGAGATCAAGGGCGAAGCGGCAACTTTTCCTTCTGACTGAGCGACGGGCCGCATGCGTTGTCTGGTCCTGTTCTCCGGCAGTCTCGAGAGCATGCTCGCCGCCCGGCTGATGCAGTTGCAAGGCATCGAGCCGGTCGGCCTCTTTTTCAAGACGCTCTGCAGTCGCAGCGAACCTCCTATGGCTCAGGCCGAGCAGCTTGGAATGCGGTTGGTCATGTCTGGCGTCGATGGCGGTTACAACAGCGCACTGCGGCATCCCACTCTGGGTCGCACCAAGAACGCGGCCGCCTGCCTTGATTGCCGCGTGCAGCTATTGCGTCAGGCGACAGCGATGCAGCAGGCCGAACCTCTCGCGGAGATTGCGGCGGAAACACAAGCATCGTTCTTTGTGACCGGCGAAGTGCTCGGTCAGCGACCGCGAAGCCAGAATCGCAACGATCTGGAGGCCGTCGCCTACCACTCCGGTGTCGAAGAACTGCTCGTTCGTCCGCTTTCGGCAAAGCTTCTGCCGGAGACCAGGCCGGAGCGAGAAAAATGGATCGACCGTGAGCGGTTGCATTCATTTCACGGCAACGCTCATAAAGGAGTGATTCAACTGGCGAATCAACTCGGTCTGCGCAATCTGCCAGCTTCTCGCCCCGCGTGTGGTCTGACTGACCCGTCGCTCTCGGCGCGGGTGTTCGATCATTTGCAACATTCGACGAGTGATTCTCCCTTCGATTTTGACCTGCTCACAGTGGGACGACATTTCCGTTTCGATGCGAACACCAAGGTGATCGTCGGCCGCAATCAAGAGAACAACGACTTCCTTTGCCGCACCTTCGGCCAAGAGAATCGCTCCGCCCTCGTGAGGCCAGTGAACTTCGTCGGACCAACCGCCGTCGTGATCGGTCCGCCGAATCGCGAGAGCGTTGCATTCGCAGCCGCCCTGGTCCTGCGTTTCAGCAGACAAAACACCGATGGACCACTCTTTGAACTCATTCACCACAATCGATCCACTACGTTTGCGCCGTGTCCGGTACCCAGCGCCGCCACGGCCCAGGCAATTGGCGCCGGCTGACCGAAAGGAAACGCGAGTGATTCATCGCCGCTGCACGTACATAGTCCTTATCGCTCTTGCGTTAACCGGTTGCGAAAGGCCTGTCGAAGTGCTGCCCCAGCAGGGCGTGGAACAACAAGCAAGCGTCGAACCGAATTTCGCCGCTCAGCTTGCCGAAGTGAAAAGTGGCCAGCGAGATGGGATTCAGATCGAAAGGCAACCAATCGATGACGAGCAGTTGCAATTGCTGACCGATACGGAGGGGCTTGAGGTGCTCCTGCTCGATCATCCGGAAAACAAAATCAACGATGCTGGCATCGCCGCCATCGCGACCTTACCGGACCTAATGCACCTGCGACTTCGTGCGACAAACTTGGACGATGCATCCGCGGCGAAACTGGCGCTGGTCACCAGTCTGCAGATCCTCAATCTGCCTCAATCGAACCTTTCCGATATGGGCCTCGCCGACCTGACGAAGCTTGAGAACCTGGTGCAGCTACGTATCGGCAGTTCGCTTCTGACGGACACCGGTTTGGAGTCGCTCAAGCAATTTCCGAAGCTCAAGCGGGTCCATCTGATCGATGTCCCGATTACCGATCGCGGGCTGGCCGTGTTCGAATCGCTCCCCAGACTTGAGTCGCTTTACATCGACGGCGGCAAGGTCAGCGATGCGGCCTACGACCGGTTGTTCAAGGCGAAGCCCGGTCTGCACGTCCACGTCGACCAGGCTCATCACGACCGCGATCCACATGCTCACCCGCATTAGGGCCAAGACTCTCCCGCGCTGGCTTGCCGGTGCAGGGCCGGTTATATTGCTCTCCTTCCTCAAACTAACTCCCACCTTCGCAAATAACCATGAAACGAACCCCCTTCGTCGCGTTGGCTTTGCTGCTCGTCCTGCCGCTGGCTACCTCCGCCTGGTCGTACTACCGCAAGGAGAGTACGGCTCGCGAGATGACGCTCACTGCCCAGAAGTTTCTCGACTCGCTCAGCGAGGAGCAGCGAAAAACGGCACTGCTCGACTACGACACGCCCAAGCGCGTTGACTGGCACTTCATTCCCAAAGATTCGCGCAAGGGGATGCAAGTCCGCGACATGAAAGAGGATCAGCGCAAGGCCGCCCACGATCTGCTGCGCTCGGCCCTGAGCCAAATCGGCTACGACCGAGCCACCAAGATCATGGAACTCGAAAAACTGCTGTTCGAGTTGCAGAAAGGCAAGTCGGGACCGCTCCGTGATTCGGAACGCTACTACTTCACCGTCTTCGGCAAGCCGGACGGGGAAGGGAAGTGGGGCCTGAGCGTGGAAGGCCACCACCTGTCACTCAACTTCGTCCTTGAAGGTGGCAAAGTGATTTCCTCGACGCCGACCGCCTTTTGCACCAATCCCGCCGTCATCATGAACGACGTGATTCCCCAATTCAAAAAGGGTGAGCGCGTCATCGCTAAGGAAGAGACGATTGCCTTTGAACTGCTCGATTCGCTCTCGGACGAGCAGAGGAAGACGGCCGTCTTCGCGCGCGAGCCGCTGCAGGAAGTTCGCGCCGCTGGCGAGGCGCAGCCACCGACCGATGCCCCAGTTGGCATCGCCGCCAAGGATCTCAAGCCGGAGCAGGTGGAGATTCTTCGCAAGCTCATTCAGGCCTATGCAGACAATCTAACTGAGGACGTCGCCCAGCAGCGGATCGCCGACATCGAGAAGGCCGGCTTCGAGAAAGTCCACTTCGGTTGGGCCGGAGCGCAGAAGCCCGGCGTTGGCCACTACTACCGCGTCCAAGGACCGACCTTCCTGATCGAGTTCGTCAACGTGCAGCCCGATGCGGCCGGCAACCCGGCCAATCACATCCACTCTCTCTGGCGTGATATGCGAGGCGATTTCGCCTTGCCGATCAGCAAGTAGTGCAAATCTCGATTACCGGCACGCCTCGTGCGTAGCTTGTACCGCCTAATTGCTTTGCGAAACGGCACAAGGGTGTGCTTACTACGATCGGGAGCCGTATGACTCGCTGCTATTTGTCTGCCGGTCTCGTGCTGGCATCGCTGTTGTTCGCCACCTGGCCGGCGGCTGCGGAGGACTGGCCGCAGTTTCGCGGGCCAACGGGTCAGGGCATCTCCCGCGAGACGGGGCTGCCCATCGAATGGGGTAAGGACAAAAACGTAGCCTGGAAGAAAGAGCTTCCCGGCAGCGGCTGGTCGTCGCCGGCTCTGTCACAAGGCCGCCTCTATTTGACGGCAGCCGTACCCAAGGAAGAAGGAAGCGGCAGCGAATCTCTGCAGCTTGCGGCCCTCTGCCTTGACGCTCAAAGCGGGGAGATCGTCTGGCAGACGACCGTCTTTGAGCAAGGTGCCGACTCGCCCAAGATCCACAGTAAGAACAGCCACGCCAGCCCGACGCCCATTATTGTGGGCGACAAGGTGTTCGTTCACTTCGGCCATCAAGGTACAGCCTGCCTCGACCTACAGGGAAAGGTGGTATGGAAGAACACCGAGCTGAAGTACCCGCCCGTGCATGGCAACGGTGGATCGGCCGAACTCATCGACGGACTGCTCATCTTTGCCTGCGACGGCGGAAGTGATCCGTTCGTCGCAGCGCTGGATGCGATGTCGGGCAAAGTGCAGTGGAAGTTCGAGCGGCCCGGCGATGCCGCAAAAAAGTTCGCCTTCTGCACGCCGCTAAAGATTGTCGTCAATGGTCAGAAGCAGGTCGTCATTCCCGGCGCTGACAGTGTTAGCGCACTGGATCCGCGAACCGGCAAGGAAATCTGGCGGGTTCGTTACGATGGCTACTCGGTAATTCCCCGCCCGGTCTTCGGTCATGGGATGGTTTTTCTGAGCACTGGTTACGACTCGCCTACCGCAATGGCGATTCGAGTGGATGGACATGGCGACGTGACCGATACGCACGTTGCCTGGACGCTGAAGAAAGGTGCCCCGAACACGCCGTCGATGCTGCTCGTCGGCGATGAGCTCTACATGGTCTCGGACCGAGGGGTGGCTAGCTGTGTTGACGCAAAAACCGGCGAGCCGCACTGGCAGGAGCGGGTCGGCGGAAATTACTCGGCCTCACCCGTGTGGGCCGATGGCAAGGTGTATTTGCAGAGCGAGGAAGGTACGGGCATCGTGCTATCGGCGGCGAAGTCGTTCGAGAAGTTGGCCGAAAACCCGCTCAATGAACGCTCCCTGGCCTCCCTTGCGGTTGGTGATGGTGCGATCTTCTTGCGAACCGAAAAAGGCCTGTACCGAATCCAATCGGCAACCCGCTAACCGCAGCGGCCCCTACTAGACGGCTGTTAGAACAGCTAAAATTCGGCATCCTTAGCGGTTGCGCCAAGTTACCCGATTTGGGAAGCGCGAGCGGCACTTCTCGCGTCCGCCCAATCCTCGACTTCGGCTCGATTTGGAAGCCGCACAAAGTGGGCGGACTTTTCAGCTTGGAAGCTGCCGCTCATGCGTGTGGCGGTAACTTGGGTGGTCGCATCGACTGCAACTGCCGATGTTGAAGAAGAAACTGCCCGCACCTTCCCGCGGCGGGTCGCCCATTAAGGCAATTCGCCGCAGCCCGATCAAGGCGCAGCGCCGCTTGGTCTGCCTGTCTTAAGAACGGAGTGAGCACGAACGTGGATCTCGAACGCTACATGGGGCCGTACACGCCGCCTACCACTTCGCTCGTCGATTGCCTGCAGTATTGGACCGAAATCCAACCGCTCGAGATCGCTTACTACTACACCGACGGCGAAGAAGACGAAACCAAGCTTACCTACGCCCAATTCGACCGCCGGGCCCGAGCGATCGCTGCGCGACTGACGGAATTAGGCATGCGCGGCGAGCGCGCCTTGTTGCTGTATCCGCCAGGACTCGAGTTCCTCTGCGCCTACTTCGGTTGTCTGTACGCCGGTTGTGTCGCCGTGCCGGCCTATCCGCCGCGGCGTAATCGAAATATGGGCCGCATCCAGGCAATTGCCGACGACGCCCAGGCAAAGGTTGCCCTGACGCTGTCCGAGGTGACCCAGCGGAGCGAGGATCTGCTCGACGAAGCACCGAACCTGAAAAGCCTCATCTGGATTCCGACCGACACGATCGAAGATCACGAAGGAGACCACTGGAGAGCTCCCCGCGTCGATCCGCACGGCCTGGCCATGTTGCAGTACACGTCGGGCTCGACCGGTGCCCCGAAGGGTGTGATGCTCACCCATAAGAACCTGATGAGCAACGTGCAGATCATCATGTACGCCTTCGAGCCGACGCGCGCCGGAAGCGGACTCTCGTGGCTTCCTACGTACCACGATATGGGTCTGGTTGGCGGCGCCCTCAAGGCAATGTTCTTCGGCCGGCCGAGCGTGCTGATGTCTCCCATGTCTTTCCTCACGAAACCCGCGAGGTGGCTGCGAGGCATCTCGAAGTACCGTGTATCGATCAGCGGCGGTCCCAACTTTGCCTACGACCTCTGCACCCAAAAAATTACGGACGACCAGCTCAAAGGTGTCGACCTCAGCTGCTGGGAAGTCGCCTTCAACGGTGCCGAACCGGTGCGGGCCGACACGCTCGCGAAGTTTACCGAGCGGTTCGCGCCCTACGGCTTCAAAGCCAACACGCATTACGCCTGCTATGGCATGGCCGAGACGACACTGATTGTCACCGGCAGCTATGCCCGCAAACCGCCCGTCGTCCGCGCATTCGACGGCAAGGCGCTCGACGCTAAGCAAGTAGTACCCATGGAAGTCGGCCAGCCAGGTGCCCGCTCGCTCGTCGGGTGCGGCCGCGTGCTGCCGGAAGAGAAAGTCGTCATCGTCAATCCGGAAACCGCGGAACAGCTTCCTGACGATCAGATTGGCGAAATCTGGGTCCAAAGCCCGAGCGTCGCCCAAGGTTACTGGAACAAGCCGGACGACACGAAGAAAACCTTCCACGCTCGCCTGCGTGGCACGGCGGAAGGCCCCTTCCTGCGAACGGGCGACCTGGGTTTCCTCGACGACGGCCAGCTGTTCATCACGGGTCGGCTCAAGGACCTGATCATCGTTCGCGGTGTGAATCGCTACCCGCAGGACATCGAGATGACAGTCGAAAAGGCGAGTAACAAGATCAATGCCGGCGAAGTCGCCGCGTTCGCCGCCGACCTGGCAGGACGCGAGCGATTGATTGTCGTTGCCGAAGTGGAGCGGGTTCGCCGCGACGATTGGTCCGACGTGATTGCGGCCGTCCGCCGCGACGTGACGGCCGAGCACGATCTGCCGCCCGATGCGGTAGTGCTCGTGCGCTTCGGGACCATCCCGAAGACTTCCAGCGGCAAGATCCAACGCCATGCCTGCCGCGAAGAATTCCTCGCCGACAAGCTGCAGATCGTGCAGCAGTGGCGTGCCTGGGAAACCGGCGAAACGGAACATGACGGCGAAGCGATGGTTCCCGCGACCGAAGACACGATCCACGGACGGATGCGCGAGGATGTGAATCAGTCGATTGTCGACACGGTGATTCGTCACGTCCGGGGCATCGCCAAGGAACGAGCCAAGGTCGTGACGCTCGACACGAACATCGTGACCGATCTCGGTCTCGATTCGCTCGAGCGTCTGCAAATTGCCAATGAACTGGAAGAGACTTTCGGCGGCCGATTTCCCGAGGATGTCCTCGCGGAGATTGAGACGGTTCGCGAAGTGGCTCAGGCCATTCAAACTTACATCGGCACAGAGTCGCGGAACGAGCGCGTCGCTGCCTTGCAGCAAGCCAAGCCACGCGGCGAGATTCCAGCCGAGTGCTGCGACTTCTCGCAGACGCCCGAGTATCGCCGGCTGAAGCAGACCATCCGCATGCTCTCGTCGACCGGCGTGCCCAATCCATTCTTCAAGCCGCACGAAGGCCTGACGATGGACACCGCCCAGATCGAGGGACGGGAGCTGATCAGCTTCTCGACCTATAACTACTTGGGCATGTCGGGCGACCCGCGCATTGCAGAGGCTGCAAAAGAAGCCATCGATAAGTTCGGCACTAGCACATCAGCCAGCCGATTGGTCTCGGGCGAGAAGACTGTTCACGTCGAGCTTGAGAAGGAAATTGCCGCTTTCCATGGAATGGAAGACGCAATCGTTTTCGTCGCCGGCCACTCCACGAATGAGACCGCAATCGGTCACCTGTTTGGCCCGGGCGATTTGATCATTCACGACTCGCTATCTCACAACAGCATTATCCAAGGCGCGATCCTTTCGGGTGCCCGCCGCAGGCCGTTCCCGCACAACGATTGGCGGTCTCTCGATGAAGCGTTGCATGAGGCCCGTCACGAATACCGCAAAGCGGTCGTGATCATCGAAGGCACCTACAGCATGGACGGCGACTATCCCGACCTGCCGAAGTTCATCGAGATCAAGAAACGCCATAAGGCGTTCTTGATGATCGACGAAGCCCATTCGCTTGGCGTGCTGGGCAAAACGGGCCGCGGCGTGACGGAGCACTATGGCGTCGACCCGCGCGAAGTCGACATCCTGATGGGCACGCTCAGCAAGGCGATGGGCAGCTGCGGCGGCTACATCACCGGCAGTAAGCCGCTGATCGAGTATCTGAAGTACACCGCTCCGGGCTTCGTCTTCAGCTGCGGCTTGCCCCCAGCTGGTGCTGCAGCCGCATTGGCGTCGCTCCGGCTGCTTATCGCAGAACCCGAGCGAATGACTCGGCTACGGCGCAACTCGCAGCTGTTCCTCGATGAAGCAAAGGCTCGCGGCCTGAACACGGGACTGAGTCAAGACACCGCCGTGGTGCCGATCATCATGGGCAACTCGATTAACGCCCTGCGTCTGTCGCGAGCGATGTTCGATCGCGGCATCAACGTGCAGCCGATCCTTTATCCGGCAGTGGAAGAAGAGAAGGCCCGGCTGCGGTTCTTCATCACCTCGGCACACACGGAAGAGCAGATCCTGCACACCGTGCAGGTGCTCGCGGAAGAAATCGCTAAGATCGACCCGCGGCATCTGGCCACAGCGGTAGCCGCCCAATAACCAGCGGCCGAAAGCGGCCTCCGGCTTTCTCGCCGGAGGCCGGACGGTGCACTGCTCTAAGCCAAGACCTGGCGGGCGACGGCTTTTGCCTTCTCCAGCGCTTCGCCCAGCTTTGCCGGCTGCTTCCCGCCGGCCTGAGCCAGATCGGGCCGTCCGCCGCCGCCGCCGCCGACTACCGGGGCCACATCTCGGACCCAGTTACCGGCGCTTACGCCCCGTTCTACTAAGTCCTTCGAAACGCCGGCGACGAGGACCACCTTATCGTCCCCCTCCGCAGCGGCGAGGAACACGGCCGAGGGGCTCTTCCGCTGACGGATCTGATCAATCAGCTGTCGCATCAGGTTCGCATTCGCGCCCGCCGCCTCGGCAACGACCACTGTTGCGCCGCCGACATTTTCCGCCCGCTCCAGCAGAGCGTCTGCCGTCAGCGTACCAGCCTGCGATCGATCGGCCAGTTGGCGTTTGAGCTGTTCGATCTCCTCGACCATCGCCGTCACGCGGGACGGGACCTCGAACAATGCGACGTTGAGTGTGCGGGCAGCTTCGCGTAGCGCGGCCTTTCGCTGAGACGGTGTGCCTTGCTCGCCCCCTGCAGCGGGCGAAGAAAAGACTTCCGTCACGCTGCCGCCGCCCTTGGAGCCGGATTGCATCTGCTTCTTCAGATCCCGGACCTGCTGTGCCAATCTCTTTACGGCGGCCGGCACACCGAGCGGTTCGACGCCGAGCTTTTTGCCGATCTCGCCGAGCGCCTCGTCGGTCTTCTGCACATAGCCCTTTGCTTTGTCACCGGTCAAGGCAACGATACGGCGAGTCCCAGCCGCGACGCCTTCTTCTGAGACAATCTCGAAGGCCAGCACATCGCCGGTTGAGTCGAGATGGGTTCCACCGCATAGTTCTCGACTGAAGCCGCCCATGCTGACCATTCGAGCTGGGTCGGGATATTTCTCGCCGAAGAGCATCATCGCACCGGCGGCCCGAGCTTCCGTGAGCGGAACGAACCCCCACTGAATTTTTTCCTTCGCGGCAATCCGTTCGTTCACGTCCTTCTCGACAGCGGAAAGCTTCTCGACATCGACCGGCGTCGGGCTGCCGAAGTCGAAGCGAAGCGAGTCCTCTTCCACCTTCGACCCGAGCTGGTGCGTGTCCTTGCCGAGGTTCTTCTGCAGCGCGTATTGAAGGATGTGTGTCGCCGAATGAGCCCGGCGGATACCAAGCCGGCGGGCGCCGTCGACCCGTGCCGTCACTTTCGCACCGGCCTTCATCACGCCCGACTCGAGATGCCCGTAGTGCAATGTTAGGTCGGCGTCTTTCTGCGTATCGATCACGCGGAATTTGAATCCGTCGCCGACGATTTCGCCTGTGTCGCCAACCTGGCCACCCGACTCGCCATAGAACGGCGTCTTGTCGAGTACGACGACGACGGGCTGCTCATGCCCAACTTCATTGAGTTGGTCGCAGAGGTGCTCCTGGGCGACGATGCCCTTGACCTCGGCCTTGCTTTCGGTCGTCTCGTAGCCGACGAACTCAGTGAGCTTGAGCGAGTTCTTCAGGGCCTCGATTGGACCCGTTTTGAACACCACGTCCGCCAGTTTGCCCGACGTGCGCCCGTGCTCTTCCATCGCCTCGCGGAAACCGTGCCAGTCGAACGTATAGTTCAGCTCGGCGGCCATGTTCTCGACCATTTCGGGCGGCACGCCGTAGGTCGTGTACAGGTCGGCAGCCTCGTGACCGTTGACCAGCACTCGGTCATGCTGCTTCATTTCGTTGAAGATCTTGTCGATGCGAGCCAAACCATCATCGATGGTGCCGAAGAACGTATTCTCTTCAGCTTTCACACCTTTGGCGACTCGGTCGACGGTGTCTTGCAACTCCGGATAGGCGGCCTTCATCGCCTCAACGACGCTGGGCACAAGTTGATAGAGGAACGGCTCGCGCAGGCCCATTTGGTGACCGTCGAGCACAGCACGCCGCAGCAGGCGACGGATCACATACTTTTCGCGATTGGGGCCCGGCAATACGTTCTCGTGAATCGCGAACGTGCAAGCGCGGATGTGATCAGCGATGCGTCGCAGCCGGCGGCCGTTGTCGCTAGCCGGATCGTATTTCTGTTTGCAGACTTCGCCAGCAGCTTCGACAAGCGGTCGGAGAATGTCGATGTGGTAATTCGTGTCGACGCCCTGCAGCACCGAAGCGATGCGCTCCAGGCCCATGCCGGTGTCGATGTTCTTGCTCGGCAGCGGCCGCAGATTGTTCGGCGGATTGCCGACCCGGTTAAACTGTGTGAATACGAGGTTCCAGATCTCGACCGACTTGGCCCCACCGCCGGGGTGAAAGTAGATTTCGCTGCACGGTCCGCAAACGCCATCCGGCCCCTGGCTCGGAGCACCGGCGGGCCAGAAGTTGTCGTCCTCCCCCATCCGTTCAATGCGAGAGACCGGAAGGCCGATGTCTTTGTTCCAGATCTCGGCGGCTTCGTCGTCGTCGAGGTAGACGGTGACGGTCAGCTTGTCCTTGTCGATACCGAGCCACTTTTTGTCGGTCAGCAGTTCCCACGCCCAGTGGATCGCTTCGCGCTTGAAGTAGTCGCCAAAGCTGAAATTACCCAGCATCTCGAAAAACGTGTGGTGGTAGGCGGTCCGCCCCACGTTGTCGATATCGCCCGTCCGGAGGCACTTCTGGCAGGTGGTAGCCCGGGTGAACTCCAGCTTCACCTTCCCCAGAAAGTGATCCTTGAACGGGTTCATGCCGGCTGGGGTGAACAGCACGCTTGGGTCCCAACGCGGCACGAGCACGTCGCTCGGTTTGCGAGTGTGACCTTTAGACTCAAAGAAGGCGAGATACTTTTCGCGAAGCTCGTCGGTTTTCATGGCCGTAGGGGAGGCAGGGTTTCCATCCGTGTAAACCGTGCATCATAACGGGGTAAGGAAAACTGGGCCATACGAGCGAATGCGTAGGGCAAGCATCCAGCCTGCCGCGTACGCCCATCATTTGCGCGCCTTAGCCGGGCCGTAACACGGCCCGGAGAACCGCAGCTAGACACGACAATCGCCGCGGCCGGTCACAGAAGTCGCTGCGGACAGGCTTCACGGCAAAGCCTTTGCAGATGGAGCGTCACTCGCCTTTCTCCGGGCCGTGTTACGGCCCGGCGAAGTGGCTATTGGCCATCGCCGTCCGGCTCCACGGTCCGGACCGCGTTCATGCGGTCCGTCGCGGTCAGGCGCATGGTCACCGGCCCGCCCTGCGTGGCGACTGCCTCCCGAAATTGCTTCGGCGTGGTTACGCGTGTCTTCCCCACGTGGCTAACAAAGTCGCCCGGGCGAAACCCGGCCTTCCACGCAGCCGAGTCCCGATCCACTTCCAGCACCGCGATGCTCCCCTCTGGATCAAGGTCGCGACTTTGCTCGCGAAACACGGGCGATGCGGTCGCATAATCGACATGGATGCCCCGCCACGACGGTTCCTGCACTTCTGCGTATGGCTGACGGGCGCCTTCGACGCGTTTTTTCGACAGCGTCACTTTCGTGTTCAACGTTTTGCCGGGCCGGGAAGCCATGCCGCCACGCTCGACCGTAAGCGTAACCGTCGTATCGGCAGGCAAACCGCTAAGCCGACGGATTAGGTGAACTTCGTCCTTAACCGGCTCAGATTCGACATGGGTAATTACGTCGCCCACCTGCAAGCCTGCGCTCGCTGCTGGAGTAGCCGGGACCACATCCAAAATGCGAGCTCCGGTTCTACCTGCACGCCGAAGGTCGGCTGATAGGTAGGAGGGTGCGACGCCCAAGAAGCCGTAGTCTGGCATGCGCCCCGTCTTCAAAGTGTCGAGCGAGCGACGGAAATCATCGTCGACGGGGATCGCGAACCCGCCCGGCCGTTCGGAATTGGAAAGCGCGGCCAGCGAAGTCGTCAGGCCAACCATTTCGCCTTTGAGGTTGATCAGAGCGCCGCCGCTCGTTCCATGTTCCAGCCGAGCGTCGGTTTGGATGAGCGTTCCGTAGTGATGCAGGGTTTCGCGGCCTTCTGCGGATCGGTCGGCAGAGGCGGCAGACGGGGCCTGACGAGATAGATTGGAAATGATTCCCCACGTTGCGCTTGGCTCACCATCGCGGGCAATGCCGTGCGGATTGCCAAGAGCTAGGACAATCTGTCCCTTTTTGAGCGTCGCCGCATTGCCCAGCGGCATCGGCTGTAGACCAACCGCGTCGGTCTTGAGCACGGCCAGATCGAGCCAAGGATCTGCCGCTTTTAGGGTTGCCTTGTATGGCTTACCCGCCGACCAAATCCAATACTCCGAGTCCCCAATCTCGCCCAAGACATGGTAGTTGGTGAGAACGAGGCCGGAGGAATCTACCACCACACCGGTGCCGAAGTCGTGCGGCATGAAGCCCGGCCGCGTTGGATCAGCATCGATTTCGCTGTCGAAGGCGCCGCGCAGAGGCGGCAACTCTCGATTGCCCGGCGTGCCATCATCGACCGGCTTGCGGAAGCGACCGATCGCCACGACCGACTTTTCGGCCCGTGCGATGGCGTCAACCAGGCTGCCTTCCAGCGCGGCCAGCGCTTGTGCCCCAGAAGGTTCCTGACCGAGGACAAGCGCTGGCCTTACCGCCGAAAGGCTAAGTGTTCCAGAGAAAATGACCAATGTCCAAATCCCAATGACCAAGGGATGAGTCGAATCTTTTGCTTTGGTCATTGATGCTCGGTCATTGATCATTCTTAAGCCGTTCATCGCCGCCTGTCCTTTGGAGGATGTGGCCGGCAGGCGACGACGAAGTACGGCTTAGCGAGTAAGAACTAAGAGTTCTCTTCTTCGCTGTCTTCGACGGCGGCTGCGACAGCTACGTCACCCGTGCTCAAAATCTTCTCGCGAATCTCGGCAGTAATCTCTGGGTTTTCAGCCAGGTAGGCTCGCGCCTTTTCCTTGCCTTGACCAAGATACGCCTCCCCGTATTTGAACCACGAGCCACTGCGGGTCAAGATCTTGTGCTCGACCCCCATATCAATGATATCACCCTCATAGCTGATGCCGTGAGTGTGCATCATGTCAAACTCTGCCACGCGGAACGGCGGGGCCACCTTATTCTTCACCACCTTCGTGCGAACCCGCTGACCGACTACCTCTTCGCCATCCTTCAGTTGGCTGACGCGGCGGACATCGATGCGGCACGACGAGTAGAACTTCAGTGCCCGGCCACCAGGAGTGGTTTCGGGACTGCCGTACGACACGCCGATCTTGTCGCGGATCTGGTTGATGAAGATGATCGCCGTTTTGCTCTTCGAGATAGCGCCCGTCAGCTTACGCATCGCCTGGCTCATGAGCCGGGCCTGCAAACCGACGTGCGTATCGCCAATTTCGCCTTCCAATTCGTGCTTGGGCACGAGGGCGGCGACCGAGTCGACCACGATCACGTCCACCGCGTTGGACTTCACCAGCATCTCGGTGATCTGCATCGCCTCTTCGCCATTGTTCGGCTGGCTGACGAGCAGCGTTTCGAGTTGCACGCCCAGCTTCTTACCCCAACCCGGGTCGAAAGCGTGCTCGGCGTCGATGAAGGCAGCGATACCGCCGAGCTTCTGGGCCTGAGCCACGACGTGCAGTGCTAGCGTCGTCTTACCGCTCGACTCGGGGCCAAAGATCTCGATGATTCGGCCGCGGGGAATCCCCTTGCCGCCGAGCGCGATGTCGAGCGACAAGCTGCCGGTCGGAATGCCGGAAATCTCCAACGTTCGATCGCCTCCGAGCGGCATGATCGAGCCTTCGCCGAACTGCTTCTCGATCTGCGACAGAGTGTTTTTGAGGATCGTATTATCCTCAATCAATGCATCCAGCTTGGTCTTCGCTTCACTGCCACGACCAGCTTTTTCTTTCTTCGCCATACGGCCATTCACCTTTTCGGCGGCAACCATGGGACGATCTCCTTTATGGGACAGACAGGGGCAGCTCGCAAGCTGCCGGGCCAGGAACCTTTTCTAAAGATCGGTACTGTACAACTGTGTACTGTACAAATCCTACGAGCAGAATCAAGCTCGATGTCCCAATAATCGCGAGGGGTAGTGACACGTATGGTCACTCGCCGAATTTTCCTCCGAATTTTTTTGGCGACTAGTCACCACAAAGGCAAAAAGAGCACGAAGGGGGCACCAAGGAAGAGACAAATAGAGGTGGTGGAGATCCCTTCTCCTTCCCTTCGTGCGCCCCTAGTGTTCTTGGTGCTTTAGTGGCAAAAAAGAACAAACTCAGCCTGCTAGCGGAGCGTGGTCGAGCGCCTGGTACGTCGGCCCTTCTCGGCCGAGAAAGCTGGCGAAGGTGACCACTTCGTCGACGATCGACAGATTGCAGTCGAAATCAGCATTGCTGTTGATCAGTTCTTCGAGCGTGTAATTCGCGCTCGACTTGACATGCTTCACGCGGCCAATCGTCAGGTGAGGCTGAAAGCGGCGGCGTTCCTTGGCGAAGCCGAGGTCTTGATGCAGCCCCTCTTCGATCGCCGCCTGCAGGTCCATCAAGTACTCGGTTCCATCCTGCACACCGACCCAAAGCGATCGCGGGTTATGCGTAGTCGGAAAGGCTCCCGCGCCGCGAAAAACAATCTCGAACGGCTCAAACTTCGAGACGGCCTTGGCCACGCTTCGGCAAACTTCGGGCGTTTCGATTTCGGGAACGTCGCCCAGAAACTTGAGCGTCAGATGCATCTGCTCCGGCTGGACCCAATTGATCGTCGATTCAGTGATGCGCAGGCGATCGACGAGCAGGCGTGCGCGCGACTTCACACCACCGGAGAGTTCAAGCGCGACAAAAGTGCGAAGGCGAGCCATCGTTAAAACGTCAGCATTCGGCGGTATTGGTGCATGCGGTAGTCGAGGTCGGCGCGTTCGATCTTCTTCATCCGATCGAGCGAGAAATCCTCGACGTTGAAGCTTGCAACCAGAATGCCGTAGGCCATCGCCTCCTTGAGCGATTTCGGGTCGAACTCGCGCTTGGCGGCCAGATAGCCCATCATGCCGCCGGCAAAACTATCGCCGGCGCCGGTGGGATCGACCACATCGGCTGTGGGGAAGGCCGGCAGTACGTACGTTTCATGTTCCGAGAAGAACATCGCGCCGTGCTCTCCCTTTTTCACCACGACGAAGCGTGGGCCGAGCTTCAGCACTTTGTGCCCCGCCGATACGAGGTTCTCGTCCTCAGTGAGCAGCTTCGCCTCGCTGTCGTTCATCACCACGCCGTCGACCCGCTTCATCAGGTCGAGTAGTTCCGTGTGCTGCGTGCGAATCCAAAGATCCATTGTGTCGGCGACGACGAGCCGCGGCCCCGTCACTTGCTCGAGCACCTTCTTCTGCGTGACCGGCGAAGCATTCGCCAGAAAAACAATATCTGAGGAGCGAAACGCTTCAGGCAGAGTCGGCTGAAAGTCGCCGAAGACATTGAGCTGCACTTCGAGCGTTTCGCGGTCGTTCATGTTCGAAAGGTACTTCCCCTTCCAGAAGAAGGTCTTGCCACCTTTCACTGTGTGCAGGCCCGACATGTCGACGTTGCGGGACGAGAGCATTTGTGTGTGCTCGGCCGGCCAATCCTCTCCGACAACCCCAACCAGGCGGACCGGTGCGAAGTAGCTCGCCGCACATGAGAAGTACACTGCCGAACCGCCCACGATCCGCTCGCGATGTTGGGTGGGGGTTTCGATGCTGTCGAACGCGACGCTGCCAACGACCAAAAGAGACATGACGAACGATCCCTAGACTTCGGAACAAGGATTCAAGCGACTGGGCATTATCCGACATTAAGCAGGGCACGCAAGGAACCTGACCAACCGCCAGCCGCTCAAACCAGCGCCACCAAATCCGCTGCGGCACTTGTTCTCTCCATCGCGCCGCCGCAATTAGGGGCCCGTTGACATCCTTCGCCCGTAGTTCTACCGTCCTGAGATACCGATCTTTTTGAAGGACTGTTCTGGAGCGTTCATGCGCCGCCTGAAGTCGGAGCCGAGCAACTATCTGATCGCGGTTGCCGCCGTACTGGCGATTACAATGGTCCGCATGGCGCTCGAACGCCTGAATCTGCTGCCACAGACGCCGTTCTTGCTCTTTACCTTCAGCATCATCATCGCAGGTTGGCGGGGCGGCCTTGGCCCGGCCTTGCTGGCGATGATCCTGGCAGGGCTCAGCATCAGCTACTTCTTCATGGTGCCTCGCTATAGCCTCGCGATGAGCGGCCAAGACCTCGTCGCCTTACTGATTTTCTTCGTTCAAGGAACCGGCATCAGCTACATGCTGTTCAAACGGCATGAGGCCATGCGCGAACTCACGGCGTCGCGCGACGAACTGGAAGCTCGTGTCGTGGAGCGAACGCGCGAGCTTGAGAAGAGCAACCAGCAACTCGTTGCAAGCAATCGTGAGTTGCAAGACTTCGCGTCAGTTGCCTCACACGACTTGCAGGAACCGCTTCGCAAGATTCAGGCGTTCGGCGATCGGCTACAGAGCCGGTTTGCCGATGCATTGCCTCCAGATGCGAAGGACTACCTCGAGCGCATGCGCTCGGCGGCCGGACGCATGCAAGTTCTGATCGATGACCTGCTCACGTTCTCGCGAGTGACCACCAAGGCGCAGCCGTTCCGCCCCGTCGACCTGAATCAGATTGTCGACGATGTGCTGATCGATCTCGAAACTCGAATTGCACAAACCAGTGGTCGAGCGGAGCGTGGGAAGCTGCCGACTATCGAAGCCGATCCGCTGCAAATGCGTCAGCTCTTCCAAAACCTGATCAGCAACGGCCTGAAGTTTCGCAAGCCAGATACTGCACCGATTGTCTCGATCACTGCAATCGAGAAACACCCCACCAGCAATGGCGAGTCCGACGAGGAGACTCCCCTCTGCGAGATCCGCGTCCAGGATAACGGCATCGGCTTTGAACAGAAATACGCCGATCGCATTTTCACAATCTTCCAACGACTGCACGGCCGAAACACCTATGAGGGGACTGGCATTGGCCTTGCGATCTGCCGTAAGATTGTCGAACGCCATCACGGCACCATCGAGGCGCAGAGCGAGCCCGACAAAGGTGCTGCATTTGTGATCCGCCTCCCCCTCAAACAGCGAACCGACGAGACCATTGATGATCCACGAGCCGAATCTCGTCCCGATCTTGCTCGCTGATGACGATCCCGACGATCGGACCTTCTGTCAGGATGCACTCACCGAAAGTCGCCTGACGAATCCGCTGATCACCGTAGAAGATGGTGAGCAGTTGCTCGACTATCTGCACCGTCGGGGCCAATACGCCGCGCCAGGCGCCGCTCCGCGGCCTGGGCTGATCCTGCTCGACTTGAACATGCCGCGCAAGGATGGTCGCGAAGCCCTCCGCGAGATCAAAGCCGACGCCAGCCTGCGGTCGATCCCGATCGTGGTTCTGACTACGTCGAAGGCGGAGGAGGACATCTATCGCACGTACGATCTCGGCGTGAACTCGTTCATCAGCAAGCCAGTTACCTTCGAGGGTCTTGTGCAGGTTATGAAGACGCTCGGGCGCTATTGGTTCCAGATTGTCGAACTGCCCGCCAAGGTGGAGTAGCCTCGCCGTGGCAGCACCTTCGATTCGGGTGCTCCTGATTGAGGACGATCAGGACGATTACCTGCTGACGCGCGACCTGCTCGAGGAAATCGTCGAACCAACCTACGAACTGGTTTGGATTGCCGACTTCGAGTCAGGGCTGGCCGCCGTACTTGAACAGAATTACGACGTCGCGCTGATCGACTATCGCTTGGGCGTGCGGGACGGCGTCGAGCTTCTCCGCACTGCCCGTGCCCAGCATTGCACCGCGCCGCTCATCCTGCTGACCACGCTGAACGACCGCGAGACCGACCTCGCAGCGATGCAAGCAGGCGCGACCGACTTTCTCAGCAAACGGGGCATTACATCGTCGCTGCTGGAACGCACGATTCGGTACTCAGTGCAGAAACATCGCCTGGAGCGGCAGCGGCTGGAACTGGCTCAAGCCCAAACAGCACGCCATGCCGCAGAGCGCGCGAACGAAGCCAAGACCTTGTTCCTGGCGAACGTCAGCCACGAACTGCGTACGCCGATGAACGCCATTCTCGGAATGACCGAGTTGGCCATGGAGGAAAAATTGCCTGCCGCCGCTCGAGAGCTACTTCAGACGGCACAGGAATCGTCTCACCACCTGCTTGCCCTGCTGAACGAACTACTCGACTTTTCGCGTCTCGAGTCGGGCAAGTTCGTTCTCGAGATCGCTCCGTTTCGCTTGCGCGAGGCGCTAGACGTCTCGCTGAAAGCGCTAGAGGTGAAGGCGGAGCAGAAAGGCTTGAGATTCGAGGTGTCGATCGATCCTGAAGCGCCGGATCTGCTGGTCGGTGATGCGCTGCGGATCCGCCAGATCCTCGTTAACCTGGTCGGCAACGCGATCAAATTCACGGAGCAGGGGAGTATTAGCGTCGTCGTCCAGTGCGAAGCCGTCTCGCTCGGCGAAGCGACTCTGCACCTTTCCGTGCAGGACACGGGCATCGGGGTTCCCGCTGAAAGACAGGTCGATATTTTTGCGCCGTTTACGCAGGCCGATGCCTCGACAACCCGGCGCTATGGCGGCACGGGACTGGGCCTTGCGATTGCCTCAAGCCTGATCGAAGCGATGCGCGGCAAGATTTGGCTGGAGAGCGACGAGGGCGTCGGCAGCACTTTTCATTTCACAATTACGCTGCCGCGGGCTGAGCAGGCCGGCAGTGAGAGTTCACAGGCAGAACTGACATTGCTCTTAGAAGGGGCTAGTGCCCCGGCCGCTCAAGCGCAAGCTTGCCGTCGAGTGCTCGTGGCCGAGGATACGCCTGCCAATCAGAAGCTGCTCAAACTGCTGCTGGAGCGCCGCGGTCACTCGGTCGTGGTAGCCGAAGACGGGCAAGCGGCCGTGCGGCTGGCAATTGAAAAGCCGTTCGACATCATCCTGATGGATGTTCAGATGCCGGTCATGAACGGCTTTCAGGCGACGCAGGCGATCCGCTCGCAACCGGACGAACGGCTGCAGGCGGTCCCGATCGTAGCTCTAACAGCGCACGCCCTGCGAGGCGACGAAGAGCGATGTCTCGCGGCGGGAATGACCGCCTACCTTCCCAAACCCATCGACAGTAGCCGCCTGTACGACTTGGTTGATTCGCTTTGTAGACGGTAGCCCATCCATTCGATTACAATAAGCGATTAACAGATCAAAGACTCACACAAACTTACAAAGCAAACCAATACTTACAGTTTTACACAGCGACCCCACACCAAAACCACCCGAATAGCGTATTGTGGGCGGTCGGCCTTCGCGTGCGCTGCGACGGACACTTAAAACTCGTTGGAATGACGTAAACCGCTATTGAGGACTTAGTTACTGGATGCATTAAGGCCATAAGCCGGTTAGCGACGCAACTGTGCGCCCTCTAGTAGACGGTTGTAGTGAAGGGCGCGGAGGAACAACTTCAGGCCAACTTGCGGCGTAACGATTGCAGGCGGATGAGCCACCAATTAGACAGGGGAAGGCTGGCTTTAGTGCACCTAGGGCCTGATTAGCGTCCACTCCGGCAGAAGACAACGCGGGAAAGGCAGAAGCATGACGCGGTTCCGTGTTCCCTGGGCAGCTGCCGTTCTGATTTTCGCGCTTAATTGGGCTTGCTTAGCCGTTGCTGATTCGCCCCCGCGCTACTCGGCCATGCTTGCCAGCGGGCAGCGGCTTCAAGGGAACACCCTCACCGAGTGGCACGATTCCAACGCTACGCCGCGCCTCGACGGCCAGCCGCTGATGGATGCTGCCAATCCGCTGCGCTGGTTGTACGACCGCTCGACACGCCCCGCGGAGCTCCCATCGGCCTTCGTCGAAACCTTCTCCGGCGACCGCTTGCCGGGCAGAGTGGTCGAATACCGCAGCGGGCAAGATTCGACGTTCGACCGCCTGCCACCCCACCTGCTCGTAGAGCCGAGCATCACACTTTCGCCACCGGCCAAACCCACCACAAATACGGTGCGCGTTGCGCTGCCAATGGTGCGGCGGATCGTCTGGCAGCGGCGGACCAATCAGTATCAGCCTGGCACCGTGTTCTATCGGGATGGACGTTCGCTGACGTTTCGCGCCGTCCGTTTCCGCGGTGATCAGCTGAATTTGCTGGTGGAAGGAGGCGGCAACCAGGCTTTGCCGTGGGGTGACGTCGCCGAGTTGCATCTACCGGCTCCAGACTCGTTTTGGCGGGTCTATTTCGATGAGTTAGCCGTACTGTGCACCAATCTGGAAACGCGGCTGATGCAGTTGGAGACAATCGACGGCCTGGTTGCGACTACCTCGCTCGACCGCTTTAAGCCACGTGCCGAAGGGGGCGAGTCAGAGAAGTGGTACCACGGTGTTCAGCCGGCCTGGAGCCTGGACATCCTTTGGGTTCCAAATCGCGACGTGGTCTACCGTCGTCTGTTCAAACCGATCGAAGTGCCTCTGTCTCGCATCGCACCTGCCAGTGTCGCTTCGAAAGCCGCCCTGGGCGGGTCGAGCCGTCGCCCGCAGGTAAACCGAAGTGCCCTGGGTGGTCCGCTGAGAACAGCGCAGTTCGATTTCGGTTGGGGTTATGGCGTGCAGGCTCAAAGCGAAGTCGCCTTCGAGCTTCCCGCTGCGGCCAAGTCGTTTCGGACTTCGGTCGCCCTGGATCGGGTCGCGGAGAAGGGGGGCTGCATTCGTGCTCGCCTCTTCGCCAATCAGGCGATCGGTCAGCCGCTGTGGGAGAGCCCATTCATCGTCGGCAGCGAAACGGTTGTCGATACGGGCGTGTTGCCGCTACAAGGACCGGCGGGCGGCCAAAAGCTGCTAGTTCTTCAGATCGACTCGGCCCACGAAGGTCGGCCTGCCGGCGCTGACCCGCTTGAGATTCGCGATCATGCCGACTGGCTCGATTCAGTGCTGGAACTAGACGCCGCAAAACTGGCGGACGAATTCGCCCGCCGTTTGCCTGGCCAAATCGCAGCTTGGAAGGATTGGAGCGTCCGGCTTGCGCCTGACTCGGCATCGCAGCCGCAGATTGAATGGTTCGCCGTTCGCGACGAGCGCCTGCCGCAGCCAGGTTCGTTCTCGCGGGCAGTTGCCACACGTTCGGCTGCAATCGTCTTGTCCCGAACGGTGTCGATCAGCCCGCGGGACCGCTGGCTGGTGATTGCCGCCGCTCGGCCGTTCAATCGAGGTGCAGCGCCAAAGCTTGAGGTGCGCATCGACGATATGCCCGTCGCCGAATTCACCGTTCCCGATCGGCCAGGAAACCGCGATGACTTGCGACCCATGGTGGTGCCGCTCGAAGGTTATCAAAAGCTGCCAAACTCGACAGCGGAGATTGAAATCCGGCAGTTAGTCGTCGCAGCCGACTCGCCACCGGTTGAATGGCGAGCGGTGGAACTCGTCGAACAGCTGCCGGGACTCACGCGTGTCTTTGACGAACAAACGGACGTGTCGCTGATGGCGAAGGGGTCGTCGCAAGGCAGTGGTTTTGACGCGGACCGACACTACGGCCAGCAGTCAATCCGTCTAGCAGCTGATGAAAAGGCCGCGTGGCGATTTCCTACAACGATTTCGGTGCGCGAGCAGCCGAAATGGGGCGAAAACCGCACCTTTCGCTTCGCTGTTCGGAAGCGAGGTGGGGGCCGGTTTGCCATTGAGTTCCAGACGTCCCCGCCGCGGCCCGAACCGGCCCGCTACGACCTGGGGAGCGGCGAACCCACGCTCGGCAAGGCAACGCGCGTCCACGGCGACCTGCCGGATACCTGGCTGGTGATCACCCGCGACGTGTTCGCCGATTTCGGGCCGATGGACATCACCGGCATGCAGCTGATCTGCCCGGATGGGGAGCAAGTGCTAGTCGATCATGTGTACTTCGGCCGCACGCACCAGGACTTCGATCTCATCCCGCAGGCGCCGTCGGCTGAGAAAACCAACCAGATGGCGCAGCAACAGCTGATGCAGCAGGCGATTGATCGGATGTCGCCAGCGGTAGTGACGATCGAGCGGGCTGATGGGCGTAAGATCGCTGGCGTGATCGTCCGCCGCCATGAAGGCGAGATCGTCACGGCGGGGCATGCACTCGGCAAACCAAATCAAGAGGTGAAGGTGTATTTCAGCGATGGAAAGGTAGTGAAGGGCAAATCGCTTGGGATTTGGCGAGACGCCAATCTTGGTTTGGTACGGCTGGAAGAGAAGGGGGAGTGGCCCTTTCCCCCGGTCTGGCCCCACGAAGCGTTTCACCTGCAGGACATGTACGCAGCGCTAACGTTGCCCGAGAAAGGCGCTGCAGGCTCCAAACCCAACGTGCAGGTGGCGACCGTAAGGCGAGTGTTCCGCAACAGCGTGTGGATCGATGCCGACTCGACCGATTGGATACCTGGCGGCGCGCTCATGCACCGCGAGGGCTACCTGATGGGTCTGCAGACGGGTCGCAGCCGATTCGGCGGAATGACGTTCACACGGATCATGCAAGGCCCGTTCGATGCTCAGACTGGCCGGCTTCGCAACAGCGAAGTTTACGGCGCTTGGCCGGCAGGGTTTGAACCAGTGCTAGGAGCGGACGGTAAGCCCTCGAAGGACGGACTCGTAATCGAACAGGTCGCGAAGGACTCTGCCGCAGCGAAAGCGGGGCTGCAATCTGGCGACATCCTGAAGTCGATTGATGGAAAAGCAGTGCTCAGTCCAGACGATCTGCAGATAGCACTGGCCGAGAAGGATGGTGGTCAAGAGGTGACGATCGACATCGTCCGCGTTGGAGCACCACAACAAATCAAGACGACTCTAGCGCCCCGATGGTGATTCGATCGACTTCGTTAGTCGCGCACGCGGCTGATCGACCGCGGCCCAATCAGCAAGGGACGCGGTCGAACGATTGCTGCCGCTGCCCGATTTGCTATTTCAGCTTCTTCAGTTCAATGTCCTTGAACTGCACGGTCATGGGCGGGCCAGCATGAAGCTGCAGGGCGAGGATGCCGGCGGCTTTCGCCTTGTCCGTCTGATTGTCCGTCACTTCGACGGTGGTGTGCCCGTTGATTTTCTGCGTGAGCTGATTGCCTTTGGCGATCACGACGTACTCGTTCCAGTCACCCTTCTTGATCGAGTCCAGAATCTCCTTCTCCGGAGCAGTGGTACCCGATTCCTTCTTTTCGCCCTTGTCGGTAATTTCCACTTTCTTACCTCGCTGGGCGAGAATTCCGCGGCCTCCTTCTTCATAAAGGATGCCCATGAAGCCCAGCCCAGCATCGATGTCGGCCTGATAGCCGTGGACCACATGGTTGCCCTTGTCGGCGCTGCGGTACTGGATGCCTGAATTACCACCCTCAATTCGGAACTTCAGCCGCAGTTCGAAATCGCCGATTTCCCCACCTTGCCAGATCAGGAAGGTGTTGCCCTGGGTCGGATTCTCAGCCGTGGTTTGGCCTGTGATGGCTCCATCCTTGACCGACCAGAACTTGTCATTCCCCTTCCAGCCTTCAAGGCTCTTGCCGTCGAAGATTTTCTCGTAACCATCTTCAGCGCTGGCGATGCCGGCGAGAACGGCAGTCAGTGCAATGAACGCAGTCAGGCAGAGTTTCATGGGTGTCCCTCTCAGGAAAGATGTTCGAACCTATTGGACGCGATGAGCGTAAAACGGTTATCGGTCGTGGCCTAACGATGTACGACGCGAGCGCCGCCGTCAAGCAAGCTGGGCTGAGTTTGACTCTAAGAGCGGACGCTGCGATAATGGATCGCAACTTCTAGTGGTCTGTCTGGGACTTCGCGATGTTTCGAGCGGCAACAGTGCTGACGCGAACGGCCGTCTATCTGGCGGTTCTCGTCTATGCGCTGTTGCCGGGCGCTACGCTGGCCGAATGTGGTTGTCCCGACTGCGCCTGCTTTTCGGCGGAGGGGTCGGAGGGTTGCTGTTGCAGCGGCGGGGGGGAGACTCCGACTTGTTGCCTGGCGGGCGAAGACGGCTGCAAGCATTGTGATACGCATCAGCCAGCGGTTCAAACGGCCAGCTGCCATTGCCACCAGCACTTCACCGGGCACGAACCGGTCCCGCAGAACAAACGTTCGGAAACCACCGAGCAGGAAGGTCAATCCGCTCCGGTTGCCGAACTGGCCCAGGTCGTTGGTCGTCCACAAAGCGGCAGCGTTAGCAGCATTGCCGATCGGGATCCGACAGCCCACGCACCTCCAATCCATCTGATGAATTGCGTCTGGCGGAATTAATCGCTCCGAGGCGATTGTCCTGTCCATTCTTTCATAAAGACGCATTCTGGTTGGAGATTTTTCCATGCATTGGCTTGTCATGTTGCTCGTTTCGTTTTTGTCCCCCGCTGCCTACATGGCTGCGAAAGCTCCTGCGGCCTGCTGCTGCTGCGGCGAAGCATGCGTGTGTGTGAATTGCAACTGTGCTGAAGCCGGCTGCGCGTGCGATCAAGGCGGCCCCTGCGTATGTGGTTGCTGTGCCGATGGTGCTTGCTGTGCGAGCACCACAGCCCAGACAGTACCCGTCAGCACGGTGAAGACCGACGTCGCTGCCAAGGCTGCCGGTTGCTGCTGTGGCGAATCTTGCGTTTGCGAGAACTGCGATTGTGCCGAAAGCGGTTGCGCTTGCGATCAAGGCGGTCCGTGTGTTTGCGGCTGCTGTGCGGACGGGGCTTGCTGTGCAGGTGCCGTGGCGGCTCAGACCGTTCCGGTCACTAAAATGCCGACCAGCAAGAGCATAGCTGCCGTTTGCGAAAGCGGTTGCTGCTCGGCGAAGTAGGGGCCCTGCAATTGATTTGCACGGCTTACGGCCGGAGCAAATGCCTGAACGACTGAGGGCCGCTCGAATGCATTCGAGCGGCCCTATTTTTTGAATCCAAGCAGTCAGCAGACGCGCGGGTGGCACTAGCGTGTCAGCCGGGCTTCGTGCGAGATGCCAGAATCGCGAGGCGTGAAACGGAAGCTCTGGCTTTGGCTGAAGAACTGCAGCGGATTCTCGTAAACGATTCTTCGGATCAGACTCTCGGGGTGGCGCCGGCGACGCATTTCCAGGATGAAGTCGGGAACGGCAGTGGGTTTGCTTGGCCCCCAGTCGCCGGCCGAATTAACCATCAGCCGTTCCGGGCCGTACATCTCCACCATGTCGGCTGCCCGCTGCGGAGTGCACTTACTCACCGGATAAAGCGTCATGCCGGCCCAAAAACCTTCTTCGAGCACGGGCCGAATTGTGTGCTCTTCCACATGGTCGACCAGTACACGGCTCGGCTCGATGCGGCTGTCGCCCGTGAGCATGTCGAGGATCATCCGCGTGCCTTGGTACTTGTCTTCCAAGTGAGGCGTATGGATGAGAATCTGCTGATCGTATTTGACGGCGAGCTCTAAGTGTTCGAGGAAAATGATTGCTTCGTTACGCGTGTTCTTATTCAAACCGATCTCACCGATGCCGAGAACGTTCGGCTTGTCGAGAAAATCGGGGATGATCTTGATGACCTCGCGCGACAGGCTGACGTTTTCGGCTTCCTTCGCGTTGATACACAGCCAGCAAAAATGCTGGATGCCATACTGAGCGGCTCGCTTGGGCTCAACTTCCGTTAACTGGCGGAAGTAATCTCGAAAGCTCTCCGCGGAACCGCGGTCGAAACCAGCCCAAAAGGCCGGCTCGCTCATTCCCACGCAGCCCATCTTGGCAAGGGTCTCATAGTCGTCGGTGATCCGCGAGACCATGTGGATGTGAGGATCGAAGTAGTCCATTGCGTTTGTGCTCTAAAGGCGGCGGAAATCTGGCTGCGACCTTAATATCTATACGGTCAGCCTTGCCGCGAACTTAGGTTGTATTGGGCCTGCCACTGTTGGTCGTAGGAGCGAGAGAAGATCAGCTGCAGTTGTTCCGCCCGGTCTACTTGATGTGCCCGCAGCAAATTTAGGGCTTCCTGGATGCGTTTCATACGGGGATCGTCATCAACGTCGCCCGCCGCACGCTCAAGCCGATCCAGAGCGGCTGCTACTTCCAGTAGCTTGCTGCGCACTTCAAGGAATTCGCGATTGAGAACTTCGGCCGCAGAAAGCGGGGTGGTCATGGATCGACTCAATACCAAGGCGGGAGGGAACCAAGGCGCACGGCTGAAAAGGTAGGCGTCTTTCTTCAATCTTCACTGTGACGACCGCGAAAATCAAGAACGCCCTGTTTGGGTGCGAAGCGGTGATTGCCTGTTTTCAACGCGGATTACCGTGTCTGATCTTACCGGCTGTCCCGATTCTGCCGAGGGTGGCTGGCAGGAGCACGTCGCAATTCCCCCCCGCAGACAGCCCGACGGGCGGCAATGCTTCGGAGCAACCTAGATTTTCTTGGAACAATAAATCCGAGACCGTTATGGCAGGCGGGCTGCAAACCACGTTGAAAGTGCTCGGCGAGACGGCTAACGAGGCCGCGGTCGCCGTGCTTTTGGCTGCGCTCGACGCTCGTGACCACTCGATTCAGGAAGCCGCCCTCCGAACGCTCGTCCTTCGCCGCAGCCTCGCAGGCGAGTTGGAAGTGCTTAGGCGGTGGGACCAGCTAAGCGACCGCTGGAAGTCGATCATCGTGCAGAAGGCTGGGTGGCTGACGCCGGCCATCCGCAAAACCGTGCTGGCGACCGATTCACAACTCTATCGCAACGCCTGTGATGCGGCAGTCGCGACCCGGGAGTTCGATCTGATCCCGCAGCTTGTCGCGGCGGCGCAAGACATAACAAATCCGTTCGGTCAACGCGCGGCAGCGGCCGTGCTGGAGCTTGCGGAACTGTTGCACGAAGAGATTCACTCGCCCCGAGACTACCGAATCCGCCGGGATCCGCGACTCCAACGAGCTCACGTGTTGCCGAGCTTGGAGTTTGCCGCCGAGACCTATGTCGACCATGGTCGCACTGAACTGATGGAAGCGTTTCTGCTGCTGGCAGGCCGCGACAATGCCGTATTGAAACACATCCTGCAGTCGCCCGCTGAGCGGGCCCATGCACCGCTAGTCGCCGTGCTCGGCGAGTGCTCGCGTCCAGCGATCGTTCGCTTGCTTTTAACCTATCTCGACGATCCGCACGCACCGCTAGCCGCCTTGCAGGTGATTGCAGCCCGGACCGACATCTCGTTTCTGCGTCAGTTATTCCGTAAAGTTGGCAGCGAACCGACAGTCGTAGTGAGGAACAATCTCAAGCGCATCGAATCGGCACCGTGCCTGCGAGGCATCCTGACTGTGCTGAATGCCCTTGGAGACGCAGAACAAGCGGGCGTGGTGCAGTTCGCGGCTTTGTCGGGAATCAGCCGGAAGCAGGCGCTCGACATTGTTGCGTATGTACTAGGCCAGGAACCGCTCGCGGGCCGACGTGCTGCTGCTGTCGCGCTTGCTCAGTTTACAGGTCGGCAAGCCGATCAATTGGCTCTCAAGACGTTGTCGGATCGGGATCCCCAGGTCCGAGCTGCAATCCTTGGGCAATTGCGGCCGCGTGACTTGCCAGGTGCCACCGCACGCCTGCTGGAATACCTGGACAGTCCTCACGAGGTGGAGCGCGAGGCCGCCCGCAAAGGACTCGAAGAATACACCTTCAGCAGATACTTGGTTGCTTTTGATGGGCTCAGTGATGCAGCTCGCAGCACAACGGGAAAGCTGGTTAAGGCAGTTGACCCGCAATCAATGGAGTTATTGCGAGCCGAACTACAGGCTGCTTCGCGAAGCCGCCGGAAGCGGGCTCTTGAGATTTGCGCGGCCATGGACGCAGTCGAAGTCCTTCAGACTGCGTTGATCGGCTTACTCGCAGACGACGATCAGTATTTCAAGATCGACGTGATTCGGACGCTGGAGGGGCATGATCTGCCCGCGATTCGAACGGCCCTTCGCCAGGCGCTAATGGATCACCACCCACTGGTTCAACAGGCGGCCGAACAAGCGCTCATGCTCATCGCCCGCGGAAAGACGGAGCCAGTAAGCAGTGCCCTGACAACCACGACCGTGTCCCTGCGCGATCGCAGCAAACAAGCGCCAGTCCGCGATTCGCTCAGCGATCGATCGGTTCGGACACCTGAGCAAGGGCAGGTGAATCGATGATTCCAACTCCTCATTGCTTGACTTTGGCGGCACAGTCGAGCGGCCTGCCGTCGTGGATCGGGTCGCCGTCTACCCAAGACATTGCCTGGGGTCCATTAACGGTAGGAGTCGTCGGCGTTTTAGCTGTCGCTGCCGTTCTCGTCGGCTGGATTGTGGTCAGGTTCCGGCAGTCGAACTCCAAGCGGCCGATAGACCATCCTTGGAGGTTGCTGCGCGAACTTGCGCAGGCACACGGGCTTCGTCGTTCTGATGAGCGGCTGTTGCACCAAATCGTTCGACGCTACGCACTGGAGCCGCCAGCTCGACTGCTGCTTGAACCGGAACGTTTTCAGATCGCCGCTGGTGACGAAGTGTTCCTGCGAGAAAGACAAGCCATCCTGAGGTTGAAGAGCCGGCTGTTCGACGTTCAGTGATGCGAACAGCAGTAACAGAAAACGCCCTGTGAATCACGGGGCGTTTTGCGTTTGGATCTGGCTAGAACCGTCGATCCGCTTAGCGGAACGGATCCTCTTCGGCTGCAGGAGCAGCCGGGGCTTCCTCAGCGGCCGGCGCTGCCGCCGGAGCATCGCCTGGAGCCGCCGCTGCAGGAGCAGCTGCGGCTGGACGCGACCCAGGTGCGGTGCGGCGGCGGAACTCGCCCGGAGCTCCGGAACCGCCAATTTCCACCGTGCGGGTGTCGGCCTTCCAGCCCATCTGTGCCAGAAGCTTCTGCACGGAGATCACCT
>Ga0164290_1000489_pt1 | contig 122781 bp, 126 predicted proteins | sample Micstemetagenome_FD_108782 | JGI IMG/M metagenome (GOLD analysis project Ga0164290, IMG submission 108782) | Contaminated culture microbial community from soil near Moab, Utah, USA - Microcoleus steenstrupii SON62 (Illumina Assembly) | ecosystem: Environmental > Terrestrial > Soil > Soil crust... | reverse complement strand
GGGGGGGGGGGGGGGGGGGGGGGGGGGGGGGGGGGGGGGGGGGGGGGGGGGGGGGGGGGGGGGGGGGGGGGGGGGGGGGGGGGGGGGGGGGGGGGTAGGGAAGAGCCCACCCCCAGCCCTACGCCGCCACACGCAGCCTTTATTTCACAAACAACATTTCACGGTAAGTCGGCAGCGGCCACAGTTCATGCGGCACCACCACTTCGATCTGGTCGCCGAGGTCGCGCAGCTTGACCATGCCCGGCACGATCGTGTCGCGCATGTATTTGGCGTGCTTCTCGGACGAGGGGCTGCTGTGGTCGAGGGCGGCCGCCAGCTTCTCGGTCTGCACCCGGAACGCATCGGTCAGCTTGACCAGCTGCGCCAGCACTTTCTTGCCTTCCTTGCTGGGCACGCCGCCGGCCCGCGCCGCCGCCACGCTCTGGCCGACCTGCTTGATGTACTCGAAGGCGGCCGGCAGGATGTAGCGGTTGGCCATCAGCACCATCAGTTGCGCCTCGATGTTGATGGTCTTGCAGTAGGTCTCGAGGTTGATCTCGAACCGCGCGTGCAGCTCGGCCTCGGTCAGCACCTTGAACTTCTCGAAGGCCTTGATCACCGACGGCTTGATGATCTCGGGCAGGGCGTCGACGGTGTTCTTCAGGTTGAGCAGGCCGCGCTTGGCCGCTTCCTTCTGCCATTCGTTCGAGTAGCCGTTGCCGTTGAAGATGATCCGCTTGTGCTTCTTGAGGGTCGCGCGCAGGAGCGACGCGACCGCTGCCTCGAGCGCTTCGCCCTTCGCCAGCCTGGCCTCGAGCTCGGTTGCCATCGCGTCGAGCGAATCGGCGACGGCGACGTTCAGGCAGGTGCCGGGCAGGGCGACGTTCTGCGTCGAGCCGACGGCGCGGAACTCAAACTTGTTGCCAGTGAACGCGAACGGCGAGGTGCGGTTGCGGTCGCCGGCATCACGCGGCAGCTTCGGCAGCGCGGCGACGCCGATGTCGAGGAAGCCGCCGGCCTTGGTGCTTTTGGCTCCGCCGGCTTCGACCTGCTCGAAGATTTCGGTGAGCATGTCGCCGAGGAACACCGACAGGATGGCGGGCGGCGCCTCGTTGGCGCCCAGCCGGTGATCGTTGCCGGCGTGGGCAATGCTCATGCGCAGCAGGCCCTGCGACATGTCGACCGCGCGAATGACCGCGGTGCAGAAGAACAGGAACTGCATGTTGTCGTGCGGCGTGTCACCGGGGTTGAGCAGGTTGTTGCCGAGGTCGTCGCCCATGCTCCAGTTGAGGTGCTTGCCCGAGCCGTTGACGCCGGCGAACGGCTTCTCGTGCTGCAGGCAGGCGAGGCCGTACTTCGGCGCCACCCGCTTCAGCGTCTCCATCGTCATCATCTGGTGATCGGTGGCGACGTTGGCGCTCTCGAAGATGGGCGCGACTTCGTACTGCGAGGGGGCCACTTCGTTGTGGCGCGTCTTGATGGGCACGCCGCACTTGTAGAGCTCGGCTTCGGCTTCAGCCATGAACGCGAGCACGCGTTCCGGGATCGAGCCGAAGTACTGATCCTCGAGCTCCTGGCCCTTCGGCGGACGGGCGCCGAACAGCGTCCGGCCGGCGTTCAGCAGGTCGGGACGGGCAAAGTAGAAGTTGTTGTCGACCAGGAAGTACTCCTGCTCGGGACCGAACGTGGCGGTGACGCGGGTGGCGTTCGAGCCGAACAGCTTCAGCACGCGCACGGCCTGCGCCGAGAGCGCCTCCATCGAGCGGAGCAGCGGCGTCTTCTTGTCGAGGGCGGCGCCGGTCCAGCTGACAAACGCGGTCGGGATGACCAGCGTCGCGCTGTTGTTGTGGACCAGCAGCCAGGGCGGGCTGGTCGGGTCCCACGCGGTGTAGCCGCGGGCCTCGAAGGTGCTGCGGATGCCGCCCGAGGGGAAGCTCGAGGCATCGGGCTCGCCGCGGACCAGTTCCTTGCCGCTGAACTCCGCGAGCGCCCGGCCATCGGCCGTCGGGCCATAGAACGAGTCGTGCTTCTCGGCGGTGATGCCGGTCAGCGGCTGGAACCAGTGCGTGAAGTGCGACGCGCCGTGTTCAACAGCCCAGTCCTTCAAGGCCGAGGCGACCGCGTCGGCCGTCGAGGCATCGAGCGCCTCGCCGCGCATGATGGTGTCGCGCAGCGCCTTGTACGCGGGCTTCGGCAGCCTGGCCTGCTGGACCTTGTCGCTGAAGACGCGCGCGCCGAACGTGTCTTTCACGTTCGCGGGTGTGTGCGCGATGCGACCTTCGGTCATGGCCCAATTACGGATGCCCTTGATTGCCTCGCCTAATGCTGCGGAACCCATGCGTATTTGCCCCTTTGGTATGAAAGACTGCAGAACGCGCAGTCAAGATGACAAATTATGCACGTTTCTGGCATCACTTTGCAAGATTTAACCCATTCAGCCAGGCCATGGGGTTCAATTTCTGCAAAGTGATCCTGGAAACTTGCCGCTTTGGCAGCTCGGCATTCAGCCGGGCCTCTTACGGGAACACGGACCGCTGCGGGCAGGTTGTCGATGGGGTGCGGTTGGTCCCGTCGCGCAGGGCGGGCAGGGTGAGCTCGGTAAATACGGCGTAGCCGCCGTCGTTCGGGTGAAAACCGTCGCTGGCGTAGTTCGACGGCAGGTACAGGCGCGCGTCGCACATCAGGTCCACCACCAGCACATTGCGGCTGGTCAGCGCATTGACCCGGTCCGACAGGCCCACGGCCACGCGCTGCATCAGGCTCTTTTCGACGGTGGGGTTGCCGGATAGGTACGGCGACGCCGCGAGATTCGGCAGGTTCAGCGCGACGATGCGGGCGTTGGGGGCGCGGGCGCGAATGCGGGCGACCAGGTCCTCCAGATCGGTACCCCACTGACGAACCTGCGCGTCAACGAAGGCATTCACGTCGGAACCGCCTCGTGACCGAGCCGCGAACGCAATGGTATTGGCGTCGTTGCCGCCGGCAAAGATGGTCAGGTGGGTGGTCGAGGTCGACACGAACGGCGCCTCGCGGTCGATGAAGTTGCCGGCCAGCGCGTCGATCGGCCGGCCCACCGAGGCAGCCAGGTCGAACACCGCCTTGCTCAGGACCGAGCCGGGAATGCTGAGATTCTGGTGCTGGACGGTGCGCCCGCCTTCGCCCAGGCGGCGCCGCAGCGTCTGGACGTATCCGGTACCGGTGGGGCAGTCGGCGAAGGGCAGGCAGGGCGAGGAGCCCCCAAAGCCAATCCCGTCACTGGCGCCGACCGCCGTGTAAAAAATAGCCGCGTTGGGATCGGTTGGCGACGGTGCGGTGGGCGAGTCGGCCTTGTTACAGGCCGTTCCGAGGGCTGCCAGCCAGGCCAGGAGTGCTGCCGCGATGATTCGTGTCATGTCGGTGGTGTGCCTGTGCAAGAATTGCGCCCTTGACCATGACGACCCCTACTCGTCCGTGGACCCGCTTCTATCATCCTTCAACGGCGCCTGACCTTGGGCCGTTGAAATGGCCCAACATGCCGGCCGCCATTCGCGAGGCGGCTGCCACCTACGCCGCGCAAACCGCGTTCACGCTGGGATTGCCCAACGGTTCGCAGGGCGGCCTCACCTACGCCGAGGTCGATCGGCTGTCTGACCAGTTCGCCGTCTACTTGCGCGAAGTCGCCGGCTTCAAGGCCGGCGATCGCATCGCCATCCAGATGCCCAACTGCCTGGCCTACCCGGTCGTGGTGTTCGGCACGCTGAAGGCGGGCCTGGTCATGGTCAACACCAACCCGCTCTACACCACCGCGGAAATGGTGCATCAGTTTTCCGACAGCGGGGCCACGGGGCTGGTCGTGATCGACCTGTTTGCGACCAAGGTCGCCGAGGTCCTGCCGAAGACCGCCATCAAGACGGTGATTGTCGTCACCATCGCCGACCTGCTGCCGCCGCTCAAGCGCCTGCTGATTCGCGCGGTGCAGAAGTACGTGAAGAAGATGGTGCCGCCGATCACGTTCAGCTACACCGCCTTTCCCCAGACGCTCGCGGCCGGCGCCGATCGCATGGCGGCCGGCGCCGATGCGACCTTGTACGCGCGGTCACTCGATCACCACAGCGTCGCGGCCCTGCAGTACACCGGCGGCACGACCGGCGTCGCGAAGGGCGCCACGCTGTCGCACGGCAACCTCGTGGCGAACACGGTGCAGAGCCTCGAGATGTGGAAGCCGTTCCTGCGCATGGGCGACGAGGTGATGCTGACCGCGCTGCCGCTGTACCACATCTTCGCGTTCACGGCGAACCTGATGATCTTCTTCATGGCCGGGGGGCGCAACGTGCTGGTGCCGAGCCCGCGGCCGTTGTCGAACCTGAAGACGGTCATGCTCGGTGAGCCCGTCACGTGGTTCACCGGCGTCAACACGCTGTTCGCGGGGCTGATGCACGAGTCGTGGTTTGCCGAGCGCAAGGACTGGAAGCTGCGCGGCTCGGTTGCCGGCGGCATGGCGCTGGTGCCGGTGATCGGCGAACGGTGGGAGGCCATGACCAAGACCCCCATCTACCAGGGGTACGGGCTCACCGAAACGTCACCGGTCGCGACCTTGAACCCGTTCCAGCGGCCCAAGCGCGCCGCCATTGGCGTCCCCATTCCCGGCACCGACGTGAAGTTCGTGAACGCCGAAGGACAGACCGTGCCTTTCGGCGAGGTGGGCGAGTTGTGGATCAAGGGGCCGCAGGTGATGCAGGGCTACTGGCAGCGTCCCGACGAGACGGCCAAGGCGCTGCACGATGGCTGGCTGGCGACCGGCGACATTGCGAAGATGGACGACGACGGCTACATCGAGATCGTCGATCGCAAGAAGGACATGATCCTGGTCAGCGGCTTCAACGTCTACCCCAACGAGGTGGAAGCCGCCATCGCCGAATGTCCGGGCGTCGTCGATGCCGCGGTGGTGGGTGTCCCGGATGACGAGACGGGCGAGATCGTCGTGGCGTTCGTGGCCTCGAAGGACCCGGCGCTCACCGAGGATCAGGTGCGCCAGCACTGCAAGAAGACGCTGACCAACTACAAGGTGCCGCGGATCGTGGTGTTCCGCCAGGACCTGCCGAAGACCAACGTCGGCAAGGTGCTGCGCAAGGACCTGCGTGACGACGCGATGAAGGCGTTCCTGGAGCGGCGTGGATAACCTGTGTCACGCGCTTGTCGGCGCGGCCGTCGGCCGTGCCGGCCTGGCCAGGCGTACCACCCTGGGCATGAGCACGTTGGTGATTGCCAACAACCTGCCCGACATCGACGTCGCGGTGTTCGCCACCAACACCCTGGCCATGTCATTTCGCCGCGGCTGGACTCACGGCGTGCTGGCGCAGGCGGCCCTCCCCATCGTCCTGACCGGCGCCATGCTGGCGTACGACCGGCTGGTGCTCCAGAGACGGCCTAACGCACCGCCGCGGGCGATCGCGCGGGAGTTGCTGTTGCTGTCGTATGTCGGCGTGCTGCTGCACGTGTTCATGGACCTGATGAACAGCTACGGCATCCGCCTGCTCATGCCGTTCAGCGGCCAGTGGTTCTACGGCGATGCGTTGTTCATTGTCGATCCCTGGCTGTACCTGGCCCTCGGCCTCGGGTGGTGGGGGTCGCGACAGCGCGAGCGGAAGGGGGCTGCGCACCCCAGTCGTCCAGCCCGCGTCGGGGTGGCCCTGGCGTCCATCTACGTTCTGCTCATGCTCGGCTCGACCGTGGCGGCCCGCGCTGCCGTCAGCGACGGGCTGGCCCGCGCCGGCCGCGCCGCGGATACCCGCTTCATGGTGACGCCGGTGGCTGTCAACCCCTTCAGTCGCGAGGTGGTGGTCGACGTGGGCGACCGGTACGAGAAGGGCAACTTGTGGTTCGCGCCGCTGCCGCACTTCAGGCCGGCGGGTTTCGGCATGCCCAAGGGCATGGACGACCCGGAGGTCCAGCAGGCGCTGCAGTCGCCTCGGGCCCTGGCGTTCCTGCGATGGTCGCGCTTTCCGTTCGTCCAGGTCGACCGCAGCACGTCGCCCCCCGCCATCTGGATCAACGACTACCGGTATGCCAATGCGGGGCAGTACGGCTGGTCGGCGACCCGCCTGCAGTAGGACGCCGGGTTCAATTTTTATCAGGGACACCCAGAAAAATGAACCCGGCGTCATAATGGAGACATGCGAGTTGCCGCACTCCTCCTGGCCGCCACGATCGCCTGGCCCGCTTCGGCCTCGGCCTGGGGCTTCGAAGCCCACAAGTTCATCGTCGATCGCATGGTCGAATTGCTGCCGCCCGAGCTCAAGCCGCTGTTCGAGAAGCGACGGGCCTTCATCATCGAGCGCTCGGTCGATCCCGACATGTGGCGCACGGTCGGATGGGATCAGGAACCGCCGAATCACTTCCTCGACATCGACTACGCTGCCTACGGCCCGTATCCGTTCGAGGCCCTGCCGCGCGATTACGACGCCGCCGTGCAGAAGTTCGGCAAGGACGTGGTGCACTCGCAGGGCTTGTTGCCCTGGCGGACGGCCGAGTTTTACGGCAACCTGCGACGCGAGTTTGAATCGCTGAAGCGACAGCCGGCACCCGCCTACGCGGTCGACAACATCGTGTTGTTTGCCGCGGTGATGGCGCACTACGTGTCGGACGGGCACGTGCCGCTGCACTCGGTCGTCAACTACAACGGCCAGGTGACGGGGCAGGACGGCTTGCATTCGCGCTGGGAAACCGAACTGTTCGAGCGCAACCGCGCCGCGTTGACCATTGCCCCCGCACCGGCGAAGGGCGTCGCCAATCCACGCGACTTCATGTTCGATGTGATCCTGGCCAGCAACCGCGCCACCGCCAACGTGCTCGAGTCGGACCTGAAGGCGGCCGCCGGTCGCGAGTTTTACGACGATGCCTATTTCGAGGCGTTCGCCAAGGGCACGTTGCCGAACCTCGAGCGCCGGCTGAACGATTCGATTACCGCGGTCGCGTCGATGATCATCGGCGCTTGGGAACAGGCCGGCAAGCCGGCGATTCCGGCCGAGCCGGTGCGAACTCCGCGGCCGATTCGCCGTCCAAAGCAGTAATGGACGTGTACCTGGTGCCGATCGCACCTGATCGCTTCGAATCGTATTACGAAGCCGCGGACGAAGACGAGCCGGTCGAGTCGGCGGACGGGAAGGGCTTCTTCGGCCGCCTGCGAGTGCGTTTTCAAGCGCAGCTGAAAGAGGCCGAGCGGGCCAGGCACCAGGTGGCGCCCGAGGCGCCAAAGATCTTCCTGGGCCGCATGCAACGCCGTTCACTGCGCTGGATCGCCGAGCGCATTGCCGAGCAGCGGCTGCTCTGGCACCTGCGCGCGGCCGATGCCGCGACCTTGCACGTGCCCGGCGACATGGACCCGAAGGAAGCCGAAGGCGTCATGCGCGCCGCCATGAAGCGCGATGCCGACCGGCACCTGCGCCTGCTCGCAGTCCACTCGGTCGCCCTGATTGCCGCGGCGCCGGTGGCGTTCATCCCGGGGCCGAATGTGCTGGGCTACCTCTTCACCTTCACCGTGGTCGGGCACTTCCTGGCCTGGCGGGGCGCCCGGCGGGGGCTGCACGACGTGCGCTGGCAGGTAGCGCCCAATCCGGCGCTGACCGACCTGCGGGCCGCCCACTTGCTGAGCTCCGAGGCGCGGCACCGCGCGATTCACGATGTCGCCAATCGTCTCCACATGCCGAAGCTCGCCCGGTTCGTGGAGCAGATGGGCGCGACGAGCGCGTGATATTCTCGCTGCTGTGACGCTCGGCGAGCTGGCTCGGCGATTGGAATGCCCCGTCGAGGGCGACTCGGCCATCGAGATCCAGCGCGTGGCCAAAATCGAGGCGGCCGGCCCCGGGGATCTGACGTTCCTCGCCAATCCGAAATACGCCGCCGCCCTCGCGACGACGCGCGCGAGCGCGGTGATCGCCGCCAACGGCATGGCCGGCGCGCCGTGCGCCGTGATTCGCAGCGCGACCCCCTATCTCACCTTCGCGCGCGCCGCCCAGGCGCTGTCGCCCGATCGCCGGCCCGAGGCCGGCGTGCATCCGCAGGCGTATGTCGCCGCCGGTGCCACGGTCGATCCCACGGCCTCGATTGGACCGTTTGCCGTGGTGGGCGCCGGCGCGCAGATCGGCGCTCGCACCATCGTTCATCCCCACGTCGTGATCGGCGCCGATACCGTGATTGGTTCAGACTGCCTGCTGCACGCCCACGTCTCAATCCGCGAGGGGTGCACGCTGGGCGCCCGCGTGATCGTGCAGAACGGCGCGGTGATCGGCAGCGACGGCTACGGCTTCGCGCAGCGGCCCGACGGCTCGCATGAGAAGATTCCGCAGACCGCGCCGGTGGTGATCGAAGACGATGTCGAAATTGGCGCGAACACGACGATCGATCGGCCGGCCGTTGGCGAGACGCGGATCAAGTCCGGCACCAAGATCGACAACCTGGTGCAGATCGCGCACGGCGTCGTGCTGGGGCGCAACGTGCTGCTGGCCGCGCAGGTCGGCATTGCCGGCAGCACCGTCATCGGCGACAGCGTGATGTTCGGCGGCCAGGTCGGGGTCGGCGGCCACCTGTCGATTGGCGACCGCGTCAAGGCGGTCGGCCAGTCAGGCATCACCAATTCGGTCGATGCCGATCAGTTCGTGTCAGGCTACCCGGCCATTCCCAACTCCGAATGGCGCCGATCGTCGGCGGTGTTCCGGAAGCTTCCCGACATGCGGCGCCAGTTGAAGGCCCTCGAGGCGCGGCTCCGGCAGATCGAAGAGACGGACAACTAATGCGGAAACTATACGGACTCCTTGGGATCGTCGCGGTGGCTACCGCGGTGTGGCTGGCGCCCCTCTACGCGGCCGTGCGTCCGCCGAAGCTCGAGTACCAACGGCTGGTGCTCCCCAACGGCATGGTCGTCGTGCTGCACCAGGACAAGTCGACGCCGATCGTCCACGTCGAGCTGTGGTACCACGTCGGGTCGAAGAACGAGAAACCGGGCCGCACCGGGTTCGCGCACTTCTTCGAGCACATGATGTTCAAGGGCTCGAAGAACGTCGAACCCGAGCAGCACACCTCGATCATCGCCTCGGTCGGCGGCCAGGCCAACGCCTACACCAACGAAGACACGACGGTGTTCTGGCAGTCGATCCCGGCGCAGTACCTGCCGCTGGCGCTGTGGATGGAAGCCGACCGCATGGCCAGCCTGCGGGTCGACGAGAAGATGTTCATCGCCGAGCGCGAGGTGGTCAAGGAAGAGCGCCGCATGCGCATCGAGAACCCGCCCTACGGGCTGCTGAACGAGCTGATCAGCTTCCACGCGTACGACGTGCATCCCTACAAGCACCCGGTGATCGGCAGCATGAACGATCTCAACGCCGCGACCATCGACGATGTGCGCGACTTCTACAACACCTACTACGTGCCCGACAACGCGACGCTGTTGATCGCCGGCGACTTCGACACCGACACCGTGATCGGCCTGGTCAACCAGTATTTCGCCCGCATCCCGAAGGGCGCGCTGCCGGTGCCGCGCGACATTCCGCGCGAGCCGATGCGCACCAAGGAGAAGCGCATCAACCTCGAGCAGCCGTGGCCGCTGCCGGCCGTGGTGGTGGCCTACCAGGCGCCGTACAACGGGCATCCGGATTCGTACCCGATGTTCGTGATGTCGAAGACGCTGTCCGACGGCCAGACCTCGCGGATCTATCGCAAGCTGGTCTACGAGACCGGGCTGGCGCTGACGGCCTTCGGCAGCAGCAGCTTCCTCGAGGACCCCGGCATCTTCTACGCCGTGGCGCTGGTGAACCCCGGCAAGTCGGTGGACGAAGTGGAAAAGGCGCTGATCGACGAGTTCGACAAGCTCAAGGCCGAAGGCATTTCCGAGCGCGAACTGCAGCGCGCCAAGAACCAGTTCTCGCGGGACTACATCCTGAGCCGGCTGTCGATCAAGGAGAAGGCGTCGCAGATGGGTCATGCCGAGGTGATCCAGAACGACATGGCTAGTGCCGACGGCGAGTTCGACACCTTCCTCAAGGTCTCGACGGCCGACATCCGGAAGGCGGCGCAGACCTATTTCGTGCCCGAGCGGCGCATGGTGATGCGGATCATGCCTAAAGGGGCTGGTGGGATGGCAGATGGTGCCGCGGGTGCCAAGGGTGCCAATGGTGCCAGGGAGCTGGTGAAGTGAGAATCAAGGCAATCGCCACCCTCGGCATGTTCTCGGTCTTGACCGCGCTCGTGGCGGCGCAAGCCGTCACCGGCGGCACACCCCGTCGGCAGACGTCGTCCCAGGGCGCGCGCATCAACAACTGGCCTCGCGAAGGGCCGCCGCGGCCGCTGCCGGCCCGGCCGGTGGTGTTCCCGCCCTACGAGATTCGCAAGCTGGCCAACGGCCTGCAGGTGGTGCTCGTCAGCCAGAACGAGCAACCCTCCGTCAGCGTCCGCATGATCATCCGCGCCGGCGCGGCGCAGGATCCGGCGGGCAAGCACGGCATGGCCATGCTGACCGCGACGTTGCTCGACCAGGGCGCCGGCAAGCGCAGCGCGGAGCAGATTGCCGACACCATCGACTTTGTCGGCGGCGTGCTCGGCACCGGCGCGGGCAGCGACCTGAGCTTCGTCAACGCCGTCGTCATGAACGACAGCTACCACGTCGCCCTGGAACTGATGTCCGACGTGGTGCAGCGCCCGACCTTCGCGGCCGACGAAATCGAACGGCAGCGGCAGCAGGCGCTCTCGGCACTCAAGGTGTCGGCCGGGGATCCCGAGGCCGTCGCCGGCCGCATCATCGATCGTTTGATCTACGGGTTCCATCCTTACGGCATGCCCGGCGGCGGCACGGCCGCGTCGCTGGCGTCGCTGACGCGCGCCGACTTCGTCGACTTCCATCGTAAGTACTTCGTGCCGAACAACGCGCTGATCGCGGTGGTGGGTGACATCAGCGCTGCCGACGCGATGGCGGGCCTCGAGAAGTACTTCGGCAGCTGGCAGCCGGGCGTCGTGCCCGAGACGGCCATGACCGAGCCGCCGCAGCCGACCAAGCGCGTGATCGTGATCGACAAGAAGGACGCCGTGCAGACCGAGATTCGGGTCGGTCACCTGGCGATTCCCCGCAAGCACAACGACTACGAGGCGGTCGATCAGGCCGTCAAGATCCTCGGGGGCGAAGGCGCCAACCGCCTGCAGCAGGTGCTGCGGTCGCAGCGGCAGCTGACCTACGGCGCATCCGCGGATCTCGACACCTACAAGATGGCCGGCGCGGTGATCGCCGAGACCGACACGCAGACGTCGAACACCGCCGAGGCCCTGCGGATCGTGGTGGACGAGTTCTCGCGCCTGCAGCGCGAGCGGGTGCACGACGAGGAGCTGTCCGGGGCGCAGGACTACATGGTCGGCCACTTCCCGTTGACGCTGGAAGTGCCCGATGCGATCGCCACGCAGGTGCTGAACCAGCTGTTCTACGAACTGCCGGTCGACGACCTGCCGAAGTACCGCGAGCGGGTGCTGAAGGTCACGCCGGACGAGATTCAGCGTGTCGCCCGGTGGTTCATTCGGCCGGGGCAGCTGTCCGTCGTGCTGGTCGGCAACGCCGATGCCTTTGTGAAGGATCTCAAGGGTGTCGGGTTTGGCGACTTCGAGCGCATTCCCATTGAGAACGTCGACCTGCTGTCGGCCGATCTCCAGCGCCGGGCGCCCGCCAAGCCCGAGTGACGCGGCTCATGATTTCGTGCGGCGAGCCGTCCGGCGATCTCTACGCCGGCGCGCTCGTCGCCGCCTTGCGCCGTCGCGAGCCCGCGATCGAAGTGTTCGGGCTCGGCGGTGAGCGCTTCCAGTCGGCCGGCGGCGAGTTGGTGGCCGACTTCCACGGGCTGTCGGTGACCGGGCTGACCGAGGCGCTGGCGGTCCTGCCGCGTTCGTGGCGCACCCTGAAGCTGTTGACCGAGGCGGCTCGCACCAGGAAGCCGGACGCCCTCGTCGTGATCGACTATCCCGACTTCAACTTCCGGCTCATGCGATCGATCAAGAAGCTGGGTGTGCCGGTGATCTACTACGTCAGCCCGCAGCTGTGGGCCTGGCGCGCCAGCCGCATCAAGACCATGAAGCAGGTCGTCGATCGGGTGCTGCCGATCTTCCCGTTCGAAGAAGCGATCTACCAGCAGGCCGGAATGGATGTTCGCTTCGTCGGCCACCCGCTGGTCGACCTGGTGGCGCCAGAGCACTCGCGCGATCACTTGTTGCAGCGCCTGAAACTGGACGGCCGCAAGCCGGTGGTGGCGCTGTTGCCGGGGAGCCGCACCAACGAACTCGACCGCCTGGCGCCAGTCATGGCGGCGGCCGCGCCGCTGATCGCAGCGCAGCTGCCGGGTACGCAATTCATTGTCGCTCGGGCGCCAAACCTCGCCGATCGGCTGTTCGAGGGCTTCGGCATTCCCGGCGTGACCCTTCGCATCGTCGAGGGCCGGACCGACGATGTGCTGCAGGCTGCGGATGTGGTGGTGACGGCGTCGGGCACGGCGACGGTGCAGACCGCGCTTCACGGCAAGCCGATGGTGGTGCTCTACAAGCTGTCGCCGTTGACCTACCGGCTGGGCCGGCGACTGGCCCTGGTCGACATGTATGCCATGGTCAACCTGATCGCGGGCCAGCGGATCGTCAGCGAGTTGATCCAGGACGACTGCACGGCTGAGGCGGCGGCCGCCGAGACGGTTCGCATTCTTGGCGATCCCGGATATCGCGAGCGAATGGTCGCGCAACTCGCCGAGGTGCGCCGCCGGCTCGGGGGGACCGGTGCCAGCGAGCGGGCCGCCGAGGCGGTACTCGATGTCATACACTCGACGAATGCCTCGTAGCGTTCGTGCCGGCGTTCTGTCGGTGTTCTATCTGTGTCTCATCGGTGGCCTGGCGGTCATACCGGCACAGGCCGTCACGGTCGTCCCTCTCAGCTTCGAACAACTGGTCCGTCAATCGTCGAGCGTGATCTACGCGCGCGTCGTTGACGTGCGCGGGCAGTGGACCGACGATCGCCGCACCATCGACAGCGTGGTCACCGTCGAGGTGATCAAGGGTCTCAAGGGCACGACGGCCACGGAACTTACGCTGACCGTTCCAGGCGGACAGGTCGGCCGCTACCTGAACCTGTTGCCGGGCGCCCCGGCGTTTGCGCGCGGCGATCTCGCGGTGCTGTTCCTCACCGCCCGGGGACCGCGGCATCCCATCCCGACCGGTTTCACGCAGGGCATCTACCGCGTGTCGCGCGATGCCGCGGGCGCGGCCATCGTCACACCGCCAACTGTTGAAGCGGCCGGGCCGCGCGTGGTCCGTGGCGACCAACGTCGCAAACCGGTGTCGCTGGCCGCATTCGAAGGGGCGGTCCGCGCTGCCGAGCAGGTGGGCCGATGATCCGGGTGGCGGCCCTGGTGCTGGCGGCCATCGCCGTGTCGAGCGCCCCGGTAGGCGCCTACTTGAAGCTCGGCGCCCCGGTGGATGGACGCATCGCCGACGTCACGTGGCCGGCGCCGGTGCGTTATTTCGTGACCGACGTCGATGCGCCCGGCGTGCCGGCCGGCGAGTTGCGCGCGGCGATCGCGCGCGCCGCGGCGACCTGGCAAGCCGTGCCGTCGGCCACGGTGCAGTTCGACTACCAGGGCATGACCGAAGCTCCGCCGGGCCTGGTGGATGGCCGGACGACATTGGGATTCCTGGATCGGCCCGACCTCGATCGGGTGCTCGCCTCCACGAGCTTCCTGATCGACACCACCGACGGCACCATTGTCGAGGCCGACGTGTTCTTCAACACGCGCTTTCCGTGGTCGGTCTCGCAGCAAGGCACACCCGGACGCACGGACCTCGAGTCGATCGCGCTTCATGAACTGGGGCACCTGCTGGGACTCAGTCACTCCGCGCTTGGCGAGACGGAGTTGACGGGCAGCGGCAGCCGGCGGGTGATTGCGTCCGGCGCGATCATGTTCCCGATCGCCATGTCGGCCGGTACCATCGCCGACCGTGTGTTGCACGCCGACGACATTGCCGGCATCTCGGATCTCTACCCGGCCGCCGGTCAAATGTCGTCCACCGGGTCGTTGACGGGCCGGGTGACCAAAGATGGCCGCGGCCTGTTTGGTGCCCATGTCGTAGCGCTCAACCCGGAAAGTGGCGCCATTGTCGGAAACTTCGCGCTGAACGGCAGCGGAGAGTTCGTCATTGCCCGGCTCGAGCCGGGGCCTTACATCCTGAGGGTCGAGCCGCTCGATGATGCCGAAGTTGACGGCTTCTTCTCGACGGCCATCGACGTCGACTTCCGCGTGACCTACGCCAGCCGGATGGTGGTCGCGCCTCGCGGGGGGGCGTCGCCGCCGATTGAGATCAAGGTGCTGCCGAAATGAGGTGTCCGCCTTCGCGGCCGCCGGCCGGTACGGCGAGACCTCGCCGAAGCTCGCGCTCGTTTTGTTCGCGAGCGAAGGCGGGCCTGAGTGCGGTGGTGCTGACGTGCCTGGGCGGCGGCGCTGCGAGTGCGCAGGAGGCGCCATCGCTTCGCGCCCATCAGGTGGTGCTCGACGGCGGCGCGGTGTGGGCGGGTGGTTACTCCATAGGCGACGTCAACGCGCAGTTGCGGACCAACGCGACCGGCGCGACGCCGCCGCCGTTCACCCTGTTTGCGGCGAGCTCCGACATCGGCCGCGCGCCGGGTGTGACTGCGCGAGCGGGCTTCGCCCTGACCTCACAGCTGGTCATCGAGGCCGCAGGCTCCTTCGCCCAGCCCCGGCTCGGCGTCGATATTTCGCGCGACGTGGAGACGGGCGCCCAGCGGCTCGATGGGGAGAAGCTGCAGCAGTACGTCATTGACGGTGCGCTGGTCTGGCAGCTGCCCGTGCGCCTGGGGCCCCGCGCGCGGCCGTTCGTGATTGGCGGTGCCGGCTACCTGCGCCAACTGCACGAAGACCGGACGTTGGTGGAAACCGGGCAGGTCTTCTACGCCGGCCTTGGTGCGCGGTACTGGATTCGTGGTGGCACGGGGCGCGCCCGGTCCATGGGCCTGCGCGCAGACTTGCGGGGCAACCTGCGCCGCGGCGGCATCGACTTCGAGAACAAGGTGCGCGTGTTTCCCACGCTGGCCGTCAGCCTCTTCCTCGGATTGTAGATGCCGTCATGACCGAGCCCGCCGTCCAGTTCGCTGATGTCTCGGCGAGTCGCGGCGGGCGGCCGGTGCTCCGCCGCGTCTCGATGTCGGTCGCACAGGGCCAGACCGTGGCGCTCGTCGGCCGCAGCGGGTCTGGCAAGACGACGTTGCTCAAGCTCGTGAACCGCCTGCTCGAACCCGACAGTGGCGAGGTGACCGTGGATGGCCGCCGCACGCGCGATTGGGATCCCATCGCGCTGCGTCGCCGCACCGGCTACGTCATCCAGGATGCCGGTCTCTTCCCGCACCTGACCGTGTCCGACAACATCGCCACGGTGCCGCGACTGCTCGAGTGGCCGGCCGCGAAGGTGACGGCGCGTGTTGACGAGTTGCTGCGATTGGTGGGACTCGAGCCGGCAGAGTTTGGCGGGCGTTGGCCAGACCAGCTCTCGGGAGGACAGCGCCAGCGTGCCGGCCTGGCACGCGCGCTGGCTGCCGACCCGCCGCTGCTGCTGATGGACGAGCCGTTCGGCTCGCTCGACCCCATGACCAAGCGCGAGCTGCACGACGAGTTTCTCCGCGTGCAACGAACGGTGCCTTCCCCCCATAGCGACGGGGGGCGACGGTCGGTGATCCTCGTGACCCACGACATGGCCGAGGCGTGCGCGTTGGCGGATCAGATTGCGGTGTTGCATGAGGGCGAGGTGATTGCGTGTGATACGCCGGCGAACGTGACGGCGAGCGAGGATCCTCGAGTTCAGGCCCTGATGGGAACGGTCCGCCTGAAGGCGGACGCCACATGACGTCGGACACCACATGGAGGAACTGATCGCGTTTGTGGCGTCGCATCGGGCCGAAATGGCCACGCGGCTCGCCGAGCACGTCGTGCTCGTGGCCGCGTCGACTGCCATCGCTGCGGCGATTGGCATCCCGCTGGGAGTGATGGCGGCCCGGCGGCCGAGGTTGGCGCGCCCGATCGTCGGCCTCGCCAACCTGGCGCAGACCATTCCGTCCCTCGCGCTGTTTGGTTTCCTGATCCCGCTGCCCTTCATTGGCGGCATCGGCACGCGCACGGCGCTCGTCGCGCTGACGGTCTATGCAGTGCTGCCCATTCTTCGCAGCACCATTACGGGCCTCCAGGGGGTTCCACCAGCGGTGGTCGAGTGCGCCGTGGCCATGGGCCTGACGCCGCGGCAGGTGCTGCGGCAAGTGGAGTGGCCGCTCGCGCTGCCGTCGATCGTGTCGGGCTTGCGCGTCGCGGTGGTAATTGGCGTGGGCACGGCGACGATTGCCTCGGCCATCGGCGCCGGCGGTCTCGGCGACTACATCTTTCGCGGATTGGCCATGGTCGATGCCACGGTGATTCTCGCCGGTGCGTTGCCGGCCGCGCTGCTCGCCCTGGCCGCCGATGCCGCGCTGGCGTCGGCCGGGCACCTGGCCGATCCGCGGCGGAGGACGCCACGTCACTGGGTGGTTCTGGCGGGCGTCGCCCTGCTGGCGCTCGGGACGATGGTGGCCGGCCGCACCTCGAGCGGCCGCGCCGACGTCATCGTCGGGTCGAAGAACTTCACCGAGCAAGTGGTGCTGGGCGAACTGATTGCGCAGGTCATCGAACGGCAGGGGCTGACGGTGGACCGGCGCTTGAACCTCGGCGGCACTGCCATCGCGCACGAGGCGCTGCTGAGCGGCGGCATCGACGTGTATGTCGAGTACACCGGCACGTCGCTGACGGCGATTTTCAACGAGCCGGTGTCGGCTGATTCCGACGGTGTGTATCAAACCGTGCGCGACCGCTACGCTTCGCTGGGCGTGACGCTGATGCCTCGGCTTGGCTTCAACAACACGTTTGCGATTCTCGTGCGGGGCGACGAGGCGAAGCAGTTGGGGTTGAGCACAGTGAGTGAGCTGGCAGGAATGGTCCGCCTAACCTCCTTCGCCAAGGCGTCGGCGGTCAAGAAGGCGGACGCCACGGCTGCGTGGAAAGCAGGGTTTGGGTACGAATTCCTGGAGCGGCCCGATGGCTTCAAGGGCTTGAGCGCCGCCTACGGGCTCCAGTTCGCGCAAGCGCCGCGGGTGATGGACCTGAACCTGATCTACCGGGCACTGGCGGCGGGGGAGATCGACGTGACCGCCGGCGATGCCACCAGCGGGCTGATTGACGCCCTTGGCCTGGCTGTCCTGGAGGATGATCGCCGTTACTTCCCGGTCTACGACGCGGCCCCGGTCGCGCGCGCGTCGCTGCTGCTGCAGCAGCCAGCCGCCGCTGCCGCGATTCGCAGCCTGGCGGGACGCCTCTCCGCGGCTGACATGCGGCAGATGAACTTTGCTGTCGACGGCGAGAAGCAGGACCCGGCCACCGTCGTCCGCGCGTTCCTTGATAAGATTGACGGGATCTAGCCCAGGAGCCAGTCGCCATCATGCCAAGCCTCGATACCTTCAAGATCCGCACCCCGTTGTCCGTCGGCGCCGATACGGTCAGCATCTACAGCCTGCCTGCCCTCGCCAAGGCCGGTTACCCGAATGTGGAGCGGTTGCCGTATTCGCTGAAGATCCTGCTCGAGAACCTGCTGCGCCGCGAAGACAACGGCTTCGTCAAGACGGCCGACATCAAGGCGCTGGCCTCGTGGGATCCCAAGACGATCGGCGAGAAGGAAATGTCGTTCATGCCGGCCCGCGTGCTGCTGCAGGACTTCACCGGCGTGCCGTGTGTGGTCGACCTGGCGGCCATGCGCGACGGCATTGTCGCGCTCGGCGGAGACCCCCAGAAGGTGAACCCGTTGCAGCCGGTGGAGCTGGTCATCGACCACTCGGTGCAGGTGGATCACTTCGGGACCATGGACGCCAAGGACCTGAACGCCGACCTCGAGTACCACCGCAACCGTGAGCGCTATGTGTTCCTGCGCTGGGGCCAGACCGGCTTCCGTAACTTCCGCGTCGTCCCGCCCGAGACCGGCATCGTGCACCAGGTGAATATCGAGTACCTCGCGCGCGTGGTCTGTCGCGATGCCGACGGCACGGCCTACCCCGATACGGTGTTCGGCACCGACTCGCACACGACCATGGTCAACGGCCTGGGCGTGGTGGGCTGGGGCGTGGGCGGCATCGAAGCCGAGGCGGCCATGCTGGGCCAGCCGAGCTCCATGCTGATTCCCTCGGTGCTGGGCTATCGTCTCTCGGGACAGTTGCCCGAGGGCGCGACGGCGACCGACCTCGTGCTGACCATCACCGAGGCGCTGCGCAAGCGTGGCGTGGTCGGCAAGTTTGTCGAGTTCTACGGTCCCGGCCTTGCGAACCTGACCATCGCCGACCGGGTGACGCTGGGCAACATGTGCCCGGAGTACGGCGCGACCGTCGCGATTTTCCCCATCGATGACATGACGCTCGAGTACATGCGGCTGACCGGCCGCGAGGCGTCGCAGGTGGCGCTCGTCGAAGCCTACGCGAAGGCGCAGGGCCTGTTCGCCACGGCTGGCGCGCCGGACGCCGTCTATACCGAGACCATGGAGCTGGACCTGGCCAGCATTGTGCCGAGCCTGGCCGGTCCGCGGCGGCCGCAGGATCGCGTGTCGCTGTCCAACGCGAAAGGCTCGTTTGCCGGCTCGCTCGACGAGCTGAAGAAGGGCGTCAAGGCCGTCGCCTCTGGTGGCACCGCCGTCGCGACCGCCACGCAACTCGAACATGGTTCGGTCGTGATTGCCGCGATCACGAGCTGCACCAACACCTCGAACCCCAGCGTGATGATCGGCGCGGGCCTGGTGGCGAAGAAAGCCGTCGAGCATGGCCTGACCCGCAAGCCCTGGGTGAAGACCAGCCTCGCCCCCGGCTCGAAGGTCGTGACCGACTACCTGAAGAAGGCCGGTCTCGACACGTATCTCGACCAGATTGGCTTCAATCTCGTCGGCTATGGCTGCACCACCTGCATCGGCAACAGCGGCCCGCTGCCCGAAGAGGTCTCGGCCGAGATCATCGAGCGCGGCCTGGTCGTCGCCTCGGTGCTGAGCGGCAACCGCAACTTCGAAGGCCGCATCCAGCAGGAAGTGCGCGCCAACTACCTGGCGTCGCCGCCACTGGTCGTCGCCTATGCGCTGGCCGGCTCGATGAACATCGACATCACCACCGAACCGCTGGGGACTGGCACGGATGGCAAGCCGGTCTACCTGAAGGACGTGTGGCCGACCGAGAAGGAGATCCAGGCGGCCATGCTGCACAGCGTGACGTCGGATGCCTATCGGCAGCAGTATGCCAACGTGTTCGAAGGGCAGGAGCGCTGGAAGAACCTGCCGGTGCCGACCGGCGACCGGTTCGCCTGGGAAGCCGACTCGACCTACATTCGCAAGCCGCCGTTCCTCGAGAACCTGTCGATGACGCCGGCGCCGCCGTCCGACATCACCGGCGCGCGCGCGTTGGCCGTGCTCGGCGACAGCATCACCACCGATCACATCTCGCCGGCGGGCAGCATCAAGGCCAACAGCCCCGCGGGCAAGTACCTGGTTGAACACGGCGTGGCGCCGATCGACTTCAACTCCTACGGTGCCCGCCGCGGCAATCACGAGGTGATGATGCGCGGGACGTTTGCCAACACCCGCATCAAGAACCAGATGGTGCCGGGCATCGAGGGCGGGGTGACCGCGTACCTGCCGGGTGGCGACGTGATGCCGATCTACGACGCCGCGATGAAGTACCAGGCAGCGGGCGTGCCGCTGGTCGTGATTGCCGGCAAGGAATACGGGTCGGGATCGTCGCGCGACTGGGCCGCCAAGGGGACCATGCTGCTCGGCGTGAAGGCGGTGGTGGCCGAAAGCTACGAGCGCATTCACCGCAGCAACCTGGTCAACATGGGCGTGCTGCCGCTGCAGTTCACCGACGGCCAGAACGCCGCCAGCGTCGGGCTGACCGGCCGCGAGACGTTCTCGTTTGCCGGCGCCGGCGCGGCCCTCAAGCCGCGCGCCGTGGTCACGGTGACCGCGACCGCTGAAGACGGTTCGACCAAGTCGTTCACGGCGGTGGCGCGCATCGACACGCCCGAGGAGCTGGTGGCGTTCTCGCACGGCGGCATCCTGCCGTACGTGCTGCGCCAGCTGGTTCGCAGTTCCAACTAGTGGAGCGTATGGGCGAAAACGAAGTACCTGCAGTTGTGCTCGTTGCCGCTACTGGAGCCGTTCCGTAGGAACGGCTCACGTGAGATATCGAACAGGTTTCCACTAGAGTGCTGACTTCTGCGTCGATCAAGCAGCAGGCGCTCGCCCTCGGATTTGAGCTCTGTGGGGTGGCGCCTGCGACGGCGCTGCCCGAACTTGCATTTCTGCCTGAATGGCTCGCCCGCGGCTACGCGGGCGACATGATCTACCTCCACAAGTCAGCCGACACCCGGGCCGATATCCGCAACTTCCTCCCCTCCGCGCGCTCGGTGATCGTCGCGGGCGCGATCTACAACACGGATCAGGGATCGGGGATCGGGGATCAGGGATCGGGGACTGTCCAGATTGCGCGCTACGCCCGTGGGCAGGACTACCACATCGTCCTGGCCGAACGGCTCGAGCGACTCGTGGCGTGGATGCGCGAGCAGACGACCGATCCGTTCGACACCGCGATCTTCGTGGACAAGCACCACGTGCAGGAACGCGTTTACGCGCAGCACGCGGGCATCGGCTGGATTGGCAAGAACAGTTGCGTGATCAACCCCGAGCTCGGCTCGTACACGTTCCTGTGCGGCGTCGCGACGAGCTTGGCGCTCGAGCTGGATCAACCGGCCACCGATCAGTGTGGTGCCTGTACTCTGTGCATTGATTCGTGCCCAACCGGCGCCATCGTCGACCCGCATGTGCTGGATGCGACGCGGTGCATCTCGTATCTCACCATTGAGGTTGACGGCGCGATTCCGGAGCACCAGCGCGCCCTCCTGGGGGACCACGCTTACGGCTGTGACATCTGCCAGGATGTGTGCCCTTATAACCTGGCGCCGGTGGTCACCGTCGATCCGGCGTGGATGGCCGCGCCGAGGGACGGCGCCGCGGCCGTCGAACTGTGGGAACGCACCGATCGCGAGCTGCATGAGTTCGTAAAGGGCAGCGCGATGACCCATCTGCCGCTGTCCGGCCTCCGCCGTAACCTGGCCATCGTCATTGGCAATGCTGCCGATCCGGCGCTGGCACCGGTGCTCGACCGGCCCGGCCATGGGGTCAGGAACGCCGCCCACAGCGCGCACACGCCTATGGTGGAGGAAGCCGTGGCGTGGGCGAAGAAGAGGCTGGCGGCCCAAGCCCCAAGCCCCAAGCCCCAGGTCTGATCTACTATCGAGTATGGCGAACGCCTCTCTCGCCCCCGTCCTGCTGGTGTCGATGCCGCAGATGATCGACCCCAACTTCTCGAAGACCGTGGTGCTGCTGGCTGAGTACGGCTCGCACGGTGCGTTCGGCCTGGTGCTGAACCGCCGCATGCCCGAACCGGCGCACGCGATCGTCACCGCCGACGAGCCCATCGACATACACCCCAGCATGCACCTGTTCACGGGGGGGCCGGTCGACCCGACGCGCGCGTGGATCCTGACGGCGAAACCGGAGCTCGATCCCGAGGCGTTGGAAGTGATGTCCGGCGTCTACCTGTCCGCCTCGCCGCTGCTGGTGCGCAGCACCCTCGAGCAACCGCCCGATCCCGGCGTGCGCATGGTCGTCGGCTATGCCGGGTGGGGAGCGGGCCAACTCGATGGCGAACTGGCCGAATCCTCCTGGCTGCTGGCGCCGGTCGAGTCCGACCTGATCTTCTCGACGCCGGTTGACGAGATGTGGGAGGCGGCGATCAGGCGGCTGGGTGCCGAGCCGTCGATGCTGCAGGGCTCGTCGGGTGTTCACTAGCTGCGCCTGGCGGGGCGGCACCACATGACGGGGTGGAACTATTTGACGGGGCGGCAACACTTGACGGGGCAGACCGGGCTTGCCCACCGTAGCGCCTTGCGCGAAGGTGGGACGGGGAGAGCGTTATGGGACGGGTCAACATGGCGGTAGCATCGGCTTCACTCGTGCTCGCGTTGGCAGGTTGTCGGGCGCAGGCGCCCACTTCGCCGCCGGGCGCGGCAACGCCCGCGACGCCGGCCGACAAGGCGGTGTCTGATCTGCAGCAGAAGACCGCGCGGTTTGCGCCGACTGACCTGACCGCCGACATTTCCGCGCTGCCGGCCAACGAACGCGAAGCGCTGGCGCACATGGTGCGGGCGGCGCAGGTCATGGACGCGCTGTTCCTCGAGCAGGTGTGGTCGGGGAACGAGACCATGTTCCAGACGCTGGTGAGAGACGAGACGCCGCTCGGCAAGGCGAGGCTGCACGCGTTCCTGGTGAACAAGGGGCCGTGGTCGCGGCTGGATCACAACGAGCCGTTTGTCCCCGGCGCCCCCGAGAAACCCGCGTCCGCCAACTTCTATCCCGTCGGTGCGACCAAGGCGGAGGTGGAGCAGTGGATCGCCGGCCTGAGCCCGGCGGAGAAGATCGCGGCCACCGGGTTCTTCACGACCATCCGTCGAGCTCCTGATGGCCAGCTGATCGCCGTGCCCTACAGCACGGAGTACCAGGGCGAGCTGTCGATTGCCGCGCAGCACCTGCGGGCAGCGGCTGCGGCGACGGCGCAGCCCACGCTGAAGGCGTACCTCGAATCGCGCGCCGCCGCGTTCGTGTCGAACGACTACTACGACAGCGACGTCAAGTGGATGGAACTGGACGCCACCATCGAGCCGACCATTGGGCCGTACGAGGTCTACGAAGACGAATGGTTCAACTACAAGGCGGCCTTCGAGGCGTTCATCACGGTGAAGGATCGCACCGAGTCGGACAAGCTCCAGAAGTTCGCCGGTTCGCTGCAGGAGATCGAGAACAACCTCCCGATTGACCCGAAGTATCGCAATCCCAAGCTGGGGGCCCTGGCGCCCATTGCCGTCGTCAACACCGTGTTCTCGGCCGGCGATGCCAACCGCGGCGTCCAGACCGCGGCGTTCAACCTGCCCAACGACGAGCGTGTCATTCGCGAGAAGGGGAGCAAGCGGGTGATGCTGAAGAACAACCAGCAGGCCAAGTTCGACAAGGTGCTGACGCCGATTTCAAAGGTCGCGCTGGCAGCGGGCGACCAAGGCAACATCGCGTTCGACGCGTTCTTCACGCACATCCTGATGCATGAGCTGATGCACGGCCTCGGCCCCCACGACATCACGGTGGCCGGCCGCACCACCACCGTGAGGCAGGAGCTCAAGGAAACCTACAGCGCCATCGAGGAAGCCAAGGCCGACATCTCGGGCTTGTTTGCCCTGCAGTTCCTGATCGACAAGGGCCAACTCGACAAGGGTCTCGAAAAGACGATGTACACGACGTTCCTGGCGTCGGCGTTCCGGTCGCTGCGGTTCGGCATCAACGAGGCACACGGCCGCGGCCAGGCGATCCAGTTGAACTACCTGCTCGACCAGGGCGGGTTCACGGTCAACGCCGATGGCACCTTCGGCGTCGACACCGCGAAGATCCGCGAGGCCGTGACGGCGCTCACGCGCGAGATCATGACGCTGCAGGCCGAAGGCAGCTACGCGAAGGCCAAGGCGATGATCGACACGCTCGGGGTGTTGCGCCCGCCGACGAAGGCGGTGCTCGACAAGCTGTCGGCCGTGCCGGTCGATATCGAGCCGAGGTTCGTCACGGCCTTGGACCTTCTGAAGTAGAGTCCGCCTTTAGGCGGACTGACAGATCAGCGAAGGTGACGATACACGAGCTCCAGGAGCTCGTCGTAGGTCGCGTCGGCTTCCTTCGGTCCCTTCTTGATCGCCGCCGTCGCGCAGTGCTTCAGGTGGTTGCGCAGCAACTGCCGGCCGACGCCGCGGAGCGCTTCTTGCGCCGATGCGATCTGCGTGATGATGTCGGGGCAGTAGCGATCCTCTTCCACCATCTTGTGGATGCCGCGGATCTGGCCTTCGATGCGGCGCAGGCGCTTCAGGTTGGCTTCCTTGACCTCCGGATCGACGGCCACGGCATGTTCGTGTGTGTGCTTCACGACAGGTGCACTCCTCGCAAACGCAGGCTGTTGGAGACGACGCTCACCGAGCTGAAGGCCATGGCCGCACTGGCCAGGATCGGGCTCAGCAGGATGCCGAAGACCGGATACAGCACACCCGCCGCTATGGGAATGCCGATCACGTTGTAGACAAACGCCCAGAACAGGTTCTGCTTCATCGTTCGCATGGTCTTGCGGGCCAGGACGATGGCCTGGGTGACGCTGGCCAGGTCGCTGCGCATCAGCGTGACCGAGGCGGCCTCGCCTGCGATGTCGGTGCCCGAGGCCATCGCCATGCCGATGTCGGCCTCCGCCAGCGCCGGGGCATCGTTGAGGCCATCGCCGACCATCGCCACGACACGGCCGTTTGCCTGCAAAGCCTTGATGGCGGCCACCTTGCCGTCTGGCAGGACTTCCGCGATGACTTCACCGACGCCGGCCTGTTTCGCGACGGCTTCGGCGGTCGCGGTGCGGTCGCCGGTCAGCATGATTGTCCGCAACCCGTGCCGGGTCAGCGCTGCCACAACCTCGGTCGCGTTGGCGCGCACGGTGTCGGCGATGGCGAAGGCGGCGGCAGCCTGGCCGCCAATCGCGACACAGACCACCGTGTTGGCGTTGGCGGCCCAGTCGCGCGCGGCGGACGCGAGCGGCGCCACGTCGATGCCCGACTCGCGCAGCAGGCCTTCCGTGCCGGCGATCACATGCAGGCCATCGACAATGCCGAAGACACCCTTGCCCGGCAGCGCGATCACGTTGTCGACAGAGGGCCGCGGGCTGTTCGCTTCACCAGCCGCGGCGACGACCGCTGTCGCCAGCGGATGCTCAGACCGGCTCTCGAGCGCCGCGGCGAGTCGCAGCACCGTGGCGCGGTCCTGGCCCGGCGCGATCAGCATGTCGGTCACGCGCGGCGTGCCCTCCGTGAGCGTGCCGGTCTTGTCAAAGACGATGGTGTCGACGGCCGCCAGTCGTTCCAGCGGTTCGCCACCCTTGATCAAGATGCCGGCCGCCGCCCCCCGCCCGCTGGCCACCATCACGGCGGTCGGCACCGCCAGGCCCATGGCACACGGGCAGGCGATGATCAGGACTGACACCGCCGCGGTGATCGCCGATGCGATCGACGGCGTCTCGGGCAGCACCATCCACGCCGCGAAGGTCGCGATCGCAATCGAGATCACGACCGGGACGAACACCGCCGAAATGCGATCGGCCAGCCGCTGAATCGGCGCCTGCGAGCCCTGCGCCTCTTTCATCAGCGCGACAATGCGCGCCAGGACGCTGGCCGCGCCGATGGCCGTGGCGCGAACCTCGAGCGCGGCGGTCTTGTTGACGGTCGCGCCAATGACGCGATCGCCCGCGGTCTTCTCGACCGGCATCGACTCGCCCGTCAGCATCGACTCGTCAACCGCGCCGCTGCCGCTCACGATCTCGCCGTCAACGGGGAAGCGTTCGCCGGGCCGCACCAGCACGATGTCGCCGGCCCGAACCTCGGCAATGGGGATGTCCCGCTCCTCCTGCCCATCGCGCCGCACGCGCGCGCTCGAGGGCTGGAGTTTCGCCAGTTGGCGAAGGGCCCTGGTCGTCTGGGTCTTGGCGCGTGCCTCCATGGCGTTGCCGAGCAGCACCAGCGCGATGATGATGATGACCGCTTCGTAGTAGACATCGGCACGCGCGCCGTCAGCGACGAACCAACCGGGGACGAGCGTCGCGGCCAGTGAATAGAGGAACGCGGCGCCGGTGCCCACCGCGATGAGGGTGCTCATGTCGGCGTTGCCGTGCTTCAGGCCCGACCAGGCGCGCGTGTAGAAGTGCCGTCCCGCCCAGCCCATGACGAACAGCGTGGTGACCAGCAACGCGTAGGTGAGTGCCTGCGGGTCGATGGCGTACAGCCACGGAAGCGCGGCGCGGACCGGCGGGTCGACCGCCGTCATCGCCCAGCGCAGCAGCGGGTCGCCTGAGTGTTCGGCATGCGCAGGGCTTGCCCCGAGCGCAGTCGAGGGGCCGCCCATCAACGGCATGGAGGCGACCATCGCCAGGGCGCCCAACAGCAGGCTCACGAGCGACTTCGCTTGCAGGGTCTCGTACTCCAGCCGTTGCTGCCGCTCGCGCTCATCGTCCGCAGCCGTGGTCGAATCGGCAGCGACCGGCAACCGGGACACGTAGCCGGTGTCGTTGATGGCCGCCACGAGCTGCGCCGGGCTGGTTGCGGCTGGGTCGAAGTGCACCGTGGCTTCGTGCATCATCAGGTTCACCGCCGCCTGCGTGACGCCCGGCTGCTTGGTGAGGACCCGCTGCACGGTCGCCTGGCACGCCGCACAGGTCATGCCCTCGACGGGCAGGGTGACTCGCTCAGCGGCGTTCATGTGGATACCCCATACCCCTATTAGATACCGGTGGGGGGTATGGGTGTCAAGAGACCAGGGTGCCTACGGTGCCTACGGTGCCTAGGGTGCTAATGGCAGTGGTCGTTGGGGGGCTTGGTCTTCAGGTTGCCGAGCGGAATGAACGTGACCGCCTTCTTCGGCTTCCGGCGGCCGCCGAAGAAGTGGCGGACCAGGAAGGCCACGGCGGCCAGCACGACGATGGCTATGCCGGCTTCTTGTGCCATTTATCCGATCCCCAGGCCGAGGCGGAGGCCGATTTGGTACACGACGAGCGATGCGCCGTAGGCCAGCAGCGTCATGTAGGCGACCATGAACAACGGCCACCGCCACGTGCCCGACTCGCGCCGCACCACGGCCACGGTGCTCATGCACTGGCAGGCCAGTACGAAAAACACCATCAGCGAGACGCCGGCCAGCGGCGTCATCAGGGGCCGTCCGTCGGGCCAGGTCGCGGTACGTAACGCCTCGCGCAGCGGCTCGTCTTCCGCGCCGTCCGATTCAATGTCGAACACGATCGCCAGGGTCGAGACAAACACTTCGCGGGCCGCGAACGCGCCGATGATGCCCACGCCAATGCGCCAGTCGAACCCGAGCGGCTCGATCGCCGGCTCGATGACGTGGCCGAGGCGGCCGGCGAAGCTGTGGCGCAGCTGGTCACCCGCGGCATCCGCGGCCACCTTGGGATACGACAGCAGTGCCCACAAGACGATGGTCAGCGCCAGGATCACCGTGCCGGCGCCGATCAGGAATGCCCGGACCCGTTGCCAGACGTTGAACATCACCACGCCGAACGCCGGCAGCCGGTAGGGCGGCAACTCCAAGACCAGCGGTGCTCCGGGCCCCTTCAGAACGGTGCGCCGCAACACCGCGGCGGCGCCGAGCGCGGCCACCACCGACAGCATGTACATCGCGAACAGCACCAGCGCCCCGGCGCTGAAGATGCCGACGCGCGTGCCCGGCGCAAACACCGTGGCCGTGACCAGGACGTAGACCGGCAGCCGCGCGCTGCACGACATCAGCGGCAGCACCAGCATGGTCAGCAGGCGATCGGTCCGGCTCTCGATCGTGCGCGTGGCCATCACCGCCGGCACGGCGCACGAGAACCCCGACAGCATGGGCACGAACGCCTTGCCGTTCAGACCGACACTGCGCATCAGCCGGTCGATCACAAACGCCACGCGCGCGAGGTAGCCCGAGTCCTCGAGCAGGCTGATGAACAGGAACAGCAGGCCGATCTGCGGTACGAACACGATCACGTTGCCGACACCGGCGACGATGCCGTTGACGACGAGGTCGGTGAACGGGCCGGGGGGCAGCGTGTTCTCGGCCAGCCCCTGCACGGCGGCCACCATCGATTCGATCAGGCCAATCGCCGGCTCCGACCAGGTGAACAGGGCCTGGAAGATCACCATCATGACGGCCGCGAAGATGACCCCGCCATACAAGCCGTGCGTCAGCACGGCGTCGATTCGGTCGGTCATCCGCACGCTGGGCCGGGGACGGCTGACGACGGCGTCGACGATCGCATCGACCCGCTTGTAAGAGGATGCGATGATCTCCAGATCGACGTTGCGGCCCGAGGCGGCAGCCCGGCTGCGCAGGTCGCGCGTCAGCGCCCGCAGACGCGGTGGAATACCCACCAGGTCGTCGGCGCCCTTATCATCGAGCGACAGCAGCAGCCAGGTCGCCCACGCGCGCGCCGCGCCCGGCCGGTCGAGCACGCCGTCCGCAAGAATGGCGGCCTCGAGTTCGGCAATGTCGGCGGTCACCTCGGCGGGCCGGTCGAGGAACGGTGTATCGGTCGGGGCCTTCGCGGCGGCCCGCTCGATGGCGCCGCGGAGCTCGGCGATGCCTTCGCCCCTGGTCGCGATCGTGCGGACGACGTCCACGCCCGTCATCGCCGACAGCTGCGCGAGGTCGATGACCATGCCGTCACGCGCCGCCTCATCCGACATGTTGAGGGCGATCACCACCGGCACGCCGGTGGCGATGACCTCGACGGCGAGGAACAGCGCCCGGCCCAGCGCGGCGGCGTCGACGACCACGACCACGGCGTGCGGCGCGGGCAGGTGCCGGCCGAGCAGCGCATCGCCGGCGATCTGTTCTTCGCGCGACCGCGCGCTCAGGCTGTAGGTGCCCGGAAGATCGACGACCTCAATGGTGCTCCCGTCGCTGGCCGGGAGCGGCGCGCTGATGCGATCGATCGTCACGCCGGGGTAGTTGGCGACGTGGGCGCGCGCGCCGGTCAGGGCGTTGAAGAGCGTCGACTTACCTGAGTTGGGATTGCCCGCCACCAGGACGATGGTGGGGGACTTCACTCGTGGCAGCGTCACTCGATTTCGACGCCGAGCGCTTCAGACCGGCGGATGGACAGCGCAAAGTTGCGGAGCTTCAACTCGATCGGATCGCCCATGGGGGCGACCCGGCACAGGGTGACCTTGGTGCCGGGCACGAGGCCGATTTCGAGCAGGCGGCGGACAACGGCGCGCTCGCCACGAACGCGGGACACGACGGCATTGCCGCCCACGGGCAGGGCGGCCAGGGAACCGGGTTTCTTGGTCACAATGGCAGTTTCCGAAGTTGAGACTTGATCTCAACTATAAGCCATTCCGACCTGAGTTGTCTTATTTCGGCGGCGGCGGCGGCGCATGGCCGGCGTGGGGGTCGGCGGCCGGCGGCGGCTCGGGGTCGGTGCCGTTGAGGAACTGCTCGATCCGTTGCTCTTCCTCGAACTGATCGCGGGACGCCGGATTGTAGCGTTCCATGATGGCCAGGTCCTCGGGGGTGAGCGCCGACAGGCGGCGAATGAAGTGCACCAGCTCCCAGCTGGCCTTTTCGCCTTCGGGCGTGCCGGTGCTCCAGGCGGGCATGCCGGTCAGGCGAATGCCGTTCTCGATGAAGTAGAACAGCTCGCCGTCGCTCAGGTCCTGCGTGCGCGGCAGGCGCATGTCGGGGGCCTTGGGGTAGAACGCCTGGCCCATCTCGGTCGCACCGCTGCCGTCGTTGGCGTGGCAACTCGCGCAGTGGTCGGCAAAGTGCTGCCGGGCCTCGGCAAAGTTGGCGGGCCTGGCGGTGACCGGATTGCGGAGGCCCTTGTACATGGGCGGCGTCAGCCACCCGCGCAGGAACAAGGCGGCCCGGGTTTCGATCCACGAAGGGTCGGGCCGGGCGCTGACGCCGCGGCCCTGGACGACCAGCAACGCGCCGGTGACCACCAGCGCCAGCAGGAACACTAACCAGGCGACGATACGCAACGCGCGCTTCATCTCGTGATGGCCCGGTTATTGTGGCAGCGCCGCGCTGGCGGTCTTAATCTGCAGCGCGCCGCCCGTGGCCGATTCAGTCCATGCGAACACCACCTCGCGGCCGTGGAGGGCCATGCGCGGGTAGCCACTGGCGCGTCCGGCCGCGAGGCCGGCAATGGTCACCGGCGCCGAGCGCGCACCGTTGCGGTCGATGCGCCGGACCCGGAACTGCGAGCGTTGATCCGCAAACTCGATCCAGGACGTGATCGCGGCGCTGCCATCGGGCACCAGCGCGACATCCACCCGGCCGAGCGACCCGCCATCGTCCACCCGGATCGGCGCGCCGTAGGTGCGGCCGGCATCGGCCGAGAACGCGAGAAACGCCTGGCCCTGCTCGCCCGTGACCGCATCGGCCTTGACGGTGAACCACGACGCGGCCACGTGCCGGCCGGATGCGCTCAGCGCCGGACCGTTCACCGGGCACGCGGCAATCTTCCAGCCGTCGGCGTGCACGGCCGCCGGCTCGGACCACTTGCCGTTGACGAGGCGCGACGTATAGATGTCGCGAATTTCGCCCTGGCTGCGATCGCGGAAGGCCGTAATCACACCTTCGCTCGTGACGGTGGCGGCGGTGGGGCAGCACTCACAGACGCGCGCGTCGACGAGCGATTCCTCGACCTGCTTCCAGTTCTTATCGAAGCGGCCGAAGTGCACGGTCATGGCACCGCCGCCGTGCTCGTCGTGGCCGGCCGTGGGCTTCATGTTGCGGCCATCCAGCCAGATCGCACCGAGCCCGTCGCCGAGCGGAAACAGCGACGCGAAGCCGTGTTCGGTCTTGGTGCCGTCGTGATGCGGGGTGAACGACGGCGACCAGGTCGTGCCGTCATCGGTCGAATACGACAGGCGCACGTCGTAAGCGTAGGTGTCGGGCCCGCTCTTCTGCAGCCAGTGTCCGACGAGGGTGCCGTTGGGCAGCCGCATGACCGAGGGCACATCGGCCCAGTTGACGAACCAGTCGCGGCCGGCCGCCACCGTTCGTGCGTCGCTCCAGCCGGTGGCCGTGCGTTCCGAGAACTTCAGGGTGGCGAGATCGCCGGTGCGCTCGATCCAGCTCAGCAGCACGCCGCGCGACGACACGGTCAGTTGGGGTTGCGCCGACGCGCCTGTCGCGGGACTGACAATCGCCCGCGGCGTGATGGCCGCGCCCTGGGCCGCACCGGGGGCGCTCCACGTGCCGGCGATGGCGGCGAGCACACCGGCAATCACGCACAGGGTGGTTCGGCTCATGATGCTAGTTCCGGCAGCTGCCCGCGCCGCGCGGATCACCGCAGGCGCCGCACGCCGACGGCCCGGGGTTCATTGACATGCCCCCGCTGTAGCTGCCCGGCGCGCTGACCGCGAACACCGAGAGCTGTTTCTCGAGCTCACGGCTCTCGCACTTCGGGCATTCGTAGCGGGTGGATTCGCGCACCAGCAGCTCGAACTTGTGATCGCACGCGCGGCACTGATACTCGTACATCGGCATGGGCACATTCTACCGAAGAATCAGGGTGTCCGCCTTCGCGGCCGACGGCCGCTTCGGCGGGACCTCGCCGTAGCTCGCGCGGTCAAGAAGGCGAGCGCAGGCGGGCCTAGGGTGCCTGGAGTGCGGCGATGGCCCTCAATCGTTTCTCGAGCAGCGGGCGCCGGGCCTGGCTGGCGCGGTCGTGGGGCAGGAAGTCGGCGAGGCTGTCGGTGAACCGCCGATGTTCGAGCAGCTCGTGAATGCGGGCTGCGACAAACTGCCGCACCTGGTCGTCGGCCGCGGCCATCTCGGCCACGACTTGTGGCCGGCCATCGACGATCACCACCACGTCTTCGAGGTCGCTGCTGGTCACGATGTCGGCGTGGCCCCGCATGCGGAAGGCTTCGAGCTTGCTCGCCAGGAACAGCGCGGGCGTCACGATTCGTGGCTGCAGGCCGGCCAGGCTGATCCGTGCCGCCGATGCGAAGGCGGGCCCGTACCAGCGATTCGAGAAGCCAAGCACCGCCGGCTCGGTCGGCAGAATATCGACGATCGTCTCTTCGTGGCGCCAGCGGCCAATCGGCGCGCCGGCAGTGGCGTCCTCTTGCAGACCGAGTTCGCGCAGGCGTCGCGACAACGCCGCATACATCTCGTACGACGCGAGATCGACGATGACGTCGACGTCCCTGGTCGGCCTGATGCCGGCGGCGGCCGGGTCGGTGATCAACAGGCCGGTGGCGCACCCGCCCGCGAAGACGAGTTCGTCGAGCACCGGCTCGAGGACCCGCACGGCGCGTTCGAACAGTTCGCGGTTCGGGTCAGACATGCAGCAACCGTCGCAGGCGGGTGGTGAGTTCGCGTTCGGCGAGCTGGCGTTCGCGCGCGCGGCCGTCGCGCAATGCCTCGACCAGCGCGAGCAGCTCATACAATGCCGGGTCTTTGCGGACTGCCGCCGGCACCATCTTGTGCAGGGGTTCGAGGCTGGTGCCGCGCACCTCGCCTTCGGGATCGGGCCAGACCGGCGGCAGGTCGGCGCCGGCGGAGAAGTGGCGGTCGAGGGGCGGGGCCGCGTGCGCGGTGGGGATGCCGCGGGTGACTTCACCGCGTTGCGCCGGGAACACATATTTCAATCCGTAGAGCAGGAACTCCTCGACGGCGTGGACCAGGGGCCGTCCGCCATCGGTTGGTGAGGCGATGAGTCGAGACTTCTCGAGTCGTTTGAGAGAGGCATGGACCTGGGAGGAACTGAGGCCCAGGTCGGCGGCCAGGTGGGCCATGGTGGGGCGGCGGCTTGGGGCGGTGACGAGTTTTGCCAGCACGAGGACGTCTTGGGGCTTAAGCGACTGCTGGAGCATTCCGTATTCTAGATTCCGGAATACAGAATAGCAAGGCTGGTATACTTGTCGGATGTCTTCATCGATTAAATCTGCACCTGTAGCAAACACTCTTATCCGGAACGTCGCCATCATCGCGCACGTCGACCACGGCAAGACCACCCTCGTCGACGCTATGTTCCGCCAGGGCGGCATCTTCCGCGCCAACGAACGCATCACCGAACGGGCGATGGACAGCAACGACCTCGAACGCGAGCGCGGCATCACCATCCTCGCCAAGAACACGGCGGTCCACTACAACGGCACCCATATCAACATCATGGACACGCCCGGCCACGCCGACTTCGGCGGCGAAGTCGAACGCGTGCTGTCGATGGCCGACGGCGTGGTGCTTCTGGTCGACGCGGCCGAAGGGCCGCTCCCGCAGACCCGCTTCGTGTTGCGCAAGGCGTTCGAGCGCGGCTTGCCGCCCATTGTCGTCATCAACAAGATCGATCGCGCCGACGCGCGGGCACAAGAAGTGCTGAACGAGGTCTACGACCTGTTCATCGATCTCGACGCGACCGAGGAGCAGATCGAGTTTCCGGTGCTGTTCACCAACGGCCGGGCGGGTACGGCGAGCACCAGTCTCGAGGTGCAGGGAGAAGACCTGCGACCGCTGTTCGACGCCATCATTGCCAACGTGCCTCCGCCCCGAGGCGACGTGGACGCCCCGCTTCAGATGCTGGTCTCGAATCTCGATTCCAGTGATTACCTGGGCCGCATCGCGATCGGCCGCATCTCCAACGGCCGCGTCAAGCTGAACAACCCGGTCGTTATCTGCAAGCTGGACGGCAAGTACAAGGAGACCAAGGTCACCAAGCTGTTCACCTTCGAGGGCCTCAAGCGCGTCGAGATCAACGAAGCCAGCGCCGGTGAAATCGTCTGCCTCGCCGGCATCGACGACATCACCATCGGCGAGACCATTGCCGACCCGGACAATCCCAAGCCCATTCCCCCCGTCGCCGTGGACGAGCCGACCGTGTCGATGATCTTCGGCGTCAACACCTCGCCGATGGCCGGCCGTGACGGCCAGTATCTGACGTCGCGCCACCTCAAGGAACGCCTCGAGAAGGAACTGCTCGGCAACGTTTCGATTCGCGTCGAGCCCACCGAGACGCCGGAACAGTTCAAGGTGCTTGGCCGCGGCGAACTGCAGCTGGCCATCCTGATCGAGATGATGCGCCGCGAAGGCTTCGAGATGCAGGTGTCGCGTCCGGAGATCGTGGTCAAGGAGATCGACGGCGTCCGCATGGAGCCGGTGGAAGAACTGGTCATCGACGTCGCGGAGGAGTTCCAGGGCGTGGTGATCGCGATGTGCGGCACCCGCAAGGGCACCATGACGAAGATGGTCAACAACGGCAGCGGCCGGGTCCGCCTCGAGTTCCGCATTCCGGCCCGCGGCCTGATCGGCTTCCGCTCGCAGTTCCTCACCGACACCAAGGGCACCGGCATCATCAACCACATCTTCTCAGGGTGGGAACCGTGGCACGGGCCGATCGCGGCGCGCGCCAACGGCACGCTGGTCTCGGACCGCACCGGCGTCGCCACGGCCTATGCGATCGCCAGCATGCAGGAGCGCGGCACGATCTTCATCGAGCCGACCACCCAGGTCTACGAGGGCATGCTGATCGGCGAGAATTCGCGCACCAACGACCTCGACGTCAACATCTGCCGCGAGAAGAAGCAGACCAACATGCGCTCCTCGGGCGCCGACGATGCGATCCGCCTGGTGCCGCCGCACCTGATGGGCCTCGAAGTCGCGATCGAGTTCATCAACGATGACGAACTGGTCGAGGTCACGCCCAAGAGCATCCGGCTCCGCAAGCGCATCCTCCAGCAGAACATGCGCCCGCGCAAGAGCGACGACTGATCTCTTCGGGGACCGCTCGCTCGTTAGGCTGCGGCGGTCACGGTGGCCGGTGTCAAAGGGTTCGCAAAGCGTGCAGCGGGTGTGCTCGCAGGGCTCGGGCGATTGGCCGAATGACTGCGAGGGCGCCTAGGCCAACGACAACCGCAGTCGTCAGGGCGGCCGTCTCGAAGGTAAAACCTGCCATTCCGAATAGATACGGCCTCAGTAGGACCTCGCAGATCGGCGACAGCGCCAATCCGACCGCGGCCCCCGCGGCGGCCGCCGCCAGTTCTGTTCCCAGAACAGTCCGAACCAGGCTGCCGCTCGAAGCACCCAGCGCCCGCCGGACCGCCAGTTCGTGCCGGCGCGTCGCCAGCTGCTGCGTGATTCCAGCAAACAGTCCGGCACAAGCGACCAGTACGCTGGCAAACGTCAATCCCAAGAGCGCCGTGGCGCGTAGTCTGATATCTGCGATCGAGCGACTGTACCGATCGGCCAGCGTTTCTATTCGTGCCGCCGACAGCGACGGGTGGAGAGCCACCAACGTCCGCCTTAATGTGCCAGCAAATAGAACAGGCGATGTGGATGTGCGAACGGCGAGCCCCACTCGCAATCCGGGAACGAGAAGGTTGTGCATCCCACGGTTGTCGGCGTAGATTTCCGGCTCAGGTTCGTCGCGCGCTCCTGCGGTCCGAACATCGCCGATTAAGCCTGAGATCCGATAGCTGAGGGTCTTCGACATCCTAACGGTATCCCCAACGCCAAGGCCATACGCGAGCTGAAACTGTTGATTGACAACGACATCGACGATCCCACTCTCCGAGGCCTCGCCGAAATATTGGCCGGCTAGCAAGGTGGTGCCGACCGCCCTCAGGTAGCCGGGACTAACGAACCGAAGCAAGGCAACGATTCGCCCGTCGTCGGTGCCTTCCGCCCTAGAGGCATGCAACGTAACCTGCATGGTGTTCCTGGTCGGTGGCAGGCTTAGAGCGAAGCCAGCGGCGACGACGTTACCGTTTCGTTCGAGTTCGCGGGGAACCGATGTGACCAGTTCCTCACTTAGGCCCGGCGACCAGCGTGGAACATGCATTTCCGCGGTGAGCACCGACTCAGGCTCGAGTCCGAGGTCAACCTGTGTCATGTCCACATACGTCGCAACGACGAGGACCGTCATCATGACCAGCAGCACACTTGCGGTGGCTTGGAAAGCCAATGACAGGTGGCGCAGACGATGGACTCGGGGGCGGGAATGGCCAGCCGGAAGCGGTGCTTGCACCAACTGATTCAGGTCGTACCTAAACACGGAAACTGCGACCAGCGTGCAGGCAACCAGCAGAAGCAGGGTCAATGCGCTGGTGATCGCCGCCAATTGAATCGTGTCGACCGGCGTAAAGCGGGCGGCCGTGCCGAACCATGACTGGAAAGCGCCCCAAAATATCACGCTGACGGCGGGCGCGAGGACCAAGGCAGCAAGCCCGAGGACACCCATTTCGATGAGATGCAGTCGGAGTAGTGCGGAAGGTGTCGCCCCTATCGCAAGTCGGATGAGGTCGTCGTGCTGACGGTCTCGCAACCGCAAAGTGGCCAGGACGATCAAGTTGATGGCGGCGATCAGAAGGGTCAACGCCGCGGGTACGGCGACGCGAGTCAGCAACGCAACCGGGTCGCCGAGCAGTGCCTGTCGAAGGGGCATGAGCCTGACGGTGACTTCGTTCGATGCTGGTCTAAGGAGTCGAAGGATTCGTTCGCCCTCCGCCTCTGCATCCACCGCCAGCTGTCCCTGCTTCAGTCTGACGATCAGTGGCACTGAGGTCCGGTCCGAGCCAAGTCGTGCAAGGACGACCCAGCCGTCGATATCGTTGTCAGGGAACTGGAATTCTCGGCCAGCTACCCCCACAATACGCACGGCCGCTCCGTCAAGCGTCCATGTCCGACCGACGACGTCATCGCGACCGCCCAGCCTGTCCTGCCAATAGTGATACGCGACGACGGCTTCACGAAGGTTCCTCGGGTCCGGCCAAGAGCCGAGGGACAGGGGTGTGCCTAGCAGTGCCAGGAAATCCGGCGAGGTGATGGCGACGTTAACCGTATGAGCTTCGCCTAATCCTTCGACGACCGAAGATTGGAAACTGTACGCCGCGAACTTGTCAACGGTCGCGCTGTACTGGTGCCATTCGCGAAGAAGGGCGAGACTCGCCGAGAGTGAAGGCCGACGATCCGCCCCGGATACTTCGATGACCCGGAAGAGCTGATGTTCTGCGGCGAAGGGCAGGGGACGGTACAGGGTCAGGTAGGCGAGGTACAGGACCGCGGATACCGGCGCCACTCCACAGGCCAGCGTGACGATGAACGCTAGTGCCGCCGAGGGTCTGCGTTGAAGTGTCCCGGCCGCCCGCCGAAGCGATGCCAACGGACTCATGGTGCGCCCTTTAGCATTGAACACGACCGCTCTTCAGTACCTCGTCACTCGACGCTCCCTCTTCGTCCGCCTCGATTAGCGGCAGCATTCAAAGTAGCAATCGCTTTGTCCGGGCGTACCATCACCGTAGCATCCGCCGCTGCAGATGCCTGAGTAGCCGCCGCACACTTGGATCATGGTCAAGTCGCATACCTCGCACCACGTGGGTTCGTCGGCTCGCGCGACGGTCGTCATCCCAGCTGCCATCAATACCATCAGAAGCATTCGCATTAGTGGTCTCATGTTTCCTGTCTCCTCATGTCCTAGGGCCGCTTGTCCCACCGTTACCGAGCCGCTGTGACCATCCGAACGACCTGTTGCTCCTTCTCGGGTGTGAGCTTTCCAACCCACGAGCCTCGCACGATACCTTGAGAATCGACCGCCAGCAGAGTCGGTGTTACGACGATCTTCATGTCGGCCAGCGGCAATGCTGCGGCGTGGTCAAGTGCCAGTTTGTGGTCGGTCAGGTACGATCTGAACACGCCGTCGGGTTCCTCCGACACGGTGAGCAGGCGCACGCCGTCAAGCCGCGGCCGAACAGCAGGTAATTTCTGGTAGAACGGCATGCTTTCGTTGCAGAATCTGCAAGTGCTGCGGAGCGCCATGATCAGGGTGAGTCGTGATTTCGAGAACTCGAAGACCTGCGCCGCTTCCATTCGATCGCCCACACTATATGTGAACACTCCGGGCGGCGCGGTTGGGACTGGCCGGGTGACCTGCTGCACGATGTAACCGGAGAGCATCAAGCCTGTGACAATCGTTATGACGTTGGCAACCCTGTCTATCGTCATGCTGCCCCCTGCACTTAACCCGTCGATGGCGCATCGTCCATCCTTCTGAAGCGAACATCAAGAGGCCGAAAGGCTCATTTGATGGCGAAAAGGCTCAGCGCTTGGGGGGGCATTTCGGCGCCGGACCACACGGTCCGCCGAAAAGTCGTCGGCGATTGCTCATAGGCCTCGCGAAAGTCCCTCGTGAAGTGGCTGAGGTCTCCGAACCCGACCTGCATCGCTACCTCCTTCACTGATAACCTCGGCTCAATGAGTAGGGCAGCGGCGGCGCCCAGACGCAGATCCTTGAGATATCGACAAGGGGGCGCGCCGGTCATTTGCACGAAATCCCTGCGAAGTTGGGCCCTCGACGTTTGTGCGCGGGCCGCGAGCCGCGCAATCGTCCATGGGTGAGATAGTTGAGCCGGGAGTTCTTCAATCAGCTCGGCCACGCGGCGCCTGGCCGCCGCGCCCGCGAAATGAGCAGCCACATGCCCTCCATGCCTGCCCTGTAGCGAATCCGGGCGTGGCGGTTTCAGACAACGGTCGTCCCCAGCGCCCGCAATGGCGCTCATTGACTTAGACGGCCACGTCTCAAGAGACTCTCACCCTCGACGGCGTGGTAAATCGAGACGTATCGTCCCTTGGCCTCCTGGCCTCCGTCCCTACGGGAAGATGCCCATTTTCGTGTAGCTGCGCGCCACCTTGTGGATGGCGTTGACGAACGCCGCGATGCGAAGGTTGGGAATGCCCGCGTGGTCGCGCGGCGTCTTCAGCAGGCCGTGATCATGGTTTCTTCGAGTCCCGAGTTGACCAGGTCCTGCTCGTCGGGGCCATGGGCGAACGCGCTGCGCTCGGCCTCGGTGAACGTCTTGCCCGCGGCCTTCTCGATCAGCGTCAGCACCGCCAGTTCGTTCGCCATCTTGTCGCGCTTCTCGATGCGGCCGAACCGCGCACGCTGGTCTCCGACCGCACCGGCGTCGCCACGGCCTATGCGATCGCCAGCATGCAGGAGCGCGGCACGATCTTCATCGAGCCGACCACCCAGGTCTACGAGGGCATGCTGATCGGCGAGAACTCGCGCACCAACGACCTCGACGTCAACATCTGCCGCGAGAAGAAGCAGACCAACATGCGGTCGTCGGGCGCCGACGATGCGATTCGCCTGGTGCCGCCGCACTTGATGGGCCTCGAAGTCGCCGTCGAGTTCATCAACGACGACGAACTGGTGGAGGTGACGCCCAAGAGCATCCGGCTGCGCAAGCGCATCCTCCAGCAGAACATGCGCCCGCGCAAGAGCGACGACTAGAGAAGAACGAACAACGAAGAACGAATAACGAAGAACGAATAACGAAGAACGAATAACGAAGAACGAAGGCGTGCATTCTTTCGTTCTTCGTTCTTTTCGATTTGTTATTCGCTACTAGGCCGCCTGCTCTTCACCCGTCAGGATGAGCTCCACCGCGATCGGCTGCCCCTCGAGTTCGAAGGGGCAGCGAGCGCGGCGCACCGCGCTCAGATAGGTGGTCGCAAAATCCGACCCCATCGTCACGGTCGGCACCGCAATCGCCGACGCCGGTTCGACCGCCGCCAGCTTGTTGCGGAACGTGCCCGCGACCATGTTGGCGACCTCGCCCATGGCGTCGGGCACTTCGCCGTTCAGGTCTTCGACGGCAAGGCCCAGCATCGCGCCGGCGATGGTCTTGGCGGCGTCGAGCGAGCTGTGGATGGCCACCAGCCCGCGGCGATGGCCGGCAAAGGCCACCGTCGCCACGACGTTGGCGCCCCTGCGGGCCGCCTCGGCGTCTGGTGCCGGCACGCGCACCAGCGGCACGAATACCATCGTTTCAAAGACCTCTTCGGTCGAGGTCATCAGGTTCGTCAACAGCTCAGCGGGAATCGTCATGGCTACCTCGGAGAGACTCTGGGGTCAGGCCTTCAGGGCAGCCTGGATTTTTTCTTTGATGGTGTCGGGCGTAAACGGCTTGACGACGTAGTTGTTGACGCCTGCGCGCAGCGCCTCCTTGATGTCGTCTTCGGCCGCGTTGGTGGTGACCATGAGCACCGGCAGGGCCTTGGTGGCCTCGTTGGCGCGCACGGCCTTGATGAAGTCGATGCCGCTCATCTCGGGCATGTTCCAGTCGGTGATGACCATGTCAACCGCGGTGGTCGCCAGCTTGTCGCAGCCCTCGCGCCCGTTGCCGGCCTCGTGGAACTCCTTGTAGCCCAGCTTGTTGAGCGTGTTGATGATGATGCGTCGCATCGTGCTCGAGTCGTCGACAATTAGAAAGCGCATAGGTGCTCCGGGTAACAGGTGAAACAGTCCGCTCGTAGCTTTCAATCGGCAGTTTCGTGTTAGGGTTGAATCGCCTTGGCTGACCCTACTCCGGCCCCCGCGTGGCTCGAGCGAGCCAACCGCCTGTCGCTGATTGCGCGCGTGGTCTCGAGCACCGTCCATGACGCCAACAACGCCTTGCAGGTCATCGGCGGCAGCGCCGAACTGCTGGAAATGGCGGCCGGCGCCAGCGAAGCGGTCGTGCGCCGCGGCCAGACCATCGCCACCCAGGCCAAGCGCGCCTCGGGACTCCTCAACGAGCTGAGCGGTTTCGTTCGCGATACCCGCGATCGTCCCGAGCGCGTCAGCCTGCATGCCGTGGCCGCGCACGCGGTCGCCATGCGCCAGTACTCGCTCACCAAGTTGCGGCTGACCACGGTCGTCGAGGGCGAAAACCTGCTGGTGGACGTCAACCCGCGGGAACTGCTCCAGGTGCTGTTGAACCTGGTGATCAACGCCGAGCAGGCGCTGGCCAAGACCCCGGATGCGCGCTTGCGCGTGTTCGTGATGCGTGACGGGAACGAGGCGGTGCTGGTGGTCGAAGACAATGGCCGCGGCGTGCCGCCGGGCGAGGTGGCGGGCCTGTTCGAGGCCAGCGTGGCCGAGCCGAACGATGCGGGCGATTTACGCATCGGCCTGGCCGTGTCGGCCTGGCTGGCGTCGCGCATGGGCGGCCGCCTGGCGTACGCCGCCCCGGCCTCGGGCCAGGGCGCGCGGTTCACCTTGCGGCTGGCGATCGTCTCAGGCGGCTGACGTGTCGACACCGCCGCCGAGCCGCTGCAGCTTGTCAATCAGCGTCGTCCGGCTCAAGTTCAACAACCGCGCCGCCTGACGCTTGTTGCCGCCGGTCTTCTCCAGGCCGCGCGTAATCAGCTCGCGCTCGAGCTGGGTCATCACCGCCGAGAAGTCGAGGCCTTCGTCGGGAATGGTCACCGGGGCCAGCATGGCCGAGCGGCCGGGGCTGCGCACGTCCTCGGGCAGCATGTGCGGTCCGATTTCGCGGTCGGCGCCGCTCACCGCCACGGCATGTTCAATGGCGTTCTCGAGCTGCCGGATGTTGCCCGGCCACGGGTAGTCCATCAGCACCCGCAGCGCCGCCTGGTTCAGGGTGCGGGCCGGAATGCCATTGCTCTTGCAGGACTTCTGGACGAAGTGGTTCGACAGCAGGGCAATGTCCTCGCGGCGCGAGCGCAGCGGCGGCAGCGTGATCGGCACCACGTTCAGGCGATAGAACAGGTCTTCGCGGAACGTCCCTTCCTTCACCAGCTTGCGCAGGTCGACGTTGGTGGCGGCCACCACCCGGATGTCGAACTTGAACGGGCGCGATTCACCGACGCGTTCGACCTCGCGCTCCTGCAGGGCGCGCAGCAGCTTGGCCTGCAGGGAGAGCGTCATCGATGACACTTCGTCGATGAACAGCGTGCCCTTGTGCGCCAGCTCGAAGCGGCCGACCCGGGCATTGGCGGCGCCGGTGAAGGCGCCCTTGACGTGGCCGAACAGCTCCGCCTCGGCCAGCCCTTCCGGAATCGCGGCCGCGTTGAAGGCGACGAAGTGGTGATCGCGGCGGGGGCTGTTGTAGTGAATGGTGCGCGCGATCAGTTCCTTGCCGGTGCCGGTCTCGCCGTGAATCAGCACCGTGCTGTTCATTGGTGACACCAGTTCCAGCGACGAGAAGACATGTTGCATCGGCGCGCTCTGGCCGATCACGCTGGCGAAACTGAAGCGGTCGTGCAGCTTGGCGCGCAGCTCCGCGTTCTCCTGTTGCAGGCGCCGCTCGTTGATCCCGGTATGCAGGATTTGCGCGAGCTGGGTCAGCTGGAACGGCTTGATCAGGAAGTCGATCGCGCCGCGCTTGATCGCCTTGACAGCTTCCTCGACGCCGCCCCAGCCGGTGATCACCACCGCCTTGATCTCGGGATAGCGCGCAAGCGCCGCATCGAGAACCTCCATGCCATCGGCATCTGGCAATCGCAGGTCGACGACTAATCCGTCGTAAGCGAAGCTTTCGAGCCGCGACGTGGCATCGGCGGCATCGAGGGCCTGAGCCACGGCGAACCCCTTGGCTTCAAGCGATTCCGCGATGATCTGGCGCAGTTCCGCTTCATCTTCGACGACAAGAACCGTGGGCTGGGAGAGCTGGGACATTGGGAGTTTTGTGAGCCTATTACGACTATTCGCCGTTCAACTACAGGTTTTTCCGAGATTGCCGATTGAGTATCCGGATCGACAGCAACCGTCATGCCAACTGATCACATTCAAACGCCCTGGGAAGTGCTGGTTGTCGACGATGACGAGGCCATTCGCGAGCTAATCGTCTCGTATTTCAACGGGTTAGGGATGATGGTGACCGGCGCACAAGACGGCCGCGCCGCCATTGCCACCCTCCAACGCTCCGCCGGCCGCTTCGGCCTGGTCGTGACCGACTTGAACCTGCCCGGCGCGGATGGATTCGCGGTGCTGCAGGCCGCCCGGCAAGCCAACAACAGCTGCTACGTGGTCATCGTCACCGGCTACGCCTCGCTTGATTCGGCCATTCATGCGGTGCGGGTCGGCGCCTACGATTACCTCACCAAACCCTTCTCCATGGGGCAGTTAGACGTGGTGCTGACCCGGATTACCGATCGCGCGGCGCTCGAACGGCAGAACCGGGATCTGGCGAGGATGCCCACCCGGTCGCCATCTGCGGCCACCGAACGCCTGGCGACGGCTGCCGACACGCTGGCATCGCTCGAACAGGGAATGTCCCGCCTGGAGGCCGCCGTCCTCCGTATTGAAGCGCGCCTGGACCCGCGTGCCGGATCGCCGTTCTCCCGACTGTAGGTGTCGGGCCGCCGACACGGCCGCGCACATTTCTGGCGCTGCGGGGTCCCTTCCATCGGCGAACCCGTGAACCCCTGAACCCGTGAACCTCTGAACCCGTCTTGGCATCACCCTTGCTCAAGGGGATGGCGTGAACGACATTCCAGACGGAGCGATACTCGCCGCCTTACGCCGACAGATGTCGAATGCCGTACAGAGGCAGACGGTCGCGTCGAGCAATCTCGCCAATCTCGATACGCCTGGCTATCGCACGCAGGAAGCCACGTTTGCCGACGCGCTCGACGATTCGATGGGCGCGACGCTCTCGGTGACGAGCCGCGGCCACCTGGCCGGCGCCGACGCGGCGGGCGCCAATCGCACGCGCGACGTCGAAGGCCTGGCCTACAAGCGTGATGGCAACAACGTGCAGCTCGATCGCGAGCTGCTGTCGCTGACCAGCGCCACTGGCGACTTCAGCAAGGCGCAGACCGCGCTGGCCGCGAAGTTCCGCCTGGTGCGCTACGCCATCAACGAGGGCCGTTAGTCATGTCGCTCGGTACCGCCATCCAGGTCAGCGCCAGTGCGCTCAACGCGCAGCGGGCGCGCATCGAAGTTGCCGTCTCGAACATTGCCAACGCCGAATCGACGCGCGGCGCCGACGGCCTGCCGTATCGCCGCCGCGACGTCGTGCTGTCGTCCATGCCGATCGAGTCGTTCGACACGGCGATGGGCCGCGCCGATGCGGTCGGCGTGCAGGTCTCGGACGTGGTCGAAGACACCGCGGAGTTCCGCCGCCGCTACGACCCGGCGCACCCCGATGCCGACCCGGACGGCATGGTGGCCGTGCCGAACGTGGACGTGCCCGAAGAGATGGTCGACATGCTGGGGGCCGCGCGAGCCTACCAGGCCAACCTCACCGCCATCGGCCTGATTCGCGACACCGTGGCCCGCGCCCTGGAGCTCGGCAAGTAAGCCATGGCGATTGACGTGATCGGGGCGACTTCGACCGGCAGCCTTGGCGGTGTCAGCAAGCCGACGGGCGCGGCGAGGGCCGCGGCCGCCGCCGCGCCTGGCGCCGACGGTTTTGGCGACGCGCTCGCCGGCCTGCTGGCCTCGGTCGACGAATCGGCCGGCGCCGCCAACAATGCCGTGGCCAACATGGTCCAGGGGACCGGCGATGTGCACGAGGCCATGATCGCGCTGCAGCGCGCCGAAACCACGCTGCAGCTCACCGTGCAGATTCGTAACAAGCTCGTGCAGGCGTATCAAGACGTGATGCGCATGCCCATCTGATGACGCTGCCTGACACCCCGTGAATCCCGAACAGCTCCTCGCGCCGTTGAAGCGGCTCACGTCGACCCTGACCACCGGTCAGATGGTCACCCTGGCCATCGCCTTTGTCGGCGTGGTCGGCGTGGTCGGCGGCTCCGCGTACTGGATGAACACGCCGTCCTACACGCTGCTCTATGCCGACCTGGATCCGGAATCGGCCAACGCCGTGGTCTCGAAACTCAAGGCGGCCAAGATCGACTACGTGCTGGATGACGGCGGCCGCGCGGTGCGGGTGCCGGTGGATCGTGTCGACGAAGTGCGCCTCGATCTCGCGTCGCAGGGGCTGCCGACGACCGGCCGGATCGGTTTCGAGATCTTCGATCGCACCGCGTTCGGCACCACCGAGTTCCTGGAACAGGTGAACTTTCGCCGCGGCCTCGAGGGCGAGCTTGGCCGCACCATCGGCACGATCGCCGAGGTCGCCAGTGCCCGGGTGCACATCGCGCTGCCCAAGGCGTCGCTGTTTACCGGCGACAACGAGCAAGCCAAGGCGTCGGTGGTGCTCAAGCTGCGCAACAACAAGCCGCTGGCCCCCTCGACGGTCGCCGGCATTGCCGGCCTCGTGGCGGCCAGCGTCGAATCGCTTCGCCCCGAATCGGTCGTCATCATCGATACGTTCGGACGGCCCCTGTCGCAGCGCGCCGATGCCGAAGACGAGGCGGCCGGCGGTCAGCCCCTCGAGCGGCAGCAGCGCCTCGAACGCGATCTCTCGGCCAAGGTCGTGGCCCTCCTCGAACCCGTCGTCGGTCCCGGCCACGTCCGCGTCAACGTCTCGGCGCGGCTGAACGGCAACTCGCAGGAAGAAACCGAGGAACGCTGGGACCCGACGACCGTCATCCGCAGCCGCCAGTCGTCCACCGATTCGACCAGCGCGACCGCTGCGGGTGGCGTCGCCGGCGCCCGCGCCAACGCGCCGGCACCGGTGGGCCAGGCCCCACGGCCGGTGATCTCGCCGGCGCCGGTCATGGCCGGCCGCAGCACCGAGACCACCAATTTCGAGGTCAGCAAGCTGACGCGCCACACCGTCGCGCCGCGCGGCCAGCTGGCCCGCCTGTCGGTGGCCGTCATCCTGGACGATGTCCGCACGGTGACGAAGGATGCGGAGGGGAAGACCCAGACCGCGAGCAAGCCGCGCGAGGCCGGCGAGGTGGAGCGCATCAAGAACCTGGTCGCGGCGGCCGTCGGCTTCGACAGCGAGCGCGGTGATCAGCTGACGGTGGAGAACATCTCGTTCGGCGAAGTGCCGGTGGAAGACGACCTGGCGCCGTCGCTGTGGCAGCGGATTGCGCCGCCCGTGACCGACTATGCGCCGCAGGCCGTGCGCCTGCTGGGCATCCTCGCGATGGCGCTGTTCGCGTTCAGCATGGTCCTGCGCCCGATGGTGCGGGCCGCGTTCCCGGCCCCGGCCCTGGTCGCCGCGACCGCGGCGCCGGCGGCGGGCAGCCTGCCGCAGATTGTCCGGACCGTTGCCGACCTGGAAGGCGATATCGAGGCGGAACTCGACGCCAGCGAGGCCCCGCCGTCGGCCGAGGCCCGCCGCTTGCCGGTGCTGAGCAAGCGCATCGCCAAGAAGGCGGAAGCAGAGCCCGAACACATGGCGCGCCTGGTGCGCTCGTGGCTGGTCGAGGAGGATCGCTAAGCCATGGCCACGGTGCAACGGCCGATGAGCGGCGCCCGCAAGGCCGCGATCGTCATGATGGCGATCGGCGAGGAGAACTCGGCGAAGCTGTTCAAGTACCTGCAGGAAGATGAGATTGAGCGGATTGCCCGCGAGGTCGCCTCGATTGGCAGCGTGCCGCCGGAGCAGGGCGAAAGCGTGCTGTCCGAGTTTCACCAGATGTCGTCGGCGTCCGACTACATCTCGAGCGGCGGCGTCGAACATGCCCGCCGCCTGCTGACCAAGTCGCTCGGGCCCGACCTGTCGCGGCGCATTCTCGACCGGGTCATCAAGTCGTTCAACACCAACGCCGGGTTCGCCACGCTCGAGAAGGCCAACCCGCAGCAGTTGTCGAAGTTCATCCTGGGCGAACACCCCCAGACCATCGCGCTCATTCTCGCGCACCTCAACGCCGGCAGTGCCGCGCAGCTGGTGACCCAGTTGCCCGACGAACTGCGCGCCGACGTCCTCATGCGGATGGCCAGCATCGAGGAGATTTCGCCCGAAGTGATTGGCCGGATCTCCGGCGTCATCGACCAGCGCCTGAAATCGCTCGGCAGCGGCTCGCGCGAAACCCACGGCGGCGTGCGCGCGGTGGCCGAGCTGTTCAATCGCCTCGATCGCAGTGTCAGCCAGCCGGCGCTCGAACGGATCGAGTCCGAGTCGCAGGACATGGCGGTGCAGATTCGCAACCTGATGTTCGTGTTCGACGACCTCGCGAGTGTCGAGGACACCGGCATCCGCGAGATCGTCAACCGCAGCGACAAGCGCGTGCTGACCATCGCGCTGAAGGGCGCGAGCGAAGAGATCCGCCAGCGGTTCTTCGGCAACATGTCGAAGCGCGCCGGCGAGTTGCTGAAGGAAGAGATGGAAATCATGGGCGCGGTCCGTCTGCGGGATGTCGAGAAGGCGCAGCACGATATCGTCGCGATTGCCCGCAAGCTCGAAGAAGAAGGCCTGATCACCACCGGCGCCGGGGCCGGGGAGCCGTATGTCGTCTAAGGCGGTCCGCCTGACCCACGCGGCCGGCGTCGAAGTCTACGACTGGGGCGGCTGGAACGCGGCCGCGGCGGTGACCCGGCGTGCCGCGGAACCCGTGGCGGCGCCGCTGCCGCCCGCCCCCACCATGCCGTCGTTCGACCGCGCGGCGATCGAGCGCGACGCGTTTGCCCAGGGCTTCGCCCAGGGCGAGCGGTCGGGCGCCGAGGCGGCCGCGGCAAGGAGCGAGGCCGTGCTGCAGCGCCTGAAGCAGACCATCGGCGAGCTGCAGTCGCTGCGCGCCGAGATGATTCACAAGACCGAGCGGCAGGTCGTCCAGCTGTCGATTGCCATGGCCAAGCGCATCGTGCATCGCGAGATCAGCCTCGATCCCGAGCTGCTGAGCGCGATGGCGCGGGTCGCGCTCGATCGGCTCGGCGAGGCCGCGTCGGCGACCATTCGCCTGCACCCGGACGACTACGCCGCCACGGCCGGCGCGAGCAGCGATGCCCGCACCGATTCCAGCGTCGTGCGGGTCGTCGCCGACCCGGTGGTACGCCGCGGCGGCTGCCTGGTGCAGTCGGAGTTCGGCTTGATCGACGTCAGCGCCGATGCGCAGATCCAGGAACTGGCGACCGCGCTGCTCGGCAGCGACGAGAGCCGCCACCAGATGGTGGCCGAGGCCAGCCTTGCTGGTTGAGCCAGCCGACGGCATTGCGCTCGACGGCTACTTCGACCTCGTGCGCAACTCGGAACCGGCGCCGATGATGGGCCGGGTCTCGCGGGTCGTGGGCCTGCTGGTGGAGTCGACCGGGCCCCAGGCGCGCATCGGTGAAGTCTGCGAGCTGCGGCGTGGCGACGGTGTCGCGGTGCCCGTCGAGATTGTCGGCTTCCGCGACGGCCGGTTGTTGTCGGTGCCGCTGGGCGACACCACCGGCATTCGTCCCGGCGACCGCATTGTCGCGCGCGGCGGCGTGCTGTCGATTCCGGCCGGCGAGGCGATGATTGGCCGGGTCATCGATGGCCTGGGGCAGCCGATCGACGGGCTGGGACCTCTGCGCGCCCGCGACCAGTACCCGCTCAAGCCGCCGTCGATGAACCCGCTCTCGCGCGAGTCGATCACCCGGCCGATTGGCACGGGTGTCCGCGCCATCGACGGGCTGCTGACCTGCGGCCGCGGCCAGCGCGTCGGCCTGTTCGGCGGCAGCGGCGTCGGCAAGAGCACCCTGCTCGGCATGATGGCGCGCGGCACCGAAGCCGACGTCGTGGTGCTGGCGCTGGTCGGCGAACGCGGCCGCGAAGTCCGCAGTTTTCTCGAACACGATCTCGGACCTAACGGGCTGGCCAAGTCGGTCGTGGTGGTCTCGACCTCCGACAGCCCGCCGCTGGTGCGCCTGCGCGCCGCCTACGGCGCGACCGCGATTGCCGAGTCGTTTCGCGACCAGGGCAAGAACGTCCTGTTGATGATGGACTCGGTGACCCGCTTTGCGATGGCGCAACGCGAGGTCGGCCTGGCGGCCGGCGAGCCGCCCACCGCGAAGGGCTATCCGCCGTCGGTGTTTGCGCTGCTGCCGGGCTTGCTCGAACGCGCCGGCAACGTGCGCGGCCGCGGCAGCATTACCGCCATTTACTCGGTGCTCGTCGAGGGCGACGACACCAACGAACCAATCGCCGACGCGGTGCGCGGCATTCTCGACGGCCACATCGTGCTGTCGCGCGACCTGGCCGGCCGCAATCACTATCCCGCCATCGACGTGCTGTCGAGCATCAGCCGGACCATGCCGCAGGTGACCTCGCAGGAACATCGTCTCAAGGCGGGCCAGGTGCGCGAGTGGCTGGCGACCCTGCGCGACAGCGACGATCTCGTCAGCGTCGGCGCCTACGTACGGGGCAGCAACCCGCGGATCGACACCGCTCTCGAGAAGCGCGACGCCGTGTCGGCCTTCCTGTGTCAGCCGTCTGACATGAGTGGCGTCCTGGCCGACGCCGTCACCGCGCTCGGCGCGCTGTAAGCGATGCGCCCGTTCCGCTTTCGCGCCGCCGCCGCGCTCGACCTGAGGCGGAAACAGGAGGAGTCCGCCCGGTTGCGGCTCGCCCGCGCGCAAACCGACCTGCATCACGCCCAGCAACGCGTCGCCGATGCGGATCACGCCGCGCTGCGCGCGTCCGACGAACTCACCGCCGCGCAATCAGCCGGCACCGAGGCCTGGCGGATCAGTTGGCATCAAAGTTGGATAAGGAGACAGCGGCTGGAAGCGGATGCATGTCGGCGGACCGTGGCGGTATCGGCCACCATCGCCGAGCGCGCGGCCGCTTCAGTCAGCATCGCGCACCAGAAACGGCGCGTGCTCGAGCGGCTCCGGGAACGGGCGTTGGAGCGGCATCGGCAAATCGCCGACCGCCACGCCACCAACGAGATGAACCAGTTGGCGAACTTGCGCTTCCTTGCGCAGGCCGCCGGCGGTGGAGGAACTGACAGTGACGATCGACCCGACGACACGAACGGCGGATCAGGCGGCTACCGGTAAGAGCGACAAGCTGGCCGATCCCCTGGGCCGCGATGCCTTCATGAGCCTGCTGCTCACGCAGTTGCAGCACCAGGACCCCACGCAGCCGCAAGCCGACGGCGAGTTTCTCGCCCAGCTGGCACAGTTCTCGGCCCTCGAACAGTTGCAAGCCATGAACGCGAAGCTCGAAAGCATGGCGAATTTCTTCAACCAGGTTGAGTCGGCCGCGAATGTCGGCACGGCGAAGGAGCAGTAATGGGCTTTTCCTCCAGCCTCTCGGGCCTCAATGTCAATCAGCAGAAGCTGAACGTGATCGGCAACAACCTCGCCAACATCAACACCATTGGCTTCAAGGCGAGCACCGTGCAGTTCATGGACCTGGTCAGCCAGTCGGTCGGCGGTTCGAGCGCCAACCCGATGCAGGTCGGCCTCGGCGTCATGACCGGATCGATCTCGCCCAGCTTCAAGCAGGGTGGTATCGAGAACACCGGCGTGCCGACCAATGTCGCGATCCAGGGCAACGGCTTCTTCGTGGTCGGTGACCCCACCAACCGGTCGTACACCCGCGCCGGCGACTTCTCGTTCAACGCCGATGGCATGCTGGTGACGGCGGACGGCCTGCCGGTGCAGGGCTTCACGGCGGTCGATCCGTTGACCGCTGAGATCATCACCACCGGCCAGCCTGACAACATCGTGGTGCCGCCGGGCGTGTTGCGCGCGCCGAAGGCGACCACCCAGTACGGCACCGTCAGCAATCTCAACTCGGCCGCGGCGGTCGGCGCCGAGTTCACCGCGTCGGTCCAGATCTACGACGCGCTCGGTTCACCCCACGTCGCCACGATCACCTACACCAACACCGCCGCCGGCGCATGGGACTACTCGATCACCGTGCCGGGCGAGGAAGTGGCGGGCGGCACGCCCGGAACACCGGAGGAGATTGCCAATGGCAACCTGACCTTCGACGGCGCCGGCCAGCTGGACCAGGTCGACGGCGCCGCCGCCGAAGACCTCGAGATCGTCGGCCCAGCGTGGGCCAACGGCGCCGGCGTCACCAACTTCACCTGGGACCTGATCGACGCCAATGGGGTCGCCTCGCTGACCGGCTTCGCCGGTCCGTCGGCCACTTCGTCGGTGACGCAGAACGGCTCGGCCGCCGGCACCATCAACAGCATCAGCATTAATTCCGCGGGCGAGATTCTCGCCACCTTTGGCACCGGCAGCAGCGTGTCGGTGGGGCAGCTCGCCATGGCGAACTTCAACAACCCCCAGGGCCTCGTGAAGCTGGGCTCCAATCGTTTCGGTGAAAGCGCGTCGGCCGGCATTCCCAACGTCGGCGTGGCCGGCGCCGGTGGCCGCGGCTCGCTGATCGGCAGTTCGCTCGAGCAGTCCAACGTCGACATCGCCCAGGAATTCACCCAGATGATTCTCGCGCAGCGCGGCTACCAGGCCAACTCGAAGAGCATCACCGTGGCCGACGAACTGCTTGTCGAAACGCTGAACCTCAAGCGCTAGGGGCCGCCATCGTGATCACGTTCGGATTGAACCCCGCCGCGGCGGCCGTGCCGCCCGCGGCCCTGAATCCCGAAGCCGCCATCGGCTGCGGCGCGGACTTCGGCGATGTCCTGCAGCAGTTGATGGGCGGTGCGTCCGGCGAAAGCCAGGCAATCGACCTGCCGTTCGACCGCGACGACCTGGACGCGAACGAGCCGGATGCGGTCGACGAACTCGACGAACTCGTGAATGCGATCGTCGTCGATCTGGCCGCCCCGCCGGTGCTGCGCCTGGTGACGACCAGCGCCTGGGCGGTGAGTGAGGCCGCGCCAGCCCCGGCACTTGCCGCCGATGCCGTCGAAGTCCCGATTGCGGGTCACTCGGTGAGCGTTCCGTTCAAGACCGCGGATCGCTCGGTGAGCGGCCCGTTCACGACCGCGACGGCCGCTCCGGTTGCTGCCAGCGACCTGGCTTCGAATCCGTTCGATGCGCCGGAGTCCGCCGGCATGGCCCAGGCCGTCGAGCTGCCCGCCGCCGGCTTACCCGCACCGGCGATTGCTGATGCGGCAGAGACGATCGAGACGGCGAAGGCAGCGGCCTTGGCACCGGCTCCGGCTCCTGCGGCTGCTGCAAGGGCGGCGATACCAGTGCCCGCGGCGGCGGCACCCACGCCGGAACTGCCGGCCGGGCCGCCGACGCCTGTGGAAGTGGCGCCGACACCGGCAGCCGGGCAACGCGAGCTGCCAGCCACCACGCCAGCCTCTCAGGGCGTGACCGACAAGATTGATGCGACTCGGCAACCGTTGCGCATGACCGCCGACCTCGGTCAGCGCGCCTACGCCGCGGCCGCATCGGATGCGCCCTCCAGGGACACCCAGCAGGGGTTCGGCGAGGCGCGTCGTGAGTCAGCGACCGGATTCGAGCCCGTGACCGCGGAGCCGAGCACGACCCCTGGCGCGCCTCCGGCACAGCCGTTCCATGTTGTGGCCGATCGGCCCGCTGCACCGGTGGCGCCTTCGCTGGCGACACCGCTGGTGGTGACGGCGGCGGCCGTTGATGCGGTCGTCGCCCACGAACTTCCGGCACAGGTCGTGCAGTCGATTCGCATGCAGACGATTGATGGCGGCGGCGAGGCCATCGTGCGATTGCGCCCCGACTACCTCGGTGAGCTGGTCGTGGCCGTGAAGGTGGAGAACGGCGCGGTGATCGCAGCCCTGCAGTCCGACACGCCGGCGGTCCGCAAGTGGGTCGAGAGCAACGAGGCGAGCTTGCGACAGGCACTGGCCGAGCACGGGCTGCAGCTGGATCGGTTGACGGTGTCAGACGAAGCGCCACAGACCGAAACGGGCGATCGCGGCCAGCAGGAACGCGACCCTGAAGAAGAACCGCAACCGCAGTCGCGCCGGCAGCGCAAGCCCGCGCCCGACGCCACGTTCGAAGTTGTTGTGTAAAGGATGAATCGATGAATACCAGTTTGAACACCTCGGGTAACACCGCGATCAGCGACCTGATCGCCAAGGTCATGGACAAGTTCGACACCGACAAGGACCAGAAGTTGTCGGCCAACGAATTCAGCAGCTTCCTGTCGGGCCTGATCGGCGGGACCGGCACCGCGGGGCTGCCCGAACCCGGCGCGGCGACCGGCAAGGGCGTCAGCGCCGCACAGCAGGCGAACCTCAAGGAGTATCGCGGCATGCTGGCCGGGTTCGACCATGTCAAGATCGACAACCCAGACATTCGCGATGCGATGACCAGCAAGTACCAGGCCTCGCGCATTTTTCAGAACTTCAAGCCGATGCCGGAGAACCTGCCGGCGGTGGTCGCGGAACTGCGCGCCCAGGGCATCAACGCCTCGCAGACGGACCACGACAAGATTGACTTCGGCGACGGCTATGGCCCGATCGACGTGATCCAGGGCTCTCGGCCCGGCGGCGGCGTGGCGTGGCAGTGGCTGCCGCGTGAGTGATGGATGTCCGCCTGAAGGCGGACACCACATCGGCGATGACGGTGGACACCCCACCAGAGATGTCGCCCGGCCGTCACCGCGTCCGGTAGGTCGACCCCGGCGACGCCACCCGGCGGCGCCGGCTTGAATCCTCTGCTCAAAACCCTCAGAAATCCGCCAGAAACCCCCACGCGTGCCAGCCCGACCGGCTGGCACCCGCCTTGCTCAATAGGGGGCCGTGAGCGAAACCACTGCAGCTATCCCGGCCCCCAAGAAGGGCAAGAACCTCCTCGTCATCGGACTCTCGGCCGTCATCGTGCTCGGTGGCATCGGCGGCGGCGCGTTCTGGTGGACCAACCGCGCGCAGGCCGCCGAACCGGCGCCTGCGAAAGCCGCCGTCGAAACCGAACGCGGCATCGTCGTGTTCGAGCCGTTTGTCGTCAACCTCGCCGATGCCGGCGTGTCGCGCTTCCTGCGCGTGAAGATCCAGTTGGTGGTCGGCAGCGCCGAGCAGGGCGAAGAGATGACCAAGTCGGTCGTCGCCCTGAGCCGTGCGCGATCGACCATTCTCGAACTGCTGACCATGCAAACCTCCGAAGTGCTGGTCACGCCCGATGGCAAGACGGCCCTGCGCAAGACGATCGCCGAAGAAGTAGCCAAGGCGGCCGGCCACGTCGAAATCGTCGACGTGCTGTTCTCCGACTTCGTCGTCCAGTTCTGAGGCCGACATGTCCATCGAGAACGGCCTGCACCCCGCAAACCTCTCGCAGATGCTCGACGTCGATTGCGCCGTCGACTTCATCATCGGCACCGGCCGCATGAAGGTGCGCGACTGTCTGCGCCTGGAGCGCCAGAGCATCGTGCGGCTGGACCAGTCGGGTGGCGCCGACCTGGAATTGCGGGTCCAGGGCGTGCCGGTGGCGGTCGGCGAGGTCGTGATCATGGATGACATCACCGCCCTGCGGCTGACGCGCATCCTGACGCCCGCGGGCGTCGAGGCGGCATAGTGACCGACCCGAACCCCATTTCGATGCAGGCCATCGCGACCGTGCTCATCGCCCTCGGGGTGCTGGCGGCGCTGGCCTGGGGGCTGCGGCGGAGCGCGTCGCTGCGCCGGCGGGACCTGCCGATCAGCGTCGAGACGGCGGTGCCGCTTGGCGAGCGCCGCTCGCTGGTGATCGTGGCCGTCGAAGGCCGCCGCCTGCTGCTGGGTCTGACGCCGACCCAGGTGTCGCTGGTGACCGAGTTGCAGAACCCGTTTCGCGAGACGCTCGACCGCACCATCAAGACGGGCGGCGCGCCGTGATTCGCTGGACCGTCCGCCTCGCCGTCACCATCGCCATCCTGCTGGCCTCGACGGCCACCACGCTGGCGCAGCCATCGCAGCTTGACGTCCAGGTCGACGGCGTCGGCACGGTCTCGGCGCCGCTGCAGGTGGTGCTGTTCCTGACGCTGCTGACTTTCATTCCCGCGGCGCTCGTGATCATGACGTCGTTCACGCGCATCGCGATCGTGTTTCACTTCCTGCGCCAGGCGCTGGGTACGCAGGACATGCCGTCGAACCAGATGCTGGTCGGCCTGACGCTGTTCCTGACCGTGTTCATCATGGCGCCGGTCGGCGAGCGCATTCACGAGCTGGCGATCGCCCCGGCGATTGCCGGCAAGCTCAGCGTCACCGAGGCGCTCGAGCGCGGCGCGCCGCCGCTGCGGACGTTCATGCTCAAGCAGACGCGCGAGACCGACCTGGCCCTGTTCGTCGAGCTGGGCCGCCTGCCGCGCCCGGCCACGCCCGACGACCTGCCGATGCGGGTGGTCGTGCCGGCCTTTGCCATCTCGGAGCTCAAGACCGGCTTCCAGATGGGCTTCTTCCTGTTTGTCCCGTTCCTGCTGATTGACCTGATCGTGTCCACGACGCTGCTGTCGATGGGCATGCTGCAGTTGCCCCCGGCCATGATTTCGCTGCCGTTCAAGATCCTGCTGTTCGTGATGATCGACGGCTGGAACCTGCTGGTGGCCTCGCTCGTGAGGAGTTTCCTGTAATGAATGAAGCGCTGGTTGTCGGCGTGGTCCGCCAGGCCATTGAAACCGCGGTCATGGTGACCGCCCCCATGCTGCTCGCCGGCCTGCTGGCCGGCGTGCTGGTCAGCATCTTCCAGACCGTCACCTCGATCCAGGACAACGTGCTGGGTTTCATCCCGCGCGCGATGGCGATCTTCATCGTGTTCGCGTTGACGTTCCCGTGGATGCTGCGCATCGTGACGGGCTTCTCGGCCGGCATCATCCGCCGCCTGCCGGAACTGGTCAGGTAGCCGGTCGATGGACTTCGGGCTGTTGGTGCGCGTGGGGCTGCTGTTCGCCCGGCCCGGGATGCTGATCATGTCGGCCCCGGTGTTCGGCGGACAGTTCGCGCCCACGCACGTGCGCATCGGCCTGGCCCTGCTGGTCACCACCATCCTCATGCCCGTGGTTGAAGTCCCCAACGTGGTGAGCATCACCGAACTGGGCCTGGTGCTGGCGCGCGAGCTGGCCATCGGCCTGGCCTTCTCGTTGTCGCTGCGAGCCTTGATCTCGGGCGCCGAACTGGGCGGCCACCTCACGGGCAGCCAGCTGATGCTGTCGTACGGCTCCACCATCGACCCGCAGGGCGGCGTGCGCAGCACGGTGATCGCGGTGCTCTACGGCAACCTCACCCTGCTGACGTTCTTCGCGGTCAACGGTCACCACGCGCTGCTGCGCGGGTTGACCAACTCGTACGTGGCCCTGCCGATCGGCATGGGCAGCGTCGACGAGTCTCTCGTCGGCGGCGTCATGCAGCTGCTCGGCGTGGTCTTCGTGTTCGGGCTCCGCCTGGCCGCGCCGATCATCGTCGTCATGCTGATCGTCGAGCTGGGCACCGGCTTGATCTCGCGCGCGGCGCCGGCCATCAGCCTGCAGGTGATCGGCGCACCCGTCCGCATCCTCGTCGGCCTGCTCGCGGTCGCCGCCACCGTGCCGCTGGTGCCCGGCCTGGCCGCCCGCTTCGTGACCATGGCCTCGGAAATCGCGATGCAAATCGCGCAGGCATTCCGGTGACCCGCGATGTCTGAGTCATCCGGCGAAAAAACCGAAAAACCCTCCGCGAAGAAGTTCAAGGACGCGCGCGAGAAGGGGTCGGTCGCGCGCAGCCAGGACGTGGTGGCCGCGGTCTCGCTGCTCGCGGTCACCGCCGTGCTCGTGCGCACCAGCGCCGGCGGCCTGGGCCGCCTGCAGGCGCGCCTCAGCGACGGACTGTCGCAGTTTGCCGAGGCCGGCCGCGGCGACGTCAACGCGGGCGACGTCACCATGCTGATCGTCGGCGACCTGGGCACCATGGGCCTGGTCGCCGGCCCGTTGCTGGCGACGGCGGCGATCGTCGCCGTGGCCGGCAGCCTGATGCAGACCGGCTGGATCTTCTCCACCGAGAAGCTCACGCCCGACTGGTCGCGGTTGTCGCCGTCGACCGGCTTGGCCCGGCTCAAGCCGTCGCAATCGGGTCTCGATCTGATCAAGACGCTGGCCGCCGCGACCGTGATTGCGGTGATTGCCTACCAGGTCGGCAAGGCGATCCTGTTCGACAGCCCGCGCCTGGCCTGGATGGCGCCGGCGGCCGCGGCCACCGAGGGCGCGCGCCACCTGCAGACCATGCTCAACCGGGTCGGCTTCGCGCTGCTGGTGCTGGCCGGCGCCGACTTCGGCGTCCAGAAGTGGCGCCACTACTCGTCGCTGAAGATGACGAAACAGGAAGTCCGCGACGAGTCGAAGTCGAACGACGGCAACCCCGAAGTGAAGGGCCGCGTCCGCCAGGTGCAGCGCGAAATGGCCAAGCGCCGCATGCTCGGCAACGTCAAGAACGCGACGGTCATCATCACCAACCCCACCCACTTCGCGGTCGCCCTCGAGTATCGCCGTTCGACCATGACCGCGCCGGTGGTGCTCGCCAAGGGCAAGGACCTGCTGGCGCAGCGCATCAAGCAGATCGCCCGCGAGAAGGGGGTGCCCCTGGTCGAGAACGTGCCGCTGGCGCAGGCCCTGTATCGCGAGGCCGAAGTGGGGCAGTCGATCCCGGCCGACCTGTTCGGCGCCGTGGCCGAAGTGCTCGCATACCTGGTTCGCATCAAGCAAGTGCTGCTGTAGGAAAACGACATGTCCACCCTTGCGCTCCCGAAAAGCTCGGCCGCCTCCCACATGCTGGTCCCGGGCGCCGCCCTGGCCATCGTGCTGATGATGATCGTGCCGCTGCCGCCGTTCCTGCTCGACCTGCTGCTGTCGATCGACATCGCCCTGTCGGTGGTGCTGCTGCTGACGGTCGTCTACATCAAGCAGCCGGTCGAGTTCTCGGTGTTTCCGTCGCTGCTGCTGCTGCTGACCTTGATGCGCCTGTCGCTCAACGTCGCCTCGACCCGCCTGATCCTGATGCACGGACACGAGGGCGTCGAGGCCGCCGGCCACGTGATCATGGCCTTCGGCCAGTTCGTGGTGGGCGGCAACTTCGTGGTCGGCATCGTGGTGTTCGTGGTCCTGATCGCGATCCAGTTCCTGGTCATCAACCACGGCGCCGTCCGCATTTCAGAAGTCACCGCGCGCTTCACCCTCGACGCCATGCCTGGCCGCCAGATGGCCATTGACGCCGATCTGAATGCCGGTGTGATCGACGACAAGGAAGCGCGGTTCCGGCGCGACCGGGTGCGGCGCGAAGCCGATTTCTACGGCTCGATGGACGGTGCGATCCGGTTCACGCAGCGCGACTCGCTGGCGGCGGTGCTGATCACGTTCGTCAACATCGTGGCCGGCCTGATCATCGGCGTGTTCCAGCACGGCCTCGACCTGGCGACGGCCGCCGAGACCTATACGATCCTGACGATTGGCGAGGGCCTCGTCACCGCGATTCCCGCCCTGATGGTGTCGATGTCGGGCGGCTTGATCACCAGCCGCGCCGCGTCGGAATCGCACCTCGGCGAGGAAGTAGCCGACCAGTTGTTCATGCGCGCCAAGCCGATGGCGGTGGCGGCCGGCACGCTGGTGCTGCTGGCCCTCATCCCGGGGCTGCCGAAGACCTCGTTTCTCACCGTGGCCGCGTGCCTCGGCGCGGTGGCGTACATGAACCGCGATTCCGCGGTGCAGGCGAAAGCCGCTGCTGCTGCGGCTGACGACGCGCCGGCCGCACCGCCCGATGCGCTGGAGAACGCGGTCATCGTCGATCCGCTCAGCGTCGAAGTGGGCTACGCGCTCGTGGCGCTGGTCGACGAGAAGCAGGGCGGCACGCTGCTGAACCGGGTGCGGGCCATCCGCCGGCAGATTGCGACCGAGACCGGCGTGATCGTGCCGCCGGTGCACGTGGCCGACAACCTCCAGCTGGCGCCGCGCAGCTACGCGATCCAGGTGAAGGGCGTCGAGGTGGCGCGCGGCGAGCTGTTCGCCGATCGCCTGCTCGCCATCAACCCGGGCACGGCCGACATCATGCTCGAAGGCACGGCAACCCGAGAGCCCGCATTCGGCCTGCCGGCGGTGTGGATCAACCAGGACCAGCGGGAACGCGCCTCGGCCGCCGGCTTCACCGTGGTCGATCCGACCACGGCACTGTCGACGCACCTCTCCGAAACCATCCGCACGTTCCTGCCCGACTTGCTGACGCGGCAGCACACCAAGGAACTGGTCGATCGCGTCGCGCAGACGTCGCCGAAGCTGATCGAGGAACTGGTCCCCAAGCTCGCGTCGATTGGCGACATCCAGAAGGTGCTGCGCCAGTTGCTGCGTGAACGCGTGCCGATTCGCGACCTCGCGAGCATTCTCGAGGCCATTGCCGATGCCCTGCCCGGGTCGAAGGACCCGGAAGCGGTCGCCGAATCGGTGCGGGCCGCCATTGGCCGCGCCATCTGCCGGCCGCACCAGACCGAGAAGGGCGAACTGCCGGCCATTGCCATCTCCCCGGCCCTCGAAGAGCGGCTCGTCTCGTCAATCGTCAAGACCGAGCACGGCCTGGTGCTGGCGCTCGACCCGGCGCAGGCCCAGCGCCTGGCCAGCCGCATCGCCGAGATCATCGGCGGCGCGGTGGCACAGCCTGTGCTCCTGTGCACACCGTCGCTGCGGCCCCACATCTGGCGGCTGTTCGCGCGCGTGCTGCCGCATCTCGGGGTGCTGTCGCACAACGAAATTCCGCCACAGATTCAGGTGGCGGCCATTGCCACGCTGGATTGAAGATGCAGGTAAAGAAGTATCGCCAACCGACGGTCAGAGAAGCACTTAGGGCCATCAGGGAAGACCTGGGCCCAAGTGCCCTCGTGCTGAACACCGAAATGGTGGCGGTGCCGGGCTGGCGCGGTTGGGTCGGCATGCGCGAAGTGCAGATCACGGCCGGCATGGCCGGGCAGCTGTCGGCCGGTCGTCCCGCCGCCAGCAAGAGTCGGCCCGCCGACACCCGCCTTCGCGAAGACGCTTCGGCGTGGCAGGCCCGCGGACGCGAAGACGCTTCGGCGTGGCAGGCCCGCGGACGCGAAGACGCTTCGGCGTGGCAGGCCCGCGGACGCGAAGACGCTTCCGCCTTCGCGCCAGGCGCTTCCGCCTTCGCGCCAGGCGCTTCGGCGGACCGGTCGGCGCGGCAGGCTGGGTCGCGAGAACACCTTGTGGCGCGGCTCCTGGCCAGTGGTCTCGATCGCACGCTCGCCGAGTCGGTGGTGACCGGCCTGACCCCATCAGAGCTGCGCGGCGCGTCGCTCAAGGACCTGCAGCGCGCGCTGGCGACGCAGCTCGAGACGATGACGGCTGGGGTCGAGTCGTTCTCGCGCGTCGAAGTGTTCATTGGCCCGCCGGGGGTCGGCAAGACCACCACGATCGCGAAGATTGCGGCGCAGGAGCGGGCCCGCAAGGGCAAGGCCCTGGGCCTGGTGGGCGCCGACGCCTTTCGCGCCGGTGCCGTCGAGCAATTGCGCACCTACGCCAGCATCATTGGCGCGCCCTTCCGCGTGGCGCGCACCATCGAGGATCTCGAAGAGGCCATCGCCACCGGCCGGCACTCGCTGCTGGTCGATACCGCCGGCCGTTCGCCCCAGGACGGCGGCCTGCGCGACCTGCGCCGGCTGCTCGGCTCGCGCCGCGGGGTGCGGACCCACCTCGTGATGGCAGGTGACACCAGCGCGTCATCGGCGCGTCGGATTCTCGACGCTTATTACGACGCCCGGCCCGATCGGGTGGTGATCTCGAAGGTCGACGAGACCGAGTCGATTTCGCCGCTGCTCGGCGTTTTGGGAGAGAGAAACATCCCGGTGTCGTATGTCACCACCGGCCAGCGGGTGCCGGAAGACCTCAATCGGGCGACGCCGGAGTACTTGGCAAGCGTTGTGCTGAGAGAGAGCTGGGCGGCAGTTTAGGTTCACCGGTTCACGGGGTTCACGGGTTCGATCAGACAGGAGACGTAGATGCGCGGGATGAATGCGGGACTGCCGGAAGATTTGGAAACACGCGACAAGCTGGTGATGGAGCACGTCGGCCTGGTCAAGGCCATGGCGAGCCGGCTCGCGAACCGCCTGCCCTCACAGGTGGAAGTCTCGGAACTGATCAGCGTCGGCGTGCTCGGCCTGATCGATGCGGCCGGCCGCTTCAAGCCGTCGCTCGGCGTGCCGTTCGACGCGTTTGCCCGCCGGCGCATCCAGGGCGCGATGCTCGACTCGCTGCGCGACCTCGACTGGGCGCCTCGCGCGCTGCGCAAGATGCGGCGCGACGTCGACGCCGCCATGGCGGCGCTGCGCTCCGACCTCAAGCGCGAGCCCGAGGCCGACGAGATTGCCACCGCGCTCGGCGTCTCGGAAAAGGAATACGACAAGATGCTCGACCAGCTGCGCAGCGCCGACCTGGCCACCATCCGCCAGGCGTCGACCGACAGCGAGGGCGGCTCGATTCTCGAAATGGCCGTGGATCCCTCCGAGGGGCCGCACACCCGTCTCGAGCGCAAGGAACTGCGCCAGTACCTGGCCAAGGCGATCGTCCAGTTGCCCGAGCGCGAGCGCCACATCCTGGCCCTCTACTACGAGGAAGAGCTCACCCTGGCCGAGATTGGCGAGGTCATCGGCGTCGGTGAATCGCGCGTCTCGCAGCTGCGCACGCAGGCGATTGCCCGACTGCGCTCGATCCTGAGCGGCGTGATCCAGAAGAAGGGCACGCACTAGGTCCATGGGCAAGATCCTTTCGCAGGACGAGATTGACGCGCTGTTGTCGGGTCGCTCCGACACGGCGGCGCCCGCGCCGTCCGAGGCGGTGGCCGAGCCGCAGGCGGTCATCCGGTACAATTTCCGGAGGCCCGATCGTGTGTCGAAGGAGCAGATTCACTCGCTCCATTTCCTCCACGATCGCTTTGCGCGCAACGTCTCGACCTCGATGTCGGCGTACCTGCGATCGATCATCGACCTGTCGGTGGTCTCGGTCGAGCAGTTCTCCTATTCCGAGTTCCTGATGTCGCTGGCCGACCCGACCGCGTTTTACGCGCTGGCCATTCCGCCCTTCGACGAACTCGGCGCCCTCGAAATCAACCCCACCGTCGCCTTCGCGATGATCGACCGCATGCTCGGCGGCGTCGGCAAGGTGGCCACGCCCAATCGCGCCCTCACCGAGATCGAGCAGAACGTCGTCGATTCGGTGGTCAAGCTCCTGCTCGAGGCGCTCACCGAGACGTGGCGGCCGATCGTCGATGTCGCGTTTGGCGTCCGTGGCCGCGAGACCCGCCCGCAGATGCTGCAGGTCGCCGCGCCCAATGAAACCGTCCTGATGGTCGGGTTCGACATGCGGGTCGGCGAGGTCCGCGGCATGGTCAACCTGTGCCTGCCGGTGACCATCGTCGAAACCACCGGCAGCCATTTCGCGCAGGCCTGGCAGCGCCAGCGGCGCGAACCCAACGCCGTGGAACGCGAGTGGGTGCAGGAAAACCTGTCGCGTGTGCCGGTGTCGCTGAACGCGCTGATCCAGTCGCAGCTGACGGCCCGCGACCTCATTGCCATGATGCCGGGCGACGTCGTCTCGCTCGGGGTGGCAACCCACAAGCCGCTCGACGTGATGGTCGGCAACACCTTGAAGTTCAAGGGCCGGCTGGCGGTGGAATCGGGCCGCATCGGCCTGCGCATCGAACAGCGCTGCACGGCAGCCGCGGGCGTGGAGGCCTAAATGTCGGAACAGGTCACGGTCAAGGCATACCAGCGCGCGCTGATCGACGAGTTTGCCGCCGCGGTCGAGGCGGTCCTCGGCGGCGTGACCACGACGCCGGTGGCCGACCACGCCGAGGGCGACGGCTGGCGCCTGACGGCGACCGCGACCGGCGATGTCGACGGCGCGATCGTCGCGTGGGTCGACCGCGCCGGCAGCGAACAGCTCGCCCAGCGCGTGATGGGCATGGAGGAGGCGCCGGATGCCGCCACCGTGGCCGACATGCTGCGGGAAATGTGGTCGCAAGCGGCCGGTGCGCTGTCGCTGAAGGATCCGTTCACCGGCATCAAGCTGGTGATGGCCGCGGCCGAAGCGGCCGAGGCGCCCGCCACCAACGTGGTCTGCGACGTAACCATTGGCGATGCGACCGCGCGGCTGGCGGTTGGCGGCAACGCCGTCGCGACCGCCCCCGCCGTGCCGGCGCCCCTCGCCAAGCCGGCCCCGGTGGCCTTGTCGAACGACAAGCTCGAAGTCGTGCTCGACATGGAGCTGCCGCTGGTGGTGCGGTTCGGCCGCACGGTGATGTCGATGCGAGCCCTGTCGGCGCTCGGCCCCGGATCGATCGTCGACATGGAACGGTCGCCCGATGAGCCGGTGCAGATGCTGGTCGGCGACCAGGTGATCGCACGCGGCGAGGTCGTGGTCGTCGGCGGCAACTACGGCGTGCGGATAACGGATTTGGTGAGCCCGGCCGATCGGGCCCGGGTGGTGGAGGTTTAGCGTGTTGACCTACGTGTGCATTGGCCTGGCGCTGGTGATTGTTGCGCAGACGCTGGTAATCGTCCGCGTGACGAGCGCGCTCAAGTCGGTCGGCCGCTTCGGCGACCGCCTGGCGCACCTGGCGGCGGCCATGGAACTGCTGACCGACACCACCGAGGCCGGCCTCGGCAATGTCGCCGTCGCGCTCGAGCGCGGCGGGCCGCAGCGGGCGGCCCGTGCCACGCGCGGCGCGACCTCGAAGCGCATTGCCACGGCGGCCCGCCGCGGCGGCTCGCTCGAGGAGATCGCGGCCGACGAGCTGCTGTCGGAGAGCGAAGTCCGCCTCCACCTGCAACTCGCGCCGCTCAACGCCATGGAAGGGGTGGGACGTGGCTCGCTGCGCAACTGAATCCTGCGGGCGCTGGTGCCCGGAACTGCTGGTGCGCCGGGGTGTCGGCACCTATGTCGACCGCAACTGGTTCTGCTCGCGCCACTGCGTGGAGCAGATGGTGCGCCGCCGCCTGATCGACGCAAGGCCGGTCGCGGCCGGCATTCCGGCTGTGCCGCCCATGCGTCTTGGCGCGCTGCTGCGCCATCACGGCGTGTGCGGCGCCGACGCCATCGAACGCGCCCTGCAGGCGCAGCGCGGCAGCCAGCTGAAGCTGGGTGAGCAGCTGTTCGCCATGGGCGAGGCCGAGAAGGAAGGCGTGTTGAGGGCGCTGGCCGCCCAGGCCGGGGTCGGCTATCTCGCCGTGATCGACACCGAGAAAGTGCGCGAAGCGCCCGGCGGGTTGTCGCCCCACGCGGTGCGCGCGCTTGGCCTGGTACCGCTCAACGAAGAGGAAGAGGGCCGCATCCGCGTGGCCTGCCAGGCGCCGGTGCCGCGGCGCGCGCTGAGCGCGTTCCGCCGCCTCACCGGCTGGCTACCCGAGGCCTACCTGGTGGCCGATGCCGACTTCCAGACGCTGGTTCGCAACTACGGCGCCGACGTCCAGGGCGATCGCCCGGTGCGCGAACTGACGCAGTTCTCGCAGACCGAGAGCCTGTCGGATGCCGCCGCCCGCATCACGGCGGCGGCGACCCGCGGCGGCGACACCACCGTGACTGAAGCCCGCTGGGAACCCTACACCTGGGTGCGCGTGCAGGGCACGAGCGGACGGGTCGAGGATGTCCTGTTTTCCCGCCCGAGTACTCTCGAGGAGGAGCCATGTCCGGCGGTTACTACGTCGCACTAAGCGGCATGCGCTCGCGGCTCGATCAGCTCGACCGGCTGTCGGAAGACCTGGCCAACGCGAGCACGATCGGCTTCAAGGGCGAGCGGACCGCGAAGGCGCATGCCATGCGTCCGGCGTTCTCGGACGCGCTCGACACCGCCATCGACGTCACCACCGGCCGCCGCAACCTCGACATGCAGCGCGGCAACGTGCTGCCGACGGGACGGGCGCTGGACCTGGCGCTGCAGGGGGACAACTTCCTGGCGGTACAGACCGAGCAGGGCGTGCGCTACACGCGCAACGGCCAGTTGGCGCGCAGCGCCGATGGCCGGCTGGTCACTTCGGATGGCGCCTCGGTGATGGGTGAGGACGGCCCCCTCAAGATCGAGGAAAAGGGCGACATCAAGATTGGCGCCGACGGCTCGGTGCGCGTCGGCAACGAGGTCAAGGGCAAGCTGTCGGTCGTCACCTTTGCGGAGCCGCGCTTGATGATGCGCGAGGGCGGCGCGCTGCTGCGCGCGCCTGAAGGCGTCACGCCGGTCGAGGCCGAGGGCGAGGCGCTGGTCGCGCCGGGCGCCATTGAAGAGTCCAACGTCTCGGTGGTCGAGCGCATGGGCGAGCTCGCCGACCTGGCGCGCAGTTTCGAGGCCATGCAGAAGGCCCTGTCGGTGTTGATGAACGATGTCGATGGCCGGGTCATCGATTCCCTCGGACGCAGGTAAGGAGACCGAATGATCCGCGCACTCTACACGGCCGCCAGCGGCATGAATGCCCAGCAGGCCAATATCGACAACGTGGCGCACAACCTCGCCAACGTCAACACCCCCGGCTTCAAGAAGAGCCACGTGCAGTTCGAGGACCTGGTTTACCAGGAAGTGACCGCCGCCGGCTCGGTGACGCCCGGCTCCGGCGAATCGCCGACCGGCCTGCAGACCGGCCTGGGCACACGCGCCGTGGCCTCGTCTCGCGACTTCAGCTCGGGCAACCTGCGCGCCACCAACTCGCCGCTCGATATTGCCATCCAGGGCGACGGCTTCCTGCAGGTCAGCATGCCCGACGGCAGCATTGGCTACACCCGTGCCGGCGCCTTGCAGCGCGATGCCCAGGGCATGATCGTGACGTCGGAAGGCTATCGCCTCGAGCCCGCCATCACGATCCCGCAGAGTACGACCGGCATCACCATTGCCAAGGACGGCATCGTCTCGGCGACCGTCGCCGGCCAGACCGCCTCGCAGCAAATCGGCAACATCGAACTGGCCTCGTTCCAGAACCCGGCCGGCCTGAAGCCCATGGGCGGCAACATCTTCACCACCACCTCGGCGTCGGGCGAACCGCAGACCGGTGCCCCGGGCACCGACGGCCGCGGCACGGTGCAGCAGGGCTTTCTCGAAGACTCGAACGTGAGCGTCGTCGAGGAGATGATCAACATGATCCTCGGCCAGCGAGCCTACGAGGCGAACTCCAAGGTCATCAAGGCCGCCGACGAGATGCTCGCCCACGTGAACCAGTTGGTCCGGTAATGAGCCTGCTATTTGCCCTCATCGTGAGCAGCAATGTGGCGTCCGGCCTTGGCCGGACCGCTGCCCACGACGCCATCGTCGACGCCGTGCGGGCGCGCATGGGCGCCGACGTCGAAGTGGTACTGCGGAACCTCATGGTCCACTCCGTGATCGCCGCCGCCACGGTGCGGGCTGTGCCCGAACCCGATGCGCGGCTCGGTGCGGTGATCCATTTCAAGCTGCAGTCGGCGGACGGTGCCACCTCGCTGGGCACGGCGTCGGCGCGAGTGACGGCCATTGTTCCGCACCTGCACGCGGCGCAGCCGCTGGCGCGCGGCGCCGAGATTGGCGAGGCCCACGTGACAGCCGTCGCGCACGAGATCAGCGCGGGTCCGCTGCGCGCCTGGCCAGGCGCCGCGTCGGCCCTCGGCAGCACCCTGTCGCGCTCGGTGGCAACGGGTGCCTGTTTGTCCCGCACGACCATCCAGGCCGTGTTTGCCGTCCGCACGGGCCAGGAGGTCACGGCCGTGGCCAGTTTCGACGGTGTCGAGGCCCGGGCGGTCATGGTCGCGGCCGGTGGCGGTGACCCCGGGACCGTGATTCGGGTAGTTAATCGGCAAAGCCGGCGCGCGCTTAAGGCCCGCGTGCTGTCGGCAGGCCTCGTGGAAATCATCAAATGACAAGAGCATTTCTCGTGGCGGTCCTGGTGTTGAGCGCGTCGTCGGCGGTGCTGTCGGGCCAGAAGGCCAAGGCGCCGAGCGACAACTACGACGTGCTGGTGCAGAAGTACCTGGAGACGGCGCGGCAGCAGAATGCCGGCGCGGCGGCCGACAATGGCGCGTGGATGACCAGCCTGATGGGCGACCAGCGCGCCCGTCACGTCAACGACCTGGTCACCGTGCAGGTGCTCGAAACCATGAGCGCGTCGGGCACGGCCGACTCGTCGCTGTCGAAGAAGAGCAACGCCACCGCCGGCGTCAACAGCGTGTTTGGCCTCGAAAAAAAGGTGCCCGGCTTCGTCACGCCGGCCGACCTCGTCTCGATGGGTGCCGATACGGGCTTCCAGGGCGGCGGCACGACGACCCGCGCCGGCCAGTTGTCGGCGGTGATTGCGGCCCGCGTGGCCGAAGTGCTGCCCAACGGCGACCTGGTGCTCGAGGGCGTGCGCGAGGTGGAGATCAACGGCGACCGCCAGGTGGTCGTGCTCACCGGCATTGCCCGCGTCGCCGATGTCGGCCCCGGCAACGTGCTGCCGTCGCCGGCCATTGGCCAGTTGCGCATCCGCTACTTCGGCAAGGGCCTGATCAAGGACAACCTCTCGCCGGGGTGGCTCGTGAAACTTATCAACAAGATTTTCTGAAGGTGATGATGATGGCGTTTCGCATTGCAATCGTCGCACTCGCCGGCGTGCTGGCCATGCCGGCCGGTGTCGCCGCCGACGCCTCGGCCAGGCTCAAGGACATTGCCGGCCTGCTGGGCGCCGGCTCGGCGCCGCTGATCGGCTACGGCCTGGTCGTGGGCCTGAACAAGACCGGCGACAAGAACCAGACGATCTTCTCGCAGCAGACCCTGGCGAACATGCTCGAGAAGTTCGGCGTTTCGGTCGACGGTGCGGCGATGAAGGTCGAGAACGTGGCCGCCGTGCTGGTGACCGCCGAACTACCGTCGTACGCCCGCCCCGGCGCGCGTCTCGACATCACGGCGTCGTCCGTCGGCGACGCGCGCAGCCTGCAGGGTGGCACGTTGCTGGCCACGCCGCTGCGCGGCCTGAACGGTCAGATCGTGGCGCTGGCCCAGGGCTCGCTGTCGATTGGCGGCTTCGGCGGCGGTGGCGGCGGCAACTCGGTGGCGGTCAACCATCTCACCGTCGGCCGTGTGCCCGGTGGCGCGCTGGTGCAGGTGGGCAGTGCCGTCGCCATGCCGGCGACCGATGTCCTGTCGCTGGTGCTGCGCGAGCCGGATTTCGTGAGCGCCTCGCGCCTGGCGCGCGTGGTGAACAACGACCTCGGACCCGACATGGCCCGGGTGGTTGACCCCGGCACCATCGCGATTCGCGTGCCCGAGGCGTACCGCGGTTCGATTGCCGAGCTGATGGCGCGTCTCGAAGTGCTGCCGGTCGAGACCGATGCGCCGGCGCGGGTCGTAATCAACGAGCGCTCGGGCACCGTCGTCGTCGGCGGAAACGTCCGCATCAGTGCCGCGGCCGTGGCGCACGGCAACCTCTCGGTGACCATCCAGACGAAGTACGAAGTGTCGCAGCCCAACGCCCTGTCTGGCCGTGGCGACACCGTCGTCGTGCCGCAGACCCAGGTCGAGGTGGCCGAGCAGCCGGCGCGCCTGGTGGCGCTCGAAGAAGGCATCACGCTCGAAGCGGTGGTCCGCGCCCTCAATGCGTTGGGCGCCACGCCGCGCGACATCATCGCCATCATGCAGGCGCTGAAGGCCGCTGGTGCGCTCAAGGCCGAACTGGTCTTGTTGTAACTGGGCGGGAGTCGGGGAACCGGGAGTCGAGGAAATAGACGATGGATGTGGTGGATCTCCGCCTCAAAGGCGAACAAACCGGAACGCTCCAGGACGATGTCCGGACCAAGGCCGACGACTACGCAAAGGCCAAGACCCTCGCGGTGCAGTTCGAAGCCATGCTCATGACGCAGATGCTGCGCGAGATGAAGGACTCGATGGCGCCCGAAAGCGACGATGGCGGCTTCGGGGGCGAGATGCTTGGCGACACCGTCAACATGGAATTGGGCTTGGCGTTGTCGAACGCCGGCGGCGTCGGCCTTGCCGAATCGCTGCTGAGATCGCTCACGCGCGTCGACGAGCAGCCGGGGCAGTCGGAGGTGGAGGCCGCCATGGCGGCCTTGCCCTCGGCCACGACCGTGCCGATGTCGCTGACCGGCGGGATTGCCGGGAAGGCCATCAGTTCCGACTTCGGGTGGCGGCAGGATCCCATCCATGGCCAGGCGCGCTTTCATGCCGGACTTGATCTGAAGGTGGCCTACGGGCAGGAAGTGCGCGCCGCATCGGGCGGCGTGGTGAAGTTTGCCGGCGAGCAATCGGGCTATGGCACGACCGTCGTCGTTGACCACGGCGATGGCCTCGAGACGCGCTACGCGCACCTCTCGTCCACCGACGTGCGCCAGGGTGACATGGTCAGCGCCGGACAAGCCATTGCCCGCTCCGGGAACAGCGGACGGAGCACGGGGGCCCACCTTCACTTCGAGGTGCGCCAGAACGGTCAACCCATTGATCCAGATAGAGTTACGGGCTTTGTCCCGGTGGCCGATCTGCCGGGCGTGAACCGTCGTTAAAGGAATCTCCGCCATTGCCGATTGCTGAACATATCGGTCTCTTCGATGGAGACGCTCCGTGGTCAGCTTTCGGAAGGTGACAGCATGAGAATCGACAATAACCGCGCCAACTTTGATCGCGTTGAATCGGCCAGGACTGATGCCGCGCAGGCGGGTTCGGCCAAGGCCGGCCGCGCCGGACAGGCCACGAGCGGCGACCAGGTGCGCCTCTCGTCGGGCGTCCAGCTGGCTTCGTCGGCGGCCACCGCCGCGGCGAGCGCTCCTGACATTCGCCAGGACAAGGTGGATCGCGCCCGGGCGTTGCTCGAGAGCGGCAAACTCGGCAACGACGCCAACAAACTGGCCGACGCGCTGATTGATCGCGCGCTCTCATCCAACGACTGACACCATGTCGGCACGGGTCCTCGACGCCACGCTTCGCCTGCGCGCCTCCCTTGACCTGGTGGCCGGTGCGCTTGCGTGGCCCGATGCGACCGCGTTGCTCGCAGCCGAAGCGGGGCTGGCTGCGGCGCTGGCCGACCTGGGCTCCGTCCGCTCCGTTGACCCGTCCGATCGAACGGCCATCGTAGCCGAGCTGATCCAGGCCCGAGCCGCGCTCGCGCGCTGTCGTGTGCTGGGCGCCTCGGCGTCCGATGCCGCGACGCTGTCGCTGGCGGCCCAGGGCAGGGCCGCTGGTTACGATCGCGCCGGCGTCATCACGTCTCGCGCCACCCTCCGTGGCGCCGCCCTCAAGGCGACCCTCTGATGTCGGGACTCTTCGGTAGCCTGTCGCTGGCGGCACGCGCACTGGATGCGCAACGCGCCGGTCTGGCCGTGACCGGCAACAACATCGCCAACCTCAACACCGAAGGCTACGTCCGCCGATCGATCCAGCTGGCCGAAGGGCAGCCCGGGGCCGGTGGCGTCGACGTGATCGGCACCCGCGCGCGGCGCGACCTCATGCTCGATGCGCGCGTCCGCCAGGAGATCCCGGCTGAATCGCGCGAGCGCGCCATTGCCGGCGCCCTCGGCATTGTCGAAGCCGCACTCGGCAAGGAAGGGGAGTCGCTCGACGCGCGGCTCGTCAAGTTCTTCGACTCGTTCTCGGCGCTGGCGCAGGATGCCACGTCGACCGTCGCCCGCGACGGCGTCGTCCAGCAGGGCCGCCTGCTCGCGCAGTCGTTCAACGACATCGCCTCGCGGCTCGACGATGCGCGGCGGAGTGCGGATGCGCAGATCCGCGGCGGCGTCAGCGAGTTGAATCGGCTGGCGACGCAGATCGCGCAGCTCAACCAGGCGATCAACGCCACCAATGGCGGCGACAACGAGGGCCTGCGGGATCAGGAGGCCGAAGCGTTGAAGGCCATGTCGAGCCTGGCCGACATCACCGTGCTGCAGCGTGGCGACGGCGGTGTCGACGTCACGTTGGGCGAGGGCCGCGCCATCGTGATGGGCGCCAACGTCTACGGCCTGCAGGCAATCGATACGCCGCCCAACGGTCTGGCTGCCATCCACATGGGGGGCACCAACATCACCGCCGAGATCGGCCGTGGCCAGCTCGCCGGGTGGGTGGACGTGCGCGACACCCTGGTGCCGGGCTACGCCAGCCAGCTCGATGCGATTGCGTTCGAGGTGGCCGGCGAGGTCAACGTCTTGCACCAGGCCGGCACCGACATGCTCGGTGGCAGCGGCAACAACTTCTTTGCGCCGCTCGGCGGCCTGGCCGGTGCCGCGCGCGCGATAGCCATCGATGCCGGCGTCGAGGCCAATCCGCAGCTGATTGCCGCGTCGCAAAGCGGCGCCCCCGGCGACAACCAGGCCGCGAGGGCGATTGCCGCCTTGCGCGATGCGCGGGTGGTGGGCGGCACGGCGACGCTGGCAGACAGTTGGGCGCAGATCGTCTACCGCGTGGGCAGCGACAGCCAGACGGCGCAGGCCTTGCAGAAGAGCCGCCAGATGGTGGTCGACCAGGTCGGCCTGCTGCGCGACCAGGTGTCCGGGGTGTCGCTCGACGAAGAGGCGGCCTTGATGATGCGCTTCCAGCGCGCCTACGAAGCCAACGCGCGTTACTTTTCGGCCGTCGACAACATGCTCGCCACCCTCATGCACATTGTCGGAGCTGCATAATGCGCGTCACGTTCCAGTCGATCAACGACGGTATTGCCGCCGTCAACACCGCGGCCGAGCAGTTCGCAAAGGCCCAGCGCCAGGTCGAGACCGGCCGGCGGATCCAGTCGGCGAGCGACGATCCGGCCGCGGCCATGCGCGTCATCCAGGGCACCAACGAGCTCGCCACCCTCGACGCCTACACCCGCGCCAACGACACCGCGGCCTCGCGCCTGACCGTGCTCGATACCGTGCTTGGGACCATGGTCGATCGCTTGAGCGAGGCGCAGGCGGCGGCCGCGCAAGGCCGCGGCACCACCGCCGACACGGCGACCCGCGAGGCCCTGTCGGCCAAGCTGCTGGGCATTCGCGATGGCCTGATCAGCGACTTCAACGCCCAGTTCCGCGGCACCGCCATGTTCGCCGGCGGCGAGGTGCAGGCCACCGCGTACGCGCAGGTGGCGGGTGCCTGGACCTACCAGGGCGACACCGCCGAGGTCTCGGTCGACATCGGCCGCAGCCGCAGCGTGACGATTGCACTCGATGGCCGCGCCATCGCCCAGGGGGGCGATCCCGTCGACATTTTCACCGCGCTCGATAACCTCGCGGCGGCCGTGACGGCCGTCGACGAAACCGCGATGGCTACCGGCATGGATGCCCTGACCCGCGCGTTCGCCCGCGCCGTCCGCGCGCAGAGCCTGGTCGGCGTCGACCAGCAGGGGATTGACGAAGAGCAGCAGAGCCTGTCGAGTTTCCGCCTGGCCACGCTGCAGTCGGTGGTGAAAGACCGCGACACAAACCTGGCGGCGGCGATCACCGAGATGAACCAGGCCGATACCGCGTATCGTGCCTCGCTACAGGCCGTGGGCGCCACCGCCAAGGTCTCGCTGCTTGACTACATTTGAGGAACCGGTTGTGTTGCCCGAGTTGAACATCGAAACGCGTTTCGGGTCGTACCTGGCCGATCGCGGCGCCGTCGTCTCCGTGGCCGACGGCTTGCCGGGCTTCGAGCGGTGCCGCCGCTTCGTGGTCGTCACCGCGCCGACGTTGCATCCGTTCAACTGCCTGCAGGGTTTGGACGACTCGAAGCCGTCGTTCCTGACTCTCGATCCGCGCAGCGTGGTCGAGGGCTATGCGACCGGCTTGACGGCGGACGACCGCGAGCGGCTCGACGTGGCCGATGGCGACGCACTGCTGTGGCTGGCGCTGGTCCGGCTCGACGGGGATCGCGCGCTCGTTAACCTGCGGGCGCCGGTCGTGATCAATGCCCGGCGGATGCTCGGCGTGCAGTTGATGGCGCCCGACAGCCCGTATTCCACCGAACACGTCCTGCCTCTCGATTGACGCCATGCTGGTCTTCACGCGCAAGCTCAACGAAGCGATCATCATCGGCGATGGCATCGAGATCCGCATCCTGCGGGTCGGCACCGACAGCGTGCGCATCGGCGTGACCGCGCCGCGCGACGTCAAGGTACACCGTCAGGAGATCTATCAGCTGATCTCGTCGGCCAACGCTTCGGCCGCCACCACTGAACCGACCACCGTCGAACACGCAGCCAGGCGGCTGCGGTCGCGACTGGCCACGCCCCCGGCGTGATCGCCCCACCCGTCTGTTCCGCCCGACCCGCCACATGATCCTGATTGATTGGCGCTCGGCCACCGTCGAGGCCGTGTCGCGCTTGTACGCCGCCGAAACCGGGCGGTGGCGACGCGATCTCCACTGGGACATCTCCGCGCAGTGGGCCACGGTTGAAGGGGCGCGTGCGAGCCGGCGGCTGCCGGGCTTCATTGCCGAGTCGTCTTCAGGCCAGGTGCTTGGCTGGTCGTTCCACCTGCTGCATCGCGGTGCGCTGCAAGTCGGTGCGTTGGTGGCAGATTCAGCGGCGACGACGGAGCGGCTGGTTGATGCGATCCTGCGCAGCGACGAGGCGCGAACGGCTTCGTCGCTGATGATGTTCGGCTACCTTGACGCCCCCGGCCTCGAGCGGTGCCTGTCGCCGCGCGGCCTCGCGGTGGAGCGGTATCGCTACTTGCAGAGATCATTGACGGCCGGCGGGGCAGAGCCGCCGGCGGCTGCGAGGACCTACGACCACACCGATGCGGCGGCTGTCGCGAGCCTGCTGGCCGCTTCATACGACGCGATTGATCCTTTGCGACCGTTTGCCAGGTCGGGTCATCGTGATGAGTGGATCGAGTACGTGGCACAGCTGACCCACGGCGCCGGCTGTGGCGTGTTCGAGCCCGCAATGAGCCCGGTGCTGCCCGGAGAGTTCGGCGGCCTGGACGGGGCTGCCCTGGTCACGCGCCTGGCGCCGGGCGTCGCGCACCTGGCGCAGGTCGCCGTGCAGCCCGTGATGCGCGGCCGCAAGGTCGGCTGGCAACTGGTGCTCGCGGCGATGGCCGCCGCCGAACGCCAGGGCTGCGATCGGCTCACCCTGTTGGTGAGCGAGCGCAACGAAGCCGCAGGAAGGCTGTATGAGCGGTTGGGGTTTGTTCATACGGGGGCGTTTCAGTCAGTCGGCCGGCCGCAGTAGGCCTCGGCTTCCCTCCATCCGACGCGCTCGGCTGTGTGGGCGGCTGTCGCCCTTGCCCGGGCCTTGACCTGGTGGCGGCGTGACACCTTGTGGCCCCATAATGGTCGGGCATGAGCATCGCGGTCGCCTGCAGCGACGCGTGTTCGAGCCCTGGGAGGAATGTCCGGATGCCGCAGCTTACCCGCATCACTCGTGATTCCCGCATGATGGGTGGCAAACCGTGCATCCGCGGTATGCGGGTGACCGTCGGTACCATTGTCGGTCTTGTCGCCGCCGGGCGTACCAACGACGACATTCTCCGAGACTATCCCTACCTGGAGGCCGCGGACATTACCGAGGCCCTCTCTTATGCGGCCTGGCGCGCCGAGGAAGTCGAAGTCTCTCTGGGTCAGCCGTGAAGCTGCTCGTGGACATGAATCTGTCGCCGAGCTGGGTTGGCTGGCTCGCGCGGCACGAGTTCGAGGCCGTCCACTGGTCTACCGTCGGTACGCCCACCGCACCTGACGACGAAATCCTGTCTTGGGCGCGGGGACACGGCTTCGTGGTGCTCACGAACGACCTCGACTTTTCTGCCATTCTGGCAGCGACGTCCGGCCACACACCGAGCGTCGTCCAACTTCGTTCACAGGACCTGCTCTCCGAAGACGCCATGGCGGTCGTGGCGAGAGCACTCGAAATGTACCGCGAAGACATCGAGCGCGGTGCGCTGCTTTCGATCGACGAGAGCGGGGCACGCGTCAGGATGCTGCCGGTGCGTACACGACCGGACGCGCCGTGACGCCGTCGACCCCTGCGGACGTCTACCAAGTCGGCGCATCGGGATCAGTGGGAGTGATTCCCATGACCGGCCGAGAGCTGTTGGCTCTGGAGAATCGGGGACTCAATCTGTGTCCAATCCGTGGCTGCGCCTGAATCTTTGGCTCAGCCCCTCAAATTCAACACGCTCGCGGCGCCCACTGGCGGCGACAGCACTCGCCGGTATGCGGCCAGCGTCGTCTCGCCGGTCTCCAGGCCCACCATCGCGGCCTTGCGGGCCAGTTCCGCATCGGCCAAGGCCTGCATTGACGCCTTGTCGGTCTCCAGAATCGATGCCACGAGATCGGCGGCAACCTGCCGCAGGGCGAGCACCTCTTCGTAGTCTGGCATGCCTTGCAGGGATACGTGCTCGGCGGCCAGGGCTGCGCGCACTTCGCGCATGCCAGGCTCGATTGCCACGATGGCACCGGTCAGGCGATCGCGCGTGTCGCTGTCGGCGGCCAGGGCCGCGAAGTTGCGCTGCTGCGTGCCGGCGTGCTGCCTGATGGCCACCTCCCGCAACTGCTTCAGCAGGCTGACCGCCGTCTCCAGTCCCGCGCGGTACTGATCCAGCGCGTCGGCGATCTCCTGTGGCGTCACCGCCGCGCTCCGATTGGCGTCGTCGCCGCTGCTTCGGCAGCGATGGTCTGCCAGCCGTCCCGCAGCGTCTCGAGCAGGCGCCGCGATTCGTCCAGGGCTGCGCTGTCGTTGTGGATCGTGGCGTGGACCAGACGTTGCGTCAGGTAGCGATACAGGTCGTCGAGCGATGCCGCCATCTCGCCGCCGCGCTTCACGTCGAGCGTGTTCTGCAGTTCCGAGACAATCGCCAGCGCACGCGAGATCGCCTGGCTGCGGCCGCGGAGGTCGCCGCGGCCGATCGCGTCCTTCGCGACGCCAATGAAGCGAATCGCTCCGTCGTACAACATGACAACCAGCTCGAGCGGCGTGCGTGACGTCACCTCGGTGGTGCGATAGGCGTTCAAACCCTTGTTAGGCAGCATCAATCCATCCGTTCCGTGACAGGAGCGCGTTCGAGTATCTGTGTCTAATCGGTGTCAATCGGTGGCCCTAGAGCGAGACGCCCCCGAGAGAGCCGCTCTGCGCCTTCAGCCGCGACATCGCCGCGTCGGCGGCGGTGAATTCCTGCTGCAACGCCATGCGCCGCACCCACAGGCGATCTTCCATGCGGCCCAGCTGATCGCTGATGCGGGAGATCTGTGCGTTGATCTGCGTCTGCGCTGATTGAATGACGCCGGCACCCTTGGTGTATTCCTTCAGCAGCGTGCCGATCGAGACCAGCGCTCCGGGGGCACCGGTCGTGCCCGCCAACAGCTTCGCCACATCGTCGGAGCCGCCCTTGACGGCGGCATCGAAGACCGAATCCTTGATTTCCAGCAGGCCAGTGCGCGTCATCTCGACACCGAGCTGCGACAGGTACTGCAGGCCGCCGGCATTCGGATAGGCGCTGGTCAGCGCCGAGCGCAGCGTGTTCTTCAGCTGTCGCACGCCAGGATCGCGGCCGATGCTGGAATCGTTGTTCCGGACCGCCGCCGTGCCCTGGTCGTTCATGAACTTGACCAGGTCGTTGTAGGTCGTCACAAACGTCTGCAGCTTGGTCTTGAGAGCGCTCGGGTCCGCCGCGACATCGACGACGATGGTGGCGGCCGGGTCCTTCTTGTAGAGCGTGATGGTCGAGCCCGGCACCGCGTCTTCAATGTTGTTGCTGGCGCTCGTGACCGCAATGTTGTTGATGGTGACCGAGGCGTTGGTGGCCTGCACGGCGTTGTCGGCCGCGCTGTCGCCCGAGACGCCATCAAGGTCCGTGTCGGCGAAGGTGATGCCGCTGCCGCCGGTGAGCGCGTTGGTCACCGTGAAGGCGTTGTCTTCGCCCGTATTCTTCGCGGTCAACACGAGCTTGAACGCATTGCTGCCCGACTGGACCACCGAGGCGCGAACCGGCATGTCGGCGTTGGCGTTGATCGCCTCGCTCAGCTGGCTGAGCGTGGTCGATGCGCCAATCGTCACGGTTTCGCCGCCGATGGTCAGCGTGCCGCCGGTCGCCACTGCCGTGGTGCTGGCGTCGGGCGCGGTGCTCGCGCTGGCGGTCACCTGGGCGCGGGCCAGTTCGTGAACCACGATGTCATAACGGCCGGGCACGGCCGACGTGCCGGCCGACACGCCGACTGCGGTGCCGTCGTTGCTGGTGGCCTTGTAATTGGATGCCGCCGCGGGCGTCGACAGGGCCGTGGCGGCGCTCTGCATCGACGAAATGCGGTTGGTCAGGGTCGTGAAGTTGGTGACCCGCGACTTGAGGTTGGTTTGGCGTGTCTCGAGGACCTGCAGCGGCTGGCGCTCCTGCTGCATGATGGCGTTCAGGACGACGTTGAAGTCGATGTCGTTGAAGCCGCTGAAGGTTATGCCGGTGCTCACGCGGTCCTCGTATGCCAGTTTCTTGCCATCCGCCTTTGCCAAGGCTTCGGCGGGACGGGCTCTCACGAGCCCGATAGAAAACCGGCGGGCGACGCCGTATACCGGCGCCGCCCGTCAGTCACGACTTTAGCGGAGCAGCGAGAGAACCGACTGGCTCGCCTGGTTCGCCTGCGACAGGGCGGCGATACCGCTCTGCGTCAGGATGTTGTAGCGCGTCATGTTCGCCGACTCTTCCGCGACGTTGGCGTCACGGATGCGCGATTCGGCGGCCTTGTTGCTCACCACCTGGTTCGACGCCAGGCTGATGGCGTAGGAGAGGCGGTTCTGCAAAGTGCCGATGGTGCTCTGCGCGTCGCCCAGGGTGTCCACCGCGGTGGCGATGGTCGAGACCGCCGTGGCGGCGTTCGACGAAGTGGTGATCGTCAACGACGCGACGCCCAGGTCCGTAGCGTCGGCTGCGCCGATGGTGCCGCCGACCTTGCCGTTGGCGCCGTCGTTGCTGACGAACACCGAGAAGCCCTGCGCCGTGGTCAGGCCGGCCACGTTGGCCTCGCGGTTGATTTCACCGATGACATCCTGGAACTCGGCGTTGAGCGTCGTGCGATCCACCGAGCTCGAGTCCGATGCCGCCTGCGTGGCCAGCGTCGAGAGGCGGTCGAGCAGCGTGCCGATGTTGTTGAGCGCGCCGTCCTTGATCTGCAGGGTCGACAGACCATCGTTGGCGTTCCGGATGCCCTGGTTCAGGACGGCCTGCGTGTTGCGGTAGGTGTTCGCCACTGCCAGACCGGCGGCGTCGTCGCCCGAGCTGTTGATGCGGAAGCCGCTCGACAGGCGGGTCAACGCCTTCTGCAGTCCGATGCTGGTGTTCTGCAGGTTGGCCTGGGCGTTGGACGCCGAGATGTTGCTGACGACTGAAAACGATGCCATGTGAATTCTCCTCCGTGAAAGTCGAGCCGGCGTCCATGCCGGCTTTGTGGAGCGACGACCACCGCCGCTTCCGTGTTCGGGTAGGTAATCGGGCATGGTGCCGGGAGCTTGAATGGCACCGGCTGGGGTTGGCACTGATCTCGCTCTATGGGTGGGCGAGGAGTGCATTCGATGTTCGAGTTTCTGGTCAATCAACAGCCCAAGTCGCTTAATTCCGGCCTGAAAACGTGGGGAGACCTTCTGGAAGAGCTCGATCTGGACTGCGAGGCCGATCGCCGCACGGTGACGGAGGTCCGGTTCGAGGGTGTCGACCAGCCGTCATATCGCAGCCTCGAACTGGCCCGCCGGCCGTTGTCATCCTTCTCGCGCATCGAAGTGGAACTGGTGGATCGCACCCGGCTGCTTCGCAACACGCTCGGCCAGGCCGGTAACAGCCTGCCGGTGCTGGCCGCCAGCGCCTGCCGCGCCGCGGCCTCGTTCCGCGGCCGCGACCTGGCCGGCGCGCATCACCAGCTCACCTCGCTGGTCGAAGCGGTGCGCACCCTGACCATTCTCACCGTCGCATCGGCGACGGCCGCCGGCACCGAACTCGAGCAGCTGGCCTGCGGCGCCAACAGCGGCTCCGACGTGCTCGGCAGTGTCGGCGTCGTGCTCGACAGCCTGGCCCAGTGGCAACAGGGCCGCGACTGGACCGCGGTGGCCGATGGCCTGGAATACGATCTCGCGCCGGCGCTGCTGGAGTGGGGTGTCGTGTTCGACGCCATGCAGGATCGGTGCGCGGTATGAGCATCCGCATCGAACATCACTCGGCCGGCGTGGCCACCATCGCGCTGGGCTCGGCCGGACGGCGGCTGACCTACCGGTGCGACCCCGAGCTGCACCGCGTCACGGCGACCGACGAGTTCGGCACCGCCGTCATGGCCTTCGGCGGCCTCGGTCGCGGGCTGGGCCGGCTCAATACCCCTCTCGACCTCACCTTTGTTCGCCCCGAGTTCTTCGGCGAGGTGCTGCCGGTCACCGGTCCCGACGCGGTGTGGCTGGCGGTAGCCGACTACGGCAATCGCCGGGTGCAATTGTTCGAGCTCGATGGCGCGTATGTCGCCACGCTCGACACCCAGGACGACCAGGCGATTGGCGGGCCCTGCGCCCTGACCTGGCGGGCGCCGGTGCTGGAAGTGGCCGGCGTCGAAGGCCGGCGCGTGCGGGTGAACCTGACCGCGGCGCTGCTCAGTGACTACACCGGCATCGCGCCGCAACCGCGCGAATGGCTGTTTCCGAGCGCACGGGTGAACTGATGGCGACCCCTGTGCACACCGTCAGCTTCGCGCCGCCGTCGATCGGCCAGCCCGAGATTGACGAAGTGATCGCGACCATGCAGTCGGGATGGCTCTCGACCGGCCCCAGGGTGCGCGCGTTCGAGCGCGCCTTCGCCGACTACATTGGCGTCGAGCACGCGATCGCGGTGAATTCCTGCACCGCGGCCCTGCACCTGGCGCTCCTGGCATCGGACGTCGGCGCCGGCGACGACGTGGTGACGACGCCCCTGACCTTTTGTGCGACGGCAAACGTCGTCGTGCACACCGGCGCCACGCCGCGTTTCGCCGACATCGACCCCATCACATGGAACCTGGACGCGGACGCGGCGGCTGCCGCGGTCACGGCGCAGACGCGCGCCATCATCCCGGTGCACTATGCGGGCCGACCGGTCAACGTAAACGCCTTGCGGGCCCTGGCCCGCCGCAAGGACCTGGTCCTGATCGAAGATGCCGCGCATGCGGTGGAGACGGTCGCCGCGGGCGAAAAAGTCGGCACCACTGCCGACTTCTCGTGCTTCAGCTTCTACGCCACCAAGAACCTGACCACCGGCGAGGGTGGCATGCTCACGACGTCATCTGATCGCGCCGCGGAGTTTGCGCGCGTGGCCGCGCTGCACGGCATGAGCCGCGACGCCTGGAATCGCTACGGCAAGGGCGGCACGCCGCACTACGACGTGATCATGCCCGGCTACAAGTACAACATGATGGATCTGCAGGCGGCGATCGGCCTGCACCAGCTCGCCAGTCTCCAGCAGCACCTGGCCCGTCGCGAAGCGATCTTCGCAATTTATGACCAGGGGCTCGCCGGCCTGCCGTTGACCCGTCCGGCGCCGGTGGCGCAGGGCGACCGGCATGCGCGTCATCTCTACACGGTGCTGGTCAACCCCGATTCGGGGTGGACGCGCGATGGGTTGGTGACAGCGCTGGCCGAGCAGGGCATCACGACCAGCGTGCACTTCCGCGCCTTGCACCTGCATCCGTACTACGCCGACCGTTTCGGTTACACCCGCGGCATGTTTCCGAATGCCGAACTGGTGTCCGACCGGACGCTGTCGCTGCCACTGTCGGGCGGCATGGCCGAAGCCGATGCCTGGCGCGTCGTCGACGTGCTGCGCCACCTGGTGATGGAAGGGCGCAAGGCGGCATGAGCACCAGCGAGCGCCTCACGGTTGTGTTTCGGGTGGCCGCAGGTCCGCGCGTGGGCTTCGGGCACCTCGTGCGCTGCCGCTCGCTCGCCCGTGCGCTTGGGGTTACGCCGTTGGTCTCCATTCGCGGCACGATCCGCACCCGCGCGAAGGCCGCGGCAATGGGGTTCACGATACTCGACTCTCAATGGCCCCCCATAAAGGGGGGCCCTACAGAGGTGGAGGCGGTGTCGCAAGTAGGGCCCCCTGCGTCATGCGTAGGGCCCCCCTTTATGGGGGGCCACTACCCGGATCTCGTGGTCGTCGACGATCCCGATCGCGATTCGGCCGTGGCCTGGGTGAAGAAGGCGCGCCGCAGCGGCGTGCCGGTGGCTTCGATTCACGACCTCGGGCTCGCGCATGTCGAGTCCGACCTCGTGATCGATGGATCGATCGGCGCGCAGGGCGACCTGCGCGGCCCGCAGTTCGCCATCCTCGATCCGGCGGTCGCCGGCCTGCGCCAGGCCGACCGCCAGCCGCAGGACGGCCGCGTGCTGGTGGCATTGGGCGGCGGCTCACATGTGCTGGCCCTTGCCGGCCGGTTGTCCCGCGCAATTGCGCAGCGTTCGCCTGGCGCCGCCATTCACGTCATCCGCGGCTTCTCGGCGGGGCGGCGGACGCCGGCCCTGCGACTCGCGACCTGGGTCGACGCCCCAGACGGCCTCGGCCCGGAGTTAACCGCCGCCCAGGTCGCGGTGGTGGCCGGCGGCGTCACGTTGTTCGAGGCCTGCGCCCTTGGAGTCCCGGTGGTGGCCCTTCCGGTCACTGCCGCCCAGCACCTGGCGGTTCGCGCCGCCGCCTGCCGCGGCGCGGCGATCGATACCGGTCGGCCGCCGGTGGACGACTGCATGGTGTCGCGCACCGCGGATGCGGTGGCGGCATTGCTGCAGAACGCCGGGTTGCGCCGACGCCAGTCGCAGGCGGCCTGGAAACTGGTCGATGGCCAGGGCGCGTTCCGCGTGGCCGAACGGCTCAAACAGCTGGCCGCCGGCGGTCCGGCCGATGCCGGGCGCCACCTTGACCACGGGAGGAAACGCCATGCCGCGTAGCGAACGAGCGGTCATCTTCGATCTCGACGACACCCTGTATCCGCTGGAGCGCTTCGTGTTGAGCGGGTTTGATGCCGTGGCGTCGCACATGGCGGCCATGTTTGGCGTCGATCGGCTCGAGGCGTGGACCACGTTGCTGCAGGCGTTTCACAACGGCGGCCGCGGCCATGAATTGCAGATCTGCCTCGCCAGGTTCGGGCTGCCCGAGGCCATCGCGCCGTCGCTGGTGGGCGTGATCCGCCGGCACCGGCCGGCGCTGGCGCTGCCGCCGGCCTCGCAGCAGATGCTGGAAGCGCTGTCGCGCGGATGGCGCATCGGCGTCGTCACCAATGGCGTGCCCGAGATCCAGGCGCGCAAGGTGGCGGCGCTCGGACTCGCCGACCGTGTCGACGCCATCGTCTATGCCGATGCCGTCGGCCGCGGCGCCGGCAAGCCCGATCCCGAGCCGTTCCTGGAGGCCGCGCGGCGGCTCAAGGTCGGCGTCAACCGCACGGTGTTTGTCGGCAACGACCCGGTGCGCGACGTGTTCGGCGCCTGGCGCGTCGGCATGCGCACCATTCATGTCGCCGGCCTGGCGCCGGCGGCCGGCAGTTCAGCGCTCGTTGCCGATGCGATGGTGCGCTCGTTGAGTGAAGTCCCAGGCGTGGCAGCCCGGCTGGTGGCGTGAAACCGGAGGAACTTATGTCGTTTGAACATCCTGAACTTGAGATTGGCGGCCACTCCGTTGCGGCCTTCGAGCCGCTGTTCGTCATCGCCGAGATCGGCCTGAACCACGGCGGCTCGATCGACCGCGCGCTGGCGCTCGTCGACGCGGCCGCCGACGCCGGCGCGCCCGCCGTGAAGTTCCAGACACTCGAGGCCGCGGCGCTGGTGGCGCCCGGCGCCCCGGCGCCGGCACACGTGCAGGCGGGTTCGATGAGCGAGTTCTTCTCGCAGTTCGAGCTGGATGAAGTGGCGCACGGCCGGATGATCGAGCGCGCGCGCCGGCGCGGGCTGGTCGTCATGGCGACACCGTTCAGCGAAGCCTCGGTCGACATGCTGGCGCAGCTGGGCATCGATGCGTTCAAGATCGCCAGCGGCGACATCACCTGGAAGGGCCTGATCACCCGCTGCGCCCGGACGCGCAAGCCAATGGTGATCTCCACCGGCATGGCCGGCCTCAACGAGGCCGCCCAGGCGCTCGACTGGGCCCGGCTGGCCGGCGCATCGGGCATCGCCCTGCTGCACTGCGTCTCGGCCTACCCCGTGCCGCAAGGCCACGAAAACCTGCGTGCCATCACCGCTCTGTCGCACGCCTTCGGCGTCCCGGTCGGACTCAGCGACCACGCCGCCGACGGCTTCTCGTTGCCGCTCGCGGTGGCGCTTGGCGCAGCCATCTACGAACGGCACCTCGTGCTCGCCGCTCACGACGGCTCGATTGACGGCGCGGTCTCGAGCACGCCTGAACAACTGGCGGAGCTGGTGCACACGGCGGCCCGCGCCCGCGCGGCCCTCGGCTCGGGCCAGAAGGTGTGCCTGCCGGCCGAGCGGCCTAACAAGCTGGCCAGCCGCCGCGCGCTCTACAGCACCCGCGGCCTGGCCGCGGGCCACTTGATCTCAGCGAGCGACCTGATCGCGTTGCGCCCGGGGATTGGCCTCTCGGCCGAGCGGCAGGAGGACCTGGTGGGCCTGGTGCTGCAGCGCGACATGGAGCCAGGCATGGCCTTCCTGGACCGGGACCTCGTCACCGCCCGCGAGGTGGACCGTGTTGCGTAACGTCCTGATCACCGCCGGCTCACGGCGCGTGCCGCTGGTGCAGGGGTTTCAGCGCGCGTTGTCGCAGTCCGTGCACGGCGGTATGGTAATCGTGACCGACGTCAACGAGATGTCGCCGGCGGTCTACGCTGCCGATCGCTCGTTCCGCGTCGGGCTGTCGAAGGATCCCGGTTACATCGACCAGATCCTGGCCATTGCCATCGGCGAGCGGGTAGGCCTGGTCGTGCCGACCATCGACGACGAGCTGGCGATTTTCGGCCAGGCCCGATCGCGTTTTGCGGAGCACGGCATCCTGGTCGCGGTGTCGCGTCCCGAGACCGCGGCGCTCTGCGACGACAAGTTTGCGACCTGCCGCGAGCTGGCTGGCCGCGGCGTGCCGGCCGCCCGGTCGTGGCTGCCCGGCGATCTGCCGGCCGACCCGTCGTTCCCGTTGTTCGTCAAGCCGCGGCACGGCCGCGGCGGCGTCGGCGCCCATAACATTCGCAACGCGCGCGACCTCGCGTTCTTTCTCGACTACGTCGACGGCCCGATCATCCAGGAGTACCTGGACGGACCGGAATACACCATCGACGTACTGTGCGACTTTTCGGGCCGCCCGGTGTCGATCGTGCCGCGCCGGCGCGAGCACATTCGGGCCGGGGTGATCGATCGCGGTTACACGGTCAACGATCCGGCCCTGATCGCGCTGGCACAGGCGTGCACGGCGGCCCTGCCGTTCTTCGGCGCCATCAACATCCAATGCCGCGTCGTCGACGGCACGCCGGTGGTGTTCGAAATCAACCCGCGATTCTCGGGCGGCATTCCGCTGACGATCGAGGCCGGCGCCGACTTTCCGCGGATGCTCGTCGACCTCGCGGCCGGGCGCCCGGTCGCGCCGGCGATCGGCCAGTTCCGCGACCGGCTGTGGATGACCAACTACGAAGCGTCGGTGTTTCTCGAAGAGGGCAGGGTCGACCTGCCCGCGTATGTGCCGGCCCGGGCGGTAGGAGCAGTAGCGTGAGCGATCAATCGGCCATTGTTCTGCAGGCTCGCATGGGCTCCATGCGCCTGCCCGGCAAGACCCTCGCCCCGATTGAGGGGCGCACCATCCTGGCGCATTGCCTGGAGCGGCTGCGCCACCGGTCGGGCCTACGCGTCATCGTTGCGACGACCACCTCCGCCGATGACGATGTGCTGGCCAGCGAGGCGCGCCGGCTCGAAGCCCCGGTGGTGCGCGGGTCAGTCGAGAACGTGCTGTCGCGGTTCGTCCTGGCAGCCGACACCTTCAACCTCGCCACGATGGTGCGGGCCACCGCCGACAATCCAGCGGTGGACATGGACGCCCCGCGGCGGACGCTCGACCTGCTGGAACGCACCGGCTCGGCCCACGTCGTCGAGCACGGCCTGCCGTACGGCACCGCTGTGGAGGCGATCGCCTGCGCGGCCCTGCGCGAGGCTGACGCCGAGGCGAGCGATGCCTACGACCGCGAACACGTGACGCCGTTCCTGAAACGCGGCCGCCGCTTCCTGGCGCTCGATGCGCTGGCGCCGGCGAGCGTGCGGCGCCCGGAACTGCGCCTGACGGTCGATACGCCAGAGGACCTCGAGTTCGTCCGCCGGGTCTATGCGTTTGCGTCGCCGGCCAATGGCCCGGCACCGCTCCGCGAGCTGATCGCCGCGGCCGCCCTGGTGGTGGGCGTTGAGGGCGGCGCGTCCGGAACCAGCGCGCGATGAGCAAGGGTCGTCGTCCCAAGCGGGACCTCGCGTCGTTCGCCGGCTTGCTGCTGATTGCCGCCGTGGTGGTGGCCGCGCAAATTGCCGAGGGCGGCGCGCTCGGCGCGCTGCTGCAGCCGACGGCCGCCCTGGTGGTGTTCGGCGGCACCGCCGCGGCCCTGTTGCTCAGCTTTCCGCTGCCGCTGCTGATGCGGTCCGTCCACTCGGTGGCGAGCGTGTTTCGGGTCACCGCCGAACCCGAGCCGGCCCTCGTCAGCCGCTTCGAACAATACGCGGTGCGGGTGCTGCGCAAGGGCGTGATTGCGCTCGAACCCGAGATCGCGGTCGCCGACGACCCGTTCCTGCGCCGCGCCCTCGGCATGGTGGCCGACGGCGTCGAGTCGAATGAGCTGCGCCAGTCGCTGACCACCTTCAGCCACGCGCGCGAGGATGGCGATGAGGAGTGTGCGCTGGTCCTCGAGACGGCAGCCGGCTATGCCCCGACCCTCGGCATTCTCGGCGCCGTGCTCGGGTTGATCCGCGTCATGGAGAACCTGGCCACACCGGCCGGCGTGGGTGCGGGCATTGCCGTCGCGTTCGTGTCGACCGTCTACGGCGTGGGCGTCGCCAACCTGCTCCTGTTGCCGCTGGCCGCCCGGTTGCGCGCGGTGAGCCGGACGGCGTCGCTGACGCGCGAGCTGATCATCGAAGGCTCGGTCATCCTGCAACGGCGCGTGCATCCACGCATTGTCGAGGCCTACCTGGGCGGCTACGTCCGGGCGCGGACCAGTGAGCGGGTCCCCGCCGCATGAGTGTCCGGCGTCGGCGCGAGCGCAACTCCGGGCCGTCGAAGGACCGCTGGGTTATTCCCTACGCGGACTTCGTGACGTTGCTGTTCGCCTTCTTCACGGCGCTCTACGCGGTCACCTCTGCCGATCCCGCGAAGCTGCCGACGGTCGCGGCCGCCATGCGCGAGGCGGTCTCAGGTGGACCGGGGGTGCTGGCCGGTGGCGACCAACCGCTCGAGCCCGTTGATGGCCAGTCGCCCGCCCCGCCGGCCGCCGCGACGGCTGAAGACCTGCGCGATGCCATCGAACGGCAACTGCAAGACGACCTGGCGTCGAAGCGCCTGGAACTGCTCGACGATCGCCGTGGACTTGTCCTTGCCATTCCCGAGGCGTTCTCGTTCGACAACGGCAGCGCCGATCTGTCGCCGGCCTCGGCGGCGTTGATGGCGCGGGTCGGCGCAGTGCTCCTCGGCGTGCCCAACGGCATCCGCGTGGAAGGACACACCGACAACACCCCGATCCGCACCTCGTTGTTTGCCTCGAACTGGGAGCTGTCGACGGCGCGGGCGACGCGGGTCGTGGCCTACTTCGTGTCCGCCGGCGTGCCGGCCAGCCGCTTGTCGGCCGCCGGCTACTCCGAGTTTCACCCGCGGGCCGACAACAGTTCGCCCGAAGGCCGGTCGCGCAACCGCCGCGTCGATATCGTCATCCTGAACGAGGCAACCCGGGCGGCAGAGGAACCCGCCTCCGAAGAGGCCGGCGCGAGCCGGATCGTGTCATGACCATTCCATTCACCGCCGCTGAACTCGAAACCCTCATGGACCGCCCGGTCTGCCGGTTGTTGACAGCCGTCGACCGCCAAGCGTTTGCCGGCCGCCGCGTCCTCATAACCGGCGCCGGTGGTTCGATTGGTTCCGAGTTGTGCCGCCAGATGGCGCGCTGCCAGCCCGCCCTCCTGGTCCTGGTTGATCATTCCGAGCTGAACCTGTTTCAAATCGAACGCGAACTGCAGCAGCTGGCGCCGAAAGTGCCGCTGGAGGTGGTGCTCGGCGACGTGAGCCGGCGGGTCGTGGCCAACGCCATCCGCGCCTCGCGGCCAGAGGTCGTCTACCACGCCGCCGCGTACAAGCACGTCACGATGGTCGAGCGGGCGGTGTGCCCGGCGGTCGAAACCAATGTGATCGGCTCGGCCGTGGTGGCCGATGCCGCGCGCGAGGTCGGAGCCCGTTTCGTGCTGATCTCGTCTGACAAGGCGGCCGCGCCCGAAAGCGTGATGGGCGCCACCAAGCGGCTTGCCGAGCTGGTGGTCCTGGCGCGCACGACGGCGCGGTTCAAGCCGGTGGTGGTCCGTTTCGGCAATGTGCTGGGCAGCAGCGGCAGCGTGTTGACCATCATGCGCGACGCGATCCGCCGCGGCCAGCCCGTTCCGGTGACCGACCCGCAGGCCTCGCGATACTTCATGACGGTTGGCGAAGCGGCCTCGCTGGTGATCAAGGCCGGCCTGCTGTCCGACCGGGCCGAGACCTATTGGCTCGACATGGGGCAGCCGGTGACCATCGGCGAACTCACGTCACGCTTGATGGCGATTGAAGCGGCGGCCGGGTTCGCCCCGGTGCCGGCCCGCGTGATTGGCCTTCGCGCGGGCGAGAAGATGCGCGAGGAACTGACGACGCAGGGTCTGCGAATGTGCCGGACCTCGCACAAACGCATCTGGGTGGCCACCCAGGCGGCACCCGGTGACGGGCTGGTGGCCAAGGCCGAGCGCCGTTTGCGTGCCCGCGCCGCGCGTGGTGATGCGGCCGGGGCACTGGCCTGGCTCGCAGCCTCGGTTCCGGAATACCGCGTCAGTCCCGATGCGTCGGCGCATGCGCAGGCCCAACGGGTTAGGCCCCCCATGGCGGCTCCCGCCCGGCAACGCGTCGCCTGAGGACCATGGGCGCGCCGATCCTGCACGTCATCCCGTACCTGTGGAGTGGCGCCGGTGGCGTCGTGACACGACTGTGCGAGGACCAGGCGCGGCGCGGACCGGTGACTCTTGTCACGACCGGGGTTACCGGGGAGCAGCCGGATTGGGCGGCCTACCGCACGCGGTTGAAGCGCGCCGGGGTCTCGCACCATTCGCTGGATTTCTATCATCGCGACCAGGCGACGTTCTGGACGAGCACCACCAGGCTCGCGGCGCTCGTCGCGAGGATCAAGCCTCGCGTCATCCATGCCCACGCCGGCGTGCCGGCCTGCGGCGCGGCTATTGCCAGGCAGATGAGCGGCCTCTCGATGCCGCTCGTAGGCCAGATGTACAGCTGGGGGCCTGATCGGCCGCAGTGGATGAACGACCAGGATGTATGGGGGTTCTCTCAGTGCGATCGCGTGGTGTGTTCGGCCAACGCCTACTGGGATCTGTTGGTCGCCGGTGGTGTGCCGGCGCGTAAGCTGGCATACCTGCCGTGGGGACTGCCGCTCGAGAAGTTGCCGTTCCGCGGCCCTCGCGACGGCGTGGCGGCAGCGCCGGTGGTTGGCTGTGTGGGCCGCATGGAACCGCGCAAGGGCCAGCTGGATCTCGTGCACGCGTTCGCTGAACTGCGAAAGATGGCGCCTCGCGCGCGGCTCGAACTCGTCGGACCGGTGGCCGATGCCGGGTACGCCCGGCGGGTGCGCGCCGCGATCGACCGCCTGGGGCTGGCCGCAGTGGTCGAGGTCCTGGGCACCGTCGCCGATGTTCCCGGTCGCGTGCGCGACTGGGACTTGTTCGTGTCGATGTCGAGTGACGAAGGGCAGGGCCTCGCGGTCCTCGAGGCCATGGCCCTTGGCGTGCCGGTCGTGGCGAAGCCGGTCGCCGGCATCAACGATTTTCTGCGCCACGGTCTCACCGGCTTCGCCCTCCAGGGCACTTCACCGCGCCGAGCCGCGAAGACGATGGCCGGGGCCCTGGCGGCACCGGGGCTGCGGACGACGATTCGCCGGGCCCGGCGCATGGTCGAGCAGAAATACTCCTGGCCGGTCACCACCGCAGCGTTCGAGCGTCTCTACCGGCGCTGATTCCCGCCTCAGCACGTCACCGCATCGAAGTCGTGTCCGGGCTGGTAGCCCAGCCGCTCGAGCTGCTGGAAGATGGCGTCGCGGCCCGGGACCGATGCGACGGCAATCACATCGATCCGCCGCGCCCGCAACGCGGCCGGCGCCACCACCGGCACGCCGCCGATGTTTTTGTACCACTTGGTGGCGTTGTTGTCCACGAAGCAATCAACGGTCGCGCCCTTGCGACGCAGTTGCGCGAGCGCCTTGACCCCCCGGGGGCCGGCGCCGAAGATCGCGACCCGCAGGTCGGGTGCCGGCACCGGCGTGTTGTCGTCGACGATCGCGCTGGCCCGCAGCTTGGGCCGGCCCCTGGCCGCCTTGGCCGGACGCTCGGCGGTCTCGCAGTCGTCGCCGGCGGAGTCCACGCCGTGCTCGAGCCGCCGGATTTTGCGCGTCTGGCTGTCGAGCTGGCGCGCCATCGATTCGGCGAGGTGGGCCGCCACCACGCCGGGGCGATCGATCGCGTGTGGCAACAGGTGCAGGCCCGATGCGCACTGGCTGGCGAGGTCGACCACCTGCGCCGCTTCGCGCAGTCCAAACAGCACCGGCGACGACCAGGTGACCAGCATCTCCTCCCACGGCCGGTGCATGGCGCGCTCGGCGGCCGTGATGCCGGCCGTCCACTGCGCGCGGGCGCGATTCAAGTCGCCCGATTGCAGCGCCATCCACCCCAACAGCCAGTAGGCCGCCACCGTCTTGGTGGCGAGCAGCGGGTTGTACTCGAGCGGGTCGCAACCGGCGCACTGTTCCAGCGCACGAATGGCCAGGTCGCGTTCGCCGCGGTCGAGGCGGGCAAGGCCTTCGACATACCGCAGCGACACATGCCAGCGATGCGCGTGCGGGCTGGCGGCCGGCGTCGCGCAGTAGTCCTGGATCTGCTGGAGCAGGTCGGACTCCACGCCCTTGGCCCGTCCCAGGTGGAGGTACGCCTTCACGCACAGGGCCGCGCCGCGGTCGGCGCTCTGCGCAGACGACGCCACGATGGTTCGCTGGGCGAGGCGCTCGAGCAGCGCCGGCGACTCGGTCCGCAGGCCGATGGCCACCATGCCGCGCAGCAGCCACGGCCGCTCGTAGTCGCGCTCGAATGCCAACAAGTTGGTGGGGTCGGTGACATAGGACGACAGCAGCCCGTGGCGGAACTCGATGGTTCGCGAGGCGAACGGGTCGGTCATGCCGACGAGCAGCCACGATTCGGCCGGCTGGTCTTCGCCGGTGGCCACCTGGATGCGGCGTGATGGCGCACTGGGCCGGCCGCCGGCGGTCTGGCGGCAGACCTGTTCGATCGACATGAACTTGCCGCAGAGCTGTTCGAGCAGCGCCCTGGTGAAGATGTGGAGGTGCTGCGGCCGCGAGTCGGCGCAGCCGTCCTCGACGCATTCATTCGGCACCGAGCACACCAGGCGCCCGCCCGGTGTCAGGAGGCGTTGGCACTCGGCCAGGAACTTGGCCGGCGCGGTCATGTGCTCGAGCGTCTCGAAGCTGACGATCACGTCGAACGAGGCCCGTGACCAGTCGCTGACGGTGCTGAGGTCGCGCGTCTCGAAGTTCAGGCGACGGCGGTCGCGGGCGAAATGGTCGGTCGCGTACCGCACGGCATCCTCGTCCAGGTCCACGCCCACGACCGAGTCGGCGAGCGTGGCGTCGGCGAGAATGGCGCTGCCATAACCCAGGCCGCACGCGGCATCGAGGACCCGGTCGCCGGGCCTGATGAACTGCGCCGCCCAGGCATAGCGGGCGACGTGCGCATCGGCGGCAGGGCCGGTGTCGCGCAGCATATCCATGCGCGCGTCCTTGTTCCGGGTGATTTCGCGCAGCTGGCGTCCAAGGCGGGCGGCCGCCGGCAGTGGCTGCAACAGCAACTGCACATCGGCGCCTTCGCTATCGAGTTCGTTGAACTCGACCAGCGTCTGGGCCAGCGGATGCTTGCGCCACTCGCGATCCAGGAACCGCCGCTCCCACTCGTGGCGCGAGCCGTGCGCGTGGACGACCAGTGCCCGCGGCGCCAGCTTGCGCAACGCGTCGATCGTGGCGACGCGGTCGGGCTCGGCCATGGTGTCGAGGGTGTTGACGAGCACCACGAGGTCGACGGTTCCGGGAATGCCGAGGGCGTCGAGCGCCCCCTCGGCTGCATCCACGCCGCGGCGCCTGAAGGCGCGGACCAGCGCCGAAACCTCGGTGCCAATGACGGTGACCCGCCCGCCCCCGCAGGCGGCGATCATGCGGTCGACGCTGTCAAGCGCCGCCTCGGTACGGCAGTGGCTCGTGGCCACCCGCTGCTTGCTGAAGGTATAGGACATGGGTGCCGAATCTGTGGGGGTAATCGGCGGTCACGCACGGAACAGGAGTGGAGCCGATCGGGAATCAACCACTAAAGGTTCTCCCGTCCGGCGGTTCTTCGGTCGAGGTGGCTTCACCGATTCAAGGTTTGCGTCACCGAACCCGATTCACCAGACGGATACCAAGGCCCATGCAAGGCGAGACGAACCCACACCCGCGTGAGCGGACCGAACGGCAATGGCGGGTCACTTCCGCATTCTTCGAGAGCGCCATTGGCAGTTCGGCGGCCCTCGAATCGTTGCTGGCGCGGCTCTACCGGAAGGATCCGGAGGCGTTGGCCCATGCCCACCGCGTCGCGGCGCTGGCGACGCGGATTGGCGAGGAACTGGGCATGGCCGAACGCGCGCTCGATGACCTGGAGCGGGCCGCCCTGCTGCACGACGTCGGCCGGTTGGTGCTGCCCGAAGCGGCCGGCGCCGCCGAAGGCAGCAGCCCCGATCGCGCCGCCATGGAGCGGCGCGCCGAACAGGTGCGCCTGGCGTCCGAGGTAGTCAAGGACCACCCGTTCCTGAAACCCGCCGCGCTCATCGTCGGCGCCTCGCTCGAGTGCTTCGACGGCAGCGGGTTCCCGGACGGGTTGCGCGGATCGGAGATTCCGATGGCGGCCCGTGTCCTGCACGTCGCCGATACCCTCGACGCCCTCACCTCGGTGTGCGTGTCGCTGGCGTGTTCGTCAGAAGTCGCCAATGCGGAGCTGGTCCGCATGGCGGGTGCGCGGTTCGACCCCGATGTGGTGGCTGCCTGGCTGAGATGCTCGGAGGAATTGCCGACGGCCCTGGTGCCGTGGTGGTCCTCCGCCGACCGGATGAACTGAGGCTCACATGCTGTTGCTCGTAGGTGTTGTCGTTGTCATCGGGTCGGTCATCGGCGGGTTCCTGATGGCCGGTGGCCACCTGGCCGTGCTGAACCAGCCGTCGGAGTTCGTGGTGATTGGCGGCGCGGCCATCGGCAGCGTCCTGATCAGCACGCCGCCGCGCGTGGTCAGCAAGCTCATGAAGCAGAGCATGGGGGTGATCAGCAGCGGCCTGACGAAGGCCGACTTCGCCGACCTCCTGTCACTGATGTACCAACTGTTCCGGGTGGTGCAGCAGACCGGCGTGATGGCGCTCGAGCCGCACTTCGAGACCCCGGCGAGCAGCGCGATCATGTCGAAGTACCCGAAGTTCCTGGCGCGCCACCACTCGCTGGCGTTCCTCGCCGACTCGATCAAGGTGATTATCGTTGGTGGCATGGCGGCCCACGACCTCGAGGCGCTGATGGACGAGGACCTGCACATCCACCACGAAGACGAGAAGAGCGCCGCCAGCGCCCTCGCCAAGGTGGCGGACGCGCTGCCGGGCCTCGGCATCGTTGCGGCCGTGCTCGGCATCGTCATCACCATGGGCCACATCGACGGGCCGCCGGCGGAGATCGGCCACCACGTCGGCGCCGCGCTCGTCGGCACCTTCCTGGGCATCCTGGCCTCGTACGGCTTTGCCCAGCCGCTGTCGAGCAGCCTCGAACAGCGGGTGACCGACGATGGCCGCTACGAGCAGTGCATCAAGGCCGGCGTGATTGCCATGTTCAAGGGCCTGCCGCCCGCCATCGCGGTGGAATTCGCCCGGCGCGTGCTGCCGCACGACGTGCGGCCCTCGTTCGAAGAGACCGAAAAGCTGTGCCGCGCGTCACGCACCGACGGAGGCGCCGCCGCCGCGGCGGCGGCCTAGGCCATGAAGCCCCAGGCGCCGATCATCATCATCAAGAAGGGCCGCGCGCACCACGGCGGCCATCACGGTGGCGCCTGGAAGGTCGCCTATGCCGACTTCGTGACGGCGATGATGGCTTTCTTCCTGGTGATGTGGCTGGTGGCGCAAAGCCCGGAGGTCAAGGCGAACGTGGCCGGGTTCTTCCGCGATCCCGGCGTGTTCGAGTTCGAGCGTTCCAACGGCATGCTCGCCGGCGGCACGCCCGGCATGGAGCCGGGCCGGGCCCCGGAAGCCATGACCAAGCCCGATCCCGGTGCGCTCGGCCGCGAGCGGGAGGCCCTGCAAAGCGCTGCGGAGCAGATCCGCCAGCAGCTGATGGCGGCGGCGGGCATCGCGACCCTGCGCGACCAGATCGAGTTCACCTTCACCGCGGAAGGCCTGCGCATTGAATTGATCGAGCGGACCGGCTCGAGCTTCTTTGCCAGTGGCAGCGCCCAGTTGAGGGGCGAGAGCGTGCGCATCCTGTCGATCATCGCCGCCGAGCTCGGCAAGCTCTCGAACGACGTCGTCATCGAAGGTCACACCGACCGCCACGCGTTCACCAACGGTGATCGCTACGGCAACTGGGAACTGTCGTCCGATCGGGCCAATGCGGCCCGGCGCGAAATGGAAGGGCGGGGCCTGAAGGCCGGCCAGGTGCAGACCGTCCGCGGCTTCGCCGCCACCCAGCTGCACGTCAAGGACGCGCCGCTGGACCCCCGCAACCGCCGCGTCTCAATCGTGGTCCGCAGCCAGGCCGCGGTCGCACTCGAGAGCGCGATGCAGAAGTAGCCTACGCGGACAATTGCGCCTTGGCCTGTTCGTAGCACGACGGGCAGATGCCGTGCGTGAACTTGGCGTTGCTGTGCTCGGTGACGAACACCTCGACGCGCTCCCAGTAGTTCTGGTCGTTGCGAATGCTCTTGCAGTAGCAGCAGATCGGCAACAGGCCGCCGAGCTGCTTGACCTTGGCCAGTGACATCTCCAGTTCGCGCACTTTCTCAGCCAGCCTTTCCTGCAGGGTCACGATGCGCGCGCCGACCTGCAGCCTGGCGCGCAGTTCGCCCGAGTCGACCGGCTTGACGACGTAGTCGTCGGCACCCGCGTCCAGGCCCATGACCACGTCGGCGCGGCTGCTGCGCGCGGTCAGCAACAGCACGTACAGGTGCGCGCGCTGCGGTGTGTTGCGAATGCGCCGGCACAGTTCCGGTCCGTCGAGGCCGGGCATCTCCCAGTCGATGACGGCCAGCGAGGGGGCCGGGTTGGCCAGGATGCACTCCCACGCCCGCACGCCGTCGTGGGCCACGGTGACGTCGAGGCCCCACGCGGTCAGGCTGCGCGTGACAATGGCGGCGGCGGCCCGGTCGTCGTCTGCTACGAGTGCGCGCATGCTGGTGGCGCCTCCGGCGCCGGGGCGTGTGACAGTCGAATCTGCAGCGCCGCCGTCAGCGCGGCGCCGGCCGTGCGCAGGCGGGCGACCTCGGCGGCGCAGGTGTGGTGTCCGGGGATGGCGGCCTGTTCCAGGTTGGCCGCCGCTGCCGCCAGATCGCGCGCGCCGATGGTCGCGGCGGCGCCCTTGATGGCGTGGGCCGCACGGCGCAGGCCGCTCAGGTCGTGCTCCGCCACGGCGGTGTCAACGGCGGCCAGGCGGGCGGGCGAGTCTTCGGCGAACAGCGTGAGCACCTCGTGGGCGAGGGCCGCGTCGCCGCCCACCCGGGCCAGCAGGTCATCGTCATCGATCACCGAGTCGGCCGCCGCCGGCCGCCGGTCCCTCGCCTCGGGCGCGACCTGCTCGACGATCGCGAACAGCAGGCTGGGGTCGATCGGCTTGGTCAGGTAGTCGTCCATGCCGGCGGCGAGGCACCGCTCGCGGTCGCCCGTCATGGCGTGAGCCGTCATCGCCACCATGCGCACGTGGCCGCCGGTCGCGCGCTCGCGCTCGCGGATGATGGCGGTCGCCTCCAGGCCGCCCATGACGGGCATCTGCAGATCGATCAGGACCAGGTCGAAGCGGGAGGTCTCGAGCGCGGCGATGGCTTCCTGGCCATTGGCGCAGACCTGCACGCGGTGGCCGCGCGCCTGCAGCAGGCCAACCGCGACCCGCTGGTTGACGACGTTGTCTTCGACCAGCAGGATCCACTGGGGCGCACTGTGCTGCGCCGGCGCCGACGCCGCCAGGCGGGCGCGGGCCACCGGCGCCAGATCCGTGGCAGCGAGGTGCGCGGTGAAGTGAAACGTGCTGCCTTGCCCGAGCGCGCTTTCAACCCAGATGCGGCCACCCATCATCTGCACCAGCGTCGCCGAGATGGCGAGGCCGAGCCCCGTGCCCCCGAACCGGCGAGTGGTCGAACCATCGGCCTGGCTGAAGGCTTCGAAGATAGCGGCCTGGTCGTCGGCCGCAATGCCGATGCCGGTGTCGCACACCGAGAACTGCAAGGCGACCGCTCCCGCTGGGTCTGGCTCTGCCGTCACAACCACGGCGACCTGGCCCGATTCGGTGAACTTGGTGGCGTTGCCGACCAGGTTCATCACCACCTGTCGCAGCCGCAACGGGTCGCCGACCACCGCCGCCGGTACCCCGTCGTCAACCTGGCAGGTCACGGCCAGGCCTTTCTGATTGGCGCGGACGGCCAGCGGCTTGATCAAGTCGGCGAGCATGTCGGCGACCGAGAAGGGCACCGCTTCCAGCTGGAGCTTGCGCGCCTCGATCTTCGAGAAATCGAGAATATCGTTGAGGATGCCGAGCAGCGACGCGGCCGACGACTGCACTGTCTCCAGGCATTCCCGCTGGTCGGCCGAGAGCGGCGTGCCGAGCGCCAGCTCGGTCATGCCGATGATGCCGTTCATCGGGGTGCGGATCTCGTGGCTGACGTTCGCGAGGAACTCGCTCTTGGCGCGGCTGGCCGCCATGGCCCGATCGCGCGCTGTGATCAGGTCGCTGTTGAGCGCGCGCAGTTCCGCGGTGCGGGCTTCGACCGTGCGCTCCAGGTCCTCCTGGTAGCGGACCAGCTCGATGTCGCGGCGATGGATCTCGGCGAGCATGCCGTTGAAGCCGCGGATCAGCTCGCCGATCTCGCTGTCGTCTTCACCCTCGACGCGGATGTCGTAGCGGCGCTTTTCGGTGACGCCCCGGGTCGCCGAAGACAGGCGCAGCAACGGACCCGAAATGCCGCGTTGCAGCCGCGACGCCAGCGTGTAGGCCAGGCCAAAGGCCGCGACCAGCACCACCGCCACCAGGCCGGTCGAATTGGCAGCGCGCGACCGCAGTGTCGTCAGGTCGGCCTCGATCACCACCACGCCGACCAGGTCGCCATCGAACATGACCGGCTGCGTCACGACCAGCAGGCGGTTCGAGAAGGCGCACGACGGCTGGCGCTGCGCCAGCTGCGCCGCATCGAGCGGCCACGCCGCTTCCGGCGCGGCGGTGCCGTCGCGGTGGTAGTGCGCCAGGCGCCGGTGGTTGGGCAACCAGACTGCCGCCGACATGATGTCATCGCGCACGGCCACCGTGCGCAGGGTTTCGGCGGCCGCTGCCGGGTCGCCGAAGGTGAGCGCCGCGGTGCTGTGGTTGGCGACCATCTCCGCCATCACCCGGGTGTCGCGCACGAGCTGATGGCGCGCGTTGCGAAGGTCCACAACGATCAGGATCAGGGCCGCGGCGATCAGCGTCACGCCGGCGGTACCGACCCCGAGGGCCGTGAGCTTGCTGGTCAGCGACAGCCGCGGGTGATTCAGCAGGCGCCGGAACAGGCTCCGCCGGTTGAACAGCTGCCGGATCGGCCGCCTACGATTGGACACGTTCATCCCTGAGGACCGTGGCCAGGCCCAGGAGCTTGGAACTCAGCTTCAGCCCGGCGCGGAGCACCGCGTCGGTGTTCACGGCAAACCCGGTGCGGCCCTGCTCGACGACCAGGCCAACGATGCCGCCCTGGCGCACGAAGCGCTCGCCTTCGCCAACCGTGAGCACCGGGGTGCGCGCGACTTCGTCGAGTGAGCGGGTGTGAGCGGCCGAATCGGGCCCACCAAAATAGAGCAGGTGGCAGGCTTTCACGAGGCGGTTCGAGACGAGGCTTGCCACGGCGATGTCGCGGCCGCCGATCTGGCGGTCGCCCGCCAATCGGTCCAGCGCTTCGGCGATGTCCGCATCCCCGAGCACGCACAACATGATCGGACCGGCGGGGTCGCCGGCCGGCCACTCGGTGAAGCGCGCGAGGTTGAACAGGTGCGCGGCCTTCAGGGCATGCGCCGACGGATCGTTGCTGGTGCGCGCGTGGACGGGTTCCGGCGGCGCTGACTGGATCGCGGCGACAGCGGTCGTGCCGACCACGAAGACGATCATCCCCAGCAGCGTGCGCGCCATGCCGGCAGGGCAGGGAGCAATCGGAGTGCCACGGCCGAATCCGCGCGGCTGGCCCGTCCAAAGCCCGATTCCACACCCGAAAGTCGCGCCAGTGCGATCGGTCGCGCCGCGGTTCGGGCGCCGACATGCCGTCGCAGTGGTCGGCCCGCCGACATCCGCACGGTCGTGGCACCGACGTTCAAGCTCCCGCCGGCATGACCGATTGCTTCTCCGATGACCACCATGGCGTTCGTGGTGGCGTGTTCAAGCTGCGCCTCTGCAGGGCGGCCACAAGGATGATGACGATGACCAAGACGACGCGGGCGTGGATCGGTTTCGTGTTTGCGGGTGCGTTGGCCACGCTGCCGGTGAGTGCGCAGAACCAGCCATAGGGGTGGCCGGACGCAGGTGAGGCCGCGAAGGCCGCCAAGCCGGTGACCGCGGCGAAGCCGGCCCCGACCGCCACGCCGGCCAGGGTGGCGGTGGCGCCGAAGGCCGCGGTGGCTCGCGCGAGCGAGAAGTCCGTGCCGCCGAAGAAGGTCGTTGCGATCACGGCCAACGCCGAACCGGAGGCAGCCCCGGCGGTGGTGCCGGCGGCCGATCCGATCGTGCCCCCCGCACCGGTGGCGGCCGATGCCACCGCCACTGAAGTCGTGGCGGCGCTGCAACTGCAGGCCGACCTGCTGAAGCGCCTGGCCACCGAAATTGAATCGCAGCGCGCGGTGATGCGGGCGCAGCAGGACAAGATCACGGCCCTCGAACTGCGCGCGAACGCGCCGGCACCCGTCGCGGCCCCGGCCAAAGCCGTCCCGCCAGTGCCGATCACCGTCGAGACCGGCGGCATCTAGATGAAGATCAGCGGCCTGGTGCAGGGCTGGTACTCGTCGGCGAACGCCGGGGTGATCGACACCTTCCGGCTGCGCCGCACCGAGTTGAAGTTCAGCGGCGAGATGAGCCCGCGCGTGAAGTGGACCCTGATGGTCGACCCTGCCAAGGCGTTGTCGCTGTCGTCGACCACCTCCAGCATCAACGGCCAGAACGTGGTGACCGGCGCGAGCATCAGCCAGAGCGGCCGCGTGCTGCAGGACGCGTTTGTCGCGCTGATCTGGCGGCCGTGGCTGTCGGTCGAAGTCGGCCAGCAGAAGGTGCCGCTGACCTATCAAGGCAGTGCCCAGTCGTCGGGCAAGCTCGACACCATCGAGCGCGCGCTGTTCATGACCGACCGCTTCCGCACGTCGGGCTATGGCGACATGCGCGACCTCGGCGTCACCGTGCGCGGCAAGTTCGCGAAGGGCCAGATCGAATACGCCACCGGCATGTTCAACGGCCTGGGCGAGGGCTTCAACGACACCGACAAGAACGAGACCGAGACCGAGACGGTCGTCAGCCGCGCCATCTACAAGCCGTCGTTCGTCAAGGGCCTGCACGTCGGCGGATCGTTCGCGCGCGACGGCTTCCACCTAACCAGCCCGACCGGCCGCGGGCGCCAGGGCGTGGAGCTGCTGTATGCGCGCAGCTGGTTCGGCGCGAAAGGCCGAGTACATGGAGGGCCGCGACGGCGCCGTGACCCGTGCCGGCAACTACCTCCAGCTGACCGCGCGCGTGCGCAAGCCGCTGCAGCTGGTGTTCCGCATGGACAACTGGGATCCCGACACCCGCAGCGAGGCCTCGGTCGCGACCGTCAACGAGCGCGACTGGCTCGGCAGCTTCACCTACACGCTGTCGAACACCGGCGTGTGGCTGCAGATGAACGACACGCGCAAGACCTCCGCTGGTGTGATCGCGCCCCGCGACGTGTTCATGACCAACGTTCAGACCACCTGGTAAGCCCCCCCAACACGACTGACAAGGAGATCTCTCGAACATGGCTCGTTTCAATCTCACGTGGCGCATTGCCCTGGCGGTCGGCATGGCGCTCTTCACCGGCGGCGCGGCATCAGGGTTCCTGGTGTGGCAGTTGTCGTCGACCAGCTCGGTGTACGACCGCATGCTGGGGCAGGCCGAAGTGCAACACCAGGATCGCGCCCGCGTGATGCAGGTCGATTTCAAGAAGCAAGTGCAGGAGTGGAAGAACCTGCTGCTGCGCGGCAGCAAGTACGAGGACTTCCAGAAGTACGAATGCGCGGTCAGGAAGGCCTGCAGCCCCTGAGCGGCTTCGGGCATGTTCCTGGTCATCGCGGCCGGCGTGACGGTGGTGAACCGCAAGACCCGCAACGAGATGGTCAAGCTGACGACCCAGTTGACCCAGTCGGCGCAGGGCACGGCCTCGGCCGCCGACCAGGTGTCCGAGAGCGGCATCAGCTACGAGGGCGACACCGCGGGTGGCGGCCGCTCGCGCAGCTTCGGCGCCACCGGCGCATTGCTGCGGCTCGGCCTGGGGTACAAGACCGAACTGCGGATTGCCGCGGAGGGCCTGGTCTCGGAGGCGATTCAGGGTGTGCGTACCTCGGGCTACTCCGACATCGAGGTCGGTGCGAAGTTCCGCCTGTTCAACCAGGACCAGATTGGCGTCGACCTGGCGCTGATGCCCATGGTGACCCTGCCGACCGGCGCCGATGCCTTTGTCACGGCCGGTGCGGTTGACCCGGCGATGACCATCGCGTGGGCCCGCGAGTTGCCGTCGGGCTTCGGCCTCACCGGCAACATCAACGCCGGCTCCGGGTCCGACGATGCCGGCCGGTTCTCGCAGCAGTCGATCAGTTTCTCGCTGGGCCACGGCCTGGTCGCCGGCTGGAACGGCTACCTCGAGACCTACGGCTTCACGCGGCTCGAGCGCGACGGCGAACGCGCCGTCACGTTCAACGGCGGCATCACGCGTCCTGTCGGCGACAACATCCAGTTCGACCTCGCGGCTGGCCGCGGTCTCACCGACGCCGCGCCGGACTGGTTCGTCGGCTTCGGCTTCTCGATTCGCGGTTCGTTGGTCCATCGCTAGACGCGGCCTGGGCGTGGTGGCTGGAATCCTCCGGCCATCAAGCTTTCAGTGGCGACGCCGATTTCAAGTTCAGCCCGGTCGGTAGCCCCCCCCGTCCATGGGTATTTCCGCGGCGACAGAGGAGTGCATCATGGGTATGAATTCGTGGGGAATCCGGCGGAAGTTGATGGTCGCCACCGGCGCGCTGGCCTGTGTGGCCCTGGCCTCGGTCGCGGTCGCGTGGTGGTCGTCGAGCCGGCTCAACGCCGAGCTGCACGAGGCACAGGAGAGCACGGCCGCGAAGCTGATCGTCGCAGGCGATCTGCAAAGCGACGCCCGCGGCCTGCGCAGCGAGCAGCGGCGCACCCTGCTCGCCGGCTATGCCAACGACGCCGCTACCCGCAAGGCCGCGGCCGAGCGCATCAAGGTCATTCGTGAGAGTATCGCGGCATCGGTCGCAACCGCGCGCCCGCTCGTGACCACGGAAGAAGGGAAGAAACTTCTCTCGAGCGTCATCAGCGATCTGGACGCGTGGGTGAGCACCGAAGACGAGGTGGGCGTCCTGCTGGACGCGTCGAAGCCGGCCGAGGCGTGGGAGTTGGCGCGCGAGAAGTCCAACCCGCTGATCGACCGCATCGACCAGTCGGCCGAGCGGTTTCTCGAGCTGCAGAAGGGTTTCCTCGCCGAGTCGTCGGCCGTCGCCGACTCGCTCAACGCCACCGTCACCTTCATGGTGTTCGGCGTGCTGATTGTCGCGGTGCTCGTCGCCGCCGTGATCGCCGTCATCGTCAGCCGCATTGCCGCCACCTTGCAGCAGGCGTCCGGGGAACTGCTGACCGGCAGCCACCAGATCGTGGCCGCGTCGGGCCAGGTGGCGACGGCGGCGCAGTCGCTGTCGCAGGGGGCCACCGAGCAGGCGGCCTCGCTCGAGGAAACCTCGGCGTCGATGGAAGAGATGGCGTCGATGACGCGCCAGAACGCCGAGAACTCGCAAACCGCGGCCGCGTTGATGGCCGAGGTTGACACCCGCGTGCAGGGCTCGAACCAGGCGCTCGGCGACATGGTGTCGTCGATGGCGTCGATTCAGGAGTCGAGCCAGAAGGTCGCCAAGATCATCAAGACGATCGACGAGATCGCCTTCCAGACCAACATCCTGGCGCTCAACGCCGCGGTCGAAGCCGCGCGCGCCGGTGAAGCCGGCATGGGCTTCGCCGTGGTCGCCGACGAGGTGCGCAACCTCGCGCAGCGTTCCGCCCAGGCGGCGCGTGACACGGCCGCGCTGATCGAGGAGTCGATCGCGCGCGCCCAGAGCGGCAACGTCAAGGTCGACCAGGTCGCCGCGGCCATCTCCGCCATCACCGACAGCGTGACCAAGGTGAAGGGCCTCGTCGACGAGGTCAGCAACGCCAGCCGTCAGCAGTCGCAGGGCATCGACCAGGTGTCGCAGGCCATTTCGCAGATGGAGAAGGTGACGCAGACCACCGCCGCGACGGCGGAAGAAAGCGCCGCGGCCAGCGAGGAGCTGAGCGCCCAGGCCGACAGCGGCATGGACGTCGCCAACCGATTGAAGGTGCTGGTCGACGGCGGCGTGGCCGCCGCGGCCGCGGCGGTGCCCTCGTCCAGACAGTCTGCAGCCAAGCCCGTGGCCCGCGTCCTCAAGATGGTCTCGGACACGAGATCGCGCCAGCCGGTCGCGCCATCCGCGGAAGACCAGCTGCCCATGGGCGACACGGGCACGTTCGGCAAGTTCTAGTCGCTGTGTTTCACGCGAAGGCTCCGGCACCCGCCGGAGCCTTCGCCTTGTACGGCGGCCCGCTCGCGCCGACCGCACTCCGGCGAAATTCAAGCCCGGCACAGTCCCAGCCGATTGCCTCCCTATGCGCAAGCTCGTCATCCTCAACTTGTTCGGCCTGGTCGTCGCCATCGGCATGGCATTCCTTCTCACGCAGAACGCCCGCGCCGCGCGCGCATCGCTGGTCGAGATTCGCAGCCTCGCCGCTGCCGAGTCGGGCGCCCGAGAAATCCGCACGCAGATGGTGGCGATGAGCGATGCCATGCGGGGGTATTTGCTCGATACCTCCAAGCGCACCGAAGCCGACAGGAAGCAGCTTGCCGACGATGCGCTGGTCAAGGCGGTTGAGGAGTTGACGCAGGATGCGGCCGACCCGTCGCTGGTCGACCTGGCCCGGCAGATTGGCGAGCTCGATGAAACCCAGCTGGATCGCATCGAGGACGAGGTGCTGGTGCTGGCTGCGCGCGACCCGGGGGCCGCCGCGCACAGGTACTTTGCGGACTACGTGCCGGTGCGCGAGCAGCAGATGGCCCTGGTCGATCGGCTCCAGTCGCAGGCGACCGCCGCGGCGGCCGAAGTGGTCGCGGCGAGTGATCGCAGCTTGAGCCGCACCATCACCACCGTGACCTGGGTCGCCGGCGCCGTCATTCTGGCCATGATCCTCGCCTTCGCGATGTCGGGCTCGACGGTCGTCAAGACCAACCGCAAGCTTCGCGATGAATCCGACGTGCTGACCGCGACCGCCGAGTCGGTCGGCCTGGCGGCACAGGAACTGGCGCGCGCTTCGCAGTCGCTGTCGCAGGGCGCCACCGAGCAGGCCGCCGCGCTCGAGGAATCGTCCGCTTCGCTCAGCGAAATGGCCGGGACGACCCGCCGCAACGCCGAAATCGCGGGCACGGCCGCGCAGGTGATGACCGAAGTCGATGGGCAGGTCCACCAGTCGAACGCCGCCCTTGCAACCATGGTGGCGTCGATGGCGTCTATCCAGCAATCGAGCCAGCAGGTCGCCAAGATCATCAAGACGATCGACGAGATCGCCTTCCAGACCAACATCCTGGCCCTCAACGCGGCGGTCGAAGCGGCGCGCGCCGGTGAGGCGGGCATGGGCTTCGCGGTCGTGGCCGATGAAGTGCGCAACCTGGCGCAGCGCTCGGCCCACGCCGCACGCGACACCGCCGGGCTGATCGAAGCGTCGATTGCCCGCACCGACGCCGGCGGCCAGGTGGTGAACCAGGTGGCCCAGTCGATCTCGCGCATCACCGCCAGCGTGACCCGCGTCAAGGGACTGGTCGACGAGGTCAGCGTCGCCAGCCGCCGCCAGTCACAGGGCGTCGACCAGGTGTCGCAGGCGATTGCCGAACTCGAGAAGGTGACGCAGACGACCGCGGCCACCGCCGAGGAAAGCGCCGCGGCCAGCGAAGAGCTGACCTCCCAAGCTGTCATTGCTCGGACCATTGCCGAGCGGCTCGAGCAACTGGTGGGTCGGCGCCGCGACAGGGCGGCAGCGCCGCACCCGGGGGCCAGCGACCGCCGCGTCCGCGCGGAACAACTCCGCCGCGGGCAGGGTGGCGAGCACGCCTCCGGGCAGGCAGCGGCGGCTTAGTCGGCATCAGTGCCCGGCTGATCTCGCCTCGGGCGTTTCGGTTACTCTTTGGGACGGCGGCCGTCGAGGCCGCCGTTTTTGTGCGTGGGAGGGTCACAGGTGGCAGGGTGGTGTCGTCTCGTGGGTCTGGGCCTTGCGATGGCCCTCATCGTCGCCTGCGGTGCGGAACCGCTGCCGCCGATGCGGGTTGGGGCGGTGCTCTGGCCGGGAAACGAGAGCCTGTTCTTTGCCGCCTCGCGCGGCTGGCTGGCGCCCCGCGACTTCCGCATGGTCGAAGCCTCGGGCGGGTCCGAGACCATCCGGGCGTTTCGCAACGGCACGCTCGATGCGGCGTCGTTGACCCTGGACGAGGTGGTTCGCGCCGCGCAGGACGGGGCCGATCCCGTGCTGCTGTTGTTGCTCGATGAATCGCACGGTGCCGACGCCGTGCTGGCACGGTCGGGCCTGGCCTCGCTGGCCGATCTCCGCGGCCAGCGCGTGGGGCTGCAAATCAACTCGGTTAGCGCGTACTTGCTGCGGCGCGCCCTCGAATCGGCCGGCTTGCGGACCGATGATGTGCAGATCGTCAACGTCGCGCCTGAACTCCACCAGTCCTACCTGGAGCGAGGCGAGGTCGATGCGGTCGCGACCTACGAGCCTTTTCGCTCGCAACTGCTCGGCGCCGGCGCCACGGAGCTGTTCAACAGCAAGGCGATTCCCGGCGAGATTGCCGACGTGCTGGTGGTTCAGCGCGATTACCTCGAGGCCCACCCGCAGCGGGCCGCCGACATCCATCACGCCTGGCGCGAGGCGCGACTGCAGGCGACGACGGCTGAATCGGTCGCCGGCACCTCGGCACGCCTCGGCCTGTCGCCGGCGGCGTTCGCGACGATGCTGAACGGGCTGACCATCTACGACGCCCCGGACACCGAAGCCGTCTGGCAGGCGCAGCGCGAGCGGTTGATGGCCGACATGCGCGCGATCCAGGCGCGCCTGGCCGAGGCCGGCCTGATCTCGAAGCGGGTGCCCATCGAGCCGCTCGTCCAATGGCCCGACGGCCTGGCCCCGCGGATCTGGCGGCCCTGATGGTGCGGCCACCAGGCACGCGTCTCTCGCTTCGCTTCAGCCTGCCCCTGTTGCTGCTGGCGTACTGCGCCGTCATTGGTGTCGCCCTCTTCCTGGTCGCGCAGCGCAGCCAGGATCAGCGGGTCGAGCAGGACTTCCTGCTGGCGCAGTTGCAGCGGGCCACCGAGCTGCAGAGCCGGACCGAGCGGGCCGCCGAACGCGGCGAGCTCGAGACCGGGCAGCGCGAATTCTACGAGATTGGCGCGCTCGAATCGCTGCGCGCCGCGGTGTTCGTCGCGCCCGACAACCGCGTGCTGCTGACCAGTCGCCGCGAGTGGGTCAACCGGCCGATCGACCTGGCGGCCTTCGGGCTGGGGCTGGCCGACCGCGCGGTGATCGCAACGGCGATGATCGAAGCCCGCGCCTCGGAACAGACCCAATCGCGTTTCACCGCCGATCGCCAGGGCCTGGTGTTGATCATGCCGGCCGCGATGCCGCGCAGCCGCGAGGCGCTTCAGGTCGAGCGGCGGGCACTGATCGTCCTGGTCTACGACCTCAGCCTGTCGAAGGCCGTCAATGACTACCACCTGCGCCGGCAGTTCGCGCAGATTGCCGCCGGCCTGCTGGTGGCGGCGGTGGGCCTCGGCATCGGCCTGCACTTCGTCGTGACCCGCCGGCTCGGACGGGTGCGCCAGCTGATCGACCGCTTTACCGCCGGCGAAACCATCGCCGGGGGGCCGTCGGCCCTGCACGATGAGATCACCGACATCCGGGAGCAGTTCGCCGGCATGGCCGGCGCGGTTCGGCACGAGATGGCCGAGCGCCAACAGGCCGACGCCGAACTGCGCCGCGTCAACCGCGCGCTGCGGACCATCAGCCACTGCAACCAGGCGCTGGTCCACGCCACCGATGAAGATTCGCTGTTGAACGAGATTTGCCGCGTCATCGTCGAGGACGGCGGGTTCAGGTTCGCGTGGGTCGGATACGCGCAGGGCGGACGGATCAGGATGGACTCGGTTGCCGCCAAGCGCGGCGACGACCAGGGGTACCTGGTGGCGTTGCGGGCGGCGATCGCGGATCACAACCTCGACCGGAATCCGTCGGCAGTCGCGTTCGAGACCGGCAAACCGGCGGTACTGCGCGACTATGAGACCGAGCCGGCGGTGGCGTTGTGGCGCGACGAGGCACTGAAGCGCGGCTTCCGGTCGTCGGTGCTGCTACCGCTGATCGCCGCGGGCCAGCCGCTCGGCGTGCTGACAATTTACTCAGGCGAGCCCGACGCATTCGACGACCAGGAGATGGCCATGCTGGGCGAGATGGCCGACGACTTGTCGTACGGCATTCAGGCGCTGCGTACCCGCGAGCGTCACGCCCAGGCCGAGCGGGAACTGGCGGCGAGTGAGCGGCTGCTTCGCCAGCTGATTCGTCACACGCCGGCGGCAGTGGCGATGCTCGACCGCGAGATGCGCTACATCGCGGCGAGCGACCGCTGGCTGTCGGACTATCGCCTGCACGGCCAGTCCATCGTCGGCGAGTCGCACTACGACGTGTTCCCCGACGCGCCGGAGCATTGGAAGGCCATTCACCAGCGGGTGCTGGCCGGCGCCGTGGAGCGCTGCGACGAGGACCCGTTCCCGCGCGCCGATGGCGGCCTGGAGTGGCTGGCGTGGGAGGTGCGGCCCTGGCACCAGGCCGACGGCTCGATTGGCGGGCTGACCATGTTCACCCAGGTGATCACCGACCGGAAGCGTGCCGAACAGGAACTGCGCGAGAGCCAGTCGAAGCTGGTGATTGCGATGGACATGGCCCGGCTCGCGCCGTGGGAGTTCGATGTCCTGACCGGCGAGTTCCACTTCAACGATACCTTCTACGCCTTGCTGCGAACCACGGCCGATGCCGAGGGTAGCTACCGGATGCCGGCGGCGGTCTATGCGCAGAAGTTCCTGCCGCCTGACGAGATGGCGGTCGTGCAGCGTGAGATCGACCTGGTCAACGGCAATACCGATCCGCGGTTCACCCGTGGGCTCGAGCACCGATTCGTGCGCGCCGACGGCTCGTCGGGCACCATGCTGGTGCGCTACGCGGTCGTCCACGACAACACCGGCCGCGTGGTACGGACCCGCGGCGTCACCCAGGACATCAGTGAGCGCCGCCAGCGCGAAGAGGCGCTGCGCATCAGCGAGGAGCGGTTCCGGTCGGCGATGAGCCATTCCCCGATCGGCATGGCCATCGTCGCGCCCGATGGGCGGTTTGCCGAGGTGAACGCGGCGCTGTGCGCGATCGTTGGATATCCGCGGGAAGAGTTGCTGCGGACGCGCTTCCAGGCGATCACGCATCCCGACGACCTGGCGCGCGACCTCGAGTTGGTGGAGCAACTGGTTGATCGGAAGGTCGAGGCGTACCAGATCGAGAAGCGCTACTTGCACCAGCGCGGCCATGTCGTATGGGCGCAGGGCAACGTCTCGTTGGTCCGGGATGAACAGGACCGGCCGCGTTACTTCGTGCAGCAGGTGCAGAACATCACCGAACGAAAGCGGGCCGCGGCCGAAATGCAGGCGCTCAACGAGCGCTATGCGCGCCACGAGGCGGCCATGGCCATGCTGACGCGCAGCCATGTGCTGAGCCCCAGCCAGTTTCCCGAGGTGCTGCGGTCGGTCACCGAGGTGGTGGGGCGGACCCTCGAGGTGGCGCGCGTCGGGGTCTGGCGGCCCAACGGCGGCATGACATCGTTCGTCTGTCATGACCTGTATGAGTGGCCGCGCGACCGGCATTCCTCAGGCATGACGATCGCCAGCCAGTCGATGGCCGACTACGCCCGCACGCTGAGCCAGGCCGACATCATTGCCGCGTCCGATGCCGCGCGCGATGAGCGCACGGCCGCATTTACCGCCGAGCACCTGGGGGCGTTCGGAGTCACGTCGGTGATCGATGTCCCGATCCGCGAGCAGGGCGTTCTGGCCGGCGTGCTCTGCTGCGAGCACGTCGGGCCGCGACGGAAGTGGACGCCCGACGAGCAGACGTTCGCCGTGGCGGTGGCCAACCTGCTGTCGTCGCTGTTCGCGCAGGTCGGGCGCCAGCATCTCGAAGAGCAGTTGCGACAGGCCCAGAAACTCGAGGGCATCGGCCAGCTGGCCGGCGGTGTGGCACACGACTTCAACAACGTCCTGACCGTGATCCTGGGCAAGGCGGGCCAGCTGTCGAGCGACGCCCGCCTGCCTGACGAGCTGCGCGAGGCCGCCGACGACATCACCCAGAGCGGCGAGCGGGCCGCCAACCTGACCCGGCAACTGCTGGCCTTCAGCCGCCGCCAGGCCATGCAGGTTCGTGACGTCGACCTCAACCTGGTTATCCGCAGCGTTTCGCGCATGCTCGAGCGCGTGCTGGGCGAGGACCTGACGATGCGGTTCTCGTACGCCGCCGAACCGGCGCTGGTCAGCGCCGACTCCGGCATGATCGACCAGGTGGTGCTGAACCTCGCGATCAACGCGCGCGACGCCATGCGGCGCGGCGGCCTGCTGGTGGTGGAAACCGCGATCGTCGAAGTCGACGTCCAGGAGGCCGCCCGCGGTGGCCACGCGCCGGGCTCGTATGCCTGCCTGCGCGTGACCGACACCGGGTCGGGCATCGCGCCCGAGAACCTGCCGCACATTTTCGAGCCCTTCTTCACGACCAAGGACGTCGGCAAGGGCACCGGCCTGGGCCTGGCCACCACGTACGGCATCGTTCAGCAGCACGGCGGCTGGATTGACGTCGACAGCGAAGTGGGCCGCGGTACTACGTTCCGGGTGTTCCTGCCGCGGCTGCGGCACGCCCGGCCGTCGGCGGCGCCAACGGTGGTGCCGGCGGCGCAGCGGCCGTCGGCCGGCCGGGAGTCGATCCTGGTCGTTGAGGACGAAGCCGAAGTGCGGTCGCTGATCGTCGAGGCCCTCAGCGGCTTTGGCTACCACGTGCTGCAAGCGGCCTCGGGCCCGCTCGCGCTCGCGGTCTGGCGTGAGCACGGCTCGTCGATCGACCTGTTGATCACCGACATGGTGATGCCCGACGGCATGAACGGTCTCGAACTGGCCTCGGCCCTCAAGCGGGCCAATCCCGGGCTGAAGGTCATCTACATCAGCGGCTACCTCGCCGACGTCAGCCAGGAGGAACTGCTGCAGTCGGAGGGCGCCACGTACCTGGCCAAGCCCTTCAGCTTGCCGGCACTCGCCCGGGTCGTGCGCCAGTCGCTCGATGCCACCGACGACCGCCGCACCGCACGGTCCTAGGCGCCGGCGGCTTGAGCCAGAGTTCGCCGTAAAACTTTAGCGCCATCTTTCCAATCCTGCATTGAAGCAGCGGGCTCGCGTGCCGATTCCCTGTGCGAGGGGAAACCAGCCACGTGACCATGGATACAGATCGCCAGGCGTTTGTCGACGACATCGAGCACCACCTCACACGGCTGGCGTGTGACGTCATTCTCGATCCGTCGCCGGCCGCCGTGGCCCGGCTGGCAAGTGAGTTCGCGGCGACGCTCGAAAGCCGCGGCGCGGCGACCCTGGCCGCAGAGGTGCAGGCCGCTGCGGGCGCGATGACGGCCGAGACCGTGGGCGCCGAGTGTCAACGCCTGTGGCGCGACTGGATTGATGAAGACGAGGTCCGCCGCGACGTCGACGCCCTGGCGGTCGACGCCGAGCTGACGACGATGTTCGTCGCCGAGGCGCTCGATCACCTGGGCACCATCGAGGCGACCTTGCTGAAGCTCGAGGAATCGCCCGGCGACAAGACCTTGATGAACGACGTGTTCCGTCCGTTCCACACCATCAAGGGCAACGCCGGCGCCCTGGGCGTGGTCACGGTGCAGGGCCTCGCGCACAAGGTGGAAAACCTGCTCGACCGCTGCCGCTCCGGCCAGCACCTCGTCGGCTCGGTCGAGATCGACGTGGTGCTGAAGTCGGTCGACTTGATCACCGCGATGCTGAACGACCTGTCGGCGCGCGCCGCCGGCCAGGCCGGCCGCCGGCTGCGGGCCGACCGCCTGGCGTTGATCCAGTCGGTGGAGCAGATCATCGATTCCGGCGGCAGCGCCGCCATGGCCGTGCCGGCCGCCGACGTGCCGATGCCCGGCGGCGACGACCGCCGCAACGACCAGCCGCGGCGCAAGGAAGAGTCGGACCGGCGCGCCGCTGCGGTCGCGACCGAACAGTCGGGCTCGGTCAAGGTCGACACCCGCAAGCTCGACGGCCTGGTCGACACCGTCGGCGAGCTGGTGATCCTGCAGTCGCTGATCTACGAAGACCCGGCCATCACCGGGGTTCAGGACGAACGGCTGAAGCGGAATCTCGCGCAGCTGCGGCGCATCACCACCGAGCTGCAGCGCGGCACCATGTCGATGCGGATGGTTCCGATTCGCCAGACCTTCCAGAAGATGTCGCGCCTGGTTCGCGACCTCGGCAAGCGCTCGGGCAAGCCGATCGAGCTGGTCCTGGCCGGCGAGGATACCGAGCTCGATCGCCGCGTCGTCGAAGACATCAACGATCCGCTGATGCACATGGTGCGCAACAGCATCGATCACGGCATCGAGTCGCCCGAGGCGCGGGTGGCCGCCGGCAAGCGCGAGACCGGCCGGCTGTCGCTACGCGCGTTCCACCAGGGCGGCAGCATCGTGATTGAGATTGCCGACGATGGCGCCGGGCTGAACACCGACCGGATCCTGGCCAAGGCCGTGGCACAGGGCCTGGTGCCGGCGGGAGCCGCGCTGTCGCCGGCCGAGATTCACCATCTGATCTTCGCGCCGGGGTTCTCGACCGCCGAGCAGGTGACCGAGATCTCGGGCCGCGGTGTCGGCATGGACGTGGTCCGCCGCAACATCGAGGCGCTGCGCGGCCGCATCGAGATTCAGTCGGCGCCCGGCGCCGGCACCACCTTCGTGATCAAGCTGCCGCTGACGCTGGCCATTCTCGACGGCCTGCTGGTCTCGGTCGGCGAGGAGCGGTTCGTGGTGCCGACGACGGCGATTCGCGAGTCGCTGCGGCCGACGCCGGAGCAGGTGCACACCATCAAGGGCGAGCCGCGCCTGATCCAGGTGCGCGACGAGCTGATGCCGCTGGTGTGGCTCACCGAGCTGTTCGACCTGCCCGGCCAGGCGGTCAACCCCAGCGACGGCACGGTGGTCGTGATTGAGGAAGACCAGCGGCGCATCGGGCTGGTGGTCGATGCCCTCGTCGCCAAGCAGGAAGTCGTGGTCAAGAACTTGGGTGGCGCGTTCGCGTCGGTGCGCGGCGTCGCCGGTGGCGCGATTCTCGGCGACGGCCGCATCGGCCTGATCCTCGACGCCCACGGAATCGTCAGCGCAGTTAATCAGGAGGCAAGGACATGAGCGACGTGAAGAAGGCCGCGGCAGCCGCGGCGGGGAAGTATCTGACGTTTGCGCTGGCGCAGGAGGAGTACGGCCTGCTGGTGATCAAGGTGCGCGAGATCATCAAGATCATGGACATCACGGCCGTGCCGCAGATGCCGGATCACATCAAGGGCGTGATCAACCTGCGCGGCAAGGTGATTCCGATCATCGACCTGCGCGCGAAGTTCGGCCTGCCGGGCCAGGACTACACCGAACGGACCTGCATCATCGTCGCCGAGGTGGAAGTCGAAGACCGCAAGGTCATGCTCGGCATCATCGTCGACTGGGTCTCGGAAGTGCTGAACATCGCCCCGGACGAGATCGAGCCGGCCCCCGACTTCGGTGAGCGCCTGGACACGGCGTACATGCAGGGCATCGCCAAGATCAAGGGCAAGGTCAAGATCCTGCTCGACCTCGACCGCGTGCTCGCCGCCGACGGCGTGTTCTCGAAGGCAGCGTAACTCGGCGGACTGGGACGGAGGCGACAGTGTTGGACATGGAACGCGAAGCGGTGCTGACCGATCGCGATCTCGGGCAGATCGTCCGCCTGGTCTACGACCGGAGCGGCATTACCCTGCACGAGGGCAAACGGTCGCTGGTCACGGCGCGGCTGCAGAAGCGTCTGCGGGTGCATGGGTTCGGGACGTTCACCGACTACCTGAAGCACGTGGAGGGCGACGCATCGGGCGGCGAGCTGGTCGAACTGCTCGATGCCATTGCGACCAACCACACCTACTTCTTCCGCGAGGAGCAGCATTTCGCGTTGCTGGGATCGCGGGTCGTGCCGGAGTGGCGGGCCCGCGCGGCGGCGGGCGAACCGATGCGGGTGTGGAGCGCCGCCTGTTCCACCGGCGAAGAGCCGTACACGCTGGCGATGACCCTGCGTGACCTGGCGCCGGCGCCCGAGTTCACGATCGTCGCCTCGGACCTGTCGACCAAGGCGCTGCGCGCGGCCAAGGCGGCCACCTACAAGGTGCAGGGCGTCGAGTCGCTGCCGCGCGAGACGCTGCGCGCCCATTTCGAGCGCGGCATGGGCGCCCAGGCCGGGCTGGTGCGGGTGGCGGCGCATGTCCGCAAGCACGTCACGTTCCGGAACCTGAACCTGCTCGAAATCGGCGACCTCCGCGAGCGCTACGACGTGGTGTTCTGCCGCAACGTGATGATCTATTTCGACAAGCACATCCAGCAGCGGGTGGTCAGCATGCTCGAGCGGCACATCGCGCCGGGCGGCTACCTGTTCATTTCGCATGCCGAGAGCCTGAACGGCATCAGCCACGGCTTGAAGTGGGTGGCCCCGGCGGTTTACCAGCGAGTCGCCAAGTGATTGCCTTTGCCGAACCCGAGGTCGCGACGAGCCCGGGTCCCTTCGCCGGGGCCGTGGTCCGCAAGAAGCGGATCGTCGTCGGCATCGGCGAGTTCGCCGTGTCGAACGACAAGGACTCGGTGATTGTCACGCACGCGCTGGGCAGTTGCGTAGCGGTGTGCCTGTGGGACCCGCACGCCAAGGTCGCCGGGTTGATTCACGTGCTGCTGCCCGAGTCGCGGATCAATCCCGAGCGCGCCGGGACGCAGCCGGCCGCGTTTGCCGACACCGGCATTCCGCTGTTGTTCCAGACGGCCTATGCCTACGGCGTGCAAAAGCAGCGCTGCGTGGTGCGGCTGGTGGGCGGCGCCGACATCACCGGCTTTGGCGCCGGCATGACGGCGGTGGGCAAGCGCAACATCCTCGCCGCGCGGGGGCTGCTGTGGAAGAACGGCGTCATGTTGAAGGGCGAAGCGGTCGGTGGCCGCGACGCCCGCAACGTCTCGCTCGATGCGGCCGACGGCCGGGTCGAGGTGACCTCGTCCGGGCGCGAACCGGTGCAGGAGTTATGAGGAGGATGTGGTGGCGAAGCCAGTCGAGGTGTTGATCGTGGACGACTCGGCGATGATGCGCGCCATCATCAGGCGGGCCGTAGTCCTGAGCGGTGTCGACTGCCTGGTGCACGAGGCCGCCAACGGCCAGGAGGCGCTGGCCGTGCTGGAGTCCGCGCCGATCGACACCGTCTTCACCGACATCAACATGCCGGTCATGACCGGCCCCGAACTGCTGCGGGCCATGGCCGGCCGCGACTGGGATCACATCCAGCGGATCATCGTCTCGACCGACGGATCCGGCGCGCGCCGCGAAGAAGTGCGCGACCTCAAGGTGCGGATGTACGTCGAGAAGCCGTTTGCCCCGGAGATGATCCGGGATGTCCTGATGGGAGTCTGCGCCGATGATGCCTCACGCTGATCGCGACCGGATCGCCGATGCCGTGGTGCGGGTCGCCGAGCGCAGCCTGTATGCGTTCGCCGAGCCGGTGCCGCCGGCCCTGATGCCGCGGACTATCGACGGCGGGTGGTACGACGCGACGGTCAGTTTCCGGGGCCCCTTCTCGGGCGAGTTGGCGCTGGCCGTGCCGGTGATGCTGGCCCGGCAGATCGCCGCCGCTTTCCTCGGTGACAGCGACGTCGACGATGAGACGGCGATTCGCGACATGGTCGGCGAGTTCGCCAACATGGCCTGCGGCACCTGGCTGACGGCGGTGAACGACGCCGGCTGCTTCGACCTGGCGCATCCCGAGGTGCTGCCAGCCGCTGACCTCGACCCGCGCGAGCTGGCGTTCGTAATCAACGAGCTGCCGGTGATGCTGTCGGCGCGCATCGAGGGGGCGGCGGTATGAGCCGCGGTCCCGTCAAGGTGCTGATCGTGGACGACTCGGCGGTGGTGCGCAAGCTGCTGTCGGACGCGCTGTCGCACGAGCCCGACATGCAGGTGGTCGGCGCCGCCGCCGACCCGTTCATGGCCCGCGACCTGATCCTGAAGCACGAGCCGGACGTGCTGACGCTCGACATCGAGATGCCGCGCATGGATGGCCTGAGCTTCCTGCGCCGGATCATGGCGCACCGGCCCATGCCGGTGATCATCGTCAGCTCGATCACCCAGCGCGGCTCGGCCGCCAGCGTCGAGGCCCTCCAGCTCGGCGCGATTGACGTGATCGCCAAGCCCGGGGGCCCCGGCTCGGTCGGCGAGGTCGCCGAGCTGATCAAGCGGCGCATTCGCGCGCTGCGCGCCGGGCCGCCGCCGAAGTTCCGCGCGCCGGTGGCCGCGGTGACGCCAGTGGCGGCCCCGGGCGCGACCAGGAACGGCCCTCGCAACGCCAACAGCCTGGTCCTGATTGGCGCCTCCACCGGGGGCACCCAGGCGATCGAGGCGTTGCTGACACGGCTGCCGGCCGACGTGCCACCGATCCTGATCGTGCAGCACATGCCGCCGATCTTCACCAAGGCGTTTGCCGATCGCCTCGACAAGGTCTGCCCGATGCGAGTGGTCGAGTCGGCCGGCAACGAGCTGATCGAGCCGGGGACCGTCTACATCGCCCCCGGCGATCGCCACATGGTGATCGAGCGGCACGGCCTGCGGCTGCGGACGGCGCTGCGCGACGGACCGCCCGTGCACTACCAGCGGCCGGCGGTCGACGTGCTGTTCCACTCGGCGGCCCGCCTGCAGGGCGTGCCGATGGTGGCGGCCATCCTGACCGGCATGGGCCAGGACGGCGCCGATGGCCTGCTGGCCCTGAAACAGGCCGGGGCCGAGACCCTCGCCGAAGATGAGCAGTCGTGCGTCGTCTTTGGCATGCCCAAAGAGGCGATCGCGCGCGGCGCCGCGAATCACGTTGTGACCCTGTTCCACATGCCTGGAAAGATCTTGCAGAGCCTGGACCGCAAGCCCTCGCTCGCGTCCGCCCGGTGATGACCATGATGACCTTGACCTCTGTTGACGACGCCCCCCACGTGCTGCCCGCGAGCGATGCTGCCGACCAGGCATCGGCCTGGCTCGAGGAGAACGCGGCCGGCGACATCGTGCTGAACCCGGAAGGCTGGCTGCTCGAGTGCAACCGCGCTGCGGCGCGCATGTTTCGCCTGCCCGACGACTACGACGGCCGAGGCCTGAACATCCGCCAGTTCTGCCGCGTGCCCGAGCGGTTCATGGAAACGGTCCAGGCGCTGCAGGTGACGGGCCGGCTCGAGAACTGGGACGGCGATTTCGTCGCGCTCGACGGCACGCCGATTCACGTGGTCGTGAACCTGGTCGGCAACTTCGACAGCCACCGCGGGCTGGCGTCGATCCGCGCCTACCTGTTCAACATCACCGAGTGGCGCCGCGGCCACGAGCGATCCCAGTTCGGCGAGCGGCTCGAAACCATCGGCCGTCTGGCCGGTGGCATCGCGCACGACTTCAACAACCTGCTGACGGTGATCAGCGGCCACGCCGAGTGCCTGACCATGGCCATGCCGGCGGACGACCCGCTGCTGCGATCGGTCACCGCGATCCAGGAGTCGGCCGCCCGGGCGGCGCAGCTCACCCAGAAGCTGCTGGCCTTCGGCCGGCGCCAGGTGTTGCAGGCGCGCGTGGTCGATCCGAGCGAACTGGTGCTGACGGTCGAAGCCGATGTCCGCCGCACCTTCGGCCGCCGCTTCCTGGTCAGCGCCGAGATCGTCCGGCCGCTGTGGCCGGTGCGGGTCGACCCGGTCCAGATCGAACGCGCCCTGGGGACCATTGCCGCCCACGCCGTCGATTCCATGACCGACGGCGGCGCACTGACCTTCCGAGCCGAGAATGTCGAGATCGGGCTCGACTCGCCACAGGCGCGATCGTTCGTCCAGAAGGGCCGCTATGTTCGCATCGAGGTGACGTGCGCCGGCATGGTGCTCGACCTCGACGCGCAGATGCGGGTATTCGAGCCGTTCTTCACCTCGAAGGGCAGCCCGCGCGACGGCATGGGCCTCGCCGCCGTGTTCGGCGTGGTCAAGCAGAGCGGCGGCTATATCTGGCTCGACAGCGAGCGCGCCATGCAGACGACCTTCACCATGCTGCTGCCGGCCGATGCGGCCGCCGCGGCGGCGATGGTGCACCAGTCGGTGCGGGTGGCCAACACGGTCCTGGTGGTCGACGATGATGCCGAGGTGCGCGGGCTGATCGTCAAGATCCTCAAGCACCAGGGCTTCCTCGTCCACGAGGCGGGTACGGCCGAGGCCGGCACGGCGATCTGCGATACCCACGAGATCAACCTCCTGATCTCGGACGTGGTCCTCGACGGTGTGCGGGGCGACGAGTTCGCGGCCGGCCTGCTGGCGAGCCGGCCCGACCTGAAGTTGATGTGCATTTCGGGTTATCCCGAATCGCAGGCCGTGCGCGGGCTCGACCCGGCGCGCGCGGTGTTCCTCGAGAAGCCGTTCTCCGCCCGGGAGCTGGTCGACCGGGTCCGCGAGTTGCTCGCGCGCTGACACGTAGGGCCGGGACTTTAGTCCCGGCCTGGCTGCAGGCGGGGCCAAAGACCCGCCTCTACGTTTAAGCGCTTGCAGCTGGCCGGTCGGGCGACACCTGGTGTCGGCAGGCCGACACGGTCGGCGGCTGGGAAGTGTCGATTTGCGCCGGTTTCCGTGCAATGGCGCCTCCGGCGGGTGCGGTACGGACCTCGCACTGCGGAGGGTGGATGCCCGGGCTGCAGCTCACCGACACGTCTGTCGAAAGCGAAGAACGCTTCCGCGCGCTTGCTGAAGCCGCGTGGGAGGGCATTGCCTTTTCGCGCAACGGCGTCATCATCGACGTCAATCCCCAGCTCGCCGACATCTTCGGCTACCCGCGTCAGGAGCTGATCGGCAAACCGATCCTTGACCTGGTGGCGCCCGCGTCGCAGGCCGCGGTGTTGCACGCCATCCGCGTGGCCTCGCCCGACGCCCACGAATACGAGGCCATCCGGAAGGATGGCACCACCATCTGCGTCGAGGTGCGCGGCCAGGCGGTCCGCTATCGCGGCCAGGTGGTGCGCATGGCGGCCATTCGCGATATCACCGAACGCACCCGCGCTGCCGAGCGCCGGCGCGCCCTGGTGGCCGGCACCGCCGGTGTGTCGGGGCAGCACTTCTTCCGCTCGCTGGTCAAGCACCTGGCGCGGGCGCTGGACGCGAAGTGTGCGTACGTCGGCGAGATCCTGCCGTCCGACCCCGGGCGCATTCGTTCGTTGAGTGCGTGGGCGGGCGACGCCTATGCGCCACCGTTCGAGTGTGCCATTGCCGGCAGCCCGAGCGGTGAGGTGCTGGCGCATGGCTTGCGCTGCTACGGCGACGGCGTGCTCGAGCTGTTTCCGAACGACGCCACCATCCGCGACCTCGGCGTCACCAGTTATGCGGGCCTCCCGCTCTACGACACGACCGGCGCCATACTCGGTGTGCTGGCGGTGGCCCACGACGCGCCGTTGCGGCTCGACGACAACCTGGTGTCGACGCTGCGGATCTTCGCCGCCCGTGCGGGCGTCGAACTCGAGCGGATCCGCGCGGAAGAGCACCAGCGGCAGGCCGAAGCCGAGGTGCACGCGCTCGAGGCGCAACTGCGCCATTCGCAGAAGCTCGAAGCGGTCGGGCAGCTCGCCGGCGGCATCGCGCACGACTTCAACAACCTGCTCACGGTCATCAACGGCTACTGCGAGCGCCTGCTGCTGGCGGTCGAGGACCAGACAGAGATCAAGGCGGATCTCGACCTGATTCACAAGGCCGGCCAGCGCGCGGCGGGGCTGACCCGCCAGTTGCTGGCCTTCAGCCGCCGGCAGGTGCTGCAACCGCGGGTCATCGACCTGAACGCGATCGTCGCCGACATCCAGCGCATCCTGGCGCGCGTGATTGGCGAACAGAACACGGTGATCACCTCGCTCGACCGTGCGCTGGGCGCGGCCGAGGCCGACCCGGGACAGATCGAGCAGGTGATCATGAACCTGGCGATCAACGCGCGTGATGCCATGCCCGAGGGCGGCACCATCACCATCCAGACCGGCAACCTGACGGTCCTGGAGGGCGACAACTCGCCGTTCCACCTGCGGCCCGGCCAGTACGTCATGCTGGCCATTCGCGACACCGGCCATGGCATGGACGCGCACACGGCCTCGCGGATCTTCGAACCGTTCTTCACGACCAAGGAAGCCGGCAAGGGTACCGGCCTTGGCCTCTCCACGGTCTACGGCATCGTCGCGCAGAGCGGCGGCGACATCGCCGTCGACAGCGCGCCAGGTGCCGGCACGACCATGCGCGTGTTCCTGCCGCGGGTCGCGCCCCGCGCCGCCTCGGCGCCGGCCACCCAGCCGGGGCCGCCGCCTGGCGGCCACGAAACCGTGATGCTGGTGGAAGACGAAGCGTTCGTCCGCGAGCTGGTGCGGGAGTTCCTGCAGGCGTCGGGTTACCAGGTGATCGAAGCCAGTAGCGCCGAGGATGCGCTGCGGCTGGCCGCCGATCGCGCCACGCCGGCCATCGACCTGCTCGTCACCGACGTGGTGCTGCCAGGACTGAACGGCGTGAGGCTGGCCGAACGGCTGAAGGCCCAATTGCCGGGTCTCGAGGCGCTCTATATCTCGGGCTACCCCGGTGACGCGATGGTCCGCAGTGGTGTCTTCGATCCGGGCCCGGCCTTCCTGGCCAAGCCGTTCACGCGGCACGTGCTGACGCAGAAGGTGCGGGAAATCCTCAACGCGCGATCGGCCGGCGACGGGCCGGCCGGCCAGCGCGCGGCCTCACCACAGTAGAATCGGGATGCCCCCCTACCCGATGTTGCGTGCCCTCACGATCAGGCCGCTGCGCCGCGCGGTGTCGGGGTCGCTCGTCGCGGCCGCCGCGCTGGGCCTGCTCGCGTACGGCGGTACCGTGGTCGAGGCCCGCCAGACCGCGGTGCATCCGCTGGTGCTGTTTGGCGACGACAACTTCCCGCCCATGAGCTGGATGGAGAACGGCCAGCCGAAGGGATTGAACGTCGACGTCGCCCGTGCCGTCGCGCGCCAGATGGGCCGCGAGCTCACCATCGAGCTGATGAACTGGAGCGATGCGCAGGCCCGCGTGCGCAGTGGCGAAGCCGATGGCCTGCTGGCCATGACCTACTCGCAGGAACGGGCCGCGACCTTCGACTTTGCCGTGCCGACCCTGTCACGTGCCTACAGCGTCTTCGTGCGCAGCGGCGATGCCAGCATCCGCGATGTCAGCGACCTGGCCGGCAAGCGCGTCGGCGTGACCCTGGGCGGCCTGCCGCGCACGCTGCTCGCCGAGCGCGGCGGCATCACCCTGGTCCTGGTCGAGAGCTACCCGGATGCGTTCGACCGTCTCGCCTCGGGCGCGCTCGATGCGGTCGCCGCCGATCGCTGGGCGGCGGCATTCTCCATCCAGCAGCGCGGCGTGCCGAACATCAAGATTGCCGGGCCGCCGTTTGCCACCTCGCCGGCGGCGCTGGCGGTGCGCAAAGGCGATCCGCTCCTGCCGCAGATCGACCTGGCGGTGCGGGCCTTGCACGACAACGGCACGCTGGCGCGCATCGAAGCGCAGTGGATGCCACAGCAAGTGGTGTTCATGACCCGCGAGCAGCAGCAGCGGCTGATCATCCTGGCGATCGCGGGCGCGCTGATCCTGGTCGTGATCGGCATGGGCGTGTGGGTCGCGACCCTCAAGACCCACATTCGCAGGCGCCGGCTCGCCGAGTCGGCGCGGCTGGAGAGCGACCAGCGGTTGCGCCTGGCCTTGTCGGCGGCGCAGATGGGGACCTGGCACTGGGACGTGCCCACCGACCAGAGCACCCGCGACGCGGGGCTCAACCGCATGCTGGGGCTCGAACCGGTGGAGACGACGACCAGCCGGGCCGAGTTCCTGCAACGGGTCCATCCCGACGACCGGGTGGCGGCGAGCAGCAAGCTCGATCGAGCCGCCGTGGACCGCCAGCCGTACGTGTGCGAATACCGAGTCGTGCGGCCCGACGGCGAAATCCGCTGGCTGCGCGAACACGGCCGGCCGTTCCAGTCGCCAACCGGCGAGGTGGCGTACGCCGCAGGTGTCGCGGTGGACGTCACCGAGCAGCGCGAGATGCAGAATGCGCTGCAGCGCTCGGCAGAGCGGTTTGCAACGGCGTTCCGCATGAGCCCCGACTGCATTGCCATCTCAGACGCCGCCGGGGTCGTCGAGATCAACGACCGCTTCGAGGACATCACCGGGTACCCGCGCGAGTTCATCGTCGGCCGCAACATCGTCGATGCCGGCGTCACCCCCGACGCCACCGTGCGCGATCGGTTCATGCTGCAGCTGCGCGCGGCCGGGTCAGTGCGCGACTTCGAGTATCCGATCATCACGGCCACCGGTGTGCCCAAGACCATCCTGATGTCGGCCGAGACGATCGAGATCGACGGCCAGCCGCATTTCCTGTCGGTGAACCGCGACATCACGGCGCAGAAAATGGCCGAAGAGGCGGTCCGCCGGACCGAGACCCGCTATCGCGAGCTGGTCGAGAATGCCAACGACATCATCTTCACGGTTGACCGCGACGGCTATTGCCTGTCGATGAACCGCATTGGCCATCAGATCACCGGCTACGTGGCCAGCGACACCCGGGGCGTCAACCTGCGCACGCTGGTCGCGCCCGAAGAGCTCGGCGTCGTGCTGGGACAGCTGCAGCGCGTCATGGCCGGGCACGATGTCGCGCCGTTCGAGATCGACGTCGTCACTTTCGAGGGGCGCCGCATCACGCTGGAAGTCGGCGTGCGCCCGTTGCGCGAGGGCGAGACCGTGGTCGCCGCCCAGGGCATCGCCCGCGACGTCACGACCCGCCGCGAGCTCGAGGCGCAGCTGCGCCAGGCGCAGAAGATGGACGCCATCGGCCGCCTGGCCGCCGGCGTCGCCCATGACTTCAACAACCTGCTGACGGTGATCCTCGCGCACTGCGAGTCGACCGCGCCGATCCTGCCGCCGGGCGGCCCGGTGGAGCATGCGCTCACCGGCATTCGGGTCGCCGCCGACCGCGCTGCGGCGTTGACCGGGCAACTGCTGGCGTTCAGCCGCCGCCAGGTCACGCAGCCGCGGGTGCTCGACTTGAACGCGGTGGTGGCCGACATCCAGGTGATGACGGCCCGCCTGATCGGTGAGGACATCAACGTCCGGTTCCGCCCCGGCCCCGGCCTGTGGGCGGTCAATGCCGATAGCGGGCAGATCCAGCAGGTGGTGCTCAACCTCGCGGTCAACGCGCGCGATGCCATGCCCCATGGCGGCGACCTGACCATCGAGACCCGCAACGCCAGCCTCGACGGCGAGTACGTGCAGCACCACGCGCAGGTGCCGGCCGGCGACTACGTGATGGTCAGCGTGTCGGACACCGGCGCCGGGATGGATCCCGAGACGCTGGCGCACATCTTCGAGCCGTTCTTCACCACCAAGGAGATTGGCAAGGGCACCGGACTCGGCCTGGCCACCGTCTACGGCATCGTCAAGCAGAGTAACGGTTTCGTGTGGGTCTACAGTGAGCTCGGCCTCGGCTCGACCTTCAAGATCTACCTGCCGCTGGTGGCCGAGCGCCCCGCGGATCCGCGGCCGGCGATTCGTGAAGAGGCCGGACCGGGCAGCGAAACGGTGTTGCTGGTCGAGGACGAATCCGACCTCCGCGAGATTCTCGAGCAGTACCTGTCGAGCCGGGGCTACACGGTGATCAGCGCCGGCGATGGCCAGGCCTGCCTGGCGGCCTGCCAGGGCCGGTCGCCGTTCCCGCCGCTGCTCATCACCGACGTGGTGATGCCCGGCATGAGTGGCCGCACCCTGGCCGACAAGCTGCGCGCCGAGAATCCCTCCATCAAGGTGCTGTACCTCTCGGGCTACACCGACGATGCGGTGTTGAGGCATGGGATTCTGCCGAGCGATACCCACTTCCTGCAGAAGCCGTTTGCGCTGCACGAACTGGCCACCAAGGTCCGCCAGATTCTCGACGCGCCTCAAGGTACCCCGTCCCAAGCCGATTTGACCTGAGAAGCCATCGACCGGTATGCCCGGGAGTTCCGGGTCGTGCCGGCCGCTGGCGATTCGGTCGGAGGCCTCTCGATGCTCAAGCACTTTGTCACCGCGCTGGATCTGCGCGGCGCTCCCCACGAAGAACCTGAACTCGACTGGCTGCGCGGCCTGGTCGATCAGTCGTTGACGTTGCTGCGTGACCTGTTGGCCTCGGGCGGCGAGCCCGAGCGCATGGACCTGGCCAGCCGCCTGGACCAGTGCCGCGTGGTGTTGGCGGTTGATGACGACGCGGGCGTTGCCCGCAACCAGAGTGCGCAGTGCCTGTCGCGCGTCCGCGAGGTGGTGTCTCACGCCAAGCAGCAGGAGGCCGACCGCCGCAAGGAAATGGCATCGCTGGTCGCGCTGGTCCGCGAGGCGGTCCTGACCGTCGGCGCCGAAGTGAATACCTTTCAGGACAGCGTCGGCCGGTCGGTCGGCCGTTTCGAAGCCATCGGCTCGCTGGACAATCCGGCGCAGATCAAGGCGCGGCTGATCGCGGAGGTCAACGCCCTCAAAACCGTGACCGCCGAGCGCCGCCAGGTGTGGGAAATGACCTCGCGCAAGTTCACCGAGCGGGTCGAAGTGCTGGAGAGCCAGTTGGTCACCTCGCGCAACGAGGCCGCGCTCGATTCGCTCACCGGCATCGCCAACCGCCGGACGTTCGACCGCACCTGCCATGAATGGATCCGCGCCGCCCGCTCGCGGTTCGTGCTGGCGTTGCTCGACGTCGACGACTTCAAGCGTGTCAACGACACCCACGGCCACGCCGCCGGCGACCAGATGCTGGTCTCCCTGGCGCAGGCACTCTCGGCCTCGGTGCGCCCCGGCGACCTGGTGGCCCGCCTCGGCGGTGACGAGTTTGCCATCCTCGCGTCGGAACTGACCCTGCGCCAGGCCGAGGGCCGGTTCTCCGCAACTATTGCCAGCCTGTCGAGCGGGGCCCAGGCGGGGACGCTGGTGCCGCAGGTCAGCTGCGGCCTCGCCGAGTTCTCGGCCGGCGACAGCTACGAGAGCCTGTTCGAGCGCGCCGACGAAGCATTGTATTCCGCCAAGCGCGGTGGCAAGCACCGGGTGGCCACCAAGGCGCGCGCGTTTATTCGTGACCTGATGAAACGCTGAGGCAGGATTCCGCCATGCTTTACGGTCCCACCGGTCAGCGCGTGCTCGTCGTCGACGACGAGTCGCACTGCAGCGGCCTGCTCGTCAGGTTGCTGACGCCCGAGTTCCATGTCGACGTCGCCGGCGACGGCGAGACGGCGCTGACCGCGGTCAACGTGACGCCGCCCGACATCGTGCTGCTCGACGTCGGCCTGCCGGGCATGAACGGCATCGAGGTGTGCCGCGCGATCAAGCGCGCCGCCGCCACGCGCCTGATTCCGGTGGTGCTGCTGACCGGCCACGGCGGCCGCGATCACCGGCTCGCCGGCATCGATGCCGGCGCCGACGACTTTGTCGAGAAGCCGTTCGACGCCGAGCACTTGAAGGCGCGCGTCCGGTCGCTGACGCGGTTGAAGCGGTTC